>Ga0334885_1000620_pt1 | contig 58104 bp, 55 predicted proteins | sample GraSluR1_MG_8_FD_207233 | JGI IMG/M metagenome (GOLD analysis project Ga0334885, IMG submission 207233) | Sludge microbial communities from methane-producing bioreactor in Wageningen University, Netherlands - Granular Sludge_31_05-R1 | ecosystem: Engineered > Bioreactor > Anaerobic >...
ATTTATGGTTACACTCCTTTGTTTTCTTTCGTCGGAAATACAATTTGAGTGTACCATAAATGCCTTTTTATTTTTCTAACTTAATTTTACAATTCGCGTATTCTAAAAATTTAGCACTGGTTTTCAAAAAGAAAAACAACATCAATGCAATAATGATTAGTTCCGAAAAAGAGGCTATAATTTTTGAAATAGTTGAAATACTAGGGTCATTATTACTTTGAACATAAATTATTACTGCAATTAACGGCAAAAACAGTCCAACCAATAAAATTAGTTTCTTTTTTAGTACTATAGCAAATTTATCATTTGGATTTCCTGACATTATCTTATAAATATCTTGAAATTTTATGATTTGATTTGCTTCTTCAAATGAAATTGTTGAAATTATCTTGTCTACTTGTTTCATTTCACACCCCAGTTCTCATAAGGAGATTGATTTGAATTTATACCGCTATTATTTGGGTTCGGTTTATATTCTGTTCCCGGATTAAAACTTGGACTACCACTTTCAGGTTGAACACCAGGTCTATAATTCTTATCCGTTGTACTAGCACTATGTTTTCCATAATCTTTATATAACTCATCAAGTTTATGACGCTTATCTTCTTCAGTGAAAAAAGTGTGCTTATCATCTACCCAATTTAAAATATCCTTTACATAAGGAATATTATTTAGACCAGGAATATCTGACAGTCCACCACCTTGTACAAAATAATTAATAGTCCCAAATGCCGCTCCAACAGGTCCGCCATATTGCGCACCTTCAAGTGGTCCAGCCTCTAACAAAAATAGACTCAAACCACCATACATTGCCATACTCTCATTCCCATAGGCCGGACTTCTAGGATTGATATATTCATTATAAGCATTAGCCACTACAGTCAATACATCCCCAGTATATGAAACACCTTCTTTAACAGCTGGATGTGCTTTCAAAAAATTCTTTACAGCTTCAAACTTTTTGAAGATTTTCAAACCAGACTTGCTTGCATCAATTATTTTTGCACCTGCACTAGATTTGGAAAGCACACTGGTCACATAACCAATCGGAGCTAGAACATCCCAACCTTTATCTCCTAATTTTTCCAACGTAATATAGACTTTACCTTGGACATTAATTGGTAATTTTTCTACGTACTGAGCAAATTTAGGCGTATTGACTAATTTTGTAACATATTTTTTAGGTAAATTATCCCAATTTTCTCTTGCAATAAATATACCTAGAAAAGCATCTTGCAAACCTTCCGGACATTTATCTAGTCCCCAAATGATATAGCCAAATAATTTGTCATCATTTTCTATTCGCTTAATCGCCTCTGCTGGATTTTTCTTAAATAAGTCACTGATAGATTTAATTGCCTCATCTCGCCACTTGTTTTCAAGTTCCTCAGCTTTTTTAGCATCAACAAGTTTCGTAAACCAAGATTTATCCATACCCTTAGGAAAGCTATATGTCCCATTGCTGTTCACAATAAGACTACCTAATGCCGTAACCCCCTGCATGGCAATCTTAAACTTTTCCAGACTCCCCTTAAATAAGGCTTGCGTTTGTGAAACAAAATCTTGCAACAAGCGCAAGTCCTGTTTCATTTTCTCAATATCTTGATCCAAACTCTCAACATAAGAATTGAGCTTACCTTGAATATCAAATAACTGATTTGCCAGAGAAACCATTGCTGTGACAGGGTTCGTCATGGCAAGAATCTCAAAAGCCTGACTGCTTAGAGCATCTGCTGTCATTTTTGTCGTGTTGCGATACATTTCACTTTCACGAATTTTTTGTTCTAATTTATCCTCGTCAAGCGTGTCAGTACTGGCTGCTTGCACAGCAGTATCCGCCGAAATATAAGTTTGTAAATCTTGCCCTATTTCCTCAATAGCTTGCCCACAGCGGTCAATGGTAGGCACAATGAGTTCGCCAAATAGCCCCTTCCCTGCGTTATAAGCAGCACCTGATAGCGTTTTGCCATCCACCGCTCGCATAAGATGCGCACTCCCTGATTTTAAATCGGTAATCACTTCAAGCCCACTCGTGAGATTCGTCTGAATATCGCCAATAAAACGACTTGACTCCCCTTTTGAAAAAATTACGCCCATGGCAATTCGTTCCTTTCTTTTTGTAGTTGTGTCCGTTTATCTTCTAGTTCATTCGCAGATTTAGAAAACTCATGCGTCAACTCCTCTCGGTCATTTTCAACTAACCGATTGATGTACTGAGATTTGCCGTTGAATTCGTTCATTTGCCTTTGTATCCCTAAATCTGATAAGTCTGAATCATTTAACTCTTGCATTCGATGTAACCATCTGCGGTTTTCTGTTTCCAAGTTCTCCAATAAATTAAGTATGGAAGTCTTATGACTGCTCAAATCATCCATTTGGCGTTCTCGTTCGATGATTTGTTGGTCGTAGGCAAAGCGCTCATCTGAGCTTTTATCTTGCATGATTACTTCCCTCCCGCATTGAATTCTTGTTTTCTATCACGTTCCGCCATGACTTTCGCAAGTTTTGGAAATTTATTGGCTTGAGTTTGGACACCTTTGACTAACTTTTCTAGACTAGACAAGAGCTGATTGGAAACTTCTACACCTGTTGTCATACTTGATACAGTGCTTATTCCTAGGCTTGTCGTTTTCCCTTTTGGAATCGAAACGTTTGAAATACTTGAAGCAGCTGATTGTGCTACGGCTTCGTTTGATGCTATTGGTTGTTCCATTTTGACACCTACTTTCTGAACTTATAAAACGGATCTCGCTTTAATTTCTCTTTTTCATCTTCTTCTGGTGTTTTTTCAGGTTGAGTTTCGACTTTCTTTTGAACAATAGACTTTTTAGGAGCGTTGGTCATTTGACTGATTAAGTCTTCTACAAAGTCAACATCTCCTTCATTTTCATATCCTTCAAAAAAAACTTCTACAATTTGCGTAACCTCAATCGAAAATACTTCTTGAGTTGGTACATCACCATGTGGATGAGGGGCTACTCTGTATCGTGGCACGATTTCATCTGCTTCATTCTTCGTAATCGCACGAGCGACTACGAAATAAAGTAAAGTATCGTCTTCCGTTCCTTTTAATTTCAACATACTTCCCAAAGGAAGAAATTTTCCTACAAGTTTTGTGCTCATTTTCTTTCCTCCGTTGGGGTAATCACTGTTCCGAAAACTTCATCTTTATACTGATGTAAGATATGACGAGGCGGTACAACCTTCGTTTCTTCAAGAGGCAGATTTTCCACAAATCGTTGTTTTTTCAAATCGCCACCAAATAAGAAGTGGTAGATATTTTCCTTGATAAGGTTGGTCATCCCACCGAAACTGTTTCCTACTTTTTCGACACTGTCTATAAAGATAAATTGTAGTTGTTCTTTATTCCCATTCAACAACGCTAGAAGTTCTTCTTGCTTCAAGCCTAATTTATTATTGAATTCTCCTAGCCCATTGATAACAACTACTGTCGGTGTCATTTCCTCAGACAGTAATACCCCAATTGATTGTTTCAAGTCCATACTTTGACTCATGACTTCCGATGGGCTGATGTATACGGAATGGTCTTTTTGATAGTCGGTAAGGCTCCCCATCACATCAATCAGCACTGTTTCAACTTTTGAAGTCAATTCACTTATTTGTTTAAGAAATCTAGGTAAAATAAGTTTGGCTTGCTTATTTGATTCTGTAAATAAACCAAAGGCATTGCCTTGAAACATTGAAAAGATTTCAATCTCTGCGGATAATTTATTTAAGCCCAAATACAAGGTATTTTCTTCCTTAACGGAAATAAAGGACTCAAAGATTTCTTCTGTCAACTCCTCAGGCACCATCGGAATCTTCGTGGGTCGTTTGCCACGCCAGTTTTCATTCAGTGTAGAAACTTCCTGTTCAAGTTGCTCTAGTACTTCTGTACTATTACTTCCATGGGCAGGCAAGTAAAATTGAATCGCTCTAGGCGCATCCACCATGACTTGTCCACGACCGACTTTCGCAACTTGTGCGACTTTCTCACGTCCCATGATGGTCGTAAGTTCACTTTCTTCATTGAGATATAAAACCATTTTCGTCGCAATGCTACTTGTCATATTCATGCGAACCGCACCTGTTCGACTGGCTGTAAAGATAAGATAGACACCCAAACTTGCCCCATCTCGCAAGACTTGCAAGAGCAGATTATCAATCCCATCCTTGCGCTTGTCATTAGGACTTAACCCGTCATAATTGTCCAAGAGATTCACAAGAATTGGAAAAGCTTCTTTTGTCTTAGACTCATATTGTTCAAGACTGGCAACACCCGCATCCTTGAATTGTTTCTTACGCACCACAAGTGTTTCCGCAATACCAGCCAACATCTTTTGAAGTTTTTCTTCTTCTTCAAGCGTCACAATATCCGCTACGTGAGGCAAGTCTTTGAGTGGCAATAAGCCATTATTCCCAAAGTCTAACAGGTTCATCTGAACTTGTTCTGGCGTATTGGCTTTCGCTAAGTTCAAGGCTAAAGTTTGAAGGATTGTCGATTTACCATAACCGCTACTTGCGAAAATAACGGTATTGCCTTGTTTAGTGAGGTCAAAGTCATAGTTTTCTTGTGTTTGATTACTTGGAATATCGAGTAATCCTAAGGGTACTTTGAGCGTCCGTTTTCCTGTCGGTTCAATTGTTGGTGTTGGGAGGTTTTCGCCTAAGTTTGGTAACCAAGGTTTATCTGGCAAGGCGTATTGACTCTGCTCAAAAGTTTTGCCAATCTCTGAAATGACTTCTTCTAGTTGAGTAGGTAAGTCACTGGTATCTTTGCCTTGTTTGACTTCTTCACCCGGATCATAAAGCAATTCGTGTTGACCAAGCGCATTGATTTTATAAATACGCTCATCAACGACTTCTTCCTGACTCGCTTCAGGGTCATAAGGCACACCCGCATAGCCACTTTGGAACAATTCATAGACTTCATTTTCGCCTACCTTGAGATACCCACGTCCCGGATTGGTGATATGCGCCGCATCAGGAGTTTTCAAGAGTTCATTGGAATCTTGAACGCCTGCCATTTTCAGCGCAATCTTTGATTTCGAATTGGCTTCTATTTGGTCATTGACCACACCGCTTGGTTTTTGAGTCGCTAAGATTAAATGAACCCCTAAACTCCGACCAATACGTGCAACAGAGGTCAATTCATCGAGGAATTCAGGGACATTTGATTTCAATTCGGCGAATTCATCTGAAACCAGAACCAAATGTGGCAAGGGTTTCGTTGGATATTTGATTCCTTCTTTCGGTGTCAGCCGTTCCTTATACAACGACATATAGCCGTTGATATTATTAACCCCAAACTTCGCAAATTCTCGTTGGCGTTTGTCTAGCTCTGCCTTGATACTGGCTAAGGCACGTGCTGTACCTGCACCGTCAAGGTTGGTAATCGCACCCATGAAGTGTGGCAATTTGTCTAAGGTATTGGCAATCCCCCCACCCTTCCAGTCAATGATTAACATGCCAATATCTTCTGGTGAGAAGTTAATCGCAAGACCGATGAGGTACGTGGTTAAGAACTCCGATTTCCCTGAACCTGTAGTACCTCCGACTAAGGCGTGTGGACCATGCGCACGTTCGTGTAAATCCCAATAAGCATAGTCTGATTTTCCGCGCCATCCAATAAGTGATTTGATGGACTTGTTGGGTTGTGCGGCTTGCCAACGCTTCGGAATTTCAAGTTCTTCGACTCTTTTCACTTCGTATTGTTCAAGGAGCGACAAACTTTCGGGTACCGCATTTTTCTCCACTTCCAAATGGTTTAAATTGGAAAGGGTACGCAAGCTCTGTTCCAAGTTTTCAGGTAAGACATAAGGCTTGAACACTTTATCCACGTAGACACTGTCAACATTCACGAGTCGTCCTGTTTGTTCATTGGGCACTTCAATTAAGGTCGTGACCGTCTCAGGTAACAAGACGCTCTTTTCCTTACACCAAATCACTGTAACACCTAAGGCACTCATGTCTTCTGCGAGTAACTCATTCAGTCCATGACCGGCAAGATAGGTATCATCTTGAATCGTGAAAATATAATGGAGCGAGAATTGAGGCTTTTCTTTCCCTGCCTCATTCACTGTTTGCTTGCGTTTCATCAGGAGCTGATAGAAGGCATTCAGCACCACATCCCGCCCTTTTTCATTGTAGATGAGCCCACGCATATTCAAATCATTTAGTTTAAAATGTGGGAGTAAGCGCCATGCTTGCCAGGTTTCTTGGTAAGCATCTTTTGAAACCAAACTGATAAAGTTCACATCTTGATAAGAATGGAAGAACGCTGTTTGAAATAAGAGGGCTTGAACAGTGTCCTTCAACACTTCTTGTGTCCCCACAAACCCAAGCGTTGTGTTCGCTAGTTGTATCGGTGTGGCAACATTGCGCTGAATCGTATAACGCTTTTGAAGATTTCTCAAATGTACCGCATCTTCACTTAAATCTTTCGCATCTGCGCCAATCTCTACTTTCAAGTTAGATGGTTGATCACTTAAGCCAAGAGAAACTTCTAAGAAATCTTTATTGTGTCGTTGACGTTCATAAATTCTTGCGTCATAGCGCTCCACTAACTCAGAAAGTTCGAGTGGCGTAGGCTGTTGGTAGTGTAAGACGTTCTTTTCTGCTTCATAAGTCGTGCCCAATCGACTGACTTCATTTATCAGATAAACTTTATAATCATCTGCTTGTTGGGCTGTTTCGATTTTCTTTTCTTTTTTCTCTGTGACATATTGGGAAACGCTAATCCCAGCGGTCATCAGACTCATACCACCCATACCTAACATCATGACTGGGTTACGTCCACTTAATACTGTTGTAATCCCTGTCATGGCAAGCATCCCCAATGGTGGCATCAATAACTTCATCAGACCATTTTTATCTTTAGCGTTGTCCTTGGTTGGACTATCTAGTTTAAAGCTTTCTTCTGGGACTTCTAAATTTAACCTGGGACTCCTGCGATAATCTGGAAAGTCTTTCGGATAATTTTCTGTCCTTGAAACTTTTAATAACTGGTCTCGATTAAAGGTTATCGCATCCGAAAAACTCGTGATTTTCCATTGGTCTTGACGCTTTTCCAGATAAAAGGAGGGCGTCAAAACGCGCAATCCCTCTTCTATCGGTACAATACTTGTTTGCGTAATCAATCGGTCGTTCAGATAAACGGTTTCGCCTTCTGGTTTGACCGTCAACGTTTGATTATGGAGGATAAGCAGAGACTCGTCTATTACTTGAATGCCACTGTTCTCAGACTTGCCAAAAACAAAATCTTTTGTTTCATTGCGGATAAAATAACTTGTTTTCGCATTTTCTTCGGACACAATAAAAAACGACTGTCCCTTGATGTCTTGTTTCCCCACACCCGTTTTTGACCCATTGATCAACAATTCATCATTGACAATCCCGAACTTATATTGTTCCGTGTTATAGTAGGGATGCGTTGTGGTTAGCGTGATTTTTTCTAGTGTTTCATTAAGCAAAAAGATGACAAAAATCACTTCTTCCGGATGCAAGCGTTCATCTAAGGAAAACGTCTGAATTTTACGCTCCTCATGTGTTTCAAATAGTGTCATCTCATCACTTCCCTAACTTTTTCGTTAATTCCTCAATCTGTTTTGTATATTCTTGAAGGCGCTTTTGTTTCTTATCTCCAGCCATCTTGGTATTCAATTTCGTTGCTTGATACAAGTCAGTGTAGGCAAGCAGTGTTAATTGATCATCTCCTAAGTTTTGCGCCAAATTCAAAGCTTCTTCAAAATGTCCGCGTCCCATATTAACCCAGTAATTGAGTGTATTATCATCCGTTTTAATGGATAGCGTATTTAAAATGGTTTGTTTTTGTGTGCTGGTTAAATCTGCCAAATTCACAGACGATACTGCAAGGATATATTTAGCAGATTTCGGTAAACTTGCAGGTTTGTATTTTTCTAAATCCGCCTGTGTTTTAGCATAATTATTCGTGATGAAACTCGTTTGAGCCGAAACGATAGCTTCAGATTTGTCGCTACTTGTTTTATATTGGTAGAAAAAGAATCCCATAATCATTGCGAACACGAATGCAAGTAACCCAAATACACGAACAGCCACAAAACTTCTTCTTGAGACAAGACGTTTTGACTGATTGATTTTCGTTTTCTCTTTTGTTAATGCTGCATTCAAAAATGTAAAAAGTGCTTCTAAATTTTCAGCTTCAAGAATACCCATTGAGAAAGGATCTTTCAAACTTGGCAGCCCTTCTAGGCATTTTTCATAACTTACTTTCGACTGGAAAATAGACAAAATCAATCCTTTAACTGCTTTTAAGAACAAAACAGGATTTTCTGCCTGTGGCGTTACCAGACCTTTTAAACCAAAATGAATGATTTTCAGTTTTTCACCTTCAAAATAAATATTTTCAGGATGGATAAAGGGAATTTGATACTCTCCCTTACACTCTTGAAACGGACTACACAAGGTCGCTAATTCTAATTTTTCTAGTTGTGTTTTTGCTTGAGTACAGGCTTGAGGAAACGGCAAAAGACCCTCTTGTAAGTCGTAGCGCAATTGTACGCCTTGTTCGGTTTGTTCTGCGGACACGTATTGGTTGATTTCTTCTAATTCTGATAATTCCACTTGTGTTTTTTCTAGTTTCACAAGAATCGCTTGTTTCTCTTTTTCAAACTCAAGCGTCTCTTCTCCGTTAAACAATCTCATTTGATTCTCCACTTTCTCCTACCACAATTTCAATCTTATCCCCATTGCCAATCCCAAAATCACTCAACCAATCCGAATCTTTTAAACGGACTGTTTTGTCCTGAATCTTTAGAAAGATATTTTCTGGCAAGGCATTCCCATGTTCCAAAAATACGGAACGAAGTAGCGAACGCAATCGACCAAAAGTCACTTGTTTTGGTACAACCATATCTACTTCAATACCTTGCATGACTAACGTAATTTCCAACACGTTTTTTCCTCCGTTTGCTTTTTGCACGCCTATTGCCAATCAGAACACCGATTGACAGCAAAAATACTCCGCCAACAGTCCCTATTAGATAAATATTCCCTTCCGATTTTTTGTCGGTCTTTTCTGCACTTGAAATCACCTGTGGTTGATAGTTTTGAAACAAGTTTTTTGTCGCAGGTTTCATATCAAGGCTTTGCGTGCTCTTATCATCAAACTGTATTGTTTGTATTTGTTTTGCGAGTTGCGCTTGACTCTCTTTAAGTTTTTGGCTCTGTTCTTCTAACTCGCTAGAAAACAACTGACCTCGGATAGAGAATTCACCACTTCCACCAATACTAGTCCCATTGTTCACTAAGACGTCTGTATTTAACTTTAGATTACCATCTGCACTTCCTTTTACAGCTGGAAAAGAAAACGCAAAAGCACCAACCATTAGCGTACAAATACACAAAAAGCGCCTTGATAGGCGCCCATGTTTAAAACCCAAAGCTCTGTGCATCTTGTGCATCACGCTCAGCGACCGTATCTGCATATTTGTTTAGCTGTTGATTGATGCTTTCTAATAACTCTTCAAACTTCGTCACGTTTTGGTAAAGTTCATTATATTGTTCGAGATAAGCTTGAAAGGCTTGACCTTTCCACTCTTCCGCAATCGTTGAATTCATTTGATTGACTTGTTGGATGGCTTGTTCGATTTGTTCTTTTGAACGAATGTAAACTTGCGCTTGTTGTTTGAGTTCTTCTGGGGTTACGCTAATTTGTGACATAAAATTTCCTCTTTCTTTTTTAATAAGCAAATAGATATTAGGTTTTAGTGATGCTAAGTACTAAAACCGATTGCTGTACAGTAGCAGTCGCTTAACGACTAGTGATGATGAACAGTCTGGACTGACTATTCTGATTATTTATATAACTTATTTATAATTTTATCAAGATATAACACATATGTCAAGACATTTGTTATTTTTTTATTATTTTAATTTTTTATTTTTTATTATTTAGTTATTTTACTCTCTAAAATCAATGGTAATATTTACTTAATTCGAAATTCCTAAATTATTTCGCTTTCAATTCAGTATTTTAAATTGAATATATATTCAAAGCACTTTTTCTCCCAATAAAAAATCAAAAAAGCACCCGACCAAAGCCGAGCACTTTATTTCTAACCTTATAAATTAAAATGTTTATAAAACGCCCCAAACACTTTCCAACACGTTTGTCTGGTCGCGACCAGGACCAACTGAGAAAGTTGAGATTTTCACGCCTACGAGTTCAGAGACGCGACGAACATAATTTTTCGCTGTTTCAGGTAGGTCATCTAAATGACGAACACCTGTAATATCTTCTGACCAACCTGGCAATGTTTCATAGATTGGTGTGCAACGTTGTAATGTTTCAAGACTTGCTGGGTAGTAATCAATCCGCTCACCATCAAGGTCGTAAGCCACACAGATTTTAACTTCATCAAGACCTGTCAAAACGTCGATCGAGTTAAGTGACAGATTTGTCAAACCAGACACACGACGTGAATGACGCATGACAACCGAGTCAAACCACCCCACACGACGTGGACGACCAGTTGTTGTGCCATACTCATGACCAACTTCACGAATTTGATGACCGATTTCATCGTTCAATTCAGTCGGGAATGGTCCGTCACCAACACGTGATGTATAAGCTTTACATACGCCAACAACTTTAGTAATCTTAGATGGTCCAACACCTGAACCAATCGTCACACCACCTGCAACAGGGTTTGAAGATGTCACATAGGGGTAAGTCCCTTGGTCAATATCAAGCATGACACCTTGCGCACCCTCAAAGAGGACACGTTTACCAGCGTCTAAAGCATCATTCAAAATCACAGATGTATCTGTCACGTACTTCTTGATTTGTTGACCGTAATCATAATATTCTTCAAAAATGTCTTGGAAATTGATTGGGTCAATTTCATACATCTTCGTAAATTCACGATTTTTTTGCTCGAGATTTGTCTTCAAACGCTCAGCGAAAATCTCTTTATCAAGTAAATCGGCAATCCGAATCCCAACTCGCGCAGCTTTATCCATATAAGCTGGCCCAATGCCTTTAATCGTTGTCCCGATTTTGTTAACGCCCTTAGCATCTTCTTGAAGTTGGTCCAATTTGATGTGGTAAGGCAAAATAACGTGCGCACGGTCAGAAATCCGCAAATTATCTGTCGTAATTCCTGCATCATGCAAGTAAGCCAACTCTTTTACCAATGATTTTGGGTTAACAACCACACCATTTCCGATGACAGAAACCTTCTCCGGATAGAAAATCCCTGACGGAATCAAATGTAATTTGTATTTAGTCCCTTCGATAACAATGGTATGCCCAGCATTATCGCCACCTTGATAGCGCGCGATAACTTCTGCATTTTCACTGAGGAAATCCGTAATTTTCCCTTTACCTTCATCACCCCATTGGGTCCCAACGACTACTACTGATGACATATCTTCTCCTTCAAGATTCAAGTCAGAACTTGATAATCTTTAAAACTTGCGCAAATTGCAACACTTTATTATATCAAATCTACATAGAGATTGCCACCTTGCGCCCTGTTTTTTACCTGACGATATTTCTGAAAAGTTCGGAAATAGCTATTCCTTTATACCAGTTATGGCTTAAATGATCCGTTTTTAAAGCAAGTCTATACCTTGAAATATCTCCTCAGGAATCATCATTTTGACAAATCGAGAGCATCAAAAAGAACCCTTAACTAAGGGTTCTATTGCTGCTTACATCATGCCACCCATCATTGATGGATCCATACCACCAGGCATTCCTGCAGGAGCTGCTGGTTCTGGTTTATTTGCGACAACAGCCTCAGTTGTCAAAATTAAGCTAGCAACTGATGCCGCATTTTGAAGAGCTGAACGTGTCACCTTGACTGGGTCAATGATGCCTGTTTCAATCATATCTACCCACTCGCCAGTCGCCGCATTAAAGCCTGTTCCGGTTGCTGATTGTTTGAGTTTATCAATCACGACAGAACCTTCATAGCCTGCATTTTTAGCGATTTGACGGACAGGTTCTTCAAGCGCGCGTAAAACAATGTTACGTCCTGTTAACTCATCACCTGTTAACTCGATGTCAGCAACTTGCGCAATGACATTAATAAGCGCTGTGCCACCACCTGCAACAATACCTTCTTCAACTGCTGCACGTGTGGCATTCAAAGCATCTTCAATCCGAAGTTTCATTTCCTTAAGCTCAGTTTCAGTGGCTGCACCGACTTTAATTACTGCGACACCACCTGATAATTTAGCCAGACGTTCTTGTAATTTTTCGCGATCAAAGTCAGATGTCGTTTGCTCAATCTGTGATTTAATGACAGCAGTCCGATTAGCGATGGCATCTTTTCCGCCAGCGCCCTCAACGATTGTCGTTGTCTCTTTATCAACAGTTACTTTGCTTGCTTGACCAAGTGAGTCAACTGTTGCGTCTTTCAAGTCAAGACCGAGATCTTCAGTGATGACTGTACCACCAGTGAGGATAGCAATATCTTCAAGCATGGCTTTACGACGATCACCAAAGCCTGGCGCTTTAACTGCAACAACATTGAAAGTCCCACGAATTTTGTTCAAGACAAGTGTTGGTAAAGCTTCTCCATCCACATCATCAGCAATAATCAAGAGCGGACGATTTTGTTGTAAGATTTGTTCCAAGAGCGGCAAGACATCTTGAATATTTGAAATCTTTTTATCTGTAATCAGGATGTATGGATTGTCAAGATCAGCAACCATTTTTTCGTTGTCTGTTACCATGTATTGAGACAAGTAACCACGGTCAAATTGCATCCCTTCAACTACCTCAAGTTCAGTTTCCATCCCTTTTGATTCTTCAATTGTAATGACACCGTCATTGCCAACTTTTTCCATAGCTTCAGAAATATACTCGCCGACTTTTTCTGAGCGAGAAGAAACAGCAGCAACTTGCGCAATTGCTTCTTTACCCGAAACAGGAATCGCAATATTTTTTAATGCCTCAACAGCTGTTGCGACAGATGTTTCAATCCCACGACGAATACCGATTGGATTAGCACCTGCTGTGACATTTTTTAAGCCTTCGCGTACAATAGCTTGTGTCAAAACAGTCGCAGTCGTTGTACCATCACCTGCAATATCGTTTGTTTTTGATGCCACTTCACTAACGAGTTTAGCACCCATGTTTTCAAAATGGTCTTCCAACTCAATTTCTTTAGCGATTGTCACACCATCGTTGGTGATCAAAGGTGAGCCAAATGATTTTTCTAAGACCACATTGCGACCTTTTGGTCCAAGCGTTACTTTAACTGTATCTGCTAAAACATCTACACCACGTACCATAGCTGCACGCGCATCTGATGAAAATTTAATATCTTTTGACACTTCTTCTACCTCCGTAAATTTAATTTGATAATTCTACTTTATAAGCTGTGTTTGTTATTCTACAATCGCTAAGATGTCGTCTTCACGAACAATCAAAAATTCTTCAGAGCCATCTTTAATTTCAGTTCCTGCGAATTTTTCAAAAACAACAATATCACCAACCTTCACACCTGGTTCAATCACTTTGCCATGGTGTGTATGACGACCTTCACCAACAGCAATAACTTCTGCTGTTGATGGTTTTTCTTTTGCACTTGTCGTCAGAACGATGCCACCGACAGACTTCTCTTCTTCTTTTTTAACACGTAAAACAATACGATCACCTAATGGTTTTAACATTTGGTAAGCCTCCAATTATTTTTAATTTTTGGCACTCTGTGTGTTCGAGTGCTAACAATTCTATTATACTCAGTTGGTCAGGAATAGTCAAGGATTTTTGATTGAATAGAGATAAAAAATATTCAAGATAAAATGAAATGAACCACCCTTTTGGCAGTTCATGCTTAACATGGCATAGCTAAACCGGTTATCTTTGAATTGTCCCTCACTAAAACGGTAGATCTTCAGCCTCTAACATAACACTTGAGACATCGTCAACTTGATTTTCTCTTAAAGCAACTGCTGCGCGACTTTCTAATAGGTTAAATTGCTGACATAAGACTTCTGTCACATAGTGAATCACACCAGCCTTGTCTTCATAGCGTCGTGTTCTAAGCTCTCCCTCAATTGAGACCAGACTTCCTTTTTTAGCATAAGATGCAAACAATTCTGCGGGCTTCCCCCAAATGATAATGCTCAGAAAATCCGCATCACGTTGTCCATCAGCATTCTTAAATTGACGGCTAACAGCTAAGGTCACGCGCAAGACAGATTTATCTGTCGGTGTTTTCTTCACCTCAGGCTGGGCAGTCAAGCGACCGATTAATAAACTTTTATTTAACATATAAAAAATCCTCCTATCTACTTATACGTAAATAAAAGAATTTTGTTTTGTCTATTTTTATTTATGCCAGTGTTTAGCTGGATTAAAGGCAGTGCCTGGGATTTCACTCGCTGCGAGTTCGATAATACCACGTTTTTGCGGGGCATTTGGTAAAGCTAATTCTCGTGGGCTTGCCATCATACCAAAGCTAGACTCACCGCGAAGTTGACCAGCAAAGATTAAGGCACCGCTCGGCATCATCGCACCAGGTAGTGCTACGATTGTTTTCAGACCTACACGCGCATTAGGCGCACCTGCTACGATTTGAATCGTTTGATCCTCAGCTACCTTAACTTGTGCAATATTGAGGTGATCAGAATCCTGATGTGGCACGAGATCTACAATCTCTCCAACCACAAATTTAGGCGCATGATCAGGAATCAACACATCATCAAAGCCAGCGGCTTTAATTGCAACGTTTAGTTTAGCAACATCGGCGTCTGAAAGGTCAACTTGACCATTTCCCGTAATTGGCAACAAAGCTGACACATCAAAAAAGTTCCAAGCAACAACTTCACCGTTGTCCTCACGCATCACTTTAGCAACATTATCCTTGCGTGTTGCCGTTAATTTTTCACCTTGATTGTCCCCTGTAATCAGCATCAAGACATCATTTAAGTGGGTGTTATAAATCGCAATCATTTTAGTTTCTACTCCTTTAGGAAAGCTCTTTAACCTTCGACACTTGTTAAAAATGCATTTACTTCTTCTTTTGTTTTCCGTAATTTATTGACCAAACGGCCTGTTTCCTTGCCGTCTTCAATCACGACAAAGCTAGGAATCCCCATAATTCCCCATTCAATGGCAACGTCGATATAGATATCCCGGTCAACTTCGATAAAGGTATATTCTGGATGTGCTGCTTCAATTTCTGGCATGGCTGGTTTAATAAAGGAACAGTCCCCACACCAATCTGCTGTGAAAAAGAAGACATTGTGGCCTTTTTCGACGTATGTTGCTAATTCTTCTACACTATTCGGAATGATCATTTTTCTTCTCCTCTAGCTGATACAGCCTTTTCTGACTCATGTGTTTCTACAATTCGCAAAGTGTCGGCATCAATTTCAAACGTTACAATTGTGCCATCCTGACGAATGATACCACCTTCATGAACATGAAAAAGAATTGGCGCCATCACAATCCAACTGGTTAATATATCATCAAACATAAAATGCTGTTTGGCCAAAGCCAAAAGCTTACTTAGATTTTTATCTTTTCGTTTCTGATAGAGCGCACTGGCACTGACGACGAGACTAGCACCGACAAGTGCACCCACTCCCATTTTCAAAATTTTCTTCATGCTTATATTTTAGCATAAATTTCACCCACTCGCTAACCGATTGTGTTTTTCACCCCATCTCGCCATTATTTTGGTATCATGGAAATAGAATGAATAAAAAGCTAGCCTACCTCAAGTTAGCTGAGCGATTTAAGGAGAAATCACAATATGTCGATTACATTTGACAAAATCAAAGCCATTACTGAAATCCAAGCAACATCAGGTTTTGAGCGCCCCATGCAAGACTTCATGCGCCAAAACATCACCCCTCATGTCGATGAGGTGCAAACTGATGGCCTAGGCGGCGTTTTTGGTATCAAACACACTTCAGATGAGACTGCCCCACGGATCATGGTCGCTGGTCACATGGATGAAGTCGGCTTCATGGTTAGCAAAATCAAACCTGACGGCACCCTTCGTGTCGTTTCGCTCGGTGGCTGGAATCCACTCGTCATCTCTGCTCAGCGTTTTACTTTATTTGCCAGAAATGGTATTGAACTACCAGTCATCACGGGTGGCGTACCGCCACATCTCATGCGTGGAACAGGTGGAGCCCCTGCCATGCCACAAGTAGAAGATATTATTTTCGACGCAGGCTTTGCAGATAGTGCAGAGGCCGAAAGATTTGGCGTCCATCCTGGTGCTGTCATCGTTCCTCAAACTGAGGCTATTCTGACTGCCAACAAAAAAAATGTCATCAGCAAGTCTTGGGATAATCGCTACGGTTGCCTCATGGTGACTGAGCTTTTAGCACATCTCAGCGATAACAAAATTCAACTGCCAAATACCCTCATCGCAGGCGCTAATGTTCAAGAAGAAGTCGGCCTTCGTGGCGCACACGTCTCTACAACTAAATTCAACCCGGACTTATTCTTCGCCGTCGACTGTTCACCTGCTCAAGATACTTTTGACGCTAGTGCTGATGGTCGCATTGGTGACGGCACATTGATGAGACTCTTCGATCCTGGTCATATCTTATTGCCGGCCATGCGTGATTTCTTACTGGATACCGCAGAATCAGCTGGCGTTAAATATCAGTACTATGTCTCAAAAGGCGGCACAGATGCTGGCGCTGCTCATCTGAAACATTCAGGCATTCCATCGACAACAATCGGTGTTTGCGCCCGCTATATCCACAGCCATCAAACCCTCTTCTCACTGGAAGATTTTGATACCGCACAAGCTTTCTTACAAGAAATTGTGAAACGCTTGGATCGGTCTACTGTTGACTTGATTCGGGGAACTGGCTTGTAAAATATTAAAAAAGTTCTATGATGCAACTCAAGCATCGTAGAACTTTTTATATCTTTTTGATTTTATCAACAACTTGTTGAAATGCCAAAATAAGGTTAAGGCAACGATTAGTAACAATGCCTTTTCATAAAATCACCAAATCAAAAATATTGACCTCTTCCTTTATTTATCATGTCATATATTTCTACTATAACTTCAATAGGAGCAGTAACCAGTTCAAATCTCTAACTTTAGTGTGCCTACTTATCCGCTTAAAACTATAAGCCTTTTGAGCTAGTAATGTTAAATACAAAAGAGAAACATGATGTTGCCACATTTCTGTTTTGTTAGCATTACTTCATTATTCTTTATTAAACGTAATCTGTGACAAGAAATCAGATGTCAACTCCGCTTGAGAGGTTACTGGATATAGTTGGTTACCTATAACTGTGAAGTAAGAAGAAATACCATCTTCAGTTTGCACGAGATACCCCTCACGATCCTTACCAACCTTCACAATTTTCGAGGTCTTTGTTGTCACGTCATTTCCAGTTGTTAACTGTGTGCTTGTAATTTCAAAGTAATCGTTATTAAGGTGATTGACCCACTTACCAAGATAGTCTGATGGTAGGCCTGCTACCTCTGATGTAATGACCGGCTGCTTTTCACCAATTACAATTTCTGATGAAGTTGGTGCTGAGATTGAAGAGGTTTCTGATGAAGTTGGTGCTTCTGTCGTTGTCTCTGATATACTTTTTGACGATGCTTGAGACTTACTTTTTTGCTGTGTCGTACTGGTGTGCTTTTTGCCTTCTGTTTTATCAGCTTGCTTGCCGCAAGAGGTCAATAATATTATACAAAGTATGAATACAGTAGTATTGATTATTTTCATCTTTCACTTCCTTATTTGACAATTCGTCTGACAACATTATCTTGAATCTGTTCCCAAGTCGTACGAGTGACTGGGTGATTTCCATCAGTAGGATCCTTTGAAAGGATATCCGTTAATCTTGAGACACCAACACCACCGTAATAGTTATCATAATAAGCAGGATAGGGATTCAATGTAACATTAGGCTGTGCTTGCCCGCCATACACAGTTGAGAACTTAGCATTTGGTGATGAATGAATAAAATAACCACCACCCAAATAAAGCCCTACATGACCTATATTACTCATCATGAAAATATCACCACGCTTCATTGATGCGAAACTTACCGCACTTCCGATGCGTTGTTGTGTCCAAGTTGTCGTTACAGTCTGTTCACCTAGAGAAACCCCTGCTTGTTGATACATCCAATAAGTGAAGGATGAACAGTCAAACTGATTCGCTGCGATTGATGCCGGTGTGCGACCACCACCCAAGACATAAGGCGATTTTCCAACTTTAGTCATACCAGCTGCGATAGCCTTCTCAATAGTGGTATTTCCTGATGTCAAAGTGCCATCAGCTTTAAGTTGATAGATGTTTCCTCGGTCTGTCACCGTTTTATTGGCTTGCATATTACCACTGCTATCAAAATAGTAAATTTGACCCGAAATCCACTGGAAACCAGTCTGCCAGTTTTTATTTTCATCTGTATGTTTTTTTTGACCTTCTACTGTGTACCAAGTGTTAGGTCGATATGTCTGTGCCAGTTGAGCATCTTGATTATCTTGTGGTTCAATGTTACTACCAAACCAAGCAACGCCTTCATCTCTCCAGCCTGCCTTAATGAGTAATGCTTGTTCTGATCCATTCGTTGTATAATTATGACTGCCAGCTTGGGCATTCGGATTATAGGCGCGGAATAGTTTGACAGTTTTAGCATCATCTGAATACCAGCCAATGCCTTCATAACGCCAACCTACTTTAGTTAGCATGTCCTTTTCTGCTAAGAGCGTTGTAAAATGATGATCTCCAGCATTTGGGTTATAAAGACGATAAACTGGCGTACTTGTTTTTTCAGGTGCAAACCAACCAACACCTTCATAATACCAGCCAGCCAAAATGAGATTTTTAGTTTCTTCAGCATTTACTGTATAAAAATGTTCCCCACTATTTGGGTTATACAGACGATACATTGCCTGGGTCGTCACTTGTACAGTTGCTCTTAAGATTCTCTGAGATTTTTGGCTAGATGGCTCAGTCGCATCATTCTGTTCTTGCAATTCATTTTTAGAGGCTGACGGTGCTGATGAATCATTAGGTGTTCCGAAATCTATACTAGAAGATTGAACTTCACTTGAAGCAGAGACTCGAGCCTCATCTGACACTACTGGTGTAGGTATATCATCTTGAGCCGCAACATGTTGAGATAAAATAACAGTGGAGAAAAAGACTACTCCTAAAATCTTTTTTTTCATTCCGATTCCTTCCATATCCTAATCTAATGCTTGAAGATGATAAATTTCAATCGTATTAATAATATTTTTCGTGTAATCTATAGAAGTCGCCCATGATAATGGAATATTATCACCAAGCGCTGTCGCAGCCTCTTTATAATTTCTTGCCTTCGTCCGTCTGACATCCGCATAACCACTTTGTGAAAGAACTGCAACGTAGTTCGCAAGACTTTCTTGCTGCGAAGCATATTTTCGGAATGGTGCAACAACCCAATAGTAGTCACCTGTTTTGAGATTCAAGTTTTGAGCGGGACCACCATTTTGCGCTTCTGCTTGTGTTCTATATCCTAAATACACACCATTTTGTCTTGCTTGTTCTGCGGTTACAGCGTTATAAATCGCTCCTGTCCAAGTTCCTTTTTTAAGCCCAAACAGGTTATTAGCTTTGACAGTTAAGCCACTCTCTCCCCATCCACTCTCAATAATAGCCTGAGCCACCATAACAGATGGATAGACACGTCCCTCTGCGGCTAACGGCACTGAAGATTTAATCGTCTGATACAACCAATTTTGACGTGAAGCTGTATTTACCTTATCAAATCGTACTTCATCAATTCCTCTATAGCCGTTCGATAAATCTGTCAAAATAGAACTTTTATTATCCACAGGAGCCGTATTACTACCATACCAGGCAATTCCTTCATCTCGCCAACCCGCTTTAAGAATACTCAATTGTTCGCCATAATTTGTTGTGTAATTATGACTGCCAGCTCTCGCATTGGGATTATAAGCACGATAAAGTTTTACTGATCTATTTGTATCGGAATACCAACCTACTCCCTCATAACGCCAACCAACATTGACAAGCATGTCTTTTTCACTAGCATTCAAAGTATAATGGTGATCACCTACACTGGGATTATAAAGTCGATAGACTGGATCTCCTGTTGTCGGTGCATTCCAACCAATCATCTCATATTTCCAGCCTACATTAATGATATTTTTAGCTTCTATAAAATTAGCCGTATAAAAATGTTCACCACTATTTGGATTATATAGTCTATACATGGCATTTGTCGTATCGGCTAATGCGCTAGACGATATGAAAAATCCGACAAATACAAAAAGAGCTATGATAAGTTGATATCTGATATTTTTATTCATATTTTTATTCATATTTTTATTCATATTTTTATTTTAGCACAAACTATTGAAAAGCTTTAATGTTTTGATAAAAAAATCACCCGTAGCTACCGTTTTTATAATACACAGCAAATTATCTTTATAAAAAATATTATTTACTTCTAGAAAAGCTATAGATTAATAAAAATAGACTCCAATTCTAAGAGTCTACCATTATGTCGCTCATCGTTTTATTTTTGCTTTTATACGCCACAAAGCATGTTTTACCAGATACTTACTTGCTCTAAAAGCATATTTAGGAGTTGAGAATAATAATTTTAGACTTCTTTTTTGACCGATTCTTGTGTAAAGTCCCTTATCCTTATCAAAAACGCTAATTGCTTCTACTTTTAACATATTATTTTGTGCCACATTTGAGATAAAACCATTTGTTAGAGCTTTGTTTTTTGAAATACGATAATCATATCCGTTCGCCCAAGCTACATAAACTAATAATCTTTCAAATGCATGTAAAATCGATGTATAAGGAAGTGGCTCCATCGGTACATCTGAGGTGATATCTAATGCCAACAGATTAGCAAGTGCTTTAGGTCGATACCATACCATTGTACCATAAGCCATGACTGTCGTACTACTTTCTTGCAAAGTAACCTGTTTCGGATAATCTAGCTGTTGCCAAATTTTTTCCTTAAATGGTGCTAGTTCACGCTCACCAATGTAAGAAGGACCATAGTTAAAGTTAAAAGTTGTTGGGACATCGTTGATAACGATTCCTAAGTCTGGATTTTCAGAAAATTCAGAAAAAATTGCTTGTGCAGGTTTGATTAACATGTCACTAATATCATTTCGCCATGATTCACCAACAATCCAATCATTGTCTAGTGATTTTTTAGTATGAAAATGGCCAACCACATCATAATCTGAAAGTATATGTGATAAGCTCATCCAAGGTAAAACATCTCGTCCTTTTCTGAATCCCGAAATAATTTGTTTCACCTTTGGAAGTGCCATTGCTTCAAGCTGTTGTTTTTTTTCTTCTGTATCCGTCGTCAAATATAACTCATATTCTCCAACGAAACTGTCAAAATTATCCACAAATTCTTGAACTAAATCTGGATAGAAAGCATGTAAATGAATGCCTATTCGCATTTTTAAAGTACCCTCTGACTTTTTTTCAGGAAGATCAAGTACCTTATATGAAATCAGATATGGCCGATCTGGATAATCATAAACGGACATGTGATTTGCAACTAATGTAAACGGATAATCAGATGTTTGCAGTAATTTATTAACCAATAACGGCGTTTGAGGATGCGTCGACCAAATCATAAAGGCCTTCACTTTTAGAAAAGGAATTTTTCTTTGAATTAAAACTGGTAGATTAAAAACAGAAAAATCATGTGTTAGCATATTGTGCCAAGACATTTTTCGCGTATCAAATATTACGTCTGACTTAAAGCCCGCATCTTCAAAATGTTTCGTCATGGCTGTCTCATATCGGATAATCACCTGTACAACATCGTCCAATTGCTCAACACTACCAAAAAAATTTTTAAATGCCGGGTCTGTTATTACCTGATGTTTAAATGTCACAAAATAAGATTGAATATGATCCGGCAAACGAACTGAATGACTATTTTCAGGTTTAACTGTGTGAGCACGATTGTTAGTAATACCCCAGAAGTCAACCTGTTTTTTCCCAGAAAAGGCATCAAATGTTGACTCAAAATCCCAGAACGGACCAAAACAAGTATCATTCATAATCGTCAGATTATCAAAAGTCGCAAGTTTATCATAGCCATACTTCTCAATACCTTCTGACCAAGCACTAAAATCATATCCACTATTTTCTCTCTGCAAAAACTGATCGTATAATCCTTTTTCTGAAAGTTTCTTCAAGTCGAAAGCTTCCAACTTGCTATTTGAAATCAGATAAATTTCTTGATAAATGGGACGCATTGCTGTTAGCTGAAAAATGACATGGTCACTTAACTTATTAAATTTATTGTAATGCACATAGAACAAAATGTTATTTGACACGGTTCTCTCTCCTAGTTTCAGTTTCTATTTAAGAATTATTTTATTTCCTTAATAATATAGTTTGGCCTTTGCTTTGTTTCCAAATAAATTTTACCAATGTACTGTCCAACAATTCCCAAAGCAAATAATTGAATCCCTCCAATTAATAAAATAATACTGACAAGGCTCGGCCAGCCTGACACAGGATCACCACATACAATAGTTTTTATCACAATAACAATAATAAAAATTACTGCTATTAAACTAGATAAAATCCCTGAATAAGTTGCTATCTGAAGAGGAACATTCGAAAAATTAATACTTCCCTCAATTGAGTACTTTAACAAGCCCCAGAAAGACCATGATGTTGCTCCAGCTACTCGTTTCCGATTTTTATATTCCAGATATTTAGTCTTGTATCCTACCCAACTGAAAATACCCTTTGAAAATCGATTATATTCCCTCAACTCTAGTACTGATGTAACAACTTGACGTGTCAGTAATCTAAAATCTCTGGCGCCATCAACCATTTCAATTGATGAAATTTTGTTAATCCATAGATAAAACAAGCGCGCAAACAAACTTCTAATCGCGGGTTCTCCCTCTCGCGTTACACGTCTAGCCCCGACAACATCATATTGCCCTGTCAAAAGTAGGTTATACATCTCAGCTAACATTTCTGGTGGATCTTGTAGATCAGCATCCATAACTGCAACAAAATCTCCTGTAGATTGGGTCAAACCAGCTAATAGCGCCGCCTCTTTACCAAAGTTTCTCGAAAAATCAATATAGTGAACATTTTGATGTATTTGATACAATGCTTCTAAAATTTGAAGTGTCTTATCTGTAGAACCATCATTAACGAAAATATATTCAAAATCTACTGCCATTTTCTGCCGAACTTTTTCAATTTCATCAAAAAATATCAGGATTGACTCCTCTTCATTATAGGCAGGTACAACGATTGATATCATAGGACTCCTCTAAAGAACATTTGAGCTGATACTACTCACTCTTTAACTTATTTTATTTGCTATATAAATCATCTTGGATAATGAATCTGGGTCTTTTTTTAACTTCTGTAAAAATTTTTCCAATATATTGTCCTATCATTGCAATAGAAATCAGTTGTACCCCTCCAAGCAGCCAAATTGATCCGACAATTGATGACCAGCCTTCAGTGGAATCTCCACGAAAATGTTGGATAACTGCATATAAAACAAAACAAATTGCAAACAAGGTCGTGACTATACCTAATCCCATTATCCATTTTAACGGTGCATTTGAAAAGCTTGTGATACCATCAAAAGCAAAAGAGAGCATCTTTTTAAAAGGATATTTAGATTCTCCAGCAAACCGTTCATTTCTTTTATAGTAAACAGAAGTCGCTGGGTAGCCAACAAGTGTCACCATACCACGTAAAAAGATGTTTTCTTCTGGAAAATCTAATAATTTTTTCACTGCTCGTTGACTCATCAACCGAAAATCTGCATGATTTTCTACCGTTTTTGCACCAAATAAAGTCATCATTTTATAAAAAACTTTCGCCGTGGTCTTTTTAAAAAAGGTATCTGTATCACGATTATCACGAACGCCATAAACAACATCAAATCCCTTGCTATATTCATCAACCATTTGTTTAATCGCATTAACATCATCTTGAAGATCAGCATCAATTGAAATAATCATATCAGAATCTTTACTAGCAACTGTTAAACCTGCTAAAACAGCAGCTTGATGCCCAAAATTTTTTGATAAGTTGATACCCTTAACATGTTGATTCTCTTTAGATAACTTTTCAATTATGGGCCAAGTTGCATCCGTTGAGCCATCGTTAACAAAAAGAATCACTGAAGTCTCATCAATTTTATGATCCGAAATCAGTATTTCCAAAATCTTCAATAATTGCCTTGTGGTTTCTGGTAATACCTCTTCTTCAAAATAGCAAGGTACCACAATTGCTAGTTTATTTGTTTTAAACATCTAAATCTCCTTAATATTTAAGCTTCTTAACAATAGTTTTTAGCCGTTTAATTGTATAGCCTATTATTCGTTTAGCTTTACTGGATTTTAGCTGAAGTATGGCAGGCTCTTCTACCATTAAGAAAGGGCGACTCTCAAACCTACGCCTAACTTCAAATCCCGTAAGTAGATGAGGTTGGGAAATTCTAAAGTCAAAACCGTTCGCCCATGCAACATAAGTCAGTAAATTTGAAAAACTATGTGTGATTGTTGCCATAGCTGAAAGATCTTGTATCACTAATGCGTTCAGATCTATTGACAAGATTTTTTCTAGTGCTTTAGGTCGATACCAAAAACTTGCGGTTGCACTTCTAACATAAATATCCTGCTTTTTAAGATTCTTTTCATTATGCGGATAAATCATATTCCACAGTTGTGCCATATAAGGCCACATAGAATCCTCATCTATCGGCTCAATTCGTGTTGATACTGTGAGATCCGAAACAACTAGGCCAATTTTTTCGTTTATTGTAGCATAAGCGACTATTTTTTTCGCTGGCTTTAGCAAGCTATCAATAGCATCGCTAAAAGACGACTCCTCAAAATGTCCAGCAATTTGATAGCCTACTAATCTATCCTGTATTTTTTGCCAGGCCAATATAGCATTTATACCACGATCGACCAGGATAACCTCCTTGACTTTTTTATCAAAGCTGGCTACAACCTCTTCTAGTGATGTTGTTAAATAGAGATCATAATTATCTAAATACTGATCAAAACTTGATAAAAATGACTCGATTTCATCTTCACATGAAATATGTAAATGTATTCCAACCCTTGTTCTACTTCCTTTTAAACTACTAAAATCAAGTGTTTTTTGAGAGAGTAAGTAATCTCTATCTGGATAGTCTGCAAAAGTCATATGATCAACAATTAGATGAGATGGATAATCTGAACTAGACACAATCTCATCAAAAATTGTATTAATCTCTGGTTTTTCTGCGTTGTGGATAAAGGCTTTTATTTTGACAAATGGTATCCGATACTCAAGCAATTTCTTTACACCAAAAATAGAAAAATCAGAATTTTGCATGTTTGAAATATCTTCCGACACCGTATCAAACTGAACACCGTACTTAAATCCCTCTTGAATAAAATAATTCGTCACTGCCGTTTCGTAGTTCAAAATCACTTGGTTAACGTCATCGTAGCTTTGAACATTTTCCCAAAAATATTGAAAACTAAGATGCGCGACAACTCGTTGTTGAAAAGTAATAAAGTAAGACTGAATATGTTCTTTTAAGGGGCGTAATTGCCCCCCAATATCAGCTGAATGCGCACGATTATTTGTAATTCCCCAGAAATCACTCTCTGAGCTGTCCATCCGATCAACTACTGAGGCAAAATCGAAAATAGGACCAAAAGTGGTATCATTCATAATTGTAACGGAATCAAATTCTTTTAGCTCATCAAATCCGACCATTCTCATCCCATCAGCCCAAGCTGCGAAATCAAATCCTTTGTTATTTCTTTGCAAAAAAATATCATACGGCAGCTTGTCAAGTGATACCCGATCTAAATGAGAGTTTGAAATCAAAATGATTTTACTATAAATAGTTCTCAAAGCTTGCAGTTGAAAAATAACATGTGTTGACAGGCTGTCTTCTTTATTAAAATGGACATATAGCAAAAGTCGATTCATTCTTATTTACCTTCAATTATTTGTTTGATATAAAACTTAGAGCGCTGCTCAAGTTGCTTTTTAGTTTCACTATAACCATATTTTTCAATCATTGTTTTCTTACCGGAAAACAAATTAACTCCCAATCCAAGCTGATCCTCTTGGCTATTAATTTTACCACCTATTGCTGCTAAGGTCGTTGGGAACATATCCATATTTGAAAATTGGCGATTTTTATCAAATGTTGTTGTCAGCCCTGTGTTCAAAAATAGATTAAAAACAGTACGTGTATAATTTTTATCTAGTGATTTGACATATCTTTGGTCCATGGTTAAATGGTCACCTGTCACAATGATTGTGGTATTATCATACCAACTTTGCTCTTGACACCATCTAATAAACTCTGCAACCATAGCGCTTGAATGGAAAACAACATTCTTGTATTGCATATCAGTAATCTTTTCTTCATCACCATAAACATAGCCATCAGGAAAATGCGTATCTGAAGTTAATAACGAAAAATTGAAAGGCTTATCTTCTTGTGCAATATCGGTCAGCATATTTTGGGCAAATTCAAATAGTTTCCTATCTTCAAATCCCCAATTTTCAGCGTAGTCATTAGGTAACCAACCGTTTTGAATCGCTTGTGGCCAACCTGTAATTTGATAATCTCCATGTTGTTCCAGATAAGACGCACGACCACCAAAATTCGGTGTTGATCCCATCAAAAAATAATTCGTATAGCCATTTTGCTTAAGTATTTCGCCAAGACTGGTCAAACCTGGCAGCATATTAGCAATCTTAATGCCAGAAAAATCGCCATTAAGCTGATCTTGTGTATAATTTCCTCCAAACTTTAAAGGTAAACCTGCTGTTTGTGCAATGATCCCTGCGGCTGTATAATCCATCCCTGGCAACTGTCGTTGTCCTCCGTATAGCGCTGTATTAGAAAAATTAATCGCACTCGGATCTACATCTATCAAGGGTTGAAGCAGACTCACGGACTGGTCTCCTCCCTGATCACGATCTGCAAAAGATGTTTCCAGAGACTCAACATAAATATAAATCAAATTTCTTTTTTGATTTGGAAAAGATATATTCACTTTCTTTGTGTTAACAATATTTTCTTCAATAAACGTTGAATCTGAAAAATAGTTAGCAATTTTTGACCAACCAAAATAGCTAAATGCATAAAATAATGACAAAAACAACATCAAAACAATGGTCAAAACTTTTAATAACCGACTAAGCCATACAGATAATACAATTTTTTTTACTTTTAAAAACAAATGCCCTGAAAAATAGGATACACCAGCAAATGCTAGTGATGGGATTAAAACACCCGCTATGAAAGTATAAATATTTGTTGTATCCGTCCCTTCAGCATTGGCAAGCGTATAAACTATCTGATCTAGATTCACATCACCAAAAGTTTTAATCAACCAATGTACACCTAATATCAGAATACTTGCCACAAAAACTGTCCACGAAAATAACAGCGGATAAACTTTAATTCGAAAATTTAACTTAACAAGAAGGGTTCTACTCCAAAGGATTAAAACTACAATAATCGACAAATAAAGAAGATAATGTATTTTCCCTGTAGTTTGAGGGTTGAGCGGTGTGAAAAGAAATAGTGTCGCACATGCCAAACTGTTGATAACTGTTGATAAAAAGACAGATATGCCAAATCGTGATAACCACTTTTGTCGACCTGTGAAATCTGGTAGCATGTACAATAAAATGGATGCAAAATACACGACTACTGCAAACTTAATCAAATTTAGTCCAATATTTAGATTCATTATTCTCTTCTCCCATTGTTTGATAACCAAAGGCACTCATTAAACTTAAAACTGGCAAAAAGGAAATAAGATAACGGCTTCTACCTGCTTCAAACAACATCAAATACATAAAAGCACCTAAAATTGAAAGTGCTAAAAAAAACTGAATCATTGAAAAATTGCTACCTTTTATAGCACTAAAAAGTTGATAAATTATTCCAAATATTATTACAATCCACATTGTTTGGAGGAAAAAATCCAAATTAGCAAAATTGTTTCCTTGAAAAAATAGATAAGTTCTGATTTTTTTTCCTAATCTTGAATCAATAAACCCTGATGTTACCTTATTTTTTTGAAACTTGACTACACTCATAGGATCTTCAATTCGCCAACCTAAATTTCCTTCTTGAAATGCAATCTTGAATTTAGTAACTGCTTGTCTAAGAGAATACTGCCTTAATCTCTCCTTGATATCTTGATTAATTAACGGTTCGACTACTTCATCAGGACTGTTTATGTCAAGTGCTTTTGCTGGTAACTCCGCATGTGCTGCACCTGTAGATGTCAAACCTAAATCAAAAAAGTAAGCTAAATTTTTGTCATAACCATTTTTAAAAGTCAAAATATTGGTTTTCTTCACAGCAGTCATCATACAAGTGGATACTACTAATCCAATTGCTACAGCCAATAAACCTTTTGTCACTTTGACAGTCATTCTCTTATCAAATTTCAATACCATTCCAAATAATAGTGTAGAGGCTAACGCAATAACATAAATCATAATCGTTGGTCGAATCAGGTAACCAAGACCTATAAAAAAGGCGAGACTTATATAATCATTTAACCTGACATCACCAACTGTTATTTTTATCAGTGTAATACACACAAATGTCGCTGTAAAATAGGACCAATAGTCGGAGTAAGTTGATAAAAATTGTGGATGAATGCCAATAAGTAAAATAGATAAAATAAAATAGGTAGCAGCTACACGACGCTCAAAATTTTTATCAATAGCCTTTGCAAATACAATAATACTAATATCTAAGATAAAAATATTAACCAGTTCTTGAATTAAAATCAGGTATTTAATTCCAACTAAATGGTAAAGCCCCTTAACATATAACCCGTATAGTAGATTGTTCGGGAAAGCTGAAAAATAATTACTGGCATCTAGCCCTCTAATATTACCAATAATAGCCGTTGTATCTCCATAAACTAAAACACTATTTGATAAAATAATTACCAATTGATAGATCAACAATACAAGAATACTCAAATACCAATAGCGATAGAAGAGCATCACTGCCTTTTTCATAAAATGTTGAGCTTTTTGACTGATGATTAAAAAAATTATCAAAAACATCAATAGATACCCATACGTATTCAATGTATCAATCAATGTTGCGCCATAACCAATAGAGACAGTTAACCATAAAATAGAGATAAATAAAAGCAAGCAGTAACCTAACTTTATTGTATTACTCTCAATTTTATTTAACATTTAGCATCATCCTTTCCAAACGATAAACCAACACAGAAATTGGGAAAATTATACTAAGACATAAAATAAATAGAATGTATGAATCAAATTTTCCAATTGTCAACAGATCAAAATGCTTAACTACTTGATTTGTAACAAAGTGATGTACCAAAAAAATTGGATAAGAGTACTTTACCAGCCACATGACACACCGCTTAATATTTTTTTGTTCTAAATATTTTGCTACATTTGTCAGAATTACAAAAATAGCAATACTAACAATTGCCATCATAATTTTTGACGGAATCTCATCAAATTTACCAAATGAAACAACGACAAGCACAAAACCTGATGCACCCACTGAAACCCTATTCATTATTGCTTTATTATATTTTTGTAAAACCATACCGAATACAAAAACTGGGACTAAACCTATCGTTAATTGCGCTAGTGTCCAAAATTGGTTACCAGAATACTGTACAGTCTGCACTACTACGAAGATAAGGCATGACATGATGAGAGTTATTGACATTCTTTTTTCAAAACAAACTTTTAACAATGGAAAAAATAAATAAACTAACAGAATCATACCTAAAAACCATTCCCCAACTAACATAAATGATGGAAAACCTGCTGTTTGCATGAGGGAATCAAAGCCTAAAATCGTTGAGAGACCCCATTTTAAAGAAATGCCATCATGACTAAAACCTTTGTTTACCCCAAAATTATAAAGGAAAGCTAACACATAAGCAATATAAAACATTGGTAAAATATTTAACAAACGTTTTTTAGAAAAATTAGCTAAATTAAGTTTTTGATTCACGTAAACATAGTACATACTAGCACCGGAGATAAGTAGAAATAGACCGACACCCAAATCCCCTATATAAATATTAAAAGGAAAGGCGGTCAATACAACTTTATTTGGTTGTGCAGGCCCATTAAACCCTATAAAATTTGCATTATAATGAGTGATTAAAATTAATATAACTGCAATAGCACGTATCAAATCTAAGGCATATAACCTTTCTTTTTTAATCATAATTCTCCATAATATCCTTAATCTTAGTTGCATCAGCCCAAATACCTGGACTGTCATACGGACGATCAGGAAAGACGCCGTATAAAAGTTTGATAGACCAGTCATTTGATTGAATATACCATTCAACTTGTTCGGCTAAAGATTTGGCTTGACCAGTTGCGACATTTATCACGCCTGTTACTTCGTTTTGAGTACTTGCTGCAACAATCATTTTCGCCAAATCTTTGACATGGATAAAATCATATAAATTTTTACCCGTTGTAAACGGAAAAGTTTCATCACCATTTTTAGCTGCTCTTGTCAGCTTTGAAAAGATTGATGACCCATATTCATCATCCCCAAAAATATAATAGGCACGTAACCAATACAGATTAAAATCTAGCTCCTTGCTCGCTAATATCAATGATTCTCGCATGGCATTTTTAGCAATACCGTACTGAGATTGAGGATTAGTTGGTGTATTTTCATCTACAGCACCTTCATGATAACCAATCTCATGCATCGACCCCATGACTGCGACGTTTTTTCCACCTGATTTGACATAATTTCTTACAAACTCAATATGTGCTGACAAATTTTTCATATGCTGCTCAGAATTGTGAATAAAACCATCTCTCCAAGCTAAATGAATCAAAACATCTGGCTCCCCCAGCGATTGGAAGAGATTTTCATGAGTAGCAAAAATATCTAGGTTTTTCTTTATCGCTTTGTCAGATATATTTTTTAGATTCATGTCAATCGCGATAACTTCGTGACCTTTGGACAAGGCTTCATCAACGACATGCGCGCCAATATATCCCCCTGCCCCAGTTACTACAACCCTCATTACAAGCTCCTTTTATCCTCTAATTTTATTATTTAGCTACAGTTTTTTTCAAAATTGTTTTGATCTTTCTCCGTAAATTACGACCATTCCATCTATTATTATCAATAATTTGATTTAGCTCGGAAATTTTAGTTTGGTAAGCAGCAACTTGATTCTGATAATCTGTCAACTGTTTATTAACTTCATTAATTTGGTAAAGTTTTCCTGATAGATTTCCTGAATCTGATACATTTTTGAAAATACCAATTCCCTGCGTCACAGTTCTTAGATAATAGGATAAATTTAAATATTCAATAGCTGCATAGCGATCATTCATGATTGTCTGTGTATAATAACCTGCATCTTGTGCTAAAAATGGATAGCTTCGTTCAATCGCATGGCTAATAGTTCCATCCACAGGTAATGGTTCATCAGGAAAATCTTCAATCTGCCAATCTTGACTAAATAGCTTCTCCATAGCAAGAGGTCTAAACCAAAATACAGATCCTATTGGTGCTATTGGGTGATGATCTTCTGAAATTGGTACATGAACATCCAATTTATCTAGTAATGCTTTGGTATTCGAACTATTTTTAGGATCAGGCGTCCAATCTTTTTCAACCGTCCAAAAATAATCACCATGATTAGGTGCAGGTGCTACAGCAAGTCCTAATTTTGGGTTCTTATCAAAAAGCGAAATGACATTTGATACATAAGCGCTTGAACCATGAATATTTTCATAACACTTATGAGCAAAACTATAACCTGATGTCTCATTACCAAGTTGTAACGTTTTTTTATCATGTGTAAAACAAATTAAATCATAATCACCGCTTGTAATAACAGATTTGGCACCTACTAGCAGTGCAGATACATCACGACCTCGGTTATCAACATCAATAATTGCAATTTTTTGATGAAATTTTTTTGTTTCTTTAATTATTTTTCGTTTCACACTTTCCTGACTTGTTGTGATATAAATATCAGTTGATTCCGGGAAATAATGCGCATATGTTAAAAACTCATCTACTAAGTCTTCAAAATAAAGATGTATTATCAAAGCAATTTTGGGTAATTTTTCAATAGCACTGCTCTCATTCTTACTCAAAATAGAGACATTTGCCATATTTTTATGAATTAAGTCATAATGGTAATAAGGTAAAATAGCAGCTGCAAGTAAATCAAATGGATAGTCTGTTTGTGTCTTGATAAAATCAAATAATTCTGGATTTTGTTCACCAGCACCTACAACTAATGATCTATCAATTTCATTAAATGCTGCTCTTTTCTTGAAGATAGGGCATCTCAATTGTTCAACAAGCTGTTTAGGTAAGTCGTAAAGTGGCACCTGTGAATGTGGATAAACACTATCTGAATCAACTGATACTGTCCATTGATAACCTAGATCATTAAAATACTTAGTAAAGACTGCTTCATACATTCCAACACTAGTATCATAGTCTGTAATATATGGCAAATCTTGCCAGAATTCCTGCCAATCATTTGTTAGAAACAATGATTTTCTGATTGCAATCCAATGCGATTGAATATGCTCATAATATTTATCGTATTTCGACTTTTTAAGCAAGACCTCGTTTAAGCCGATGTCACCAACTTTTGTTAACCCCCAAAAATCCACTTCTTGTGTTGCCATTTTGTCAAAAGTTTCTTTAAAAGGATATAGCGGCCCCATAATTGTGTTATTCAGCAAAATAACTTCATCAAACTGCGACAGATCATCACCTAATTTTGCCAAACCATATTTATAGGCACCAACGTCAAGCTCATCATTATCTCTGAGATAAACTTCTCCAAACTGCGCTAGCTTTGCCTGATTAACGTCATCCATCTGACCATTCACAACAATTATTAGTCGATCAATATTTTTCGTCAAATCTGATAAGAAATATGGCACGTAATCATGAACAATACCTTTGCCGTCATAAAAGAAATAGATTGCTACTCGTTTCATAATTTTCCTCGTAAAAAAACTTTACCAACTATCGAATTTTTTACTTGATTGATGGTCGCTTCTTGCTGTTCGATAATTGCCAGACGTTCATTTAGCAACGATGTCTGTTCTTGAATGGTCACCATTCGCTCATCTAACGTTTTTGACTGCTTTTGAATTAGTTTCAAACGTTGGTCAAGCGTTTTTGATTGTTCTTGAATAATTTCTAGACGTTCATCTAGAAGTTTTGACTGCTTTTGCATCACTTCTAAGCGCTCTGAAAGACCGTCTCCGCTTGAGACAGTCATTGTTTTTAAGTGATGTAAGAAAGCACTTGGATTTTCTTTTACACTTTCAATAGATATCTTAAGATTTTGAGTGATTGTTTCCAGTTTTTGTTCTTCAATCACACGCTTTGATAATCGTATGGATGCATCCTTATACGTTTGAAATTTTTTTAAAACATCCGTTATTTTATCGGCTGCTTCCCTAATATTTCTTGTTTGATAGTGATGTCTTGCATCTAAATAACCTAATTTAACCATTTGATTAGCAGTTTGATTAGTTGCTGAGATCGTTACAATCCCAAATTTCAAAGCTTCAACAAGGGTTAAGCTGAAGGTTTCCATTGTTGAGGGGTTAACAAAAATATCATTCTTCCGTACATTTGACCAGTTATTAGAAAAATCATTGAGAAAAAACACATTTTTAATGCCATTTTCTAGTACATATTGCTGACATTTTTCCCCATAATCACTCTCAGATTTCCCTGTGAAAACGAGTTCCAACTCTGGAAAATCAACTTGTAATTTTTGAAAAATTTCAATCAACTCCAAGTTATTTTTTCTTTCAGTAAAGGCGTTAACATTGATTAATCGAGGAGCTAGCTCTTCTTTTTGAATGACTTGCCCATTAGCATCAGAAAAAGGGTAAAAATAGCTAACTTTTTCTTGATTATTAATTAAGTGACCAATTTTTTCAGATAAATCCTGATTTGCCGTCAAAATTCTATTTGATGTTTGACTAATAAAATCATATTTGGCCTTTGTATATGCAAATTCTCCTTCAGGATATTCGTGAATTAGCCAGATATGCGGTCTCTGGGTAAAGGCGGCAGCAAGAGCTAATTGTGGAATATTAGCTGTAGCAGTTATTGCGACATCATAATCATTTGCCTCAATAATTTTAATCATTTCCGAAACAGCTTGAAAATCTGAAATCTCTAACTCTTGATTCATCCACCAGTTATACTCTAAAAAGAAACTTTGAATTTTATAGTCTGACAAAAAAGCCTCGAATTTTTCAGTTAAAGCACGTTTATCAGAATAAATATATCCCACTTCAAAGCCCTGATCAACTAAATACTTCATTTGCCATTTAGTCGCCATATCAGCACCATTTAATACCCCACCACCAGGTGATTGAAAAAGTATTTTTGTCATGAAAACCTCATCTAGTCAAGAAATTGACCTTTTTCCACTAATAACGGTCCTGAAACACCATCTTCATTTCTGACAAAAAAGCGTGGTCCACGATCAGTAAAAATATAACCAATTTGTTTAAAATCACCTATCATATCTGTTCCAGTGAACACAGAACCCACAATCATAAAATCACGATTATTAAATGCTCTCAAAGGTAATTCATAAACTTTTTTAACAATACCCTTTTTATTTGACCACGGTGTGAATATATTTTGTTGGACAGCACCATCATCAATAATAGAAAATTGACCGCCACTTGTTAAATCAATGATTGAGAAACCAAAGCCCGTCGGCATATCTACAACCGTTTCGTAGATAATTTCAAACTTCAAAACATCATCTCTAGACAGAACATCTTTTGTTAACAAGTTAATCTCAACTCTTGGTACCTCAGCATTCGTACCAGGCAAATAAGTAACATTTGAGTCATCACCTGATGCTTTATGATGATCTGTAACTTCAAAATTCGCTGCGCGATACTTGGCTGCTACAGCACTTGGTTCTCCGTTGGCGATAACTTCTCCATCTTTTATCATAAGTGCTTTATTACAATATTTCTGTACAGCACCCATATCATGTGTCACAAGAATAGTCGTTTTTCCTGACTTTCTTCTCTCCATGAAATAATCATTACATTTCCTTTGAAATGCCTCATCTCCTACTGCCAAAACTTCATCTAGTACCAAAACATCGCCTTGCGCCTTGATTGCAACAGAAAAAGCCAACCGAACTTGCATGCCTGAAGAATAGTTTTTCAATTTTTGATTCATGAAATCACTTAGTTCAGCAAAATCAACAATGTCATCATACATTGTATCAATTTCCTCGACAGAAAAACCGAGCATTGCACCATTCAGATAAACATTTTCTTTACCAGTCAACTCTGGATTAAAGCCAACACCAAGTTCGATAAATGAAACAAGCTTGCCATTAACCAATACTTGACCTTTTTCAGGCATATAAATTTGTGAAATAATTTTAAGTAGAGTTGATTTACCTGAACCATTTCGACCAACAATCCCAAAGAAATCACCTTCTTCAACTTCAAAAGAGATATCTTTTAAGACATGTTGTTCCGTATACCCTTTGATACCTTTGAGTCTATTCACAAGTGTTGTTCTTAAACTATTTGAACTTTCTGTTGGTAACTTAAAAGACTTTGAGACGTGGTCAATCTTGACTGCGATATTTTTTTTTGTCATTTTTCCACCTTCTAGATGATTTCAGCAAATTTATCTGATTGCTTATTAAATACAGTAAGACCAAACATAAAAATGATTGGTGAAAGAATATAAGGAACCCAAGCCACGGACATTGGCACAATCTGCCATGTTGTGATATTTACTGGATCAATAAGAGTGTACCTTAAATCTTGGATTATTTGTGCCATTGGATTCAACATCAAAATACGTGCATACCATGTAACACCAACACCATTGGTAAACAACATTGTAACTGGATAAATAATTGGTGTTGCATACATGAATGCCTGTAAAAAGACTTCCCAAACAGGACCCAAATCTCTATATTTTACAAATAATGTTGCTAATAAAAACGCAATTCCGACAGACAATAGTATTAGCTCTACCGTCAAGAAAGGTAAAAACAGAATTTTTGGGGTAAATCTTACACCATTTACTAATGCAAAAGCTAGTACAACGATCAAATTAATGCCAAAGTTGATGAGTGCATTTGCTGTTACTGAAAAAATAATAATTGGTTTTGAGAAAGATATTTTTCTCATCAAGTCTCCTCTAGAAACAATTGAGATCATACCCATGTTAGTTACCTCGGAGAAAAAATTCCAGACCGTCATACCTAAAAGTAGGGCCACTGCAAAGTGGGGAACACCTGCACCAAACCTTAAAAATCTTACAAAAACCACATACAGTACTAAAAATAGCAATACGGGTTTTAAAATTGACCATAGGTAACCGATTGCCGATCCCTGATAACGCAATTTAAAGTCTGTTTTTATTAACTCATTTAATAGAATTTTGTTTTTCTTATCAAAAAACTTCATAATTCTCTCCTTCTTATAGTCCAGTTTATTATACGCTTTTAAATCTATTCTTTCAACTCTATATATGTTTAAAACATCATTCCGTACTCCCTAATCAGATAACCATATTACTAAATTTTGTTATCTTGTCAACATCAATAAAATGAGGAACGGGTCATAAAAGCAAAGATACACACTTAATTCTAAATATATCTGTGAATAACATTACCTACCCAATACCCTATTTCACATTTTAGAAATAAACTATCTTGGGCACCCCATCCTCGTCACAATCAGCATCCAAAAAATGACTGTGTGAAATGCTTTATTTTTTTTAAAGTGATACTTTTTAATCATTTTAATGCGGTTACTAAAGGTTTGATTCAAGAGACCGTCGTATTTTTCGATTAATTCTCTCTTGTCATCAGATAAATCTGGCTGATTTAATAAAAGTCTCGCCTGATTTTGGCTATTGAAAATCAAATCCCAATATTTATAAACAGCTTGCATCGGATTCAACCACTTTTTAAGCCGTTTTCTAAGTGTCCTTGCACCCAAAACATTATTCTCATGTTGCCGATAAAGCTCACCTGGCTGATCAATATAGACGAGTTCACCTATTGCTGTCGCAAGTAATGCCAAGTACCAGTCATGCATAATAATCTGCTCCGTACTTTGCCATCTGCTCGCCAAAGCTTGGTTGATCATCGATACCCCTCCAGTTACTGTGTTTTCAGTTAACTCTGGTAGTAAAGTCGTATTAGCATGATGACTTTGACTCTGAATCATTGAAGGCTGCGTTACAACTAAATTTTGATCCACGACTGATAGATCCATGTAGACCATTAAGGGCTTAGCTTGATCATACTTTTGCGCCTCATCTAACATCGTTGCCATTTTGTTTGGCAACCAAACATCGTCCTGGTCGCTGAAAAAATAATAATCCGCCAGTTCAAACTTAACAAGCGTGAAAAAATTTTTGATAACTCCAAAATTTTCTCGATTATCTGCGTTGATAAATTTGATGCGCTTATCTGATGTCGCAAATTGCTGAATGATTTGTGGTGTCTCATCTGTTGAACCATCATCGCGTATCAGTAACTGCCAGTCTGTAAAGGTTTGTTTTTGAATACTCTCAATCTGCTCAGCAAGGAATTTAGCCCCGTTGTAAGTCGAGAGAACAATATTAACTTTCATTCAAAAATAACCTCTCATACTGTGTCACAATCCACTCCCAAGTATATTTTTCAGCGATAATCGCACGCGCCTTTTCTGCTAACCGAGCAATTTCCAACGCCTCAAGTTTTTCAGCTTGAGCTATTAACGCTGATAAATTATCCAATTGCCAAAACAATGCTGAGTCCAAAGCCACATTTCGATTAAAGCTTACATCATATACCAGATTCAAATCTGTTGCCCCCATTGCCTCGAGTAAACCAGGATTTGTCCCACCGACCGCATGACCATGGATATAGGCAAACGCCTGCTGTCGAATCGCAGCTAGCATTTCCTTATCGTAAACCGTCCCAACGAATTTGACACGCTTGTCTTGCTCAAACCCAGTGATTTCACGTAGCTTATCAAAGAAAGGATTACCTTGATGATTAGTAACAATCACCAAATCACGTGTCGTATCAGACGCCATGAAATTTCGAATGATTGCCTCATAGTTATTTTCCGGTACAAAACGTCCGACAACCAAATAATAACCTTTTAGTTTGACACCTTGCGCATCAAACCATGCCATATCTATCGTCGTATCACGCGCGACAGGATTTGTTCCATAAGCAATCACCGTTGAAGTCACATCTCCATACTCGGCCTTCAAATAATCCTCAATCCCCTGATTATCCGAAATAATCAAATCAGCTATCTTAGCCATCTTCTGCTCGGAAAATTTGAGATACATCTGAATTGGTTTAATCCATTTACTTCGTTTCCATTCAAGACCATCCGGATTAACCAGCAGCTTCCCACCAATTTTGTGAATCTTCTTAGCATAATGCCCTATAAAAGCACCCAATGTATTCCCTAATACATAGAATATCGGGTTCGCAATCTTATTTTTTCTAATATAGCTTAACGCATAGTTTATTGCATCTCGATCATAAAAAATGACATTTGCTGGACCAAAATGTCTAGCCTTAATATCAAAAACATCCGCAGTCTTATAGTCAGAATGTTTGCCACTTGCATCTTTTGAAAGATTCGCAACATGATATTTAATTTGATCTGACTGTTGATGACTCACTAGCTCTTCAACAAAAGTCTCAAAGCCACCATATTTCGCCGGCAAACCGCGCGAGCCAATTATAAACACATGTTGCATTTCTCACCCATTTCTCAAGATATTCCTTACTATTATAGCATAAATCGCTATACTTGTCATTTTACCAACAGGTTACAAAACATCATATCCACCATTCCCGCCTTGCAAATGGTTGCTGATTTTTGTAACAGATAGAGAACTTTACAAACTGCTAGTGATACCGCCCCAGATAATCAATTTAGTTCGAACACCTCAACCGGTATAAGCAAAAAAGCATGCGTACACGCATACTTTTTAAAAAATTATTCAGGTTTTTCTTGTCGGTAAAATTCTTGTAAAGCATCTTGCCAAGTTGGGATGACAAAACCTGTTGCTTTAGCTTTCGTCAAACTCATCGTTGAGTTCAAAGGACGCTTTGCTTTAGCTGGGAATTGACTTGAATCTACTGGTTTAACTGACACATTAGTATCTTTTAAGATTTCAACAGCAAAATCATACCAAGTCACATCTTCTGTCGCATCATTTGACAAATGATAATAACCAAAAGCCTTACGGTTATCCGTTAAATATGCCATAAATTCAGCCAACGTCCGCGTCCATGTTGGGCGGCCGTGTTGATCATTGACGACCGTTAGACTATCATGTGTTTCAGCTAGTTTTTGCATGGTAAAGACGAAATTCGCACCATAATTACCAAATACCCAAGCTGTCCGAATGATATAGAATTTTTCAGCGTATTTTTCTACGAGTTCTTCACCCAGACGTTTTGTGCGACCATACTCTGTTTGTGGATCTGGCACATCGTCAACTTCCCACTCTTCACCAACTGGTTTTTGACCATCAAAAACATAGTCAGTTGAGATATAAACAAGTGTTGCATCGTGTGCTGCTGCTGCCTTAGCGATATTTTCTGTCCCTGTGACATTAATCGCATAGTCAAGCGCTTTGCCTTCATCTTCAGCCTTGTCAACAGCTGTATAAGCTGCACAATGATAGACCAATGTCGGTCTGACTTCTGCGAAAACTTTGTTTACTTGCTCAGCATTTGTAATATCAAGCTGTGCCACATCCGTTGCGACATAGTCCACATCACGTTCATCTAATAGATAACGTAACTCAGTACCTAGTTGACCATTTGCCCCAGTAATTAAAATCATTTCAACACCTCTTGTGACTTAGCATAATTGGCTTCAACAGCCGCTTTTTCAGCTTCCCACCAGTCCTTGTTATCGGTATACCACTTGATTGTCTCTTTCAAGCCAGATTCGAAGTCAGTATGCTTAGGCGCCCAACCGAGCTCTGTGCGAAGTTTCGTATTGTCGATTGCATAGCGCAAGTCATGACCAGCACGATCCGTCACGCGGTCATAAGCTGTCGCCTCTTGACCCATTTCAGTCAAGATTTCTTCCAAGACTTCTTTGTTGTTCTTTTCGCCGTCAGCACCGATTAGATAAGTTTCACCAAGCACACCTTTTGTGAGAATTGTCCAAACACCTGAAGAATGGTCTTCCGTGTGGATCCAGTCCCGAACATTTTTACCATCACCATAAAGTTTTGGACGGATACCCGCCAAGATATTGGTAATTTGACGTGGGATAAATTTCTCGATATGTTGGTAAGGACCATAGTTATTTGAACAGTTTGAAATCGTTGCTTTAAGACCGAACGAACGCACCCAAGCACGAACAATCAAGTCACTCGCTGCTTTTGTTGATGAATAAGGCGAGCTAGGATTGTAAGGCGTGTGGTCTGTAAATTTTTCCCCTTCACCTTCGCCATGACCTGGTAAGTCTTCACGGTAAGGTAAATCACCATAGACCTCATCCGTTGAGACATGGTGGAAACGCAAATCATATTTGCGTGCCGCTTGGATTAGCGTGTAAGTCCCGATGAAGTTAGTATGGATAAACTCATCCTGAGATTTAAGAGAGTTATCATTGTGTGACTCAGCAGCGTAGTGGACAATTGCGTCTACTTGGCTTGCCAACTTATCAACAAGGTCAGCGTCTGCAATATCACCCACAACCAACTCAACACGATCGCCAAGAATCTCAGCAATGTTGGCTTTATTCCCAGCATAAGTTAATTTATCTAAAACGATAATTTTTTCAATTTCAGGGTGGTTGTTGTACACGTAATGTACAAAATTAGAGCCGATAAAACCCGCGCCACCTGTTACGATTATTTTTTTCAATTCAGTCATTTACTTTACTTCCTTAATCAAGCTAGCTTTCTAATAGCGATTGACAACGGCCACCAACGCTTTTAGTCACTTATTTTCTTTATAGCTTTGTCTTTTCGAGAGATTGTTTTACAGCAAATCAGCTGTCAAAGGGTTCACATCTTTAAGCAAGGGGTGATTTTCATCAGCCTCACTCACTTCAGCGTTCGCAACATCTTCCCATTTGATGCCAAGCGTTGGGTCAGCATAGTTCACGAAGGCGTACTTAGGTTTGAGTTCAAGTGCCCAGTAGTCGTTTACAAGATAACTGTAGGACACAACATCGCTCAACACTTGGAAACCATTGGCAACCCCACGAGGGACGAAGATACCCTTACTGGCATCAATTTCTGTTTGATAAACATTACCAAAGCTGTCGCCTTCACGTAAATCAACCCATGCACCAAGTACACGACCATTGTCCGCAACCGAAATGTACTTGTCCCAAGGCTCAGCGTGTAAACCACGTAAAACATTTTTACGAGAAAATGACACATTATTTTGGAGTTTGCCTTCAGCGAAAAAGCTTTCCGGGAAACCTAACGGCATCATTTTTTCTTTTTGGAAGTTTTCTTTAAACCACCCACGGTTATCACCATGGACTGGAATATCAAATTCTAACATACCAGGGATTTCAGCGATTTCACGCGCAGCTAATTTTTTTTCAAAAAAGTTCTCAGTCATGGATTAGTCTGCCTCCACAAGTCTTAGCAAGTATTGACCATATTCGTTTTTCTTCAACGACTGTGCCAATTCAATCACTTGTTCACGTGTGATATAGCCCATACGATAAGCAATTTCTTCAAGGTTAGCCACTTGAACATTTTGCATGCGTTGTACTGTTTCGATATATTGTGCCGCTTCAAGAAGTGACTCATGTGTCCCTGTATCCAACCAAGCAAACCCACGCCCCATCACTTCAACATCCAAATCGCCACGTTTGAGGTAGGCATCATTGACGTCTGTGATTTCAAGTTCACCACGTGGTGACGGTTTGATATTTTTAGCAATTTCAACAACATCATTATCATAGAAATAAAGACCAGTAATGGCATAGTTTGACTTAGGTTGTTCAGGTTTTTCTTCTACTGAGACAGCACGCATGTTGTCGTCAAATTCAACAACACCAAAACGTTCTGGATCTTTGACTTGGTAGCCAAAGACTGTCGCGCCTTTTTCTTTAGCTGCAGCACGCCCTAACATTTTTGACATACCTGGTCCATAGTAGATATTATCGCCAAGGATCAAGGCAACGTTGTCATCGCCAATAAAATCAGCACCGATAATGAAAGCTTGTGCCAAACCATCAGGACTAGGTTGGACAGCATAGCTCAGAGAAATGCCAAACTCACTACCATCACCTAAAAGTTCTTCAAAACGTGGTAAATCTTGCGGTGTTGAGATAATCAAGATTTCTTTGATACCCGCAAGCATCAAAGTTGAAAGTGGGTAATAAATCATCGGTTTGTCATAGATTGGCATCAATTGCTTACTCGCCGCACGTGTCAATGGATACAACCGCGTTCCTGAACCACCTGCTAAAATAATACCTTTTGTCATGAAAAGCCTCTTTTCTTTTTATCTTTATCTTTTTAAGCTCAAACATAGCTGTTCATAATAGCTCAGCCGTTGAGAGGGAATATCTCCGCATCTCACGCCATGTTATATTTGTGCTCGAATGCATACCCTATAATTATATCATAATTAATATTAGATGTGCTAATTCCTCATTTAATTCCTGATAGAACAAGCAAAAACTCGCCATTAGCGAGTTTCGTCTTATCGATAATCTGGTGTCATTTTGGTGTTGTGATAGACATTTGAAATACGTTCACTTGCACCCGGTTCCACCGCGTCCAATGCAACTGAAATTTCTTCGTAGGATGCAGCATAATTGCGATCGCGCTCAAATAATTGATACGCCCGCGCAATGCTCTTGGCAATCGCTTCATTCGTTGTTTTGTAACGATTGGCATATTGCATTAAATCTTCTGCCAAACGTGCTTTGTCTACCAATTCATCGGTTGCATCTTTAAGATTAGATAAATCTTCCGTTGTCACATCAACCAAATGATTAACGCCATCAATATTCACCTTCACTTTATTCAATTCTTTAAACAAAGTCTGTACGCGCTCTGATGTCGCAAAGAATTTATCCAAGTAAACTTGTGGCAAACCCGGTAAATTACGTTTTTCAACATAACGTTTCAAAATTCTGATTTCACGGTCAAAAGTATCAGCTGCATCTTGAGCTGCTTTTTCTTGCTTACGTAAATCTTGCAAATCGTTACTGATTTTAAGTTGATTTTTCTCAATATCATCGAGTGTAGAAATGATTGTATCAACTTCCTTGCCAAGTAAACTGTAAGGTTGTGCATTTTCTTGAATCACATCTAGCAACTCATAGGCACCGGCCTCTAATTGCTCCAATTGCTCTTGGTAGCCACGAATCATTCCCATCTCATTACCTGTTAAAACATAGGCTTGAGAAACATGATCAATCTCCAAAAGAAGATTTTTATTGTTTGCTCGTGTGTGTGCAATATAATCTTTGATAATACTAGCATTTTTGGCGACATCACGACGTGCCTTATACTCAGCCTCAAAAATTTCGTAGAGACCATCTAAGTTCAACTGAATCTGTTCCAATTGTGCATCAGCACGATCTAATTCAAAGTTTTCAACAAATATAGACGTTTGTTTCAAATCATCTCGAACTTCTTGCAAACGTTCTTCTACTCTTACAGATCCTGGCAATTTGAAATCTTGTGCTAAAAATTCTTGATAGCCTTGTGCCAATTCTTCCAATTGTTTTGGATATTTGACAGTCATATCTTCAACGATAGCAGGAATACGTTCTGCAATTGCACCTAGGGCAATCGTATGCTCCTCAGCGGTCTCTAAAACTTCAGATGCCTCGATCGGGTCACCTGTTGAATTCAACTCTACAAATTGGCTAAATTCAGTTTCGATATTATCTAACTGAGCCTCAAGTTCACCTAGGGCAACACCATATCTGTCTGCATTATCTGTAATTTCAGCACGTAAAGCCTGGTATAAATCCAAAGAATCTTGAATCTTAGATGAATTAATCGTTTCTTGTTTCGTTAACTCTGAAATACCCTCACGAATTGACTGCACATCTTCTTCCATAAGTTCAATCTGACTTTCGGACGCATCAACAGAGGCACGTGCGCGAACAAATCTAAATGAATCATTCAATTGCTCTGCTTCAAAAATGTGATTTTCTAAATCCGCAAAAGAGTTTGACGACAAATCAATCCATTTTTGATTCCATTCACGAAAAATCGTCTGACTTTGTCCAACCAGATGCAATTTTTTGACGGCATCAATCTCTTCTTGTACTGGCAAATCAAATAAATCTTCTTTACGCTCTTCAAGCGCAATAATTCGATCTTCTGTTTTTTTGCGTAGCACCATCGACGCCACATAAAAAATAACGACGATTGCAAGTAAGACGACGATTGCGATTATGATACTGTTTGGCATTCTATTTACTCTCCATCACGGGTCTATTAATACAGTTATATCTTGTTTTCGAATTTACAAATTCCGTGTTTCATTATACCACATTTAAAGCAAAAAATACACCGGAAGTTCAATTTCGGTGTATTTTTTAGTCATTTGATTAATCGATGCTTTAAAAAGTAGCAGTGTCATATACCAAGATTAAAAGAAATCTTTTGATACCTTTAATCACGCTCACTATCAAACAACTATTTTATCTTCTTACAATTAATTCGTGATGATTAATTTTCAAGTGCAGCGGCCATTGTTGCTTGTACTTCAGCTTCAAAGTTGTTAGCAGCTTTTTCGATACCTTCGCCAACTTCAAAACGTGCAAATGTAATTGCTTTAGCATCTTTAGATTCAAGGAATTTAGCAACAGTTTTGCTGTCGTCCATGACGTAAAGTTGTGACAAAAGCGCATTTTCTTGGTCAATTTGTGTATTATCAACGAAGAATTTAGCTATTTTACCTGGCAAGATTTTGTCCCAGATTTTTTCTGGTTTGCCTTCGGCTTTAAGTTCTTCTTTGAATTCTGCTTCAACTTTTGCTAAAACATCATCAGTCAATTGCGCAGCTGAACCATATTGTGGGACGTGCAAGAATGCTTTACCTGTACGTTTGCGGTCTTCGTTTTCAATTTCAATACGTGAAATCAAAGCAGTTGTTTCGCTAACGATGAAGTCATGGTCAAGTTCTTCAGCAGACAAAACGCTTGGGCTCATGGCAGCAACGTGCATGGCAACTGCTTTTGGAAGAGACTCATCGCCACCTTCAATAACTGTGATAACACCGATACGACCACCATTATGTTGGTAAGCACCGAAGTTTTGGTCGTCAGTTTTTTCAACTAATTGGAAACGACGGAAAGCAATTTTTTCGCCGATTGTTGAAGTTGCTTCAACATAAGCTTCTCCCAAAGTTTTGCCAGTAGCAGTTACAATGGCAAGTGCTGCATCGTTGTCAGCTGGCTTGTTTTTAGCAATCAATTCTGCTGTTTCGTTAACCAAGGCAACGAATTGATCATTTTTGGCAACAAAGTCAGTTTCTGAGTTAACTTCAACAAGTGCTGCAACGTTACCGTCAACATAAACACCAGTCAAACCTTCAGCAGCGACGCGGTCAGCTTTTTTAGCTGCTTTTGCAATCCCTTTTTCACGGAGCAAGTCAATTGCTTTGTCCATATCTCCATCAACTTCAACAAGTGCTTTTTTAGCATCCATGATGCCGGCACCAGTTTTTTCGCGCAATTCTTTTACTTGAGCTGCAGTAATTGCCATTTTTGATTTCTCCTTTAAGATGTTGAGGCGACTGCTTAGCTCCGTAGAAAATTAGGGATTTGCCGTAAGCGAACGGAGTTCGTGCGGACAAATCATCTATTTTCCTAGGAGCTAGGAGCCGAAACTCAGCTAGTTTAGATAAATAAAGAGGGCTGAGGCGTAGGCCCCGCCCTCTTTCGATTTTTATGTTAGATATTTGGTAAAACGTCAAGGTCAATCAAACCAAGATGAACCTTCTTTGTTGTAGAAACACTTTATGTTTCCTCATTGATCAATTCAAACTAGGCGTATGCTTAGTTTGAACCTTCCACAACTTCTACCAATTCTTCGATTGATTCAGATGATGCTGGTTCTGGTTCTGATACGTTTGCATCTTCAGCTTCAACAGCATCTTCGCCTTGACGACCTTCGATGATTGCATCAGCCATTTTACCTGTAATCAATTTAACCGCACGAATCGCATCGTCATTGGCAGGGATGATCACGTCAATTGGATCAGGATCTGCGTTTGTGTCAACCATAGCTACGATTGGGATATTCAATTTAGTTGCTTCTTGAACAGCGATTTGCTCTTTATGTGGATCCACGATGTAGATAAGATCAGGGATACGTGGCATATCAGCGATACCGCCCAAGAATTTTTCTAAGCGATCACGTTGTTTGTTAAGCAAAACAACTTCTTTTTTAGGAAGGACTTCAAAAGTACCATCTTCTTCCATTTTGTTGATTTCTTTCAAACGTGCGATACGTTTTTGGATTGTACCCCAGTTAGTCAACGTACCACCCAACCAACGGTGGTTGATGTAGTATTGACCAGCACGAGTTGCTTCTTCTTTAACAGCTTCAGCAGCTTGTTTTTTAGTACCTACGAAGAGAACAACAGCACCGTTTGTTGCAGCTTCGCGTACATAGTTGTAAGCGTCGTCAGCAAGTTTAACTGTTTTTTGTAAGTCGATAACGTGAATCCCGTTACGTTCTGTAAAAATGTACGGTTTCATTTTTGGGTTCCAACGGCGTGTTTGGTGACCGAAGTGAACACCCGCTTCGAGTAGTTGTTTCATTGAAATGACTGCCATGAGCTAGTCTCCTTTTAAAATAGTTTTTTCCTCTTTTGACCGTCAACTCGCCCCGCTACTGGCTTTTACAGCTAGCACTACGGGACGATCATATCAAAATGTGGTTTAAGTTCCCGCATATTTTTACGGCAACCACTTAATTATACACGGTTTTTCCTGATTTGACAAGACTTAATTGTTGTATTTATCAAACAAATCGCCAATTGTCCCTTTAAAATCAACTTGCTCATCACCAACATAGAGCGCATCTACTTCATAGTGATCTTGAATCGCTGGAATTTCACGATTTTGCAACATTAGAAACTCAGCAATATCTTTAAACGTTTTCGTTTCTGGCGCATTGCCTGCATTGTGATAAGTAATTTTCATTTGCTTTTCCTCCTCTTTTATTATACATCCATTTCTAATAAATGGCATTTCTCAAGTGTTTATTACTTTTTCAAATGGCGTCGATAGATGACATAACGTGCAATTGGTTGAGCAATCAACATTTCTGTAAGCAACGCAATTGTGAAGTTTCTTGGCCATTTATAAAAGAACTGTTGGAATGGTGCTAAACTAATTGTTTTCGTTGCAATCATCGCACCTACGATAGTCATTAACACTGACATCATCGCGACATTAATCAAAATCGTTATCGTTATTTTGGCATTAAAGCTATCCGTCTCTTCTGTTATTTTAGCTGCTACCTTTTCTGCAGGCATGTGCGTCAGCAAAACAAAAGCTACGATTGCCACTAACAAAAATGGCATTGACGCAAGGGTATGCCCCCATGTCTCTAAACTAAATCCGGCCTCGAATCCTGAAATAACTGGTGCAATGATATTAACCGAAATAACGGCGACTATCGCAAGAAATAAAAAAAATTCTTTACCGTTTCGGGGTAACTTCATATAAAAATCCATTGGGTATTCACCTCTTCTTTTCTATTATTTACTGCAAAAAAAGCGCAAAGGGTATCCGACTAGAATCGGGTAACAACCTTTACGCTGAACCATTATACGCAGTAAATTATCTTTAGTATAACACAAATACTTTTTCTTCGTAAGTAAAAAATCACGAAATTCAATGCAAACTTCTTACCATCTAACTGATACACGCGCTTTATGGTGATTATCACTTGTCGCAATATCAACCAAGGCCATCGCATAATCAGCATACGATATTTGACTCACACCCTTATCGTCCGTCGTAAAAACTTCCCCCTCAATCACATAGTGACCCTTTCTTTCCCCATCCGCGACAAAATCAGCCGCTGGCGAAATATAAGTCCAATCAACATCAAGTGTCCGCAAACGCGCCAATCCCTCACCCATTGCACTCGCAAGTGGTTTAAAAGCATCCGGAAAACCTGCACTATCTTTTAAAGCCACCGTGTGACTCGCATCCAAGTAGAGAGACCCCGCACCCCCAACAACAACCAAACGTGCATTCGGTGCCAAAATAGCTGCCAAATGTGCCAAAGATGTGGTGTGTTGTTGAAGTGCCTCCGGCGCCCAGGCGCCAAATGCGTCAATCACAATATCAAAGTTTTTCACATCAGAAACGGTTAAATCAAATAAATCTTTAATAATAACTTGACTGGCTTGCGTTTTGTTTGCTTGACGGACAGCCACTGTCACATCCAAATCACGCGCTATCAGTTCATTCACGGTCTTTTGACCCGCTTTACCATTTGCCGCGACAACTAAAAATTTGCTCATCCTATTTACCCCTTATTTTCTATATCAACTTGCTATATCTTGACTACAAGTATATAATAACTTATAAGCAGAAAAAATATAAGTAGGCACTATTATATTACCTAGGTATCTTTTTGTAACTATTGGAGGTTTGCATCATCGAAAACGAAAAATCACTCCCCGCATGCCCTGTAGAATTAACCCTTTCTCTTATCGGCAATAAATGGAAATTCTTAATCATCCGTGACCTATTAATTGAAACAAAGCGTTTTAGTGTCTTGAAACGCTCCATTGGTCGTATTTCCCAAAAAGTATTGACTGATAATCTGAGACAACTCGAAACATCTGGTATTGTCACGCGCAAAGTTTATGCAGAGGTTCCCCCACGCGTGGAATATTCCTTAACACCGCTTGGGCAATCTTTAGATACTGTTCTCAATTCTATGATGACCTGGGGAGAGCACTACAAAAACAAATATGAGCCATAAAATTTATCAAAAAACCTCTTGATCTTAAATCAAGAGGTTTTTTTGACTGTCTTTCTCTAAAGTTACATCGTACCGCTATGACACCGTTGTTTATGACACGAGATTAGCTTCTTGATTTACAAGGTGTAATATTTGATCACGCTTATCTCTGACAACATCAGATAAAATCTCTGGCTGCACGCTAGCACTTTCACTAATTGGCAACCACAAAATATCTTGACTTTCAAAATCGGGTGCTGATTGGTCAAACTCTAAAACATTAGTCGTTACGTCATAGACATACAAAAACTCATGATAAAATGTATCATCATATTTGAAAAAATTCTCAATCATCGCACATAAGCTAGCCGTTTCTACAATTAAACCTGTTTCTTCAGCTACTTCACGGCTAATCGCGGCTTGCGTTGTTTCTCCGAGGGCAACGCCTCCGCCTACTAAAGAGATTGTCCCGTTAGGCCATTATGATACCAAAATCTTATCATCTTGTTGAATGATTGCGGCGACTCGAATATTTAAGCGACCTTCCGCAATATCTACTGTCAAATCTTGTGTCATTTAATCCTCCACCATTTCAATTGTTGACTCAAAATATTGTGCCATAAAAGCGATTCTTGTCATGATGTCATCGGCTATATAACTTTTTCCAAAGTCTGTCACCACCCACTTGGTCTCAACATCATCTGCACGATGGACAACTGCGATTAGCTGTCCTATAAAACTCTCCAGAGGCTTGTCATCTTCCGTTAAAATGTAGACATCCTGCGCCTCCCCATCACCACCTATTACCCCCGCGACGTAGCCGTAGTTTACGGGATAAATCGTGCCATGGTGATTAAAACCTACGGGTCGGTCAATGGTCACGGCTAGTGTCAGTTTTTCCATCAAAACACTTTTCTAAAGTTTGCTTGTGATTTAACCCGTTCGTAGCCTACTCGCTCGTAAAATAAGTGAGCATCGTGTCGATCTTCGCCTGAATTCAAGCGAATACCTGATGCGCCGTCAGTTTGTGCAATGGCTTCTGCTGCTTGCATCAAACTTCTGCCGACACCTTGTCCTTGAAATTGCTCAAAAACGGCTAGACCTAGTATATTTTTATAGGGAATGGCATATGTCACGTCGTAGTCCTGAACGTGAACATAACCAGCGGGTTCCCCATCAACAAAAGCCACAAAAATTTGATTGGCAGGTTTTGATAAGACATCTAGTAGCCGTGTTTGGCTAAACGCTTCATCTAAATCATAACCTAGCGTCTCTTGACCAAGGCGATAAATCATCGCATGGTCATCAATTCTTGCTTTTCTCACTTCAATCATGTTTTTTCTCCTATTTCAGAAAAACTAAAAATCAATTCAAGCATTGAACGATGATAAGGAAAGAAAGTGCCTTCGTTCATCATGCACATCACCTCATCATAACTCGCCCACTTAACCCCCTGAACTTCTGTAGGCTGTAAATTCAGCATTCCCAAATTCAGGTCCTGATGGACGATATATTCATCAGCAAAACCATTCGGAAAGTGTATCCAAAAATAGGGTACGGTTTGTGTTAAATCAATCTCCAACCCTAATTCTTCGAAAACTTCACGTTCAGCTGCCTCTCTGCTCGTCTCACCAGCCTGCACACCACCACCCACACTAATATCCCAATAGCCAGGCCAATCAGGCTTATGGGGCTGACGTTGCTGAATCAAGAGTTGATTTTGTGTATTCATAATATTCACATGGACAATCAACTGATACTCACCATCTTTAAGTTTCTGGTTACGTTCAGCTGTTCTCCCAGTTCGGTTGCGATCATCATCATAAATATCAAACAGTTCCATAGCACCCCTCCATTTTGCCATAGTATAGCATATTTATAAACACCAAGCACAAAAAAACTTACAAGCAGTTGTTTGTAAGTTTTTTAGCCATCATTTTCACTTAACCTTTATAGTCATAAGCGATTTCAATGATACTTTTCAATTCAGAGATCAAAGGCTCTTTTGGATTAGCAGTTGTACATTGGTCTTCATAAGCTTTTTCAGACAAGTGGTCAATTTCTGCATCCATTTGTTTCTTAGTCAAGCCTTGTGCTTGCCAGTTCATGTCAATACCAGTTGCGATACCAAGATTGTAAACAGCAGTTGCCAATGCTTCAACTAATTCAGCAGTAGTGTTACCTTTAAGCCCTAAGAAACGCGCAATGTCTGCATAATCTTCATCCGCACGGAAGAAGTCATATTTAGGGAACATCGCATGTTTTTGAGGGTCTTTCGCATTATAACGGATAACGTGTGGGAGCAAGATCGCATTCGTCCGTCCGTGAGGAATGTTCCAAGCACCACCAACTTTGTGGGCGATTGAGTGACAAATACCAAGGAAGGCATTAGCAAAGGCCATACCAGCCATTGTAGAGGCATTATGCATTTTCTCACGAGATTCAGCATCACCAGTCTTAACTGATTTTTCAAGATATTCAAAGACAATCTTGATAGCTTGCAATGACAGACCACGTGTATAGTCAGATGCCATAACTGAAACATATGATTCAATTGCGTGTGTCAAGACGTCCATACCTGTATCGGCAGTTACGCTAGCTGGTACTGACATCACGAGTTGTGGGTCGATGATTGCTACATCTGGCGTCAAAGCGTAGTCAGCTAATGGGTATTTAGTATGGTCTTCTGAGTCAGTAATAACCGCAAATGGTGTGACTTCTGAACCTGTACCAGATGTTGTTGGGATACAGATGAAAGTTGCTTTTTCAGCATATTCAATCTTATAAGCACGCTTACGGATATCAAGGAATTTTTGTTTAGCGCCAAAGAATGATGTATCTGGGTGTTCGAAGAACATCCACATCCCTTTCGCCGCATCCATTGCTGAACCACCACCGAGTGCAATCACCACATCCGGTTGGAAGCTATTGAACATTTCAAGACCTTTATAGACTGTGTTAGTAGACGGGTTAGGTTCTACGTCTGAGAAAATTTCAACTTTTGGATCATTAGGATTCTTTTCAAGTTGTTTACGAACAAGGTCAGCATAGCCAAATTGCACCATACCTGGGTCACAAACCAACATCACACGTTCAGCCTTGATTTGTTGCAAGTAAGTGATTGAATTTTTTTCAAAGTAAACTTTTGGTGGCAATTTGAACCATTGCATATTATTTCTCCGTTTAGCAAGCGTTTTAACATTAATCAAATCTACTGCTGATACGTTATGTGAAACTGAGTTATGTCCATATGAACCACAACCAAGTGTCAATGATGGCAACATTTCGTTGTAAATGTTACCAATACCGCCTTCAGATGCTGGCGTGTTCACAAGGATACGACAAGCTTTCATGCGAATACCAAACTGGATTTGTAAGTCTTCATTTTCTGTGTGAATAACAGCCGTATGACCAAGACCGCCAAGGTCAAGCATGGCTTCACAAAGGTCAAGCCCTTCTTCAGTAGAGTTAGCTTTAACCATTGCCAAGACTGGTGATAATTTTTCACGTGATAACGGGAAGTCAGCACCAACACCAGCAATTTCAGCGATGAGTAATTTTGTTTCTTCTGGTACTTTAATCCCTGCTAATTCAGCGATATATTTAGCTGAAAAACCAACGATTTTAGGGTTAACTGCATGACCATCAGGTAACATAACTGCTGCTTGAAGTTTCGCTAATTCAGCTTTTGATGATACGATATAAGCATTGTGTGCCAAGAATTCTTCTTTAACGTCATTGTAAACTTCGTTATCAACGATGATCGCTTGCTCAGACGCACAAATCATACCATTGTCAAATGTTTTTGAAAGGAACAAATCGTTAACAGCACGTTTAATTTTCGCATCTTTCGTAATGTAAGCTGGTGTGTTACCAGGACCTACACCAAGTGCTGGTTTACCAGTTGAGTAGGCTGATTTAACCATGCCTGCACCACCAGTTGCCAAAACAGTCGCAATCGTTGGGTGATTCATCAAAAGACCAGTAGCCTCAATTGAAGGTGTCGTCACCCATTGGATACAGTTTTCAGGTGCACCTGCTGCGACTGCGGCATCTAAGACGACTTGTGCTGCGGCTGCGGAAGATTTTTGTGCAGATGGATGGAAAGCAAAGATGATTGGATTACGTGTTTTGATCGCAATCATAGATTTGAAAATTGTTGTTGACGTTGGGTTAGTTGTTGGTGTTACACCGCAGATAACGCCGACTGGTTCAGCAATTTCAACGATACCAGCTTCTTTATCTTCATTAATAACGCCAACTGTTTTGTTATCTTTAATAGCATTCCAAATATACTCAGACGCATACATATTTTTAATAGCTTTATCTTCATAGATACCGCGACCAGTCTCTTCCACGGCCAATTTGGCAAGTGGCATGTGTTTGTCAAGCGCAGCCATACTCATTTCATGCACGATATGATCGATTTGCTCTTGGTTTAATTTTTCAAGACCTTTGAGCGCTTCTGCCCCTTTAACAGCAAGCTCATCAATCATGCCAGCAACGTCAAATGTTTCCGTTTTCTCTACAGTTTTTGTAGCCATCTTTTTTCTCCTTAAATTTGAACTTCAAGTTTACCCTCTAGTCAAAAGATTTTTGTCTTCACGAGCTATGCTTGTTTGTGACAACCCCTTATTTTCTATCAAAGTGGTAATACCTTCAGAATCATGCCTAAAAATGGTAGTGACGATTAGGTTTAGATAAGTTAGTGAAACAATTAACTTACCTTTATGACCTTATTATATCACACTGAAAGCGTTTGTAAAGTGATATTTAAAAAATTATCATTTGTGAAATTGGCAACTTTGTGATTTTTTTAGTTAATTCGTATTCAATACAGTAAAATCAAGCTATCTTTTTCACAAAGTCATAAAAAAAAGTTGCTCAGAAAGTCATTTCACAATCTTCTGAGCAACTTTTTTCCAGATCTGATGAACTACAAGGATTTTTAAGACTTCTCCAAATAATCAATCGCATCCTGCACTGTTTTTACAGGTACAATCTTCATCTTCGTGTTCATTTTTTTAGCAGCAGCTAGTGCCTCTTGATAATTTGATTTAACATCAGGCTCAGCTTTTTTCATTTCTTTCGTAATTTCATCATCAGGAGCCAGGAAAATTTTAGCACCATTTCGACTTGCGGTAGCTATTTTTTTATCAATTCCACCAATACGCCCAATCTTACCATCCTTTTCAATTGTCCCAGTACCGGCAATTTCTCGACCTCGCGTTAAATCCTGACCTGTTAATTGAGCGTAAATTTCAAGCGTGAACATCATCCCTGCTGACGGACCTCCAATTGATCCTGCATCAATCGTTACCTCAGGCGTACTCTTAATCGCTGTGTGGTCGACCAGTGTAATCCCAATGCCAGCCTTACCATCTGAAATCTTAATCGTTTTACCATCTGCTGATTTAGACATCCCCGATTCATCTAAGTACTGAACTGAAATCTTAGCACCAATCTTTTGAGATTTGATATATGCCATCAATGCCTCAGACGATTTGAAACTTTGCTCATTGACACCAGTCACCGTATCTGCGATATGCAAGACATTCTTAAACGTTGACTCCTTCATCACATCTAAGACGTATACGCCTTTATATTCTAAATCAAAGGGCTTACCAGCCAGCTTAAATGCCTCATATATAGCAGCATTCTGCGCACTCGCCATGTAAAAAGCATTCATCCGCGTATAGTCAGCATCCGACTGGGTGCCCATCATGTCCTCTTTGCTATAAACATCCGTAAAATCCGTTAACGCCGCATAAATCAAACTCGCACCCGTTGCCCGCATCATTGAAACAGTCGTTAAATTTAAAGACCCCTTTTCTGATTTTTTGGACAATGGCGCTTGATTAACCTTAACCATCGTGCCGACATTTTCAGTCGTGCCAGGCATCTCAACATAATACGGTAGGGGGAGCAGAACACCAAGTAGGACTAGGATACCAACAATGCTAATAATCCCCCAGCGTTTTGTTATCAATGACTTTTTATTTTTGCTCAAATTTTTTCTCCAATTCAAGTGCGACAAGTTCCGGCACCCATTTTGACACGTCAACACCAAAGTGTGCTAATTCTTTCATTCTCGAGCTACTCACATACTGAAGCTCTGGACTGGCCGCGAGCAACACAGTCTCTACCCCGGTCATCTCATGGTTAAAATAAATCATGGCTGACTCATAGTCTAGGTCTTGCGCATTTCTAACGCTTCGAACCAACGCCGTCACGCCCAATTTATGAGCAACATTGACCGTCAAATCCGATTCATGAACGATGATTTCAATATGCTCAGAATCCGACAATAGCTGGCACATTATCTCTGCCCGCTCAGTCGATGTAAAGAGCGGATTTTTTTTGTCGTTGTTGAAAATACCAACATAAAGCTTGTCGAAAAGTTTCGCAGCGCGGTGGATGATATCGAGATGCCCATTGGTAATGGGATCAAATGTCCCTGTATATAAACCGATTTTCATTTGTAAACTACCTCAAATTCTTCATAAAGCAGAGACGTCATAGGGTAACTTTGCTTTGGCAAATATTGTCTGAAAAAATGACGGTGAGTAGCCTGCCAGTAAGGGAAGGACAAAATTCCCGCTCCTTCCAGTCATACCATTTCTTCTGTCACCTCACAAAACATAAAAGGTGTGACTTTCCTGGTCTGTAAAATTGCAATTGGTGACTTAGAGCTATTTAATAAAATATCATAGACCTTATTCTCCGTAGGAAAAGGCTCATTAACACGCTCCTAAAAAATGACGGCAGAGGCTATACCTGTTTTTTCCATCTAGGACGAGTTGCCCTAATCCATCTACCATCTCAACCGTTGCGCCAAAAGACCAGCTTGCCCCAAAAAGGCACTTTAATCTCCGCACTTGCTTTAAAATTTCCCCAAAATGATTGCTCAACTGCGTTCATAAAGACTCACTTTCGAAATACCATATGTTTTTTGCTTGATAAGACTGAAATTCACTATGCTAGCAGGTAGATCAACAGATTTATCCGTTTCACAAACAATCGTTACACATGGTGATAAAAGGCCATTACCTTCTAGTTTTTCAATATCCTTAACAATTTGTTCTTTGGCATAGGGTGGATCTAAAAATACTAAATCGAAAGGCTCATTTAATAATGAGATAGCTTTATCTGATGTCATTTTCATCATGGTAAAGCGATCATTATCTTTTGTCATGTCAATATTGGCTTGAATCACTTGCTGGGCCTGCCGATCCTTTTCCACCATAATCGCCCTATCATATCCACGAGAAATTGCTTCAATTGCAAGTCCACCCGAACCTGAATATAAATCTAAAACAAGTCCACCATCAAAGTATTGTCCAAGCATAGAAAAAATAGCTGCTCTTACTTTATCTCCAGTAGGACGTGTATTTTTACCTTCTAATGTTTTGAGGGTTCTTCCCCCGTATTGTCCTGAAACAACTCTCATTTCATCACCTCAGTAATCTCTTTTTATTATAACAAATTTAAGTTGATAATCGTATGTACAAAAAAACGACTGAAATCAGTCGTCAATTATCGGGAAGACAGGATTCGAACCTGCGACACCTTGGTCCCAAACCAAGTACTCTACCAAGCTGAGCTACTTCCCGAATCTTCTTCTAATGTGCTTACCACATTTCCTGATATGTGAAATAGTTTGTCTTAACTCTCGTTAAGCTCACTGCGTTCGGATTGCTACGCAATCACAACATATTTCACATGAAAATTTCTACGCTCCACAAAAGCAAGCTTTTGACGATCCGAAATTTCCATGCACCCTGCAGGATTCGAACCTGCAACCGCCTGATTCGTAGTCAGGTACTCTATCCAGTTGAGCCAAGGGTGCTCCTTAAAGTAAAATCCACCGCTATCTCTAGCGATGCCGAGGACCGGAATCGAACCGGTACGAAGGTCACCCTTCGCAGGATTTTAAGTCCTGTGCGTCTGCCAGTTCCGCCACCCCGGCTTACCTCTAGCATAAGCGAAAGACGGGGTTCGAACCCGCGACCCCCACCTTGGCAAGGTGATGTTCTACCACTGAACTACTTTCGCATATCTATTTATTCAATTAATGCCGGCTACATGATTTGAACACGCGACCCTCTGATTACAAATCAGATGCTCTACCAACTGAGCTAAGCCGGCTAAGACTTCTTACCCGACTTGCTCAGTAGAGTATCTGAGATGAAGAAAACGTCGTTTTCTCTATCCACATGAAAGCACTGCTTTCAACTCTACCATCTGAGCTAAGCCGATTAAGGCATTCTCCTCATTAAGGAAAATGCGGATGAAGGGACTTGAACCCCCACGCCGTAAAGCGCTAGATCCTAAATCTAGTGCGTCTGCCAATTCCGCCACATCCGCTTTATGACCCGTGCTGGGCTCGAACCAGCGACCCATTGATTAAAAGTCAATTGCTCTACCAACTGAGCTAACGAGTCAATACTTGGTAACCACAATTCCTTGTGGCTTTAAAACATTGTTTTATGTTTTAACGGTCTCGACGGGACTTGAACCCGCGATCTTCGCCGTGACAGGGCGACGTGATAACCACTACACTACGAGACCTATTAGAACTTCTAGCTAACTTTCTAGGAAAATAGATGATTTGTCCGCACAAGCTTCGCTTGTTTACGACAAATCCCTAATTTTCTACGAAAGTTTGTGCTACGCACACCGCTTTCAGTATCATAATACTAATGGGAGTTGAGGGGTTCGAACCCCCGACCCTCTGCTTGTAAGGCAGATGCTCTCCCAGCTGAGCTAAACTCCCTACTGAAGATCAATTCCTTAATCTCCAATAAAAGCGGCTTCGCAGTCGCTTCTCTTCGCTTGGCACCGACCATATCTCACAGGGGGCAACCCCCAACTACTTCCGGCGTAATGAGACTTAACTACTGTGTTCGACATGGGAACAGGTGTATCTCTCATGCAATAAGCACCAAACTGGTTTGAATTTCAATTCTTCGTTATCAGAGGAGGAAAACGTTGTGTCCCCTAGCCCCCGATTCAAAACGATGTTTTGAACACTCAAAACTGAATAACTAATTTCTAAAATAACTCACTTAAACCAAAAG
>Ga0334885_1000639_pt1 | contig 56783 bp, 40 predicted proteins | sample GraSluR1_MG_8_FD_207233 | JGI IMG/M metagenome (GOLD analysis project Ga0334885, IMG submission 207233) | Sludge microbial communities from methane-producing bioreactor in Wageningen University, Netherlands - Granular Sludge_31_05-R1 | ecosystem: Engineered > Bioreactor > Anaerobic >...
CCATGAAATGCCAGTACGAGATCAGGAGGTGACATCAGATCTCCCAGTTCCAGGCATCGCCGAACCGGTCGCCGAAGATGGTGTGCCCGCGGACCATCCCCGCCGCCAGCGTGTGGGCGGTCTGCGGGTCGATCAGCAGGAAGGCGCCCCCGGAGCGGTTGGTCGCATAGTCCTCGGCCAGCACCGGTGCGGCGAGCCGCAACGTCACTCGTCCGATGTCATTGAGCACCAGCGAATCGGTGCCGACGGCCGAGACCGAGTCGAGATCGAGCCGGCTGGTGATCTGGCGGACGAGGGCCTGCACCGTACGGGTGGAGTGCTTGAGCAGCACCCGCTGGCCCAACCGCAGCGGCCGCTCGTCCAGCCAGCACAAGGTGCCGTCGATATCGACGGTGGGCTCGGGTGCATCGTCCACGGAGCTGATCAGGGCGCCGCGCGCCAGATCGACCTCATGGGCCAACCGGAGTGATACCGACTGCCCGGTCACCGCCGTGGTCAGTTCGCGTCCGGCCAGATCAATCCCGGTCACCGAGGTACGCAGGCCCTCCGGCAGCACCACGACCTCGTCGCCGGCCGAGACATGCCCGGCCGAGACCAGCCCGGCGTAGCCACGGTATTCGGCGTAGCGGGGGTCGATGGCCGCGGACTGCGGCCGCAGGGTCAACTGGACGCCGAACCTCAGTCCGATCCGGGGCGCCGACGCGGTGACCTCGATGTCTTCGAGCAGTTCCAGCAGACTCGGGCCGTCGTACCAGGGGGTGCGGTCCGACCTTGCCACGACGTTGTCGCCGCGCAGGGCCGATACCGGCAGCGTGGTGACCTTGGCCGCTCCCAGCCATTCGGCCACTTCGCTGATCTCGGTGGCCACCCGCCGATAGGCGGTCTCGTCGTAGTCCAGCAGGTCGATCTTGTTCACCGCGACGACCACCTCCGGCACCCGCAGCAGGGCTGCGACGGCGAGGTGGCGGCGGGTCTGCTCGAGCACGCCCTTGCGTACGTCCACCAGCAGCACCAGCACGTCGGCGGTGGACGCGCCGGTGACGGTGTTGCGGGTGTACTGCACATGGCCGGGGCAGTCCGCGAGCACGAAGCTGCGTTTCGCAGTGGCGAAGTAGCGGTAGGCGACGTCGATGGTGATGCCCTGCTCCCGCTCGGCTCGCAGGCCGTCGGTGAGCAGGGCGAGATCGACATCGGCCAGGCCACGGTCCTGGCTGACTCGTTCCACGGCGGCCAGCTGGTCGGCCAGGATCGCCTTGGAGTCGTACAACAGCCGCCCGACCAGGGTCGACTTGCCATCGTCCACACTTCCGGCGGTGGCCATTCGCAGCAGCGAGCGGGTGGCGACTGGGGTGCTCATCAGAAATAGCCGTCCTTCTTGCGATCTTCCATGGCAGCTTCGGTGAGCCGGTCGTCGGCCCGGGTGGCACCGCGTTCGGTGATGGTGGACGCGGCCACTTCGGCGAGCACCTGTTCGACGCTACCGGCGGTGGATTCCACGGCGCCGGTACACGACATGTCGCCCACGGTGCGGTAGCGCACCGTCTTGGTGCGGACGACATGCCCGTTGGGCGGTGTCACCTCGCTGACTGCCAGCCACATTCCGGCCCGCTCGAAGACCTCCCGGTCGTGGGCGTAGTACAGGCTGGGCAGTTCGATGTGCTCGGCGGCGATGTACTGCCACACGTCCAGCTCGGTCCAGTTCGACAGCGGGAACACCCGGACATGCTCGCCGGGCCGGTGGCGCGGATTGTACAGATTCCACAATTCGGGGCGCTGGTTGCGCGGGTCCCACTGCCCGAACTCGTCGCGCAGGCTCACCACCCGTTCCTTGGCCCGGGCCTTCTCCTCATCGCGGCGCCCGCCGCCGAAAACCGCATCGAAACGATGCTCGGCGATGGCGTCCAGCAACGGCAGAGTCTGCAGCGGATTGCGGGTGCCGTCGGCCCGCTCCAGGAGCCGGCCATCGTCGATATAGTCCTGGACCCGGGCCACCAGCAGGCGGACGCCGAACTGGTCGACCATCCGGTCGCGGTACGCGAGCACCTCGGCGAAGTTGTGCCCGGTGTCGACATGCAGCAGGGGGAACGGCACTCGTCCGGGCCAGAAGGCTTTGGCGGCCAGGTAGAGCAGGACGGCCGAGTCCTTGCCGCCGCTGAACAGCAGCACCGGCCGCTCCAGCTCGGCGACGGCCTCGCGGATGATGTGGATGGCCTCGGCCTCCAACAGGTCGAGATGGTCGAGTCTGCTCATAGATGTAACCCGCATTCGGTCTTGGCCAGGCCGGCCCATCGGCCGGCCCGAGGGTCTTCACCGGGAGCGACCCGGCGCGTACACGGCTCGCAGCCGATCGAGGGATAGCCGTCGGTGAGCAGCAGGTTGATCGGCACCGACCACTGGGATGCGTAGTCGAGCAGGTCGTCGAAGCTCCAGGCGGCGAGTGGGTTGATCTTGACCAGCTGGTGTGTGGCATCCCACTCGACCAGCCCGGCGTTGGCGCGCAGTGCATTGTCCTCGCGCCGGATACCGGTGACCCAGGCCTCGTAGCCGGACAGGGCGGCGTTGATGGGCTCAACCTTGCGCAGCTGGCAGCACAAACCCGGATCGCGCTCGTACAGCCGGGGGCCGTACTCGGCGTCCTGCTCGGCGACCGTCTGGGCAGGCAGGACGTCAACAATCCGCGCGTCGATCACCGACGCCAGCGCATCCCGGGTGCCCAGGGTCTCGGCGAAGTGGTAGCCGGTCTCCAGGAAGAGCACGTCGACGCCGGGACAGTGCCGGGCGATCAGGTGCGGCAGCACGGTGTCGCCGGCCATCGAACAGGCCACCGCGAGCGTGCCCGGGAAGGTGCGCGCCGCCCAGGCGGCGACATCCTCCGCGGTGGCCTCGCCCAGTTCCGCGGCGCCCTGATCGGCCAGCGCCTGCAGTTCCTCGGTGGAACGGGCGCGCTTGTTGGGGGTCTGAGTCATCGCAGCTCCTCATCGTCGGCCCGGTGGGCCCAGTCGGCGAAGGTCTCGTCGGGTTTGCGCCCGGCCAGATAGCTGCGGGTGACCCGCTCGACGTAGTCGGGCATATTGGCCGAGGTCACCTTGAGGCCTCGCACGGTACGCCCCAGGCCCGCGTCCTCCCGGTCGACCGAGGCCAGGCCACCACCCAGGTGAACCTGGAAGGCGAACTCCTCGGTGCCGTCCGGGTTCTTCTGCAGCTGGCCCTTCAGGCCGATGTCGGCGGTCTGGATCCGGGCGCAGGAGTTCGGGCAGCCGTTGATGTGCAGGCTGATCGGCCGATCCAGGGATACGTCGGCCAGCCGCTGCTCGAGAGTGTCGATCACGGCTGCTGCCGTGCTCTTGGTCTCGACGAAGGCGAGCTTGCAGTACTCGATACCGGTGCAGGCCAAGGTGGCTCGCCGGAATGGGCTCGGATTGGCCCTCAGCCCCAGCTTCTCGAATGAGGCGATGAGCTCATCGGTTCGCTCGGGCGGCACGTCGAGCACCAGCAGTTTCTGGTGCGGGGTGAACCGGATGCGTCGGGCACCGACCGAATCGGCGGCATCGGCCAGGGCCTCGAGAATGTCCCCGGAGACCCGTCCGACGGTGGGGGCGAACCCCACATAGTTGAGGCCGTCCTTCTGGGGGTGCACCCCGATGTGATCGGCCGGCAGGCTGGACGGCCCCGGCTCGGGACCATCGGCCAGCCGGTATCCGAGGTACTCGTTCTCGAGCACCTCGCGGAACCGCTGCGGCCCCCAGTCGGCCAGCAGGAACTTCAGCCGGGCCCGGTTGCGCAGGCGGCGATAGCCGTAGTCGCGGAACAGCCGGATCTCGGCGTGCCAGACATCGGCGGCCTGCTCGGCGGTGACGAAGGCGCCGAGACGCTGGGCCAGGCGCGGCGCCACCGACAGCCCGCCACCGGCCCACAGATCGTAGCCGGCGCCCAGTTCGGGATGCACCACGCCGACCAGCGAGATGTCGTTGATCTCATGGACGACGTCGAGGCTGGGGTGGCCGGTGATCGCCGACTTGAACTTGCGAGGCAGATTCGACAACGACTCGTCACCGATGAACCGCTCGACGATCTCGGCGATCACCGGGGTGGGATCGATGATCTCGTCCGCGGAGATACCGGCCACCGGCGAGCCGAGAATCACCCGGGGAGTGTCGCCACAGGCCTCGATGGTCTGCATTCCGGCACCCTCCAGGCGGCGCCAGATCTCGGGCACGGACTCGACGGTGATCCAGTGGAACTGGAGATTCTGCCGATCGGTGATGTCGGCGGTGCCGCGGGCGAAGTCACGCGAGATCCCGGCCAGCGTGCGGATCTGCTCGGTGCTGAGCGCGCCGCCGTCCAGCCGGACCCGCATCATGAAGTAACGGTCGGACAGCTGGTCGGGGGTCAGCTCGGCGGTCCGGGAACCGTCGATGCCCTGGCGGCGCTGGGTATAAAGACCCCACCAGCGCATCCGGCCATGCAGATCATCTGAGGGGATCGAGTCGAAGCCCTGCTTGGCGTAGATCTCTTCGATCCGCTTCCGGACGTGGAGGCCGTCGTCAGCGGCCTTGAATACCTCGTTGGGGTTCAGCGGTGCAGTGCCATCCACTGCCCACTGGCCTTCGGCACGTGGTGCTCGTTTGGTTGTGGTGGTCATGGTTCCTCATAGCGATTGAGGACTCGCGGAGGGCCGAACGCGGCAGGAAACCCGCTCGGGCTGCACGAGCCCGGCCGGAAAAATGGGGTTTGCGGGCGCTCGTCAGCAGACGCGACAGGTCATCGCGGGCATGCCGAGGCGACAGCAGGACGCTGCGAGAACCTCGAACTTGCCGATCATGGTGAGAACGGTACCAGAGGTTCGGCGTAGCTCTTACCACCGGCTGCCTGCTGGCGCCGAAGGCCTTCCGCCGAACCGGATCGCCCGCATGGACGACATCCGGCTGGTGAGGCGGTTGCCAATGGCTTCGGATCTGAGGTAGCCTTCCCGCCATGTACTCCTCCGCAACCCAGATTCCTGCCCTCGGCGGGTGGTTGCGTATGTGTTGTCCGTGTCTGAAGTGCCGCTGAGCCCGACCGGACCAACCCAATGCCTGGGTGCGAGCGTCGGCTCGCCCGAGGCGTGACTTTCTCCTTTTTCAGGGTTACCTCGGTGCGTGCCGCTCGACCCGGCACCCAACTCTGCATCAACCTTGCACCCTTGGAGGAAGACCCATGTCTCACCCATCCCTTTCCCCGCGCCGGTCTCTGGCGGCGCTGACCCTGCTGATCGCGGCCTGGTTGACGGCTTGCTCGAATGTCGCCGCGTCGGCCCCCTCCGGCTCCGGCGAATCGACGGTGCTGAGCATCGTCGGCTACGCGGTCCCGGCCGAGGCCAATGCCCGCATCGCCGAGGCCTGGCAGCAGACCCCGGACGGCCAGGACGTCACCTTCGAGACCTCCTATGGGGCCTCGGGGGACCAGAGCCGCAATGTCCTCAACGGACAGCCGGCCGATTATGTCCATTTCTCGGTCGAATCCGACGTCACCCGACTGGTCGATGGCGGCCTGGTCAGCCCTGACTGGAAGTCCGGCCCGAACAAGGGCGTGGTCTCCACGTCGGTGGTCGTGCTCGCCGTCCGACCGGGCAACCCGCTCGGTATCAAGGGCTGGGACGACCTGATCAAGCCCGGCGTCGAGATCGTGACACCGAACCCGGCGTCGTCGGGAGCGGCCCGCTGGAACATCCTGGCCGCCTGGGCGCACATCGCCGCCAACGGTGGTTCGGATGCCGAAGCGACCGATTTCCTGAAGAAGCTGCTGGGCAATGCCGTGGCGCTGCCCGGTAGCGGACGAGACGCCACCACGGCCTTCACCTCGGGCACCGGCGACGTCTTCATCACCTACGAGAATGAGGCCATCCTCGCCCGGCAGAGCGGGGCCGATTTCGACTACATCGTGCCGGACGACACCCTGCTGATCGAGAACCCCGGCACCGTGCTGATCGACGCCAAGCCGGCCGCCACCCAGTGGCTCGATTTCGTCCTGTCCGATCAGGCCCAGGAGATCTTCGGCGAGACCGGCTTCCGGCCGTTGAACGGCAAGGCCCCGGCGCGGGTCGAGGGTGCGAACGATCCGGAGAGTCCTTTCCCGCAACCGCAACGGCTGTACACGATCGCCAATGATTTCGGCTCCTGGGAGGAACTGTCCAAGACCTTCTTCGCCGAACAGACCGGGATCGTGACCCAGCTGCTGGCCGAACTCGGCAAGTCATGACAGGGACCGCGCTTGCGCCGGCACCCGTCATCCGCGACGAGGTCATCGTCGAGCCGGCTCCGACAGCCATCCGCAGCGTTCGCGCCCAGCCCCGGTACCATCGTCGGCTCACCGCCGCCTCGGGCCTGGGGTTGGGAGTGGCGGTGCTCTGGCTGAGCCTGCTGGTGCTGATCCCGCTGGCCGCGGTGGTGGGCACCGCCGTGGCCGGCGGCCCGGGAGCTTTCTGGGCCGCGCTGACCGCCCCGCAGACCCTCAACGCGATCGGGTTGACCGTCGCCGTCGCGGCGGGCATCGCCTTGCTGAACGCGGTGATGGGCACGATCATCGCCTGGGTGCTGGTGCGGGATCGGTTCTGGGGCCGGGGCGTGCTGAACGTGGTGATCGACATCCCGTTCGCGATGCCGACCATCGTCGCGGGGCTCGTGCTGTTGTCGCTGTACGGTCCGCGCAGTCCGATCGGGGTGAACATCGCGAATACCCGGATGTCGGTAGCGCTGGCCATCGCCTTCGTGACCTTGCCCTTCGTGGTGCGCACGGTGATGCCGGTGCTGGAAGAACTGGAATTGGACGTCGAAGAGGCTGCCAGCTCGCTCGGCGCGTCAAGTTGGGTCACCTTCCGCCGGATCGTGCTGCCCAGCCTGGCCCCCGCGATCACCTCCGGGGTGGCGCTGTCGTTCGCTCGTGGCATCAGCGAGTACGGCTCGCTGGTGCTGCTGACCGGCAATATGCCCAACCGCACCGAGGTGGTGTCAGTCCGGGTGCTCTCCCACATCGAGAACGGCGAGCTCGGATCGGCAGCGGCGATCGCCACCGGAATGCTGGTGATCGCGCTGGCCGTGCTGGCCACGCTGGACCTGGTGCAACGAAAGGCCGCTCGCCATGATTCGTGAACCTCGTCCGCTCAAGCTCGCGCTGCGCTGGCTGGTGATCGGCTACCTGATCCTGCTGGTGCTGTGGCCGGTCTCGCTGGTCGTCACGAACACCTTCGCCGACGGCCTGACCAATCTCAAGACCGCGTTCACCAGTCCCGCGGTGCTCAGCGCGCTGCGGCTGACAGCCAAGGTGACGATCTGGGCCGTCGTGCTCAACCTGGTCTTCGGTGTGGGCGTGTCCTTGTTGCTGGTGCGCTACGACTTCTGGGGCAAGCGAGTGCTGTCGACCCTGGTCGATCTGCCCCTGTCGGTCTCGCCGGTCGTGGTCGGCCTGGCCCTGATGCTGGTCTACCGGCGTGACTCGGCGATCGGCGGCGCGCTGTACGACCTCGGCTATCAGATCATTTTCGCCACCCCCGGCATCATCGCGGCAACCGTCTTCGTGGCGCTTCCGCTGGTGATCCGTGAGGTGGTGCCGGTGCTGATCGAGGTCGGCGACGATCAGGAGCAGGCCGCCCGCAGCCTGGGTGGCTCGGGCTGGCAGGTCTTCTGGCGGGTCACGCTGCCGTCCATCCGGTGGGCGGTGGTGTACGGCGTGGTGCTCGCGCTGGCCCGCAGCCTGGGCGAGTTCGGCGCCGTCAAGGTGGTTTCGGGCAACATCTCGTTGCGCACCCAGACCGCCACGTTGGCCGTCGAGGAGACCTACGCCAACTTCCAGCAGGGCACCGCCTACGCGGTGGCCTTCCTGCTCACCGTCGCGGCAGTCGCCTGCATCACTGCCGTTTCTTTGCTTCGACCCCGAGAGGATGCCTCATGAGTATCGAAATCGCCGGTGTAGGTAAGCATTTCGGAGATTTCGTCGCCTTGGACGACATCAACCTGACCATCCCTTCGGGGCAACTGACCGCGTTGCTGGGCCCCTCCGGTGGCGGCAAGTCGACGCTGCTGCGGATCATCGCCGGGTTGGAGAGCGCCGACAGCGGCACGGTGACCATCGAGGGGGTGGACGCCACCGGGCTGCCACCCCAACGCCGCAATGTCGGATTCGTCTTCCAGCACTACGCCGTCTTCAAGCACATGACGGTGGCCAAGAACGTCGCCTTCGGGCTGGAGATCCGCAAGCGCCCCAAGCAGGAGGTGCGCCGGCGGGTGGACGAACTACTCGACCTGGTGCATCTGCGGCAATTCGCCGACCGGCTGCCGTCCCAGCTGTCCGGCGGCCAGCGTCAGCGGATGGCTCTGGCCCGTGCGTTGGCCGTGGAGCCGAAGGTGCTGCTGCTGGACGAGCCGTTCGGCGCCCTGGACGCCAAGGTGCGCAAGGAACTGCGGGAATGGCTGCGCCGTCTCCACGACGAGGTGCATGTGACCACGGTCTTCGTCACCCACGACCAGGAGGAGGCGCTGGAGGTGGCGGACACCATCGTGGTGCTCAACGAGGGACGCATCGAGCAGATCGGAAGCCCCGACGAGCTCTACGACGCACCCGCCAACCACTTCGTGATGAGCTTTCTGGGGGAGGTGAGCACGCTCGACGGCCGTTTGATCCGGCCGCACGACATCGCGATCCACACCGTGCCCGGCCCCGGAACGATACCGGGGGTGCTGGTGCGCTCGCAGCGCGTCGGCTTCGAGGTGCGGCTCACCGTTCGTCCGGTCACCCCCGGCCCCGATGTGACGGTGCCCCTCACCAAGACCTTCGCCGACACCCTCGGCGTCCGGGAGGGGTCTCAGGTGTGGCTCGAACCGTCGGCAGCGGGTGCACCACTGGTCGCTTCCTGAGTGGGACGAGCCGGCGATCAGACCTCGACGAAGCTGATGCTGCTGCCCGGCTCGGGCACCAGCGGTGCCGGGCCGGACGCCTTGATCGCGCCCGGCAGAAGAACCTGATCGGGCTGGTCGACGTAGATCACCACATGGCCCAGCTCGGTCAGGTTGTCGCTGGCGCGGCCTCCCACCTCGTCCAGGACGTAGGTCTGGCCACCGAAGACGAACTGATCGCCGGCCTGCAGCGGGCGGGCCAGGCTGCTGGCGCGGTCATGCACGATGCTGACATCGGCGAGAGCCTCGGGTACCGGCTCGCCGAACAGGATGAACACCCCGGAGTGGATGATCTCGACGGCGTCGATGCCTATCCGGGTGATGGTGGAGTTCCAGAGCGTTGTCGACATGCGTATCTCCCGTTCGTGACGTCAGCCGTTGACCCGCGAGGCGGTCCGGGGCCTCATCTGTTCTTCTTGTGCTCTGTTCTTCTTGTGCTCGGCGATGGCAGTGAACATCTGCGTGAGTACGGCCCGCCAATCAGGATTCTGCACGATCCCGCTGGTGCCGCCCGAGGAGTCCGCGCCCTGAGCGAGCGCCCGCGCGACATCCTCGCCGCTGGTCACCCCGGCCGCCTGGATCACCAGGATGGTGGGGTCGACATCTTTGACGATCCGGGTGGTGCGCGAGATGTAATCGCCGGCGTCCATCCTGCCGGTACCGATATTGGCGGTCGGCTCGCAGATCATCATGTCGGGACCCATCGTGGCGATCGCCCGGCACTGAGCGTCCGAGTCGGCACACACGATGGTCGCCAGGCCGACTTCTCGTGCCCGGCGCATAGTGGCGTCCAGGATGTCGAGGGTGAGCTGGTGTTCGGCGTGGTTCAGGACGACCGCCTCCGCGCCGGCCTCGACCAGCGACTCCGGCAGGATGTAACCCATGCCGCGCCCCTTGACGATCGGATCCATGTGCTGCGCGGTGACAGTCAGGTGTTCGGTGTGGTCTTTGACCATCCGGAGGTCGACGTGTTGAGCAGTGAAGATGACGTCGATGCCGAATCGGGCGGCCAGCTCATCGGTGATCGTGGCCAGCTCGAGGGTGTCGGCGCTACCCAGGTAGGCCTTCGGATTGACGATGAGGAACGGAGGCTCGACAACCCGAGAGGTGGTCTGCTCGCTCATGGCATCCTTCCGTGGCCAACCCGTATCCATTCGTTGTGACGCCCTGATTCTTCCATCCGCGGCCGGACCCGGCAACCTTCGCCCGCCTGCGCCCGGCGGCAGCGCTGTGCCAGACTTCTGGTTATGGCGTCACCGGTGGTTGCTGTGGTGGTCGGGGCCGGACTGGGGCTGCGGTACGGGGGAAAGACACCCAAACCAGCTCTCAAGGTCACCGGACGCACCTTGATGGTCATGTCGATCGAGGCGATGGCGGCCGGTGGTTGCACCGATGCCGTCGTGGTCGTCAACGATCAGGTGGCCAAGCAGCTCGGCCCCGAACTGGCTGCGCTGCCGATCCCCGTCAAGCAGGTTCCCGGCGGGGCCTCGCGTCAGGAATCGGTCTACAACGGCCTGAAGGCTGTTCGCGACGACGAGCGGCTGTCGCATGCCGAGGTCGTGCTCGTCCATGATGCGGTTCGTCCGATGGTTCCGGCCAAGGTGGTATCCGCGGTGATCGAGGCCGTCCAGGGCGGTGCGGAGGCTGTCGCCCCTGCGATCCCGGTGGCTGATTCGATGCGCATCCTCGATCCCGGCGGAGGGTCTGCGGTGATCGACCGGTCGCTGCTGCGTGCCATTCAGACCCCGCAGGGCTTTCCGCTTCAGCTGATCCTGGAGGCCCACGAGAAGATGGCGGCGTCCGGGGATCAGTTCACCGATGACGTTTCCTGCGCCGAACGGGCTGGTCACCACGTGACGCTGGTCGAGGGATCGCGGATGTCGATGAAGGTCACCGAGCCGAGCGATCTGACCGTCGCGCAGGCGCTGTGGGAAGTGCGGGAAGTGCGCGATACCTTCGGGCATCACTCGGCGCGCCGGATCCGCCGGCATCTCGGCGCATGATCCGCACCGGAATCGGCACCGATGTACACCGGTTCGCCCCCGGTGTCCCGATGTGGCTGGCGGGCCTGCACTTTCCGGACGAGCAGGCAGGTCTGGCCGGGCATTCCGACGGCGATGTGGTCTGCCACGCCATCTGTGATGCCCTGCTCGTAGCGGCCCGGCTAGGCGATATGGGCTCCAACTACGGCACCAGTGAGCCCGAGTGGGCCGGCGCGCCGGGGTTGGTATTCCTCCGCGAGACCAGGCGCCGGGTGGAGGCCGCCGGTTGGCAGATCGTCAATGTGTCGGTTCAGTTGATCGGCAACCGTCCTCGGATGGCTGCCCGTCGTGCCGAGGCCGAAGACCTGCTGACCGCCACGTTGGGAGCTGACACGAGCCTGAGCGCCACCACCACCGATGGCCTGGGGTTCACCGGACGAGGCGAGGGCCTGGCGGCTATCGCCGCCGCTCTTGTTCAGCGAACCTGAGCGTCGCCGACGGTGAAGCTGTTGCACGAACCCATCAGCGTCGTGCCATAGCCTTCGAGGAACCAGGCCCGGCGGGTGGCACCCTGTCCGTGGTTGCCGTCATAGGTCGAATCACCGGTCAGTACGTCGTCGCCGATCGAGTAGAACAGCTCCGAGAGCTGCTGAGCACCGTTGGCGTCGACCCCGACCGACTGGCCGACCGACTCGATGAACTGGCCTGCCCAGCAGTCGGCCTGCACCTCGAGGCGCCGCGACAGACTGTTGGCGGTGGCGTCATCGGATCGCTGCTCCCAGGCCGCCTCCGAGATCAGGATGCCGGTTCTGCCCTGGATGGCGTGCGCGAATTCGTGGGCGATCACCGACTCCACCACATAGTTCGTGCTGCGCAGGTCGGGCGGCACGATCGTCGGCAGATCGGCCGCGTAGTAGATCTGCTGATCCGCGGAGCAGTAGGCGGCATTCGCCGTGGGCATCTGGCCGCACTTGGTATTGACCGGGGAGGTGTAGATCGTCACGCTCGGACGCACCGCAATGTAGCCGGCCTGCTCCAGCGCCGGACCGAAGACCCGCATCAGGCAGCCGGTGAGCTCATTGAGGTGAGTCTGCAGTTCGGCATGCGAGGCGTTGTTCAGATCGATCGGGGTCGCCTCGCAGCGCACCGGGACGGCGATGCTGGCGTCGTAGATGGAGTTGTTGGTCAGCCATTCGGTGGCTTCGGTGTAGGTCTCGGGAATGGGGATCTCCGGTGGGTTCGTGTCGACCTGCGGAACCTGGTAGTCCTCGTTCTGGTATTCGCCGGGCGGGGTGACCACCGGATCGTCGGTGGAGCTGAACAGGCTGAATGCCACCATCGCGACGGCGAAACCGCCGATCATGAACAGCACCAGCCGCAGGATGTTCGAGGCACCGCCGCGCTTGGGAGGCCGACCGCCCGGCACGCCCAGGTTGTAGCCGTAGTTGGCGGGTGGACGCTGGGCCTGCTGCCAGGCGGCATTGTTCGGTGCCCAGGTCTGCTGGCCGCGCGGAGGCGCCCACTGCGGCGGCTGCGGCGCACCCCATTGCTGTTGTGGTGCCCACTGCTGCGCATTGCTTGGTGCGCCCCACTGGTTGGAAGCGCTGTAGCCGGCATCTGGCCGGTACCGCGGGTTCTGCTGCCCCCACTGACTCACGTCAACAACCCTAGGCCATCGCGGGAGCAGCCGGAACTGCTGGTAGAAGCCTCAACGATTCCTCGGCATCCGGCTACGACTCGCGGCCCTGGTCCGCACGGCAGCCCGGTTGCCGGTTTCGGGCCCGCCACGATCGGCGCCGCTAGGCCGCCTGTGCGATAGCTTGGTGACGATATGCCGCGTCAGATCGTGGTGGATCATCGAACTGACCTCTCCAGAAAGGGACGCCAGGTGACTACTCGTCTCGGATCGAGCAGACCCAACACGTTGCGCTTCGCGGCTGTGGCCGCGGGGATCACCCTGCTACTCAGCACACTGGGACTGGTATCTCCCGCTCGGGCGGACGATGTGGCAGAAAGCTATGTCGTCCGTGGTGAAGTGACCGCGGACGGGTCGTTGTCGATCACCGAGACGATCACCTTCGACGGCCCGGGCCCCACCGATCTGGAACAGCGGCTGGCCACGACGCGTCCGCAGTTGAACTACACACAGCTCAACTACGAGATCAACGACGTCACCGTCACCGCTGGTGGCAGCGACCTGTCGCCGACGATCAGTACCGACGGCGATTACTTGGTGATCGGCGTCGACGCGTCCAAGGCGGGCGACGATCCGGTAGAGATCAGCTACACCGTGGTGGGTGCCGCAGTCGCGTTGCCGTCGATTCCCGACCGAGCCGATCTCACCGAGGTCTCCTGGCGGGTGCTGCAGGGACTGAACGTGGGGGTCGAGCAGGTCAGCGGTGAGATCGCCCTTCCGGCGAACACCCACACCTACGACATCGATTGCGCATCGGGTCCGCCGGCTGCGACCTCGACGTGCACGACCTACGCGTCCGGCACTTTCGACGCGATCTACCCGCAGTTCACCGACGGCCCACGCGGCCCGGGTGAGGTCGTCATACTGACCTTCTCGGTGCCGACTTCGGCCGTTGCGGCCAACCAAGTGTTGACCGAGCATTGGACGCTGGACCGCGCCTTCACCGCCCAGGGTCTGCCGCTGGCGGCGGCTCTGGCCGCGCTGGTGCTCGGCGGCGCCGCGCTGTTTGCGCTGTACCGTTCCAAGGGCACCGACGCGAAGGGTGGCCGCCCCATCCCGGTCGGCCGTTTCGAACCCGTCGCTGCTGGTGAGGAGCGTTTCGAGCTGGTCGAGAAGGTGCGTCCGGGCGAGATCGGCACCTTGGTCGACGAGCGGGTCGATCCGGTCGACATCACGGCCACCATCCTCGATGTCGCACAGCGCGGGCACCTGGCTATCGTCCAGCTGCCTCACGAGAACACCAATACCAACATCGACTGGACCTTCGAGCGCAAGACCGGCCCCGACGAACTGCAGCACTATGAGCAGATCATTGTGGACGCGATCGCGCCCGTTGATGGCGAGCCGATCACGGTTTCGAAGATCAGTGGCGCGGTCGGCGAGGCCGTCCAACGGGTACAGGATGCGATCTACGACGAGGTCGTGACCGAGGGCTGGTTCGTCGAGCGGCCGGATGCGGTGCGCAGTGGCTGGGGACGCATCGGCTGGATATCGGTCGGGGTCTCGGTCGTCGCGCTGGTGCTGCTCGCGGCCTTCACCAAGTTCGGCCTGCTCGGCCTGGTGCTGCTCGGCCTGGCGGTCGGCCTGCTGTGGGTAAGCCAGCAGATGCCGCGCCGGACGGCCAAGGGGGCATCGATCCTTAGTGGTCTGCAGGTGCTGGCGATGACCCTGGCCACCCAGCCCACCGACCGGCTGCCCAAGGCGAACACCTACGAGGAGATCTCCCGGGTGTTGCCCTACGCGGTGGTGCTCGGCGGGCTCGATCGTTGGTTGCAGGCGCTGGCCGATGCCGACGATGATCCCGGTGTTCCCGACCCGGACGATCTCAGCTGGTACCGCGCGCCGCAGGACTGGCAGCTGTCGGATCTGCCGTTCTCGATTGAGTCGTTCATCACCACGATGCAGGGCACGCTCTACACCCGGCATTGACCCGGGCGCGATCGGTCAGTTGGTCGGGCTGGTGCCCAAGACGATGGACGCCTCGCGAGGTTCGCCCTGATCGTCCTGCCAGGCCACGTCGACGACGTCGTCCGGGTCGTATGACTCGACGACCTTCAGAAGTCCGCTGGCGGAGCTGATTGGCTGACCGTCGAAACTGGTGATGGTCGAACCGGGGGTGAGTCCGGCCGCAGCAGCCGGGGAGTTCGGGTACACCGCGGTCAGTACCGCGACATTGCGTGTTCCCAGGCTCACGCCCAGCCAGGCGCCCGGCCCGATCCGGGTCTGCTCGCTCTGGCGCCCGGCGGCGATGTCGTCGGCGATCGCGGCGGCCTTGGCGATCGGGATCGAATAGGTGCTCATCTGCGCGGCGACCGCGTCCTGCCCCGCGCTGGTCACGCCGACCACCTCGGTGGCGGCGTTGTAGGTCGGGCCACCCGAATAGCCGGGAATGGCTCCCGCGGTCGAGCGGATCATTCCGTCCGCATCCTCGTACCCATAGCTGCCGAACGCCGATTCCAGCATCACCGTCGCATCGAGTTCCGTCACGCTGCCTCCGGAGGCAAGCAGTACACCGCCGCCATCGCCGTTGCCGACCGCCACCACCCGGTCGCCGACGGCCACCGGATCAGCGGCGATATTGGCCTCGGTCAGCCCGCCCGCGCCCTCCAGTTGCAGCACTGCGATATCGGCCCACACATTGCGTCCGAGCAGATCGGCGTCGTAGGCATGACCCGTGTCGGCGATCCGGACCGTCAGGTCGGTGGTGCCCGAGACCACGTGATAGTTGGTCAACACCAGCCCGGATTCGCTGAGAATGATGCCCGTGCCGGACGAGACGCCATTGTCGACGTCGCCGGTGACCAGCACGATCCCCGCACTCATCTCGGCGGTGACCGCGGTCGAGTAGGTGGGGATCTCCTGGGTCTCACTGCGCGGAACCTGCGCGCGGGGCACGTAACCGGACCGCATATCGCGGGCACCGAACCCGGTGACCTGCCAGGCGAGCAGCCCCAGGACCACCAACAGCACGGCGAGACCCGCCCAGACTCCGGTGCGGTTGCGCCGGCGTGGCGGTTGATACGGCCCACTCGGGGGAAACGGCGGTGGGGCACTTTGCCACGTCGCCGGACCGCTGGGCCCCCACGGTTGCCCGGTTGGGGGCGCCCAGGCGGGCTGCCCGGTAGGAGGTGCCCAGCCCCCGGTGGGCTGATAGTACGACGCGTTCTGCGGGCCGGTCTGGACCGCCGGGGACGACAGCGGCCGGGTGGCCGCTGGGTGGTCGGCAGGGATTCGGGGAGTCTGCGCCGGCGCCGGCTGATCCGGGGGCGGCGAGGAAGAAGCATCCGGCCCACCGGCATGCGGCTGCGACATCGTCACCCCCCTTGTTCACTTAGTGCACAGTTTATTGCCGAAGCGCCAGTTCACCCCAAGACGGCCGGTAGCCCTCGCCCGCCAAGGTGCCGGTTGTCGGCGGCGCTGGACATGGCTGTGGCCGGCCACCCCGAGGGCGACCGGCCACAGCCATGTCTGCCGTTGATCGACCGGCTCTGGCCGGCGATCAGATCAGGATCAGTCGAACTTCTCCTGGCGTCCGATGGTGCCGACCAACGATTCGCGGTAGCCCGCCTCGATCAGGGCCGCCAGGTCGGTTTCGGCATCGGCGATCCGGTCCTGCAGGTGGAGCCGCTGGCTGACCTGCTCGTTCTCGGGCGCGGCCGAGAACTCGCGGAGCCTGTCGAGGCCGAGTTGCTGGTGAGCCACATCGGCCGCCTGCTTGACATCCAGACGGGCGGCGTACCAGTCGCTGGCGAGCACGGACTCGCGGGTGAACTGCTCGCGGAACTCGGGGCTGCCCAGCGTCCAGCCTTCGGAGGTCTGGCCCTCGGCCATGATCTCCAGCAGGCCGCGCAGCGGCGGCACAGCCAGCTCGACGCCGCCATCGTTGAAGTACGCCTGAGCGACCCGCTGATGGGTGGTCACGATGACATCCATCGATTCGGCGAAGGTCGCCAGATCCTGCTGCTCGGGGCGCAGCATGTCGTCGGTGAAGACCACATCCGGATGCAGGAAAATGCGTCCGAAGTACGTGGTCGCGAACCGCTCGTTCATGCGGTAACCCAGCCGCGAGGCCAGCACCTTGCGTCCGTCGAACTCGAAGTCCTCGAGCTTCTCCAGGTAGCCGTCGGCGATCAGGTTGGACGCGCGACGCTCGTCGGGCCACATCCGGCTGAACAGTTCGGGCACCAGCATCGAGATGTCGTGATCGACGCGCACCTTCGGGCCGATGTAACCGGCCGAGCTGAGCCAGCCGTCATAGCCGGTCAACGCGTAGGCGAGGAAGTTGTTGTTCAGGTCGACGATCGGCGCCAGCGCATTGAACGGGCCCTTGGTGAGCGCGCCCTCGCTGCCGGCACCGGTGGTCGACGGCGATTTGCCTGTCATCGAGGAGATGAACTCCATGAACAACTCGGGCAGTTCCATGTAGTGCAACGGGTTGTAGACGCTCAGCGGCGGCACACCCGGTTCCTTCGGGTTGTTGCGTCGTCCGGCGGCCACCACATCGACCGACAGCGGTGCGAAGGCCGAACTCGGCAGCTTGCGCACCAGCTTCGATGCCAGATCTGCCGCGGCGGTCGCCTCCGGATTGGCGACGTCGGGCCGGGTCTGCAGATAGCGCGGATTCTTCGAACGCTTTCCGCCCACCAAGCGAGGCTGATCGGAGGCGATCCAGAATCGCGGAGACTCGTCGTCACCCATCGCGGCGACCTTGCGGATCAGGTCCTGCATCGGCTTGGTGTACTCGCTGAACGCCTGGGCGTTGGTCATCAGATCGCGAGCCTCAGCGTGGGTCAGGGGCTCGAAGTTCGAGATGAAGGTGCCCTCCTTCGACAGATCCCGCTCGGCCTGCTTGTCGTAGCCGCGATGGATGGCATCGTCGGGACGCTGGAAGAGCAGCTGCTCGCAGTTCATCACATACTTGCGGGGCAGCCCGCCCTGATTGCCGAAGCCGGCCGGTGCCTTCTCGAACGGCGAGCAGACGGTGGAGGCCGTGATGTCGTCCTCGGTCTGCACCTTGATCGCCGGGCTGAAGTCGGGACGCAGGCTGAACAACCGCCAGCTGTTGTCGGGCAGGAACCCGACGCGCAGCTGGTTGACCAGGATCTTCTCGCCCTCCAGCCGCACGGCGTTGCCCGGGCGTCCGTTCATGATGCCGACACTGAAGTGGCTGCGCCAGTCGGTGCCCCATTCGGGCTTGTAGTAGCGCTTGACGGTGAACAGCAGCTCCTTGACGTGCGCGGGGATCGAGCGCAGGAAGGAGTTGTACTCGGCGGTGTACTCGCTGCGCGGAGTGAGCAGCTTGATGACCGAGCCGAGCGAGCGCTCCGGCGACAGGATCGGACGACGGTCCTTTCCGTTGCGGTCGCCGTCGAGGAAACGATCGGAGTAGTCGGCGTCCAGCAACTCCTGAACACGCTGCACATCGGCGGCGAAATCAGCCGCATAGGCATTGCCGAAGACGAAGGCGTCAGCCAGCGACTTGCTGATCTCGGACTTGCCGCCGCCCGACACGGTCGCGGGCTTGTGGCAGTCGGTCGAGATGGGGGAGACGCCGATCAGATGCCACTGGGTCTCGTCCATCTCGCGGTGCTTCGCGTAGATCCGGTAGCCGTTCGGCGTGATGTAGACCTTGCCGGTGAGCAGCTTGATGGTCTGTTCGGCGCCGGACGCGTCGGTCCAGGTGATGGTCTGCTTGCGCATGGAGTAGTCGGCGCCGCCGGGCACCAGGACGATGTGCGACTGGACGCGGTCGAGCGCGTGACCCTGCGGCTGCAGTTCGAAACGCTGCGGATCACGGGCCAGCACATCGGCGACGGTGTAGTCGGCTGGGGTGTACTCGTCATGGAATTCCGCACCCAGGTTGTAGGCCGGGTAGACCCGGGCACCGCCGGCATGCTCCTCCTCGGCGCAGCCGAGCAGGTTCGCAGCGTAGGACAGCTGAGTCTTGACTTCCTTCTTGCAGTAACCGAAGTAGTTGTCCGCGATGACGGTGACCATGACGCCGCGCTCGTCGCGAGCGCAGCACTTGAAGGCGTGGCCGCCGTTGTAGAGCTCGTCCTCGTCCTTCCAGCACTGGCCATCACGGCGCTCACGCTCGGTGGCGTCGTCCCAGTGCGGCATGCCGAGGCTCCGCTTGGTGACCTTGGTGAGGTGCGGGGCGAGGATGACACATCCGGTGTGACCCGACCAGGTGGCCGGATCCAGCGCCGCATCGTTCTGCGGAAGTTGCGGGTCGCCGGCGTTGCCGAAGATGCCTTCGACGAAGTCGAGGTTGCAGACCAGGCCGCCGGGGACGATGAAGCGGGTCTCCATGGTCTTGGCGCCGCCACGTCCGGGCACCGCCGGCACCACCAGCGGGCGCAGCAGCAACGACACGAAGCAGGCCGCCGGGTCCGGCTGGTCCGAGGTGTAGGGCAGGATCATGTCTTCGCGCGGAGGTTGCATGGCCAGCGTGAGCAGCCTGGCGAACACATCCTTGCGGACGATGATCTTGTCGTCCGGAATGGGCAAGCCGCCTTCTGCAATGTGGAAGACACCGGCGGTGGTGCGGCGGTCGTTGGCCGGATTGTGCAGCACGCCATTGGACAGCCGGTAGCTTGACAGCAGCGGTGAGTGGAACTCGTCACCGTCCGCCGGGAGACTGAGACCGCGGGCCAGACCGGCCTGGTCGAGAATCAGGGTTTGCTTGGGGAGCCGAGGCTTGACATCGACGTCAGCGAGGTAATCATCGAGAAAATCCTGGATTCGCTGGTCGACCGGACACAAGCGATCGGCCAGCCGGCGCGAGAGTTCCCGCTGACGAGCCAAGAGTGGTTCGACGAGTTCGATCTTTCCGTCTTCGGCTTCTGCGCGGGGCAGCTCCAGCAGAGCCAGCCGCAGGTTGATGGCGGCATTCAAGGTATCGGCAGACATACGGTCATCTTCCCAGATGGCTTGCAGTGTTGTGAACACTGCCCGCGAACATCGGGCCCGCGGTACGACCTTGTTGCCAACCGGTTGCCACCAGCCTGCGCGGCGCTTCGCTATCGCGACTAGTCAGCCGCAGATCGCAGCACTGGTGTCAGATCGCCAGTGAAATCGACCGCACCCGGGCCAATCCGTTGGCCGGTCCGGTCAGTTGAACCTGGGCGGCGGACTCGCGTCCGAACAACCACAACAGCAACTCGCCCGGCTCCCCGGTAACGGTCACCGGAGTGCGTCCGGTAGCCACCAACGCTTGCTCATCGCTGACCCTGCCATCGCGGACCCGCTGCAAGATGATGCCCACCTTGGCCTTGCGCAGCCGGAATCCGGCCATCCCGACCGCGGTATTCCACAAGATCTCATCGGTCTGGGGCGGCAGCACGCGCGGGCCGACCGGGTAAGGGCCGCCGCGCCGCAGATCCTCATGGTGGACGAAGAACTCCGCGGAGTTCGCCTTGGCGTCCACCACCGGAATGCGGAAGGGGCTCAGCCCGGTGGGGCCCTTGGCAACCAACTCGACCAGGTCGTCGAAGCTCATCTCGGTCATCAGTTTGTGCATGCGCTTGTCGGTGATCTTCAAGAACGGCATCACCACGCCGACGGTGGCGAGCGGATCGGATTCGCGGATGTGCAGGTGCGCTGCAAGATGGTGGGCAGTCCAGCCCTCGCACAAGGTGGGGGCGTCGGGCCCCAGCGTGGTCATCAACTCACACAGTTCCCGGCGCTCCGACCGGGCCACGGATTCAGCCATACCTCCAGAATCGGCCACGATCCAAATGCGCGCTGCCGCTACGCATCTTTGGATTGCGGAATCACAGCGCCAGACAAGGCCCACTTGCGGGCCTACGCTTGAGCTGTCCTCGGTTGACTCTCGTTGGAGGCTGTATGAACCTGGAGAAGGTCGTCTTCGGCTTCTTCATCACTCTCGCTGCAGCACTGAACTTCGGCTTCTTCGTCGGTGAGATCGACAACCCCACGGTGCACAACGGCGTTGAACTGGCCGCGGCACTGGTGGCAAGCCTGGTTGCCACCGTCCTGAAATTCGGCGATCGCACCCAGTTGGGTGCGATCCACCTCGCCACCAGCCTGGTCGCCGATCTGCAGTTGTTGGTCGCCGCCGCCGTCTGGGTTTGGGCCAGCCAGATGTCGGCGAGCGGGATGAGTGAGGCGCACATGTCGGTGGTCGTTTCACTGTCGGGCGGCGCACTGCTGGCCAATATCGTCTCGGTCGTGCTGATGGTCAGCGAGATCATTCAGGTGCGGCGCTGAGCCAGGGCTGAGATGCGCAGTTCGTCATCGGCTCAGCGGCAGACGGAACTGAGCGACGTCTTCTATCTCATCCTGCGCAGGATGAGATTCCCCCTATTGCTCGTCATCGGCGTCTACACCTTCTGCACCGCCGGCCTGGCATTGATTCCCGGTACCGATCCGTTGACCGGGCGCCCCAGCCCGCCACTCACCATCTTCGACGCGTTCTACGTCGTCAGTTTCACGTCCACGACCATCGGATTCGGCGAGGTGCCGCACCCCTACAACGCCCTGCAGCGGATGTGGATGACCCTGACCATCTACACCTCGGTCGCCGCCTGGTCGTATTCGCTGGTCAATGTCTTGGCGTTGCTTCAGGACAAGGGCTTCCAGAACGCCGTCAAGATCGCCCGGTTCACCCGGCGCGTCAACCAGATCCGCACGCCCTTCTATATCGTCTGCGGCATCGGCGAGACCGGACGCATGGTCTGTCACGGCCTCGACCATCTGGGCCTGCGCTTCATCGCCATCGAGCTCAATGACGCCCGCCTGCAAGAGCTGCGGATGGACGAGTTCGGGGTCGACCCTCCCACCGTGGTGGCCGACGCAAAAGACCCCCTGCTGCTCCAGCAGGCCGGGCTGATGAACTCGAACTGCAAGGGTGTGGTCGCGCTCACCGACGACGATCCCACCAACCAGGCGATCGCGGTCAATGTGCGGCTGCTCGCCCCGCGAGTTCCGGTGCTGGCGCGCATCCGCGATGTCGAGACCGAGACCCACATCGGGGTCTTCGGCGGTGATCTGGTGATCAACCCGTTCGAGCAGTTCGCCGAGTCGCTTGCGGCGGCGATCACCGCCCCGCAGCGCCACCGCCTGCGCAATCTCATCACCGGCTTGCCGGGCCAGGCCATCGTCCCGATCGCTGCGCCGCCGAAGGGGCACTGGATCATGTGCGGCTACGGCCGATTCGGGCACATGATGGTCGAAGAGTTGCGGGCAGCAGGGATGAGCCTGTCGGTGATCGACGAGCGGCACTACGGCGAACCCGGGGTCGACATCAAGGGCACCGGAACCAGATCGGAAGATCTCAAGGCGGCCGGTATCGCGCACGCGGTCGGGCTGGTCGCCGGCAATGCGTCCGACCCCAAGAACCTGTCGATCGCCGTCACTGCACGCGCCCTCAATCACGACATCTACGTGGTGGTGAGACAGAACCAGCTGAAGAACACCCCGCTGATCGAGGCCTTCGACGAGGACCTGCTGATGGTGCCCAGCCAGATCGTCGCCCGTGAGTTCCTGGCCCGCATCACCACGCCGCTGCTCAACCGTTTTCTGCGGCTCATCCCGCAGCACAACGAAACCGAATGCGCCCAGCTCTATGAGCAGCTGTCCCAGCTCGATCCGGGCCGGCACCCCGAACTGTGGGACCTGGCGATCTCCGAGCAGCGAGCTCCCGCATTGGCCGACCTGATCTGTGGCGGCGGACGTTTCACCACCGGCCATCTGCGGGCCAATCCGTTCGATCGTGGCCGCCGGATGTCGATGGTGGTGCTGCTGGTGCGGCGGGCGAACAAGAACATCCAGTTGCCGGACGACCACTTCGTGTTGCGCGTGGGCGATCGGGTGCTGCTGGCCGGTTCGCCGGTGGCCAAACGGCATCTGGAGTTGACCCTGCACGATTCCAACGCGCTGCACTACGTTGTCACCGGGCAGGAATCCCGTGGCGGCAGTCTGTGGCGCTGGCTGACCCGCAAGAACCCGCCACCGATCGTGCCATTGCCCAGCCCCGACGATGACCTGCCACCGCTCAAGCGGACGAATGTGCTCTACGAGGACGATTCACCCGGCAAATGACCGGTCTTCGACACCGGGCTAGTCGAGATCACCCAACTGCGCCACGGCATGCTTCACGGCTTCGATCAGCAGTAGGGCGTCCATCGAATAGGTGACCGAGTCGAATCCCTGACGGATCCGGTTCTTCGCGTCCTCGACCGTCGGACTGTAGATGAACGATGCCTTCCCGGCCTCCTGGCAGGCGCGCTGCACCCGGGTGATCGCCGCGACGTGCTCGGGATTGGCGAAATCACCGGGACGCCCGAGCGCCGCGGACAGGTCGAACGGCCCGACGAAGATGCCGTCGATGCCGTCCAGCCGGATGATCTCCTCGATGTCGTCCAGGCAGCCCACGGTTTCGCACTGGGGAATCAGCATCGCGCGGTCGTTGGAGACCCGCATGTAGTTGTCGAGGCCCTTGGTCGCATACTCGTCGTACCAGTAGTGGGTGCCCGGGGTGGGGGCGATGCCGCGCTCGCCGACCGGAAAATACTTGCCCCATTTCACGATCTCGCGGGCTTCGTCCAGGCTGCGCACGTTCGGGATGATGATGCCCAGTGCGCCGGCGTCCAGCATCTTGAGGATGGAGGCTCGTGACGAATCCTTGACGCGGGCGAACGGGACGCACCCGGCCGACTTCGCTGCGCGAATCAGACTGAGCGAGGTCTCGACATCGAATGGGCCATGCTCGGTGTCGAGGACGATGTAGTCGAAGCCCCCGTAGCCCATGCACTCGGCAGCGGTCTCATTGCCGAGTTGGAAGAACGTGCCGAGCGGATGCTCGCCGGCCTCGATGATCGCCCTCACATCGTTCTGCATTGTTCGCCTCCGGAAACGCCTACGCGGCCGCATTGCCGACTGTCATCTCCTCCAGCGTAACCGGGGACCGCCAGGTTGTGCACGATATAGGGTCCATCTTCGCCGGCGGCCGGGTTGGCAGCATCGGGTAGTCTGCTTCATCTGACCAACGCCGAGTTCCAGCCGAACCGACAGGAGAACCATGCGCACCTTCCAACGGGTGCTGGTGAACACACTGCTGGCCAATATCACCACGCAGATGGTGTGGTTCGGCTTCACCTTCTGGGCATATCTCGAATCCCGCTCAGTGCTGGTCACCTCCATCCTCGGCGGCAGCTACATGCTCTTTCTCGCGCTCACCAGCGTGCCCTTTGGGACGCTCATCGACCGCATCCGCAAGAAGACGGCCATGATGCTGGCGACGGCCTGTACAGCCGTCGCCTTCGCGATCGGATCCGCGCTCTTCTTCGTTATCCCCTCCGATGTGCTTCTCGACCTACGCCGGCCGTTCTTCTGGGTCTTCCTGACGATTCTGCTGCTCGGCGCACTGGTCGAATCGATCCGCGGCCTCGCCCTGGCGACCTGCGTGACGATGCTGGTGCCCGCCGAACTACGTCCGAAGGCGAACGGCCTGGTGGGCATGGTGCAAGGCATCGGTTTTGCGCTGAACTCGGTGGTCTCGGGTCTGGCGGTGGGCTTCCTCGGGATGGGGCCATTGCTGGTGGCCGGGGTGGCGTTCATCGTGGTCAGTGCCTTGCATCTGCGCTCAATCGAGATCAACGAACCCGGCGTGCAGCATGCCGAGGGAGTGCCGGCCAAGGTCGATTTCGCAGAAGCCTTCCGGATGACCCGGGCGGTTCCCGGGCTGCTCGCGCTGGTTCTCTTCTCGACTTTCAACAACCTGCTCGGCGGGGTCTATATGGCGCTGCTCGACCCGTACGGTCTGGAACTCATGCCGGTACAGGCCTGGGGCATCCTATGGGGGGTGTGCAGCATCGGCTTCATCCTCGGCGGCATGATCATCTCCCGTACGGGTCTGGGCGTCAATCCGGTGCGCACCTTGTTGCTGGTCAACATCGCCATGTGGACCGTTGCGGCGATCCTGCCCATTCGCGAATCGATCGCGTTGCTGGCCATCGGCTGTTTCATCTACATGGGTCTGGTCACCTTCGCGGAGGCCTCCGAGCAGACCGTGCTGCAGAAGGTGGTGCCATTCGTCCAGCAGGGACGGGTCTTCGGCTTCGCGATGGCGATCGAACTTGCCGCCGCCCCGATCAGCACGCTGATGATCGGCCCGATCGCCGAATTCTGGCTGATTCCCTATATGAATTCCGACGCCGGACGCAACCAGCTGGGTTGGCTGCTGGGCGCGGGCACCACCCGGGGCATCGCCCTGGCTTTCCTGTTGGCAAGCCTGATCGGGTTGATCGTCACGGTGCTCGCCCTGATGTCGCGGCCGTACCGTGTGCTTTCGGCGACGTACCGCGATTCGCTGGTCAACGAGTCACTCGCCGCCGACGATCCCGCAGTGCAGCCGACCGACGGCGAAGACGAGCCCCCGGTCTCGGACCCGCAGGAGTAGTCTCCACCGAGGGTTCGCGGAACGGGGCGCGCATCCCCGGGAGGTGTCTGATGGAATGGCTGCCGCTGATCGTTGCCGCGCTGATCATCGGCATCGCCAAGACCAGCTTCGGCGGGCTCGGCTCGGTGGCGGTCGCGCTGATGGCGCTCGTGATGCCCACCAAGGAATCCACCGCCGCCGCGCTGCTCCTGCTGATCACCGGTGACATCGTGGCGGTGCTGCGCTACCGGAGCAATGCCGACTGGGGCATGCTGCGCAGTCTGCTGCCGTCCGTGCTGCCCGGCCTGCTGCTCGGCGCGGTCTTCATCCGTGTGGTGAACGATCTGATGTTGCGACGTTCGATCGGTGCGATCCTGCTGATCTCCGTGCTCATCCAGCTCGCCGTGACCGCCCGTCGCAAACCGCCGGTGGCCGGCGACGACACTCGTCCACCTCGCGCGCTGACGATCGGTGCCGGGGTGGCGGCCGGCTTCACAACGATGGCGGCGAACGCGGCCGGCCCGGTGATGGCCTTGTATCTGCAGGTCTCCAAGGTCGACAAGATGCGCTTCCTCGGCACGTCGGCCTGGTTCTACTTCATCGTGAACGTTTCCAAGACTCCGCTGACCGCGGCTTTGGGGCTGTTCACCCCGCGCGTACTGACGACGGCGGCGATGATGATTCCGGTCGTCCTACTGGGCACCGTGATCGGCGTCGCAGTGATCGGACGCGTGAAGCAGCGCACCTTCGACATTCTCACGCTGCTCACCTCGGTGGTGGCCGCCGGCGCGTTGATCCTCATCTAGCCGAGGCCGAGCGGACGCGGCCGGCCCCGCTCAGGCCCGGTCGGCGTCGAGCGCATCCAGCAGATCTGCGACGTATTCCTGCTGGTTGCCGCACTGTTGCAGGTTGCTGCCGTAGAGGCCGCCTTCGGCGTCGCGCGCCTGCACGGTGAACTCGACGGCATCCATGCACGGGGAGTTCTGCTCGACGTTCAATGCCCGATGGACGGCCTTGAGGAACGCCTGTTGGTCGAGCAACTGGTAGTTGAGGGTGCTGCTCGCCTCGACCCCGTCGTCCGGGAATGTCTCGGTCCGCTCGACGGCGGTGCCCTGCACGACCCACATGGTTCGCGTGCCAGGCATCCAGGGGTTCGCCGAGGTGACGGTCACGTAGGTGTAGTCGGGGATCGGGGTGCAGCCCGTCAGCCCAGCGGTGAACCCGGCCGCAACAGCCATGGCGATGACCACTGATCTTGGTTTCATGGTTTCCTCCTGGCGCCACTGTTTGCAGGGGGTCGGTCCGATCACTTTCTCAAGGCCGGGGTTCAGCGGCCGTCGCCGAGTGCCCAGAACATATCGTCCACATACTTGAGCTGCACGCCGCAGTCCGCAAGCTTCGACACGTGGAGCGTGCCGTCCGGGTCTTGGGCCTCGATAGTCATCTCGTTGGCGTCCTCGCAGCCGTCCCATTTGGGCGGATGCAGCTCTTCGTGGACCGAAGTGACGAACGCCGCGCGGTCGGGCAGCTCGTAACTGGTCTCGGTGGGATCGTCGTCATCGGTCTGCTGGGTGCGCGTGACCTCGGTGCCTTCGACGGCCCACGTCACGGTGGTCGAGTCGTCGTAGTTCTCGTACACGATGGTCACCGGGTCGTAGTCGGGTACCGAGCAGCCGGTGAGCACGGACGCGAACACGGCTGCGATGGCGATGATCACCCAGGACTTCAGTCTCACCGCTGACTCCTTGCTCGGCTCCGGAGGCTGTGGCTATCGGACGCGCTTGTAGGGAGTGTATCCGTTCACCTCGTCGAGGTTCGGGGTGAGCACCATCACCTGATGCGGCTCAAGGGTGAGGTTGAGCGTTGCGCGATGCGCGCGCAGCCGTTGGCCACCGAACAGGTCGGTCAACCCGGACAGATCCATCAGCCACGAGTCAGGCACCAGCACGGTCTCGGTGACTGTCTCGGACGATGGGTTGGCGACGACGATAACTGCGTCGCCGATGCGGTCGGTATACCGTTCGAAACCGATCAGGCGGTCGGTGACCAACCACCGCAGATCGCCCACCCGCAGCGCCCGGTGGCTGCGGCGCACCGAGATCAGCCAGTGATACAAACGCAGCGTTTCGTTGGATTGGTTGACCAGATCCCACCGCATCGGTGCGCGGTTCTCAGGATCGTCTCCGCCCGTCTGGCCCAGTTCGGTCCCGTAGTAGACGTTGACGCTGCCCGGCAGTGTGAACTGCAGGACGACGGCCAGTGTGCGGGCGAGTTCGTTCGGGACCGTGTCCGTCAACCGAGGCACGTCGTGATTGTCGAGATAGTTCCAGCACTTGAGCAGATGCTCGTAGTCGGCGTCGGCGAACAGACGTTCGAGCATCCGTTGCGCGTGGGCGGCGGTGACCCGCTCGTTGGCCGTCAGCAGCAAGATCTCGCGCAGCGTGAAGCCCAGCACGCCGTCGAGCGCCGGGAACCAGCCGGCCGGGTAGTTGCAGACCTCGCCGAGAACCAGCGATCCGGGCTTCTCGTCATGGGCGGCTGCGGTCAGCTGAGCGAGATAGTCGGGGCCCAACTCGAAAGCGACATCAAGCCGCCAGCCATCGATCCCGTCGCGCAGCCAACTACGCACCACCGAGTCATCACCGGCCCAGATGTGATCTTGAACCGCCGGGTTCTCGATCACCAATTCGGGCAGGTTGACCGCGTTCGCCCAGGCTCGGGCGCCACCCGGGTAGCCCTGGTCGAAGTCGAACCAGCCGCGGTATCGGCTGCGCTGGCCGGCTGCCGCTGCCTGAAATGCCGGGCTGTGGCGTCCCATGTGGTTGAAGACACCGTCGAGCACCAGCTTCATGCCGCGTGCGTGCACGTCTTCGGCGAGTCGCCGGACATCGTCGCGGCTGCCGTAGTCAGGACGCACCTGCTGGTAGTCCAGTGCGTCGTAGCCGTGGTTGGTCCAGGCCAGGTGAATCGGGCACAGGTACAAGACGTCAGCGCCCAACTCATCGATGTATTCGAGCCGGCTGCGCAAGCTCGGCAGGTCACCTCCCCAGAAATCGATCTCGTGTGACCAAACCTCCTGATCGTCCAGGTAGCGGCCCTTCTCCGGAGTCTCGCTCCAATCACGAAGCCTCTTGGGTGCCGGATACAGGTATCCCTTGGCGGCGAGGCGCGGGCTCTGGGCGAATCGGTCGACTATCACCTGATAGACCAGCGCGCCGTTACGCCAGTCGGCCTCGCGAAGCGCGAAGCGGTCGGGTGGCTGCGCCGGACCGGCGCTCAGTTGCTCGTCTGACATGTGTTCATGGTAGGTGGGCGGAACTACCTAGCCTCGCAAGATTGTGCGGGCACGTTGCCAAGACCACGATCGATTCCAAGGCCGGCCCGCTGTCGTCGGGCCGCGGCATCACAAATCAATGGTGGCAGGTGGACCGACGCTCAATGGTGGCAGGTGGGCCGACGCGATCGTCCGCACCGCGACGCTCTCCCGCGGAGACCAGCAGCGGAAAGACCAGGTCGGTGTTCAATGGCGCCTGCCCGTCGCCGGGGTCGGCGGGGTTAACCCAGCGCAGTGCGGCGAGTTCGGCGTGGACCGATGGCGAGACCCGCTCATCGGAGATAAACACGTGGGCGGTCAGGGGCACGCCTTCGTTGACGGCGATGCTGCGGAAGGTGCCCAGGTCACGCAGTCGGGTAGCGTCCAGGCCAACGCCGAGTTCTTCGGCCACCTCGCGGATCGCGCACTGGCGGGCATTTTCACCCGGCTCGGGCTTGCCTCCCACCAGCATCCACCCGCTGGTGCCTCGTTTGCGGACGGTCAGCACGCGTCCGGAATCATCGAACAGGCAGACTGCAGAGACTTCGATCACGTTGTCGAGGTTACTTGTTCGGACGGCACCCCCAGTCCGGCTTCAGGAGCGGATGTCCAGGTGAGGCACTCTCTGGTCGGGTCCGTCGTTGGGCATTCCGGAGATGATGCCCAGTTGCCTGGCCTTCTGCAGCGCATCGTCCTTGGAGTTCACGCCGAGCTTGCGATACACGGCCGACAGATGGGTCTTCACCGTATTGCGCGACAAGTGGAGAGCCGCGGCTGCGCTGTCGAGGGTGGAGGTCCTGCTCAAGGCTTGCAGCACCGAGGTCTCGCCGCGCGTCAACTGAATCCGCGATGCCTTCGAGGTGTCCGAGCCGTCAGGTAGGACTGCCCGTTCGAATGCTGCCCGTTCGTCCGGCGGCAGGGCATCGGCGATGTGGACGATGACAGCGGAGGGAGTCTGGGTCAGCAACCACCGCGAGCCGCAGAGCACCTGGCCGGCGACGGCCCGTGCCAATGTGAGTTTCAAAGGGATGCCGCGATGATGAGCGATCTCCGCCTCCAACAACTGGGCCCCCAGCCGCACTGTAGGGTCAAGATCGCTGTTCAGCAGATCCTGCAGGACGAACTCCGCGTCGTCGTGGTTGCCGACCCTCACCAGCAGCCGGGCGCGCGCGACCTCAGTGCGCTGGCCCGGTTCGGCGACGAAATCGATCAGGCAGCACGCTCGCTCCGAGGCATCAGATGCCAGCAGCGCATCAAGGAGTACGGAGGTCAGCAGTTCTGCCGCCAAGGATCCGGGGACCAGCGGCCGTGAACTGAACGCGAGTTCGGCGATATCCAGCCCCTCCAGGGGTCTCTTCTGGCCGAGCGCGAAGCGTGCTTTGATGAAGACGATGAACGGCCAGAGCTCGTCGAGCGTGTCGATCCCGGGCAGTTCGCCGACCAGAGTCCCGGCGTCGTGATCCATGCGCGTGAGCGCGATCATCGCACGTGCGACACGCTGCGTGGTATCGAGAAACTCGGACATGAACACCGGGACCGCATCAGACTTACGACTTTCGTCCAGCATTCGCTGAGCTTCGTGCAGACTGCCTCGCAGGGCAAAAATGACAGCGAGCTTTGCGCAGGCATCCGGATAAACAAAGGCGTATGAACTTTCGGACGCCAGATCTTTGGCCCACAGCAGGGCCCGGATTGCTTCGCGGGTCTGACCCGCAAGCATATAGGTAATCCCTATATGAAGTAGGGATAGCGGTGCCGGGTCTTCGGCGTGGTAGCCCGATGCCATGGCGTTCGTCATGGTCAGATCGGCGAGGCGCTTCGCGGCACTGCATGCTGTTGGGTAGTCGCTGCTGACCCGGCTCACGATCATCTCCACAAGGAGTTCGCCGGTGTCGGTCAGTGTTTTTGCGGGTTGTTGACTCGTTCCGGACGATCTGGCTGCTGGCGTCAGCGAGTGACTCGTCAACAAGATCAGGGGCTGAGCGATACGCAGCAACGGGTGTTCCGCGATCATGCTCGCTGGTACGTGTGCGAGCGCCGCCTTCATTGCTGGGAAGTGATTGGGGAGCAGCCACCATTTCTCCGCGGTGATGACATCGATGATCTCGTGCGGGTCGTCCGCCTCTACCGCTCGTTGAAGGCGCTCCAAGGCGTCGGCGATCCCCCTATTCGTCATAGCCCTCATTCCATCATGAGTCCTGCAGGTCGTCACTACCCGTAGCGGGTGAGGCCGGGTGGTCTGGGTGAGGTTCAGGGTGGTCTATGCTAAACGGCTAGGCCTGAGGTAGGCATCAAGGCCAATATTCCTCTTGGACGTTTCTGAGAAAAAACCATGAAAATGGCGAACGCGATGGGGGAACGCGATGTCTGGTAGTCGCAGCGGGCGGCGATCGAGCAGGAGAAAACTGAATCGCAAGAGCGTCCTGGGCGCGCTGCTCGGCCTGACGCTGACGCTCGGCATGTTCCCCAGCTCCATGGCTGTGGCAAACATGGAGGATGAGTCCGCGAGCACAGCCCCTTCAGTTGGTGAGAGTCCGGAAGCAAGTGAGTCAGCGACGGCTGATCAGAACGCAATGGCGACAGGCGATACCGACCATGCTGAAGACTCCTCGACCTCTGAGGGATCAGTGTCATCGCGCAGTACCCAGGCGGCGGTGACCATCCAGTGTACGTCTGGCTACTTCTACTCAGTCAGCAGTAGCGGACAGCTCCGTCAGATCGGACCGACGGGCACTGTGACCAACATCGGAAGCAGTGCATCCGGCGTCAGCAGCTTCAACGGTCTCGGCATCGCAGTAGATGGTCAGCTTATCTACGCCTATGAGCGAACCAACGAATCCAAGACTGTGGCCATGTACTCATATGACCCTCAGAGCGGAGTCTGGACGAGTACCGGGGACAGCTACAACACAAGCGAGGACGCGAACGGCGACTTCGACGGATCTTTGATCGCGGGTGCAGTCAACCTGAGCGATGATACGTACATGTTCGGCGGATTCGAGACGACCGATCATGGGCGGTACGCGAACCCCCGCTACACGCAGGTCTTCAAGATCTGGGAATACGACCCTAGCGCGAGTCCGAAGTTCTCATACAAGGGCTATGTCAGCACTTACTCCGGGCGACAAGAACCAGGAGCGACCAACGGTGATATGGCGTTCGACGCCGGTGGAAACCTCTTCATCGTTCGCGGCTCCGGTTCGGAGACGACAGTTTTCAGCGTGACTGCGGCCAATCTGGCCACAGCCACCGGTGGCTCGATCCCATCGTCGGGGTCGAGTTCGTTCGACACGGCAGAGAACGTCAATGGAGTCGCCTTCGACGCCTCCGGCAAGGCCTATCTTGGTGCCAGCAGTACAGTTCAGAGCTTCGACATGCCGAGTTGGTCGAACAAGAGCACTGTCACCTCGGCGTTATCCAGCAGTACAGATCTGGCATCCTGCTCTTCGCCGGCGACCATCACTTTGGAGAAGGTCATCAATGGCCGAGTTTCTGCTTCTGATCAGTTCTCCCTGACACTGAGCGATGGCGCCACCACACTCGGGACTTCCACCACTACGGGGTCGAGCAACGGCCTCCAGGACGACAGGGTGGGTCCACAGCCCACCGTGCGCGGCAAGACTCTGGCATTCAGCGAGGCCGGGGCAAGCGGCACCGATCTGACCAACTACGCCACCACGTATCAGTGCACGATCGATGGAAAGGCGATGTCTCCAGCGGTGAGCGGTTCTGGCACCAGTGGCACTGTTACAATTCCTACCTCGGGACAGGCGGTCGTATGCCAGTTCACAAACTCGCCATTGATTGCGCAGGTCAACATAACCAAAACAGTCCTGGACCGCAACGGTGCCAACGCACAGCCTGGCGAGGGCTGGACCATGGGGTCGACCACAACAGCCACGAAGGGGACCGCAGCCCAGAGCCCCTCAGGTGCGCAGCAGACCGGGTCGACTGGCATTGCGTCATGGACCGTCACGTTCGACAAGGCGGACTCCGCCGCTCAGGTAGCGGTTAGTGAGACTCAGAAGCCAGGATATGTGTTTGTCTCGGGTCAGTGCACCGTCACGGACAACAACGGCACACCCGGTCAATCTATCTCCCTCCCTTCTGCGTCTGGAGTGACGGTACCTCAGCTGAAGCCGGGAGAGAGACTCGACTGTGATTTCACGAATCAGGAGCAGAGCAGCACTCTGACGCTTACAAAGGTCGTTACCAACGCCTTCGGTGGCACCGCCAGTATTAACGACTTCCTGCTCAATGCGACTCCGACAGGAGGCCAAGCACTTGGCTTCTCTTCGGGTGAGACCAAGGTCGTGGAGCCCGGGACATATCTGGTTGGCGAGACGCTTCAGCCCGGCTATGAGCAGGAAAGCCTGGTCTGCACCGCGGGTGCTGGGGACGTGCCGGTGACAGATTCGACGATCCAGGTGGGCGTTGCCCAAGACGTCGTGTGCACCCTGACTAATAGGGACAAGCCAGGCTCCGTCACATGGTCGAAGGCGGACGAGGGCGGCACCTTACTCGCGGGCTCGGTTTGGACTCTGGCAGGTCCAGGCCAAGGGACGGAAGTCGAAGTTGCAGACTGCGACGCTGACAACGCAGACGATTGCTCGGGGCTCGACAAAGATCCGGCAGCCGGCAGCTTCAGCGTGGTGAGTTTGTCGTGGGGCGACTACATCTTGACCGAAAAGACCGCTCCGCCCGGCTACCAGCTCGACTCTTCGGCGCATCCATTCGCCATCAGCGCCGAGAGCCTGGATTACGTCTTCGTAGAACCGTTCGAGAACGTGAGGCGAGACGGACCCACAATCCCACTCACCGGCGGCATCGGTCGTGATGCTTTCCAGATTGCTGGTCTGAGTATCTTGATCGTCGGCCTGGGTAGTGCGATCGCCGTGCGAATCCGAAACCGTCGCAGGGAGGTTGCCTAGGCCCTTGATGCTCCGAAGTCCTGAACACCAGGCATCTCGTCAGCACTTCGGTTCCTTACCGAAGCCGAATTCAAGACAGTGATACTCGCAGCTGCCAGCGAAAAGCTGGGGAAATGAGGTACGAACTATGAAGACAAGGACAAATGGGCTGCGGCGCCTTGCCGCGGTCGCCGGGGCACTCGCCCTCGGCCTGACCGGCACTCTTGCGTTGAGTGCAACAGCACATGCCGATGCAATCCCGGGCAATATCAATCCTGACGCCACGGGCTCGATCATCATTCACAAGCACGTTGAAGACGCCAACAGCACGGATTACAGCCCGGCGGGCGCTCCACTTGAGGGCGTCGTCTTCAAAGTCACCGAGGTTCTCCTCAACGGCGAATCTGTCCAGCTCGCAACCTCCGAAGCCTGGGAAGCCATTGATGATCTGACTCCCGCAGACATTCCCGGCGGCGGCTTCACCAAGGGCACCGAGACGACTCTTGAAGCCACGAACGCGAGTGGCATCGCCACGGCCAGCGACCTTCACGTCGGTCTGTACTTAGTCGAGGAGGTCTCATCCGGGGGCAACCTCATCACAACCCCAGCTGCGCCGTTCCTCGTGACGATCCCCTACCCCGACGCTGCAGGCTGGCTCTACAACGTGGACGTGTACCCGAAGAATCTGCTTGGCGAAGTTAGCCCTACGAAGACCGTGGGGACACCGGATACGGAAGCGAACGTCCAGCTGGGCGCCATTGTGCCATTCACCATCACTGTGCCGGTTGCGAAGCAGTCGCTGCCCTATGAGTCCTTCTCCATCTCTGACAGCCTTTCCGCCGGCCTCGAGTTCTCGAGCTGGGGCCAGATCAAGATCGGCGATCAGGTGCTAACGCCGGTGACCGACTACAGCATCTCGGATGACGACACGACCGTGACCTTGACGATTCCCGGTATCGCGAAGCTCAACACGGCAACCACAGACGCTGGCACGTCCGTCACTGCGGTGATCAACGCAGAGGTGACGGATCTCGGTCAGCTCGACAACACCGCCACCGCGACTATCAACGGAAAGCCGGGCACCACTCCCGAGGTGACCACGAACTGGGCGCGCCTCGATATTACGAAGGTCGAAAGTGGCAGTGCGACAACCATGCTGGCGAATGCCGAGTTCGAACTCTACGCAGCGGATAGGCAGACGCTCCTTGCGACCGGCACGACCGCGGTGGACGGCACGCTGTCCTTCAACGTCTGGGTTGGCAACGATCAGACCGTCACCAGGGATGTCTATCTGAAGGAAACCGTTGCCCCGCAGGGATACGTGCTGCCTGCCGACCCGTGGACGGGCCCGATCACATTGACTGCGGGCGAAACTGCGGAGGCCTCGGTGGTTGCACGCACCATTGAGAACCACAAGGCCAAGGGCCCGAACCTGCCGCTGACCGGTGGCCAAGGGACGATGCTCTTCCTCATCGCCGGTGTTGCGATCATCGGTGCTGCAGGTGGCACGCTGATCTTCCGCAAGGCTCGCGCCTGATCGCGGAGGACATGCGTCCTAGCTCGGTAAGTTAGATTTCGGTGGGCGGGGAGTGATCTCTCCGCCCACCGAGCCACGTTTGGAGACAGCCAGATGCTTGATGTGGACTCCCGCCCAGAACAAGTCAGTGGTCCGCCCACACGCGGGCGGCGGTGGCGGATGCCGTGGTTCACTGCGGCCATGTCACTGCTGATCTTCGTCGGTGTGCTGGTGCTGATGTATCCGAGCGTGGCCGGTTGGTTCTCGCAATACAATCAATCGCTGCTGATCGAGGACGTCGTCGGCGCCGATGTGGAGAAGGGCCCGCCGTCCAGGCTTGAGGCGGAGATTGCCAAAGCAGAGGCGTACAACGAGGCACTGACTGGTGGGGCGCTGCTCTCACCGGCCAGCAACGTACCTACCGGCCAAGGCGAAGTCGAAGGAGAGTTCGACTACAACCAACTGCTCAGCATCAACGGCACCGGCACCATGGGCCGGCTGAAGATCCCGAGCATCGACGTGGATCTGCCGATCTATCACGGCACCAGTGATGCGGTCTTGGAGAAGGGCGTCGGTCATCTGCAGGGCACCTCGTTGCCGGTGGGCGGCGTTTCGCAGCATTCGGTGCTGACCGCGCACCGCGGACTGCCCAGTGCGACACTTTTCGACAACCTCGACAAGGTGAAGGTGGGAGACCGTTTCACGGTCGAGGTTTTCGGAGAGGTACTCACTTATCAGGTGATCTCGACGCAGGTGGTGCAGCCCGACCAGACCCAGCCCCTGATGCCGCAGTACGGGCGCGACCTGGTGACGCTGGTCACCTGCACGCCGCTCGGTATCAACACCCACCGCATCCTGGTTACCGGCGAGCGCGTCACTCCGACGCCGATCGAGGACGTCCAGGCAGCGGGTGCCAAGCCCGACGTTCCCGGCTTTCCCTGGTGGACGCTGGTGATCGGTGGCAGCTTCATCGTCCTCACCGGCTATGTGGTGTACTCCGGGCGCGTCGCCGACAGGTAGAACTGGGTGGACTCGCTCACACGCAGGCAGTGGCCGCGCCACTGGCTGGGTTCGGCGTGGTCTGAGCTTGGTTGCGTGGTTCGACGAACGCGCCTGCGCGCCGCTGGCGGTGCTGGGCCCAAGATCAGTATCTCCCCTAGACAGGTACCCCGACGCGAGCACCTCGGCAGGTGCCCAGTAGCCTTTCCTCATGCTGGGGGCGGACAGGCGAAAGGGGCCTCCCGATGAGTCTCAATGATGCGTCTCGCGATGAGCTGGTCCGGCTGCTGAGCCAGGCGCGGCAAAGCAAAGACATCTCCGTTCGCGCCGCAGCCAAGCTGGCCGGGGTGCCAACCGCCACCGCGCAGGGCTGGCTGTCCGGCAAGCACCTGCCCACGCCGGCATTGCGGGACAACTTTCGGCAGCTGTTGGCGGCGCTGGACCTGAGGATTCCTGAGGCCATGTGGAATCCGGACGCCGAGTTCGTGAAGGTTTCGGGCCGCGCGCCTTACCTGGGGCTGCGTCCATTCGGTGTGGACGACGCCGGTCTGTACTTCGGACGTTCGTCCCAGGCCAGGCGCCTCGCTGATCTGATCGACGCCCAGCCAGAACGCCGTGGGCTCATCGCGCTGGTCGGCGGATCGGGCAGTGGCAAGTCGTCGCTGCTGGCGGCCGGTCTGATCGGTGGCGAATGCGTGGATGGACGACTGGCCGGTTGGTCGGCAGCATCGTTGACCGCTCAGACGCTGACTGCCGACGTGGATGCCGACGTGATCGTCATCGATCAATTCGAAGAGATCCTCCAGCAGGACGTCGACAGGGTTTCCGCGGCGATGGATGCTATTCATGCTCTCGCACAGCGCGCCGTCGTGGTGATCGGATTGCGTTCGGATGCGTTTGGTGTGGCCGCCGAGCAACCGGTGCTGGCCGCGGCTCTGGAGCATCCGATGCTGCTCGCGCCGATGACACGCGAGGAGCTTGTGCAGGCGATCGTCTGTCCGGCAGAACTCGAGGGAGTCGAGGTCGAACCGGAACTGGTCGATCTGCTGCTGGCTGATCTGGCGCGGGACGAGTCCGGCGGTCAGTTGCCGCATTCGTTGCTGCCGCTGCTGTCCAGCGCACTGTTGATGGTCTGGTCGCAGGCAGATCGGACCCGGATGACCACGGCCGATTATGTTCGCATGGGCGGTTTGGCGTCGGCGGTCGAGACCCTCGCAGAAAACACCTATCTGGCCTTGCCGCCGGACCAGCAGGAGTTGGTTCCGGGACTGCTGCTGCGGCTGATCTCGGTGCATGGGGAAGCGGTCTTGCGTACTCAGATCCCGATGGCTTCACTGTCGGAGTCTGAGCGAACGGTTGCGGAGCAGTTCTTGAAGGCTCGGCTGCTGAGCGTCCAGGGCGACCAGCTGTCGATCAGCCATGATGCGTTGTTGCAGCACTGGCACCGGCTGGCCGAGTGGGTTGATGACGGACGTCTGGACCTGCGCGTCCGCGAGCATCTGCGGCGGGCCACGTCACTGTGGCTGGACAATGACCGCAGCCCGGACTCGTTGCTACCGGTCGGTCGGCTGCCGGTGTTCACCGAGTTCGTGGCCGATCCGCGCAAAGCCGCCCAGCTCAGCGCCGACGAGCGCGACTTCGTGACGCGTAGTGAGGAGCATTTCACGTCGCTGCTCGACCAGGAGAAGGCATCGTCGGCCAGGCTGCGCCGCCAGCATCGGCTGGCCATCACGTTGGCCGTGATCGCCACGGCGACGGCGTTGGTCGCAGTGTTCACCCTGGTCAACACCCGGCGGGTGAAACTGGATGCCCAATCGCGTCAGATCGCCTACGCCATCCGGTCCAATACCAGCGGTGATGTCTTTCTGGAAGCCCAGATGGCGTTGGCCGCGAACGACCTGGCGGACACGGTTGAGGCGCGCTCGGTGCTGCTCGACACGAATGCCAACGATGTGCCCACGCGCTGGCTCGGGAACGGACCGTCGGTGATGGCGAAGGCTCCCGACGACTCGCTGGTGATCCGTGCCGGCGCGGCTGGCGAGCTGACGCTGTGGCGCTCGGACGACCTGACCGCCACGGCTGGCCAGAGCTGGACGGTCAGCGACGACACCCGGCCGATGTATGCCATTGACATCGCGAAGGTGGACGGCCGGGTGCTGGCTGCCGCCGGGGGGACGAAACAGGCGAGCATCTGGGATGTCACCGGTGAACCCGAACGGCTCGCCGATATCGAGATCGGGGACGAGACCATCTTGGCAATGGCCTTCGATCCGGATGGCCGGTCATTGGTGCTCGGCGATTCGCTCGGTCACCTGCGGGTCTTCTCACTCGCCGATCCGGGTAACCCGCGCGAGACTGCCGAGGTCGACGTGGGGGCGTCAGTGACCAGTGTCGCATTCGATCCGACGCGTTCGGTCCTTCTTGCGGGCGGCGCGTCCGGCAGCATCGGACGTTGGAGCTTCGATGGAGCCGAACTCGCGGCACTGCCCGCGCTGACCTATGAGGTGAGCGGACGCACGCCACGGACACAATCGATGGCGGTAAGCCCGGACGGGCATTGGCTGGTCGCCGGGCTGGGCTCCCGGGCGAGTGCGCGCTGGGATCTGACTTCGCCGGATGTGTCCCCGGTGATCTCGACCGACTATGCGTCCTGGGTGAACTCGGTGCGCTTCGCCGACGCGAATACCTACATCACTGCGGACTCGGGCCAGCATGTGCGGGTGGTGGACGCAGCGACCGATCAGGTGACCAGGATCTTGTCGGGGCCGATGCTGATGACCGGTGCCGAGATCGTGAACGGGCGTCCGGTCGCCGTGGATACTGCGGGCACCCTGATGATCTGGTCGAGGTTCGGTCCCAGCCTGCGGCTGGAGGGCCAGCCCGCCTACCAATTCGCGGGCGATGCCGCGGGCAGCAAGTGGCTGGCCTATGCCGATCTCGGGCCGAGTTCGGTGGACCTGTGGTCGTTGACCGACGGGCTGAAGAAGATGCCCTCACCGGTGGTCCCGGCTGACGTCACCTTGTACAGCTCCATATGGATGGATGGCGCCGGCACCATGTTGTGGGCGGGCAGCACCGACGGCCGCGTTGTCGGCTGGCGGTTGAGCGAGACCGGGGCGTCCGAGCCCTTCGTGCAGCGGGTGCTGGACGAGTCGGCCGTGCTCAACAATGTCGTCGTCGACAAGACCGGGCGTTTGATGGTGGTCAGCGAATACCTGAAGAAGAGGTCCGTGCTGCTGCGGGTGGCCGATGACGGCAGCCTGACCGAGCTGGCTGTGCTCGATACCGAGACCCCCCAGATCGCACGGTTCAGCGCGGATTCGGGTCTGCTGTCGATCGGCATCGCCCAGAACGAGGTCAAGGTCTGGTCGCTGGCCGATCCGGAGCACCCGGAGCAGCTGCCCTCGGTCGCGACCGACTCGAACCCGTCGGTGACCGCGATGTCCCCGGCAGGGCCGATGCTGGCTGCCGGAACAGACCGGGGCACCGTGAGCGTCTGGGATCTGTCGAACGTGCAGGAGCCGAAGCTCGTCCACGAGTATCACCAGTCCCAGGCGGCTGTCTATGGGCTGAATTTCAGTCCGGATGGCACACACCTGATGGCCGCCGGTGGTGATGAGGTCTTCTACATGTGGGATCTCGAGGACTCGTCCGATTCGGCGGAGTTCATCCTTGATGGGCGGATGGGCCGGACGACCGACCTGATGTTCTTGGGTGATGGTTCGTCGTTCGTCGGGGCCGGAAACAACGGCGAGGTCAAGATCTGGGATCTGGATCTCACGCGGGTCGAGAAGGAGATCTGCGATCAGCGGGGAACACCGCTCAGTGACCTCGAGTGGCGGCGCGCGATCGTCGGGGTGAAGCCGTTCGACCCCTGCCGGTGAGGATCGGCCCCAGCCGGTGGTCACGAAGGCGAGGTGCCTGGCTAGGGGTGATGTTGAGGCCGGGAGAGTCCGTACGGTCTCGTACACCCTATGGTCTGGTCAGCCCCGGGTGGCCGGTTGGTACGGTGCTTATGGACGTGCCGGGGGGCCCGCTGGAAACACGGGAGTGCGGGGCAGACAGCTTGCTGTTTGCCCCGCATGATCGATCACTGTTGAGCGGCGCGCGTTCTCGGCGACGGCAGCACCGCGATTCTGGACGATTCGTCCGTTGGTGGTGCTGCCGTCTGCTTTTCAAGGGGTATCAGTGCCCTTTGCAGGGACCCGCCTCGTCTGGCGCGAGCAGGATGTGCTTCAGTTGGAGCGCAACTCGTTACTCACCCCAGGCGAGAGGAACCTCGTGAGTGGAATCAAGGCGTCGCGTCATATCTCGATGGCAGCGTTGTGCACGCTTTTCGTAGTGGGACTGGTGATCAGTCCACCAGCCTTCGCCGACAGCGACGCACTCAGTGTTGAGCCACTGGAGATTGCATTGACCGATTCGTCGGCCGTGCTCACGGGGGAGGCAACTGACGGCAAAGCCACCGCGACGACTTCGGACCTCGCGTCCGGTACGACGGTGGATGGCTCAGCCATCATCACCGATCAGATCAACGTCAGTGACTTCACGGTTTCGGCGCTGAGGTGGGACGCAGATGACCGTCTGGTCGCGGACAACACCGTCTACATCAGGGTCTTCGAGGCCTCGGGCTGGAGTGAGTGGTCGAGCGTCGATGCTTTGGAGGCTCCGCAATCGGGCAATGCAGGCGGCAGCGACCCATTCATCTCCGGTGTCGCGACTGCCGTCCAGGTGCAGGTAACGGGCGACGCCTCCACACTGCCGGCCGATCTCACACTGGTGGTGGCTGAACTCGCAACTAGCGATTCGGCGACCATCGACCCACGCAGCAGAGCGCAGACCACGGACAGGTCGTCGACCCAATCGGGTACAACCGCCGAAGGACGCGCGGGCATCGCAGCGGGTATCCATCCGCGCAGCGATTGGGATAGTGGCTCCGCCAGCCCGACTTGGGATGAAGAAACGGCTACCTTACAGGCGGCGATCATCCATCACACTGCTGGCACCAATAACTATGCGCAGGCGGATGTGCCCGGGATCATCGCGAGCATTTACTACTACCATGCGATCACACTCGGCTGGGGAGACATCGGCTACAACTTCCTGGTCGACAAGTACGGCGGCCTATGGGAAGGGCGCGAAGGATCGCTCGATGTATCGGCAGACTCCATGATTGTCGGCGGACACGTCTACGGATACAACACGGGTACCGTCGGCATCGCCGCACTCGGCGATTTCACCACTGCTGATCCAGGCGCAGGAATCATCAATGGCTACGCGACGATCATTGAGTACCGGTTCGATCTGGCTGGCCTCGATGCCCGAGATGCTTCGGGATTCAAGAGCCTAAGCGGTGCGTCGCTTCCGAGGATCTTCGGACACCTGGACGCTTATGCGACGGAATGCCCCGGATATCAGGTCTACCGTCAGATTCCTGACCTAATTCAACTGGTCGGTGCGCCGGGCAGCGACTTGTTCGGCGACGTGCCCCCGGGCACGCAGTTCTATGACGAGATCATGTGGTTGGCGAACGAGGGCGTGACGACTGGCTGGGTGCTGGACAATGGTGATCGGGAGTTTCGTCCGGTTCAGCCGGTGGCTCGGGATGCGATGGCGGCGTTCTTGTACCGGCTTGCGGGGTCTCCGGAGTATTCGGCGCCTGACACGTCGCCGTTCACTGATGTGCCGACTGATAGCCAGTTCTACAAGGAGATTTCGTGGTTGGCGTCGACTGGTATTTCGACTGGTTGGGCGATGGAGGACGGGACGAAGCAGTTCCGTCCGCTGGATTCGGTGGCCAGGGATGCGATGGCGGCGTTCTTGTACCGGTATGCCGATGTGGTGTTGAACGAGGATGTCGCCAGCTTCGTCCCCGACGCGATCTCGCCATTCAGCGACATTGACACGGACAACCAGTTCTACCGCCAGATCTCGTGGCTTGCCGACGAGAAGATTTCCACGGGTTGGCCTGTGGGTGACCTGTTTGAGTTCCGCGGGCTGGAGTCGGTGAATCGTGATGCGATGGCTGCGTTCATGTACCGGCTGGTCAACGGATAGCAGGATCTGTGGTCCGTCCGAGGGCGAGCGTTGCGCTCAATCTTCAGGCCGATGAGTGCGTGGAGCTTCCCATGCAACGACTGTGAGAACGCCTCATCTATGCTGACGGCGTGGGTTTGGTCTTGTCAGCGCGCTCTGACTCAACGTCGAGTGCATCGTGGATGCCGGTGGCAGCGGTATGGCTGCTGGTATTCGCGATGCCGCTGGCGTCATGGCAGTGGGGTGCCGATCCGGGTGTCCACCTTCGCCTTGTTGTCCTGGGCGTCGCTGCTGGGCTGACGATCATCGGCGGGCGCTCGAAACGAGCAGACCTGCCGGGCCCGCTCGGGTATTGCGTGCTGGCCGCAGTTGGGGTTTTCGTCGTCGCGGCATTGTTGGGCCGGACGCCGGTCTTGTCGCTGGTCGGCAGGTTTGGTCGCTATGAAGGTCTACCGATGTTGGGCTGCTATTGGCTCTTGCTCTGGCTTGGTGCAAGATTGCTGAGCCCCGAGGAGCCGCGACTGCGGGGGCATGCGCTCACGGCTTTGGCGGCGGTTTGTGGTCTGCTCGGAGTTACGGCGATCGTCGAGACCTTGGTGAATTCCGACGCAAGACTCGTGACGGCGTTGGGTAACGCGAGCGATGTCGGTCTTTTTGGTGTCGTGGCATTCGCTTTCTTGACGTGGTTCGCGATCGATTCCCGTAGCTGGTTGTTGTGGCTGGGCGCCGTCGCAGCCGTCATCTTGGTCGCGCTCTCGGCTTCGCGTGGTGCCTGGTTGGCTGCCCTCGTCGTGGTGCTGCTGGGCGGTGGTCTGCTGTGGCGCGAGGGCAGGCTGCGTGCTGGTCGTCCGGTCCTCATTCTGCTGGCGATCGGCACTGCGGCGGTGTTGGTCACGCCGCTGGCCCGTTCGCGTGGTGCCGGGTCGTCACCGCTTGCCGAGCAGACGGCTTCGGGGCGCCTGCTCATGTGGCAGGAGACGCTGCAGCTGATTCGCGAGCACCTGTTCTTCGGTGTGGGGCCCAGCAGGTATGTCGACGAGATCGGCGCTTACCATACGAGCGAATGGGCGGCCGTCGTCGGGCCCGCCTCGCCTCCGGATTCTCCACACAATGTGATCCTTCAGGTTCTCGCCTCCACCGGCGCTGTGGGTCTAGTGGCGGCGATTGCGTTCGGCGTCGTCTTGGTTCGGCTCTTGGCGAAGCGGCCCAGCACTTGGTCGCAGGCGACTCTTGTGGCACTGACAGCAGCAGCGGTTGCGCTGTGTTTTCATTTCACGAATCTGTGGACGCTGGGCCCGTTGCTCGTGCTCACCGGCGGTGCAGTATCGGTCACGAGCGAGGCACGGCATCGGTTGACGACCGGACTGGCCGCTGTTGTCGCGCTGTCGGCTGTCGTGCTGGGAGGTAGCGGAGTGGTGACCGAGACTTTGCTGCTGCACGGCGTGCAGCGTCTGCAGTCCGGCGACCAGTCTGGCCTTGAGTTGCTCGACACGGCCGGGCGCATCAAGCCTTGGGACGCCGATCTCAGCTGGCGTGTCGGTCATGCCCTGACGCTGCTGGGGGAGACCCAGCAGTCCTTGTCAGAGCCCGCGGCCGAGGTACTCGGCGCGGCCTGCACGCAACTGCCTCATTCGGTCGCTTGTCTGAATGACCTGGGGGATGCCCAGTCGTTGGAGGGGGACGATAGCGCGGCCTTGAACACATGGCAGGAGTCGTTGCGCTATGACCCGACCAATGTCGACACTTGGCTGAGGCAAGGCAGCGCCATGCTGGCGCTCGGCGATGTTTCTGGCGCGGAACGCTCGTTTCTGCGGGCGACCGAGTTGCGCCCCTCGGCGCCGGAGCCGTGGGAGAACCTGGCGGTGCTCTATGACTCCGTGGGACGTACCTCCGAGGCGACGGCTGCGCGCGAGAGCGCAGCGGAACTGAGATCCCGATAGGGCCGGTGGCCCGAGGCTGGCCCGGGGAGTCACTGTGTGGACGGCAGCAGAGCGCCACCGGCGCATTTCCTGATCGGCCGACTTGAGCAGCGTTCGTACGGTCTCGTACGTCTCACGGACGAGTGAAATCGAGGTGGCTTGGTATTTTACTCGGGTGCGTTGATGTACTCCGCGCAGACCCCGAAGTAGGAAAGGCAGTCCAATGGAACCCCACGCTGGGTTGAATGAGTTTCCTCTAGAGCTACCAAGATTTCGATGGCATCCTCGCGCGGCACGCATCGCGTTGACCGCGGCGGTCGCGGGCTCACTGCTGGCGACTGGAGCAGGCGTCTCGTCCGCGAGTGCGGCGGTGACCGGTCAGACGACCATCCCGGCCGCGGACACTGTTGGCGGATACTCAGCCATCGAAACGTGGGGAAGCGACGGCCTCACCCTGAAAGATCAGTACGCGGAATCCGGCGAGGTGTCGTTCTGGCGAGGCGGTCACATACTGTCGGATTCTTACACGAGGTCAAACGGTTACACCGACTTCAGTGTGCAGATTGATGCCAATGCGTCTAGCGGTTTTTCCATCGCAGAAGATGACGGGCTTGTGAAAACACTTCCCTTGGGAAGCGGAGCAGATAGAGACTTCGGTCCAGCAGCAAGTTACTCGGCGAACACACCATTGGGAATGTTGACGGAGAAACGCAGTTCCGGAGAATCATCGCTGGAACTTCGAAAAACCGACGGCAGTGTTGTCAGTAGCCAGGTCCTACCTAGTCGGATTTATCTAGGAGAAGCCCGATCTATTGACTCGAATCAGATTGTATTCTGGGGTGCCGATTTCGTTGGCGTGCTGGATGCCACGACCGGCACCATAACTGCAACCTACACGCCCGCCAGTGGGGATCTTGGGCTACTACAGGTTGCTGGTGCGAGGCTTTCTTGGCGCGAAATCACCGACTCCGGGGAGCGAGTCTGCACGAGCGGCGGAGACCTGCAGCCCACCTGTGGTCCCGATCTTGGCGAGTCGAGCTATGTTCACTACCTTTCTACCTCCCAGTACATATACCGGAGCGCCGGCAGCTACTTCCTTTCTACTGATGGCTCGGACGGTGTCTTGGCCGATCATCTCACCTCGTGTGTGAGCGGATCATATCTTGCCTGCCAGGATGTGGATCGAACCGGGTATTTCAAAGTGAACGCGGATGGAAGCCTAGGAGATAAGGTCGCCACGTTTGTCTCTCGTCCGGGAGTAAACACAATGGTTAGTCTGGCCTATGGGCGTGTCTATGGGGTTGATGATCGCGGGATTTGGACGCGTACTACATCCGAGACCGATGGTGCCGCAGCCTTCGGTGCGGACGAGCTGCTGGCCCAAAGTGAGCGAGCGACGTCCGTCGTCGCCTCGGCAGGACGCGCTGTTGACGCCAACTCAACCCTGTACTTCAGAGGGCAGATCGACCCGAGTTCGGCATCCCCGCAGATCAGCGGTCTGACCCATGAGATATCGGGGCCGTACGTTTCTTACGGGCCGCTTCCGAGGAACCGTGGAACAATCACGACGATCAGCAGCGTGGACGGCAAACAAGCAGTGGCGACCAATGAGTTCTCTGACTCTCCTGAGTCCAGTCCTCGCATTCTGGCTCACTTCGGCACACGGGTGCTGCTCACACAGGAGGGCTCGTCCGACACCGAGATCCGGGATCTACGTGAGCCGGGTGTGGTTGTTGCGACACTGGCTGGCGCGACCGGGCAGGGGTTGTGGGGTGACTCGGTCTACTGGGTGACTGTGACCGGAAAGTACGGGGAGCGCACAACTGTCCTGAACGAGTGGAATTACCAGACCGGTCGGCAGCGCACGTTGACACTGGATAGCAGCATCGGTGCTTGCGGTGCTTCGCTCGACGCGGTTGCCGATGGCACAGCCGCCCTCAGCGGAGGCTGCGACGGGCCGCAGGACATCGTCGTCAACACCGAGAACATGACCGACATCGAGTTGCTGCCTAACTCCTCGGGGTATGTGCATTCTCTCAACGGGAACCAGGTGGCCTTCGATTCGGTGTCCGGAGTCGACGTCGCGACGTTGCCGTTCGGTGGAACGTCTGCACCTCGACTACTGGGTGTCATCGAGTCTGGCGAGTTGACGGGATCTGAATCGTGGTCGATTGATGTGGACTTGTCGAAGCCGGCGAATGCAGGCCAGCTGACGATTACTGCGGCCGACGGCTCCACGGTGGCGACCATCCCGACGCCCGCTAGCCCGGATGGCTCGATTCACGGGTTGGTGTGGGACGGTGCAGGAGCAGCGCCTGGAAGCTACAGCTGGGCTCTTGAGGTAGCAGATGCTGATGGCCAGGCAGCTGTTGATGTCGCAGGCAAGGGTCCGATCACCGGCACCGTCGTGGTGGAAGCCGGCGCGCCGCTGAGCTTCATTGATGTACCTGTGGGTACGCAGTTTTATGACGAGATCATGTGGTTGGCGAATGAGGGTGTGACGACTGGTTGGGTGTTGAGTAATGGTGATCGGGAGTTTCGTCCGGTTCAGCCGGTTGCTCGGGATGCGATGGCGGCGTTCTTGTATCGGTTGGCTGGGTCTCCTGCGTACGAGGCGCCTGAGGCTTCGCCGTTTACCGATGTGCCGGTTGATAGCCAGTTCTATAAGGAGATTTCGTGGTTGGCTGAGACGGGTATTTCGACTGGTTGGGATATGGGGGATGGGACGAAGCAGTTCCGTCCGTTGGATTCGGTTGCTCGGGATGCGATGGCGGCGTTTTTGTATCGGTATGCCGATGTGGTGTTGAACGAGGATGTCGCGGGGTTCGAGACTCCTGGGGCGTCGCCTTTTGTTGATGTGCCGGTCGATAGCCTGTATTTCCGGCAGATTGCCTGGCTGGCTGATCGTGGTGTGTCGACGGGTTGGGTGAATGATGACGGGACGGCTGAGTTCCGTGATCTGGAGCCGGTGAATCGGGATGCGATGGCGGCGTTCATGTACCGGCTGGTCAACGGCTAGCAGCGCGACCATCAGGTAACCGCAGTTGGACGGGTGCTCCTCGATCAGATGGGGGTGCCCGTCCAACTCGCGTCTCGCGGTTGGGCGCTTGTCGTGCGGTCTGCGGTTGATGACTGTTGTGGGGGCGGGGGGATGCCGTAGTCGGTGGGGGTTCATACAGTTCCGTACGTCTCATTGGTGTTGTGGGTCGGGTCGGGTTGGTACGGTGCTCGCGGAATCTGAGTGAATCTTTCAGCCTGTTTTCAGGGGTGTGATTGCTGTGCGTCGTTTTTGGTGTGTGTTGCTGGCGGCTGTGTGTGGTCTGAGTCTTGCGTTGGCGCCCAGTGTGGCGCAGGCGGAGGAGGACTCCACAGATGATCTGATCCGGTTTTCCGATGTGTCTGAGGGTATCCAGTTTTATGACGAGATCATGTGGCTGGCGAATTCGGGGGTGTCGACGGGCTGGCCGGTCGATGACGGCCGGGAGTTTCGTCCGGTTGTGCCGGTGGCCAGGGATGCGATGGCGGCGTTTTTGTATCGGTTGGCGGGGTCGCCGGGCTTCGAGGCGCCGGACGTGTCGCCGTTTAGTGATGTGCCGGCTGATAGCCAGTTCTACACCGAGATTTCGTGGTTGGCTGACGCCGGTATTTCGACTGGTTGGGTGATGGAGGACGGGACGAGGCAGTTCCGTGGTTTGGATTCGGTGGCTCGGGATGCGATGGCGGCTTTTTTGTATCGATATGCCGATGTGGTGTTGGGTGAGGATGTTGCGGGGTTCCAGGCGCCTGGGGTGTCGCCGTTTGTTGATGTGCCGGTGTCGTCGCAGTTTTTCCGGCAGATCTCTTGGTTGGCTGGTCGGGGTGTGTCGACGGGTTGGGTGAATGGTGATGGGACGGCTGAGTTTCGTGATCTGGAGCCGGTGAACCGGGATGCGATGGCGGCGTTCATGTACCGGTTGACCGGGGAGGTTGTGCATCCGTCGGAGCCGGACGAGGTGTCGGTTTCGTTGACGGTTCCGCTGGGCTCGAGTGTGACGTTGAGCGCCGACGGCATTAGCGGGTTTGCTGATGTCACGGTGGTGTCGGGTGAGCGTGCGGGTGTGACGTGGGGCAGTGGCGGCCGGGTGGATGTCTCGATGAGCGCGGAACCGGGCGTGGGTGAGGTGGTTCTTGACGGGCTGGCTTGTGACGGGGAGGATTGCTTGCGGCCGGTGCGGGTCAGTGTGGAGTTGGAGGTGAGTGCTGATCTGGCGGCGGCGGCTGATGGTCCGGTTGATGTGGTGATAGCGCCGTCATCGGATCGGGTGGAGGCGGCGACGGCTGTGAGTCCTGGTGTGGCGGCGCTGGGTGACGAGGTTGTTGTCGTGCTGGATGAGGATGCCGGCCGGCAGGTGGCGGATGCGGTCGCTGCTGGTGTGGGCGGGGTGGTGTCGGGTGGCATGGAGGAGATCGGGATCTACGTGGTCCGGTGGTCGACGCCGCAGGACATCGAGGCTCGTATCGCTGAACTCGGGCAGGATGGGCGGGTTGTTTCTGCGGAAGCGGGTTTGCTGGTGGAGACAGAAACTGAGAATGTTCCGGGGTATTCCGATGAGAGTGCCTACGGGTCGGATGATCGGTGGCATCTGGACATGATCGGCGCGCCGAGCGCGTGGCAGAACGTGGATGCTGCCGGTAACAGGCTGACCGGGTCGGGCGTATCGATCGGGATCTTTGAACTGGCGGCGATCCCGGCGCAGGAGGACCTTCCCGTGCCTGAGTTAATTTTGGATGGAAGCTCCACGAAAAAGACCGGCAGGGAATTTGTTAATCACATTAGCCATGTGAGCGGGCTGGCCTGCGCTAAAGATAATGGTAAGGGGACGATCGGTGTCGCGCCGGAGTGCACGCTTTATGGCGCAACTGCCGCGTGGGATTACGGGGCTTACAGTTACTTGCCCGCGGACCTGAAAATGCTGAGCTTACTTTTTGGGTTCGGTGTTCGGGTGGTGAATATGTCGATTGGTCAAATTGGGGATTGCCGACCGGTGGCTGGAAATTACGACGGAAAGGACTATCCCGCGTGCGATGCTTCAGATATTTCTGAGTACATGGATTACGCCTATAAGGCGGGATATGCGATGTTTTCCGAAAATGAAACGGTGGTGTCAGCATTTGACCGGGTGATGCGAACGTCTGGCAAGGATTCGGTCCTGGTGCTTTCCGCGGGAAACTCGGCTTTGCCAACCGTCACGAATCCGTGGAGCCAGCTAGCGGGCCTCGGCAAAACCCCGAATGTGCTGACGGTCGCTTCAGTAGACGCGAACAGGAATCTCTCATTCTTCTCCAACTACGGATTCTGGGCGAATATCGCCGCACCAGGAGGATACAGCCCAGATGGAGAAGAGATCCTCTCAACGGGCGCAAGCGGCACCGAGTACGCTCGCATGTCGGGAACCTCGATGGCGGCGCCGCTAGTGACAGGGTCTGCCGCGCTGGTCTTCCAACAACATCCCGACTGGACCGGAGCCCAAGTCACACAACGCCTCATCAGCACAGCGCAAGGCAACGTCACCAGCCGCAACGAAAAAGACGGCCTCCAAGTCGCGTACGGCCGTTCTGCCCCGCTACCCATCTTGAACGTCGGAGCCGCTGTAGCCGAAGGTAACCCGAGCGGGCCCGTCACAACCGTTCTGGTATCCCGCGCCCTGGATGGCGCCCAGGCCAACAGCGACTCGTGGGCTCCGTCGATCAGTGCTGATGGGCGTTGGGTGGCCTATGAGTCGTATGCGTCGAACTTGGTGGCGGGTGACACCAACGGCACCGGGGATGTGTTTGTGTGGGATCGGGTGTCGGGGGCCACGGAGCGGGTGTCGGTGGCCTCGGACGGAACCCAGGCCAACGGCGAATCGTATTCTCCGGCGATGAGTGCCGATGGGCGTTGGGTGACCTACACATCGCAGGCGTCCAATCTGGTGGCGGGTGACACCAACGAGCGGCCGGACGTGTTTGTGTGGGATCGTGTGTCGGGGGCCACGGAGCGGGTGTCGGTGGCCTCGGACGGAACCCAGGCCAACGGCGAATCGTATTCTCCGTCGATCAGTGCTGATGGGCGTTGGGTGGCCTATGAGTCGTATGCGTCGAATTTGGTGGCGGGTGACACCAACGGCACCGGGGATGTGTTTGTGTGGGATCGTGTGTCGGGGGTCACACAGCGGGTGTCGGTGGCCTCTGACGGCACACAAGCCAACAGCTTCTCGCGGAATCCGGCGATTAGTGCCGATGGGCGTTGGGTGACCTATGACTCGTCCGCGTCGAATTTGGTGGCGGGTGACACTGAAAACAGCCTTGATGTGTTTGTGTGGGATCGTGTGTCGGGGGTGACGGAGCGGGTGTCGGTGGCCTCGGACGGCACCCAAGCCAGCAGCGGCCCCTCGTATAATCCGGCGATTAGTGCCGATGGGCGTTGGGTGACCTACGCGTCGGATGCGTCGAATTTGGTGGCGGGTGACACCAACAGCAGCCGTGATGTGTTTGTGTGGGATCGTGTGTCGGGGGTGACGGAGCGGGTGTCGGTGGCCTCTGACGGCACCCAGGCCAACGGCTACTCGTATTCTCCGGCGATTAGTGCCGATGGGCGTTGGGTGACCTACGCGTCGGATGCGTCGAATTTGGTGGCGGGTGACACCAACAGCAGCCGTGATGTGTTTGTGTGGGATCGTGTGTCGCGGGTGACGGAGCGGGTGTCGGTGGCCTCTGACGGCACCCAAGCCAACGGCCACTCGTGGGTTCCGTCGATGAGTGCCGACGGGCGTTGGGTGACCTATGACTCGTCCGCGTCGAATCTGGTGGCGGGTGACACCAACGGCAGCACTGATGTGTTCCTGTCCACCAACCCTCTGACCGGCTGAGCTCTACCGGACGCGGGAGCTGCCGGAGATTCGTCCTTTCGACCATCGAGAACGGGGCGCAGGCTCTCGGAGGCGTCATGCTCGCGCGGATCACCCACGCGCTCGGCGGCACGCTCGAGATTCGCGTCGCTGTCTAGCCTCGGCGGCCCGGCCGGCGCAGGAAGTCTCGAGCGACCGGCAAGACGTACCGCCCACTCTCCGGCGACCAGATGACCAGACAGACGGACGATCAGGTCACGATGTCGTCCGGCGCGCAATCAGCAGGTGCCAAGCCCACAAACCTGTCGCGGTGATGCCGAAAGCCGCGCTGGCCAGCGCCATCGAAAGCACGCTACCCGAGACCAGCGGGACGACCACCCCGGCATTCAACGCATTGAGCAGCAAAGAGACGAAGCTCTGCAAGGAGGCGGCCGTGCCACGTTTCTCGGGAAACAGGTCGAGCATCGTCAGTTGCAGGATCGGGAAGGCCAGCGACATGCCGAAGGCGATCAACGCCGGCCCGACGATAGGCCACGGCAGCTGGGTGGCCAGCGGGGACGACGTGAGCCCAAGGTTCAACGCGATCGCCCCCAGCATGATCGCAAGCCCGATGCTCACCACCTTGTCGGAGTGCCCCCATTCGGCCAGCCTCGAGTTGACATAGGAGCCGAGGATCATGCCGGTGATCATCGGGACGAAGAAGATCCAGAAGTCCTGCTCGCCCAAGCCGAGCAACCGGACGATGAAGATCGGTGCACCGGCGATGTAGAGGAACTGCGCGGAGAAGCCGAGCGACGACGCGAACGCCAGCCGCGCGAACGGACCGTCCGCGGCCACATTGCGCATGTTGGCGAAGATAGGGCCCATCTGCAACGGCGTTCTTTTCTCTTCGGGGTGAGACTCGGGCAGTCCGAAGGTGATCAGAGCCAGCAGCAGTGCGGCGTAGCCGGTCAGGAAGAAGAAGATGACTTCCCAGTCGCCAATCGCGAGCAGCCAGCCGCCGACCACCGGTGCCAGCGCGGGCGCGATACCGAAGATCATCGAGACCTGAGCCATCACTCTTTGCGCTTGCCAGCCGTCATAGAGATCACGGACAAGCGCCCGGGAGATGATCTGGGCGGCGCCCGCGAAGATGCCCTGAACCGCCCGGAAGACCAGCAGCACGGCCAGGCTGGGGGCCAGGGCACAGCCGATCGAGGCGAGCGTGAAGGCAGTCATGCCCGCAACCATGACGGGCTTGCGTCCGACCGAATCCGAGATCGGGCCGTGGAACAGACTCGCGAAGGCGTAGCTGAACAGATAGATGCTGGTGATCTGCTGAAGAGCGGCATCCGAGGCGCCGAACTGTACCCCGATGCGTGCAAATGCTGGGAAGACGGAATCAATGGTGAAAGGTCCGATCATCGACAGCATCGCCACGATGATCGTCGTCTGCAGGCCAACACGTTTGCTCACCGGCACACCCTACGCGCTGGGGCGAACTCCCTCAGTGGGCCCGTTCGCAGTCTGGATCATGCAGGATCTTCGGTCTCGCATCTGCCACCGGTCGGCGCTGCTGCTCGTCGGCCCACCTCGACGAGCCAGCTGAGACCGCGCGGTTGCCGTAAAGTTCAGTCATGATTCGTATTGCCACGATCGGCACCAGCAGGATCACCTACCAATTCGTCGATGCCATGGACCAGGTTCCGCAGGTCGCGCTGGCCGGGGTCTACTCCCGCAGTCCGGAAACCGCTCAGAAGGCCGCGACCGCCTTCGGCGCCGACGTCACCTGGACCGACCTGGACACGATGCTGGGGTCGGACGATGTCGACGCCGTCTACGTCGCCAGCCCGAATGGCGCCCACTACGAACAGGCACTGCGAGCGATCGATGCAGGCAAGCATGTCTTTTTGGAGAAGCCCGCAGTCCCCACCGCCGCCGAATTCTCGGCGCTGCTGGACACCGCGGCAGAACATGGGGTCGTGATCTTCGAAGGCATGCGCAACGCCTACGATCCGGGCACCTCAGCGCTCCGGTCCCTGCTACCCGACCTCGGACAGATCCGCCGGGCCTCACTGGCCTACTCGCAGCGGTCGTCCCGCTACGACCTGGTGCTCGCCGGACAATCCGTGAACATCTTCGATCCCAAGCTCGCCGGGGGAGCGCTGTATGACATCGGGGTCTATTGCGTATCGATGATGGTGGACCTCTTCGGCGCCCCGCAGTCGGTGAGCGCAGCAAAGGTGACCGTCGGATCGGGTGTCGATGGTGCGGGAGCCGTGCTGGCCCGCTATCCGGGCATGGTCGTCGACCTGTCCTATTCGAAGATCACCGCATCCGACCGGCCGTGCGAGATCCAGGGCGAGCTTGCGACCCTGACTTTCGACCGGATCGCGGCCCCCCGCGAACTCGTGGTCACCTACCTGGACGGCAAGTCCGAATCCCAGAAGATCGATCTCTCACCGGCGAACATGGCATTCGAGATCAAGCGGTTCGCCGAACTGGTCGCCGGGGGCGACCCGACCCCCGATCAGCAGCGGACACTGCACACTCTGGAGACTATCGACGCCATCCACGCCGCAATGATCTGACGCGCTGGCGTCAGTCCGATTCGGGCTGACCGAGCGCGGCCGCCTCCTCGGCCTCCATGCCGGCCACGAACTCGTGTTTGGACGACTGCCAGCCGTCCTCGGTCATCCCGGTGCGCCAATAGCCCGAGATCGACGCATCCTGCTTGGCCACGCCCCGCTCGACGAACAGATGCCGCCGCAGGTCCTTGACCATTTCGGCGACACCGTGGACGAACCAGCTGGTCCTGCCCTCGGGAAGCTCCGCCTCACGCACCGCCTGGGCGAGCTTCAGCCCGTAGGGTGCGCCCTCCCGGAAGACCCAGACAATCTCGACGCCGGGCACCGACGGCACGTCGAAGACGGACGAGTGATCTGCGACTTCGAGAAACGCCACAGCGGTGGCATCGTGGGGCAACTCCTCCAGGGCGGCGCAGATCGCGGGGGCGGCGGCCTCGTCCCCCACCAGAACGAAGTGGTCGTAGTCGGCGGTGGGAGCCCACGCTCCGCCCGGGCCGAAGAAGTTGATCCGGTCGCCGGCCTTGGCCCGTTGCGCCCAGGGGCCGGCCAGTCCGGTGTCGCCGTGCGTGACGAAATCGATCTCCATCGTGCCGTTGAGCGGGTCGCGATGACGCAGCGAATAGGTGCGGGTGACCGGCGGGTGGTCGGCGAACTCGGCCGTCTCCTCGGGATCGACCGGCTGCGTGTAGGGCGCGTCCTGCGGTGGGAAGAGCAGCTTCACGTAGTGGTCGGTGAAAGGCAGATCGACGTCGCGCAGGTCGGGTGAGTCGAATGTCAGCCGGATCAGCTGCGGAGAGATCTGCTCGGATCCGATGACGGTGGCGTGGCGCAGAACGCGCTGGCGAGGTGGCATGGGACTCCTCCGATTGCTCCCGAGATGCTCAGTGCCGCTCAACGCAGCACTTAGGCCAGCCTAACTTGGAGGGTCAAGGGCCGCGCGCGCCCTGGTTGGCGCCCGGTGCCAGGGGTGGAGCGTGCCTCATCTTCTTCAGTTGGTGCCGATTTGGCCCGAATCGGTCGATTAGATCGATCTAACGCCCAAGCTGAAGAAGATCAGGCACGCCGGGTGGGCGAGACCGGCGCTCGTGGACATGACGACGGGGCCCCTCCTTCGAGAACTCGAAGAAAAGAGGCCCCGTCTCGGGCGTCCAGAAGGCGGACGAGATCGCTGCGGCTTCTGGGTCCGTTGAGCTCTTAGTTCACGCCTCGCATCAGCTTGATGATCGGCCTGCGCGCCAGGAACAAGATGGCGCCGACGGCGATCGAGCCGAGCCCGATGGCCAGGAAGTAGGGCACCTCGTTGCTGGTCGAGTAGAACGCCGAGAGGGTGCCGGCCAGTGCCGAACCCAGCGAGACCGACAGGAAGTAGAGCGCCACCATCTGCGAGTGGTAGGCCCGCGGGGCCAGCTTCGTGGACAGCGACTGCCCGACCGGGGAGATACACAGTTCGGCCATGGTGAACAGGAAGAGGATGACGATGATCGCCCAGAAGGGAACAGTGCCGTCGGCTCCACCGGAGAACGGGATGAACGCGAGGAAGGCTAGACCCATGATGCCGGTACCCAGCGAGAACTTGACCGGTGTGCTCGGCTGACGGTCGCCGAGCGCCGTCCACATCGCGGCGAAGACGCCCGCGAAGATGATGATGAAGACCGGGTTGATCGAGTTCACAACGCTCGGCGGCAGATTCATGCCGAAGACGTGACGGTTGAGTCGCTGGTCGGAGTAGATCGCCATGACCGTGAACTGCTGCTGGAACAGTGACCAGAACACCGACGACGCGATGAACATCGGAATGAACGAGTAGACGCGACTGCGTTCGTCCACATCGATGTTCTTGCTGGTGAGGATCACCGCGAACAGCACCAGAGCAGCCAGCGAGGTGAGGATGACGACGATGGTCGACAGCGCCTCGGCCTTGATGACACCCGACGCGATGACGACGGCCAGCGCCACCACGACCACCAGCAGGCCGATCGTCCACTTGCGCCGCTGCTCCTTGGTGAGCGGGTTGGTCGGCTTCGAGCTCGACTCGCTCACGGTGTGGTGGCGCATGGCGACGTATTGGATCAGGCCTGCGGCCATGCCGACAGCCGCCAGCCCGAAGCCCCAGTGGAAGCCCTTCCAGCCCCACAGTGCGCTGGTGCCGAGCGGGCCGATCAGGGCGCCGATGTTGACGCCCATGTAGTAGATCGAGAACGCGGCGTCGCGACGGTTGTCGAGTGGAGCGTAGAGGTCGCCAAGAGTGGTGGACGTCGTGGTCTTCAGCGAACCGCCACCCAGCGCGACGCAGACCAGGCCGGCGGCCAGGCCGGGAATCCCCGGGAGGAATGCCAGCGCCAGGTGGCCGATCATGACCACGATCGCCGCACTCAGCAGCGTCTTCTCGGAGCCGAGCAGCCGGTCGGCGATCCAGCCGCCGAGTACGGACGAGAGGTAGACCAGGCCGCCGTAGGCGCCGACGATCGAGGTAGCAGCGGCCTCGGACAAGCCCAGCCCGCCGTCGCTGACGGAGTAGTAGATGTAGAAAGCCAGCAGGCTCTGCATCCCGTAGAAGCTGAAACGCTCCCACATTTCAACCCCGGCCAGGTTTGCCAGGCCCCACGGATGCCCGAAGAATCCACCCCGGCCTCGTTGATCAGCCTCGAATGGGGTGGGAGGCACCGCCGGTGATGGTTCGGATGTGGTTGATGACACGATGTCATTCCTCGTTCATGACTCCGCGGAGTCGTCGGTCTTGTGCCCGCAGCTCATTCTGCGAACCCGCGGCAGGCTATCACCTTCGGCACGGGAAGGAATAGTCTGCAGAAGATCTACCGCAGATTCTTCGGAAAAGGCGGAGGATCTGGTTCCGTCAGGACCAGAAGACTCCGAAACTGATGGTCCACCGTAGATTCTTCGGGCGGGCTGAGGTGTCCCGCACTGGCTTCGAAGAGAACTCCGCACGGGAAAACTACGGCGAAGGTAAGTTGATGGTGACCTCACCGGCGAGGTCCAGAGTGCACGCTCTGAGAATTGTCATCGAGAGGAAACCCCCATGGAAACCGCCCCGATCCTCGCTTGGACCTTGGTCAGCGAGTGCCCCATCCCGCCGGATGTGCAGCAGTTGCTGGTGCAGGGAGAACAACCTGTGGCTGCCTACCGGACCTTCCGCGACAGCGCCATCTTCACCAATATGCGACTGATCGTCCGGGATGCGCAGGGCATATCCGGCAAGAAGGTGGAGATCTATTCGCTGCCGTATTCCGCCATCAACATGTGGTCGTCCGAGAACGCAGGCACCATCGACTGGAACTCCGAACTGGAGATGTGGACCCGAGCCGGCCATATCAAGGTCAAGCTCAACAAGGGCATTGATGTTCGGCGTCTCGACAACTTGATCGCCCACATGGTGCTCCATAGCCGCTGACACTGTGCCGGGAAAGCGGCCGATTCAGCAGTCGCCTCAGAAGGATGATCGCTTCGTCCCGTGCTGGGCATTGAGACGATGATCCCGCTCCAGTCAGAGCGGGAATCGCAATGGCGGAGGATACGAGATTCGAACTCGTGAGGGCGTGAACCCAACCCGCTTTCCAAGCGAGCGCCATAGGCCTCTAGGCGAATCCTCCGTGGGGCATCCTAGCCGGATCACACAAGCGGATGCCAACCG
>Ga0334885_1000641_pt1 | contig 56696 bp, 45 predicted proteins | sample GraSluR1_MG_8_FD_207233 | JGI IMG/M metagenome (GOLD analysis project Ga0334885, IMG submission 207233) | Sludge microbial communities from methane-producing bioreactor in Wageningen University, Netherlands - Granular Sludge_31_05-R1 | ecosystem: Engineered > Bioreactor > Anaerobic >...
AAAAAAGAGTAGCTATAAATTAATCTATACATCTATACATAAATGTATTATAATTAATTATGATAATCTTGTCAAACAATTAATTATTGCGACATATGCTGTTTTCAGTCATTTTCGTCAAGGTCAATAATTTGTTTTTATTTAACCATAGTTTCGTTAAAAGCTATGATGCGCCTTCTTCTGTTTGAAGTTATGTAATCGGGATTAAGCACAAAAATATATGTATATACATATAAACAAGTTAGCACGCTTTGCTACAGAAAGGTGTTCGGACAATGGCCGACTCTAAACAAAATCTATTTGAGTCGAGACTGGGACGATATCAGGCTGCCATAACACTGGAACAGCCGGATCGGATTCCGATTGCTCCAGGTACTAATTATTTTTCAGAAAAATATGCCGGCTACAACAACCAGGAAATTATTTACGACAGTGCAAAATGGCAAGATGCCGAAATCAAATTCGTCAATGACTTCCCCGAAACAGACGTTCTGCGCAACAACCGGATCTGGGCCCCCATGTATGATGCCGTAGGCTGTAAAACATATAAGCTCCCAGGGCGTGATCTCCCCCCAACAATGCAATTTCAGTTTGTCGAATCAGATTACATGAAAGCAGATGAATACGACCTCTTGATCAGCGATCCGGTAGATTTCATGTTAAATGTATATCTGCCCCGGGTCCTGGGTGAATTGTCCGACAGGGGTTCTAAACGCTCTTACGTGGCTTTACTCAAAAGCGGAATGGCCCAGGTGATGATGTCGGGGATAATGAAAAAGCGTTCCTTATTTCTTGAAAGTGAACTAGGAATGCCTCAACCTACAGTTGGTGTTTTTTTAGCACCGTTTGATGTTCTTTCCGACACCCTGAGAGGGCTGACCGGAATAATGCTGGACCTTTACCGCCAACCGGAAAAAATATTGGAAGCATGTGATATTTTAACGAATGAAATGATCAACCTGGCCCTGTCAACTGCTGACCCCCTAAAGCGGTATCCCATTTTTGTACCGACCCACAAAGCCTGCTTCCTCTCGCCGAAACAGTTTGAGACATACTATTGGCCCTCTTTCAAGAAAACTATGGAAGCAATCATTGACGCGGGTTACACAATCAGGGCATACTTGGAAGGAAACTGGAGCGCACACTGGCATTACATGCTTGAAATGCCCAGGGGCAAAGTTTTATGTGACATAGACTCGCAGGGCGACATAGTCAGAGCCAAAAATGATATCGGTCATCACCAGTGTATTGCCGGTGGCATTCCTGATTCGTTATTCATCTTAGGCAAGCCGGAAGAAATTCGGGAAAAAGTTCGGGAGCTTTGTTCTACTGTAGGTAAAGACGGGGGTTACATTATTAATGGAGGATGCAACATACCATACGACACCAAGCCGGAAAACTACCGGGCCATGATTGATGCAACAATTGAGTTCGGAACATATTTCAAAGACCTGAAAGCAAAGCCCCGCATCCCACTGGTGCAGGCCTCCTCTACTGAAGGCATTAACAAGAAAATGGTAACCTCCTGGGAAGAAAAGAAAGCCGAACTGGGTGAAATACTGGGAGATGAAAGTTTGATCAAAGAACCCTGGGAGACACTCGAAGTAATGGCTTACAACTGGTTCTGGCACTGGGTAATGTGAAAAAAGATATGCCAAAAGTATTGTCCGGTGGGATTGTTAAACTGTCGGAAATTACGATTTTTCTATGAAAAGGATGCCTTGTTATGGACATGGATAATATCCAATACACCCTGACTTTTCAGGACAGGATAGATAAAACATCTATTATTCCGGCATATTACCAGCTTGCCAAGATACTGGAATACAAAATTCGCCTCGCCGATTTTAAGCAGGGCGACAAACTACCGACTGAGATTGAGCTGGCCGAAAAATATCAAATCAGCCGCATGACAGTCAGACGGGCTATTGCCGAGCTGGTGAATAAAAAACTGGTTACCCCGCAGAAAGGGCGCGGCACTTTTATTAACAAGCCTAATATAGATAATATTGTATTTGAGCTTGAAGGTTTTCTAGAAGATTTGGAAAAAAGAGGATTGCAGACTATTTTCAAGCTAATTGAAGCAAAAGCTATGCGTTCTGACGGAGAAGATCGTATTTCGAAAAAACTGTTGCTTAATAAAGGCGAAAGATATCTTTACACCCGTTCCATCCTCTATGCCGATGATGAACCACTGATGTATGATGTTAAATACCTTCACTATTACAAACAAAAACCGATTTTGGAAGTCAGCAGCCCTTCTCTCTATCACTTCATCAGAGACAATACTGATAAAATGCCCACTAAAAGCGACCGTGTGCTTAAAGTTGCCCTTCTAACCAGCAAAGAAGCTTTGCTACTGAATGTGCCTCCAGACACTCCCGCTTTTCTTCTTGAACAACTCTTTTTTGATGAAAACGATCTGCCAATTGGTTTAAGCAAATCACTCTACCGTGGAGACCGCTACAAACTTACCAGCACAGGCAAGCTATTATTTTAACTCCTGGCCCAAAAAGCATTATAATAGTAACTATAATCACTGAAATTCCGAGGGGGGTTAAAAGATGAAAGATGAGCTTATTGATGCAATAGCCAGGCTTGATGAAACATCCTCAATAAACCAGGTTAAAGATATGCTGCAGCAGGGAATCAACCCGGTAGATATCATGAGATGGTCACAGGAAGGAGTCAAGCTGGTAGGCGAAAGATACAGCTTTGGTATCTACTACCTTTCAGACCTGATCATGTCCAGTGAAATCTTAAAAGAAATTTTTTATATGCTATCCCCGGGCATTGAACTTGAATATATTGAACAGCAGGAAAAGGAAGAGATCATTGTTGGAACAATCCAGGGAGATATTCATGACCTGGGAAAAGATATCTTAATTTTCACCCTCCGGTCAGCAGGTTTCAAAGTTCATGATCTCGGTGTTGATGTACCAGCCGAAAAATTTATAAAAAAAATACAAGAAACCGGAGCCAGGATTATCGGAGTATCAGTTCTTCTGAATTTTTGTTTCAATGAAATCAAAAAACTTAACGAGTTGCTGACAGAATCGGGTCTGCGCAACAAGGTTAAAGTAATTGTTGGCGGTTACCCGGTAAACCAGGCAGTTAATGAATTTGTTGGAGCTGATTATTACTCAAACGATGCCCTGGAAGCACTGAGTATCATCAAAAATATTGCCGCCTCATTCAAGAAAGATTTCTCCTGACAGCAATATTAAACTGTTGATACAAATCAGGACTTACAGGTGAGCCGGATCTGCCAACCCGGGTAATCAGCCTTTTTTTCAGTCAGAAGACAAACATCGTGATTACCGTTATAATAGATTGAGTTTATAGTGAAAGAGAGAGATATAATGTGAACCGTTTTTTAGTTGGAGGGAGAGTTCTTAAGACTGTCCTTGCAGTTACCATGTCTATATACATCGCCCAGTATTTTGGTCTACCGCGAATGATTCTTGCTGCTATTGTTGCTCTGATAACCGTTCAAAAAACATTTTACCACTCATTAGTCCAGAGCATGTCCAAGGTCGGCGGGGTGCTGATCGGCGGTATTCTGGGTGCTGTGTTCAGCTATTTTTTCGGAGTAAGCCCCCTTGGGTACGGCCTGGTCACACTGGCATCCATATATATCTGCCTTCAGCTTAAAATGCAGGAACACATTGTTTTGACCACTGTTACTGCAATAACTATAATTTTTAGCGGGAGTGAAATGCCCCTGCTCTCTTACTCTGCCGGACAAATTTTGACTGGCCTGATCGGCGCTGTTTGCGCCCTTTCAGTTAACTACCTGTTCACACCAAACCATAAGAAAGAAGTAATCCAAATTATTAAAGGAACTGAGGAAGGTCTCAGCAGAGCTATAGACTTTATTAAAATGGAAATGATCCAACCGGAATGCGACGATAACGACTTCAAAGAGCTGGTTAGAGAGCTTCATAATAAGATCGACAAAGGTCTGGAAACCTCAAAGCTGCTGCACGAAGAACAAAGATTTATTATTAATCGCGAAACGGCATCAGATCGATACCATCAAACTTTTCAGGCTTATAAATCTCAGCTCAGACGTCTGGCGGAAATGCATAATCTTGCCCGCCGCATCCCCATTCGCGTTCCGCAGGCAGCCCCCCTGGTCCAGCTATTTTCTATTGTTCAAAAAATACAGCGTAGAAAAATAGAAGGGAAGAAAACCCATTACCGCCTGGTTGAAAAAGTAATTGAAAGATTGGAGCATAGTTTTGAAGAGATGGAACTGCCCCAGACGCGCCAGGAATTTGTCAGCCGGGCTTCCCTCTTTCATCTTTTGCAGGAGATAAAACGTTACTACGACCGGATCCAACAGATACCTGCGAAAGTACTGCCGCAAAAAAAAAGGGACAGTAAACATAAGGCTTCGACAAAAAAGCCATAATTTAAAGTCCCTTTCTTTTTAAAATATACTCCTTAATAACAGAGAAACATGACAAACCCAAACATCTGCTCTTCATAACTTTCAAGGACAGGTTTAGCTTCAGCAAACTCTTCCTCGCTCATCTCCTGATACGATTCCTTAAGTCTCATTGTATCCAGATAGTATTTTGTATCCATAAAATATCGCTCCTTAATAAGCTGTGTTACCGGCTACATATTCAAGGACAGCACGTAAATTATCAACATTAACGCTATCCAGGGAAACCGGGCTTTTATCCATCGAGAAGAAGTATTTTCCTCCAGGAGCCAGAATATCTATTAATTCTTTCGCCTTATCAATACATTGTTCCCTGGTTCCGGTTTTGAGCAATGTTATCGGGTAGAAACCTGAAATAATATGTTTTGTCCCAAGCAGCTCTTTTGTTTTACGGGGATCCCCATATTCAAATAACATTATAGTGTTTTCCGGTAGCTCATAAAGGTAATCGAGGTAACGCATCCAGTCCTGCTCACAAAAAATGAATGACGGCTGGCCCATTTCTTTCAATCCTTCTACGGTCCTCTTAAACGTAGGCCAGTAAAATTTCTCAAAATCTTTTGGCCGCATGTAAGGAGCCATGTGCAATGGTATAAAAGTAGCCCCAAGGGGATTCGGCGCCTTAAAACGACCCATCTTGATCATCAGGGGGGTTACAGCTTCACAGGCTGCCTCAACCTTGTCTGGCACCCTTCTGATATCGGTAAGAATATTTTTAAAGCCTCTCAGCTGATCAGCAACATAATCAAGGGGCGCTTCACAGGCTCCTGCACTAAAGCTTGCGCTCGCATAGCCATATTTTTTTGCCAACCTGCCGAGGGCATTACGAATATTAGCAAACTCATCAGCATATATTTTAAATGCTTTGGCCAGAACTAATGCTTTTTGATTTGCATTATCCTTGTTAAGATTTTTGTATAAACGGGGCAGTACTTTTTCAACAATACAATCGTAAGGGGAAGCAATGAATTCGTCGTATTCATCCTTTTCAAGCCCTTCTACTTCCGGGTGCTGCATGAAACCGCTGGAAGCAATTATCCAATTTTTGGCGCCAAGCTGGGCATAAAGTGATGGAAACCGGGTAGCAGAAACCGGAAGCAGGTCATTGTAAAAATCCTGACATACTTTATCGGCAACCTTCTCAAAATTACCTGTGTTCCACTGGGCTTTAAGCAAATTAAACCCAGAGTACTGGGCCGCAAATTCATATGTAAGACGAACTGCAACCGGTACCCTGGCCGGGATTTTATTGTTAAAAAGATCAATAAAAAGTTGTTCCCGTTCTTCGGCTGGGTTTTTAAGATCAGTCATTTAATTCACCCACTCCTGACATATTTTTACCCCTTCAGCAGCGTTGATCGTGAAAGCATCTGCTCCTATTTGTTCAGAAGCTTCTTTAGTAACAGGGTTTCCACCTATAATTATTTTATATTTATCTCGAATTCCTTCATCACTAAGTGCAGTCACTACATTCTTCATTGACTCAAGAGCCAGGGTGAGGACTCCGCTCATACCTATGATATCGGGCTGAAGTTCTTTTGCTTTTTCAACAAACAGCTGATCGGCAACATCAATCCCCATATCGTATACTTCAAAACCTGCTGCTTCAGCCATGCCCTTAAAAATATTTTTACCTATATCATGTAAATCTCCCGACACTGTCCCCAGCAGAATTTTCCCGACCTTATCCCTGTCTGCCGAGCCAAGAACAGGGCTTAAAATGTCTATTGCACTGGTGAGCATTTCACCGGCAAAAATGAGATCCCCTACAAAGTACTCTTCCCGCTCAAAAAGATCACCTACAACAACCATTCCTTTTTGGCAGGCTTCGACAGCTTGCAAGGCTTCTGCCTCTGTCGGCTTTTCGGAAACAAACGTATTGAGCATTTCAAGAACCTTCTCTTCTTCCAGTTCGGAGACGGCATCAGTCAGTTCCTGATAATTAATCATTAGCATTGCCCTTCCTTTACTTTTATTTACATTAAATATAAAATACATTTTAAACTATCTTTCATTGTTAATAGCAACACAGGCTAGATTAAAAAGCCCTCAAACAGCAAAAGAAAGTTTGTTTAGGAAAAAAAATAATCTTTTTGGTTGGATCGAACAGGATGATCAGTTTTTATAATAGCATAGAAAAACATGAATTGTAAGTAATTAATTCAACAATGAATAAAACAGGCTACGATCAGCCACTATACCTGTGAAAGATACTCTTTTAAGGTTTTCGTGCCTTTTCTGCCAGGTCTCCCAAAATTTCACTGAATTCATTGAGGTATTGTTCCTTACTAAAATGAGTGGGAAGGTGAATTGGCATCTCTTTTAAGTTGGCGGCCACTGTTGGCAGCCACTGGTAAGGAATAGAAACAAGCATTGTGTTAGGGGGAAAAAGCTGCCTGCCGCTCATTCCATGGACCATCTCCGGAACCAGGTAGTTTACTTTTCCTGTCTGATAGGGATATAGAAGAAGCCAGGCACAACCCATAACCGGGGTAGTTTTTGATTCCAATATTTCTCCCGTGGAGTAACTCATTGCTCTCAGAACCACTTCTGCCTGTTTAATCGAAGCATTAACGATAAAAATATCCGGCTCGAAATTCAGACATTGCAAAGGGGAAAATACCAAATAGTTTACCACGCCCTTTTCCAGCTTGGGCACATGCTGGTAAAGTTTATAATTTGCCCTTGCCTCCTGGAAAACCTGAAGGCGTTCTCCTATTTGACCGCTGTGGGCAAACAGCTCCATCTCATCCATGCCAAGTAGAATTTTCCCCACACATATTTCATTGTGATCAGTGCTGAAATAGAAGGGTTGCTCTGCCTTTTGGGCTTCCACGATCATTTCACAAAGTGAAAGACTCTTATCCAAAGCCAACGGCTTTATACCGACCGGCTGAAAAAATTCAAACTTAATGCCCACCGGAGGTATGTCCAGACCAACCCGGTCAAAACCGGACAAATCATTTTGCAAGGGCTTCACAGTAAATCCCTCCTATTTGAATAGTCACATATCTTAATCACAATTACTAAGGATAAAATTGTTATTTAGGTTCAATATGTTTTCTAAGCTGTGAACCAGCCAGCTTTTCTTCCGATAGGTAAAGCCTATTATCATCAGTAACCACAATTACCCCGGATTCAATCAGAACCTTGAGAGCGTCAGGTTTGTAATCCCTTAATGAAAAAGCCCTTTCATGAAACTTTTTTGGATTCAACTTCAATTCGCTGCCCGTTCTGGCATTTTCATTGTCGGTTATATTGTTTTCCCTGAAAATTTTAATTACCGCCTTCATAGCACTGCGCACTCGCATAAAAGGGATGGTAAAAGCAAGAAGCAGCAGTACTATCAGAAGCAAAATCATAAAAATAATATCTGACATTGAAATAACACCTCTTCCCGACTCATTACAACAAGTGAATAATACATCCTGTTGATTTTATTAATTTTTACCCTGGCAAACCATCAAAACATCTCCGGTCATTGAAAAACTGATTTCCGGAGTTTCCAGCTGAATACGTTACTATATTATCATAAATAAGATGAGCAGGATTTCCAATCGACAAAATAGAAAAGTAGATATAGAAATAAATTAAGCAGGTTTGAAAGGATCGGCAAACTGATGAAATACAGAAAATTCGGCAACACTGATTTTGATGTCTCCGTTCTCGGTTTTGGCGCTATGCGGCTACCCCTTAACAATCGCCAAGTTGACAAAGAGAAAGCTGTTAAGTTAATTCGCTTTGCCATTGACAGGGGTATAAATTACATTGACACTGCATACCCTTATCACGACGGAGCCAGTGAAATTATTGTAGGACGGGCACTGGAAAACGGCTATAATGAAAAAGTAAAAATCGCCACCAAACTACCGTGCTGGAATGTGGAAAAATACGATGATTTTGACCTGCTGTTTAGCGAACAGCTGGAACGGCTGGGACAGAATAAAGTAGACTTTTACCTGCTTCATAGCTTAAACCGGGCAACATGGGATAAGATGAAAAGGTTAGGGGCGCTGGAGTGGTTTGACAAAAAAATTACCGACGGCCTCATTCATTACCCCGGCTTTTCATTCCATGATGATTACGCCACCTTCAGGAATATTGTAGATGCCTATGACTGGGCCATATGTTTGATTCAACATAACTACATGAATCTTGATTACCAGGCAGGCAGGAAAGGGCTCAGATATGCCTACAATAAAGGAATCGGTATCGCCATCATGGAGCCGCTTCTTGGCGGAAACCTGGTTAAACCACCGGCATCGATCGAGACTGTCTGGGATCGCGCAGATGTAAAAAGAACTCCTGTTGAATGGGCCTTGATGTGGCTGTGGGATCAACCGGAAGTAGCTACGGTACTGAGCGGAATGAGCTCTTTGGAGCAGGTTGCTGAAAACATCGGTTATGCAGAAAAATCAGCCCCCTCCAAACTGACAAGGCCAGAACAAAAGCTATACGAAGAGGTAATTAGCAGATATGAAGCATTAAGTGCAATTCCATGCACAGGTTGTAATTACTGCATGCCCTGCCCGCATCATGTAGACATACCCCGTAACTTTGTTAATTACAACGATGGAATAAAATACGATGAATACAACATCGCCCGCGGTAAATATAAATGGTGGAAAATATCCTACGATAAAAAGGATTTATTCCAAAATGACATCCGGGCTGCTGCCTGCACTGCCTGTGGAGAGTGCGAAGGCAAATGCCCCCAAAACATACCGATTAGCCGCTGGATGAAAGTAATTGATGAGGTGTTTGAACAAAATAAACCTTTTGTCAAAAAACTGTAAAACAACCGATAAACTCATGGCAGCTTGTTTATAATTTTTTCGAGGTTCACCTCTGCCAGGGAATTGTATACCAGGTCAGCCTTACCAACTCTTTCTGCAGGACCTATACCGATGACTGACATGCCGGCAGCCCTTGCAGCTGTTACACCCGCTTCGGCATCTTCAACAACAATGCAGGCTTGCGGATGTACTCCAAGCTTTTCCGCAGCAAAGAGAAATAAATCCGGGGCTGGTTTAGTTTTTTCCACACTATGCCCATCGGCTATATAATCAAAGTTAGATTCTATACCCAGTTTATCCAGAACAGTTCGAGCATTTTTACTGGCTGAAGCCAGGGCCAGTTTAAACCCTGCTGCTTTTAGCTGCATAAGGTTTTCTTCTGCACCGGGCAGTAGATCCGCTTTACTCATTTCTTTTATGAACTGGCGGTAATAACTATTTTTTCTTTCCATCATTTCAATTATCTTTTGTTCGGGGAGCTTTTCTTCTTTAAGAATCAGATTTATAGAAGCCCGACGGGATACACCCCTTAGTTTTTCATTATCTTCCCTGGAAAAAACAATTTCTTCTTCGTCGGCAAGCCGCTTCCAGGCCCGGTAATGATATTCGGCAGTATCTGTTAACACACCGTCAAGATCAAATATAAAAGCAGAATATTTCACATTCAAATATAACACTCCTTTCAACAACCAATTCCTTCCCCTGTCATAATAATAACATGCTGCACCAATCCTTTAAACAGAATGATTAGTTAGATAATTAATTGCAGGCCTTTTCAACAGAAAGTTGATTAAATGAGCAGCATTATGTAAAATTTCTATATGACTGCTGAATTTATGCAATTGATATTGCTCAGCCTGTTTGCCACTGTCACTGGACTGAAATACTTATTTGCAGTTATCCGCGGAGTTCGCCCGGTTGTGATCCTGAAGGGTGAAAAAAAACTATCTGAAAAAATTTTAGAATCTCTTCCTGTTGCTGGAACCGGACTGGCTGTGTTTCTGGTGCTTAGAAAAATATTTACACCGCAAATCTGCACTTTTCTCTCCAGTGGTTTTACAACTCCTTTTTATCTTCAGACTGCCGGTTTTTTCCTTGCCTTTATATCTTTCATACTATTGGTTGGCGGTTACCATGCCCTGGGAAGCAGCTGGAGAGTTGGAGCTGTTGAAGAAGAGACAGAAGAGCTTGTCACATGGGGAATCTTCGCTTATACAAGAAACCCTGTTTATATTTTTTTCTCTGTTTTTACAACTTCGCTTTTCTTTATGAACGGAGATTATGCCTTGCTGGTTTTATCAATAATAATAACTATTAGCCTGCACTTTCAGGTATTAAGGGAAGAAAAAATACTTCGCAAAAAATACGGAACAGTCTATGAAGAATACCTAGCAAGAGTACCACGCTACTTTATACAAAACAGGTAGGTTTAAATATATATTCCGTGCGGATCAATTTCATTGCGCAGCAAGTCGAGTTCGGCTCCTGTCGGGGCAGGAGTTTCAGGAATCTCTTTATCAATTAGCAACTTGAAGCCTGTATTGTAAATAATTTCTTCCAATTTAACTCCAGGGTGAAGTGATAAAAGCTTCATCCCGGCGCTAACCTCATCAAAACCTAAAACAGCCATGTCAGTTATCACCCGGACCGGACCACCACCTTTAAGACCTGCTTTTTTACGCAGGTTGCCTTCTCCGATGAAACCGGGTGAAGTGTTAAACTGAACTGCTGCCTGCAACTTTCTTTTATCATGACGCATGATAACGATTACACTGCGGGCAAGTGAAGCTATGTCATTACCGCCACCACTGCCTGTGAAATGCCGGATTGCATTATCACCAATATTAACCAGGGTGGAATTGATGTTTCCGTATTGATCAATTTCAAGAGCACCAAGGAACCCTACATCAACCTTGCCCCGGTGCAGTATACTACCCAGGGTGCCGATGAAAGAGTTGAAATGCTTTGCCCTGTACCACATACGTGGATCTGCCAAACCTACCGAGGGATCTACGGGAGAAGGATCTATAACTCCCTGCTCATTGATCATACAAAGAGCCGGGGCATGCGTTTTTTGTGCAAGCAAAGCAGCAACCTGGGGGAGACCGATCCCAACTACAACATTTTGCCCGTCTTTCAGCTCCCTTGAGCCGGCAGCTGCCATGATTTCACCCTTGGAATAAGCTAAACCAGCCATTTTATAAATTCTCTCCCTGTTCCTTAATATTTTTTTAAGGGATCCGCTTTCAGTTGAAGCATCCTTACCAAACCGCCTATCTGCTCTAGATAATCGTAAAAATTGTTGTTCTCTATGATATACCGCTGTAGATATTCAGCCATACCCTCTTCTGTTCCGGCAGCCCTGACATACTCGGTAATATGTTCATAGTCATAATCATAAAGACCGTAAACCGAGGTTGGATGGCCACCGTAAGGTTGATGAACAACAGTATCAACCAGGCACGAAGGGATGCGGATCTCTTCCACTACCAGGGGGATCATTTCGGAAGGAATTATTTCATCAGCGATAATTACAATGTTATCAGCCGACTTAGCAGCATCTTCGTCCCAGCGCGGCCCGTGTATTATTGCATTACCACTGCAATCAGCTTTCTGCACATGAATAAAAGCATAATCAGGCCTGAGAGTTTTCAGAAGAACCATTTTCTCGTCACTGTAAGGGCAGTTCATCAGTTTAACAGGAGGTTCTTCTTTTTGCAGCAACCGGTCAAGAAGTCCTGATCCAAGAAGCGACTGGATCGGAATACTTGGCAATCCCAGCGAACCTCCAAGAAAACGCATAGCCATCGAAAGGCCGCTAAACTCCTCTACCTCAATTGTCCCATGCTCGATAGCCCTGTTAACGTTATATAAAGGACCAAATCGGTCAAGGGAGCCACCACCGTAGATATATTTTTTTACAACTCCGGCACCTACCAGCAGATCAGCATCCATCCCTCCGATACACTGCGATACGGTTAAATTATTCTTTTTCTGCCGGATCAACTCGTGAGCAACGGCAATAGCGTTACGGGCAATTGTGAAACCGCTCAGGGTAAGATGTGCCCCATCAGGAACAGCAGCAACAACCTCCTGCATCGTTTTAATTTTACTTAATAAAGTCATTATCCTGGACCCTCCGGAAAGGATTCACTCAGCTATCTGTTTTTTTCATCACGCAGATCACAGCAGAACATTTATCCTTGCCAACCTCTACACAGACCAGTTCACTATACTTACCAACCAGTTTATCCACAAAATGCATGATAATATTTGCACAGGGGCAGTTAATAACATTTATCCCCTTGTTCAAAAGCTGCTTCTCCATTTCCAGGTGCGAGCAGGCGGTAAATGTTACTCTTAATGCATATTCATCCCTCTCGAATAAGGCATTATCAACCAGGCCCTCTTTCTTAAGGGCATCTATCACAGCTTCAACTGTTTCATCAACTCCAACCCCAACCAGTGAATCAGCATACTTTTCCTTAAAATAATCAACCCCAACCAGTGTTGTCCTGTATTTTGCCCCGGTCCCGTGCTCTTCCCACAGGACATCGGTCAGATCCCGGATAATACTGTGCAAATAAGCATTGTTATCCATGATAATTATCTTTCTCCTTAATCTTTAAAATAAGGGTTGCCCATTTTGTTTTCAAAGGTTACCTCTTCAAGTTTCAGGCGGGGCCTCGCTTTTGGCAGATTTTCCATATGACCAACCGGGACAATGCTGATCACTTTAAAATCTTTATTAACAGCAAGCAGACGATTTACTTCAATTTCGTCCCTGATGTCTGTGCAGGGAGCTATAACCCAGGTTGCTCCCAGTCCGAGAGCAGAAACCATTATCAGCATATTTTCGATTGCCGCAGCATTATCAAGTTGAACATCCCAGACATCTTTTTTACCGACAACAGCAATAACTAAGGGGGCGGTTGAGACAAAACGGGATACATTACCACTCATTAGCTTTTCAAAAACCTTTTTCTTCTTAGCTTCATCATCAAGACCGGTAAACCTGCTGTGCAATCTTTTGGAAACGAATTCACCTGTGAAGCGTCTGGCGCTGCCATCTCCTGATATTTCACCGAGTTTTTTAATTATTTCCTTATCTTTAATAACTATAAAACGCCATCCCTGTGAATTTTCACCAGATGGCGCCCATCTTGCAGCTTCCAGAATCATCTCAATATCTCTCTCAGCAACTGGTTCCTCTGTGAAACGTCGCACACTACGCCTCTTATAAATAACGTCCATTACTATTTCGCTTGTTGCTGCAGAACATTTATTTTCCGTCACCACATCCAACTCCCTGTTGTTAACATTAAATTTAACAAGCGCAGTTTTGCATTATGCCTGCTCCGGTATGTACGCTTCCGCTTCAACCTCGAGCAGCGCATCAGGCGGGCAGAGCGCAACCACAGCCATTGTAGTAATGATCGGCATTTTATCAGGCTCATAAAACATGTTGCGAATTCTCTCAACAACCGGAAAATAGTTGATATCACAAAGCAAAATACGCAGCGAAATCAGATCATCCATCGTTCCACCAGCATCTTCGATTAGTTTTTTAATATTTGTAAATATGTGGTAGGTTTGAGCCGCAATTTTTTCCTCCCGGAAGTGTGAACCAATGTTCTCGTCGGCACGCAGTTTTTTGCGTCCTTCCTCATCAAGATCTTTATACCCGGTAACCATAGTCCGGTCTTCAAACATCGCCACCTGCCCGGCAATAAACAAGAAAGGCCCGACTTTAACCATGTTTGAACAGGTGCTCGGATGCGATACTGCTGATTTAGGCTTAATAATTTCTTTTTTCCACATAAATAATTCCTCCTTCTAAATCAGTAATTATTGATAAAAGTATAATTCATTGAAAATATAATGTCTTCTGCAAACATTGAAATCATTCAACTTTATTTTTGTACGATCAGTATATATAATAGAGAAAGCTAGAAATAAAGCTAAAACAGAAGGTGTAAAATGCTGTTAAGCATGTCAATGATTGCCCATAAATTAAAGCATTTCAGAACTCAGATATCACTAAGGGATTGTGAAAAACCGACCATTAAAACTATTAAGTTTGTAAAAAAAGACCAGGGTCCTTATGATGAAGAAAGCCTGTATGTTGTTGATGCGAATGAGTTTAATTCTTTACCGTCAACAAACGTGCGGTGCAATATTATAGTAAATGGTTCCAATACCAGGATCCAGGCTTTGCGCCACAAGCAGTGCTGTAACTTAATTATTATTGATGAAAAATGCGATACCGTTAAATTGTTCAATGAAATACAGGATATTTTTACTCATTACCGTGATTGGGCCGATGAAATTCAGGATGCCCTGGTAAAGGATAAAGGGCTTCAATATATTATTGACAGCAGTTACAGCATTTTCGAAAACCCCATTTACCTGATTGATTCCTCATTCAGAACTCTTGCTTACAGCAAAGATGTCGGCCCGGATGAAATTGATACGCTCTGGAAAAGCATTGTTGAAGAAGGGCATACTGACATTGCCACAGTTAATGCGATGAAAGAGAGCGGCGTCCTGAATTGGCTCAACAGCAACTGGGAACCAATCATCAACGAATCGCCCATTTTTTCTCATCCGCGCATTAATGCCAACATAATGAACGGCTCCAGCAAAGCAGGAACGCTGATAATAATCGGGGCCTTTAACGTCCTGGAAACTGCCCACCTGCACCTGGCCGCCTATTTAACAAGGATAATTTTTCTTGCCCTGCAGAGAGATCATATTTATCAAAACACCAGAGGTGAAATCTACAATTATTTCTTTGCCGACCTTTTAGAAGGGAAAGATTTAAAGAAAAAGTTTATCGGTTACCAGCTTCAGTTTTTAGACTGGTCTGTACAGGACCACTACTTTGTAGTGGAAGTCAAAGTGGAAAAAGCTGATCTCACAAATAATACCCTTGATTATATTGCCCACCAGCTGGAATCAATCTGTGGTGAATGCCGTTCTATCATCTACTACGAAAATATAGTGCTAATAATTAATACAAGGAACAAGACTACTCTTGAGCAGGAATACAGCTGCAGGCTGGAACAATTTTTAGAGAACAGCAATTTAACTGCAGGGTTGAGTTCCTGCTGCCCCGATATTTTTGCCATACGTGATTATTACCTGCAGGCAAGCGCTTCCAACCTGCTTGGCCCAATGGTCAATAAAAAAACCCCACTTTTTAAGTATGAAAGTCTCAGCCTGTATCACATAATTCATCTCGCTTCTGACAAAATTGAGCTCACCAGACTTTGCCACCCCGCCTTGAAGTTTCTAAATGAATATGACAGAGATAATAAAAGTGATTTTTACAAAACTCTGCAGGTATTTATATTAAATGACAGAAATCTGGTTAAATCAGCTGAATTACTCTACATCCACAGAAACACCCTTGTTTACAGGATCAACCGTATTATTGATTTGACTGGAATAAACTTAAATAGTAATGATGAAAAAAAACAGTTGCTTTTATCTTATGATATCCACAATTATCTTGCGCACCTGAGCGGTTGACCATTTTATGCAATCCGCTTATTGGTTAAAAACCTGCCTCAGTCAAACAGTAAAAACACAGCATGATTGTAATACTTTAATAATATAAAGGGTGGTTTCTTCTACCTGAAGAAGAAACCACCCTTTTGTTCACTTAAGTTTAAGAGGCAACTGGAACGCTGTTTTTCCCCTTGACCATAAGGAAAATCACAACTGCAACCATCAGGATGATTGAAATAATTACTGTTGCGATCACCGCCGGGTAACTCCCTGTAAAACCGGCAGCGGCGGTATGCTTGATCCATATTCCGATGTAAGCCCAGATAATCACCAGACCGTAGGCAATACTTTTAAATCTTAGGGTTGTCGCCGCACCAATTAAAAATCCTACTGCTATAATAAAAACAGCCCAGGTCTGTTCGGCAATTCCAAATCCTCTCCATCCCGAATATACAAGCAAAGATGTAACATTTGCCACTGTTGCAACTGTAATCCAACCGAAATAAACTGCAAAAGGAAGTTTAATAAATAGCTTCTCGCGTGTGCTTAACTGCGCACTGTCCACTTTAAGATTAATGGCTATTAGCAGTCCCAGTATTACCAACATCAGCACCAGGGAAAGCCCAATGCTCAAATAGTGCCATGAAAAAATCCAGGCAGCATTGACCAGGGATGAAATCGCAAATAAAATGCCTATAGAGTTAAGTAACTGCTGTTTACCGGCGTCACTGTCCTGCCTGAACAAACCGAGCTGATAAGCAGAGTAGCCAGCAAGAAGTAAATAAATCAGGCCCCATATTGAAAAAGTCAGTCCAGTTGGTGCAAATAAATTGGGAAATGAATCTGACACTGCACCTGTTGTTATGCCGTTTATCGGCAGGGCATTGGCCAAGGCATTCACTATTACCATTACCAGGTAAGAAAAAAGAACAACAATTTGAGTCAGATTAATCTTTTTATTTTCTGCCATTGCGCATTCTCCTTTTGATAAATTGTTCTAATTTTTCTATATTCTCATAAACGATACAAATGATGATAACATATTTACTATAGTGATACAATCTGTAAAAATGTACTTGATAAATATATTGCAAGGTCTTTAAACGTTTGCCTTCTTCTCTAACCATTTTCCTCCAAAAGTAAAAAACATCAAGCCGATGAGGGAAATCCAGCCAATCCAATCTCCAAATCTCGTTGTGAAAGTGCCTTTTCCATTGCCCATCTGAAGCTCGCCAACCAGCGTTGCTTCACCCCCACCAGGAAAAACTGCAAGCTCTATTATTCTTCCGTAGGGATCTACCAGGACAGAATTATAACCACCATCTGCCTTTACCATGGCTACACGGTTTTCTACTGCCCGAAACACAACATGGGTATAATGCTTATCTGCAATGCTGCCCCAATCGTTTGAGGGGACTCCTATTAACTGGGCACCGCCAGCCACCATTTTGCGGGTTGTATCGGTATAATCAAGATCATAGCAGATAATTGTTGCCAGGTTGCCAATTTTAGTTTCGTAAACCGGGTAATTGCCGCGACTCAAACTGGTTTCCCCTCCAAAGACCACCGGGTGATCTTTCCCAAAAACACCAAGATATTCTCCTTCAGGGTTAATAACTGTCGCCTCGTTACGAAAACCTTCCTCACCCAGGTTAACAATATAACCGGTTGCCAGGTAGGCCGAGGTTTCTATCGCCAGTTTTGCCAGATCAGGATTATCTATGTCCCTGGGGTCCCCGTCTAAGGAACCTTCCGGCCACACGATAAATTGCGCCCCCCTGCCGGCTGCCTCGATAGTTTGTTCCACCATTCGTTCAAGAACAGGCATATTATTTTCACCGGCATCATTGATCATAATTGGTGAAACTGCAGGTTGAACAGCAGCTGTGGTTATCGTCGGCTCCTCCGATAAATTGTTGAGCTGAAACAGGTTAATTAACAACCAGGCGGCTATGATCAAACCACCTTTTTTAATCCAGCCTATTGACAATTTTTTAGACACTTCTATTTTTATATCGTCTCCGTAAAAATCAACTCTCTTTTGTTTATCAATCAAGTATATAACCTGCAGAGCCAGGATATAATTTACCAGCATCACCAACATCCCAGTCCCAATAATTCCAAAAATACTGGCCGGCTGAATCAGCCAAATCTGTTTATAAAGAGGGTACGCAACAAATGCCCATGTTCCGGCAATCGGAAGAAACAGACGAATCATTTCTATAGCTGCCCAAGTTACAATACCACTTACAACAAACCAGGAATAACCTGTTTTTTCATGAAAATTATGCTGATTACGATCAGCGATTAAAGTGATAATAAAGGCAATAAGTGGCAACCAAACCATGTATGTGCCAATTGGAGCGAATACTGGGCCCAGGTAGCCCTGCAACCACACAGCAATTGCAACGGCAGGAGCAAGAGATGATAACCGGGAAGGCATAACTCGGTACTGGGCCACCAACACCGGAACAAAACCAATAAAAATTAAAGGCCAAATTTCAAAAGGGGGGAAAGCCATTACAAAAGCACCTCCCCCACATGCTGACATGAGCAGACCGGCAATAATCCGGACTGGATAACCAATTACTGTAGTTTTCAATATTTCCACTTCCTTTGGTTATTGTGCTATTCCTTTTTTCTATTTTAAAGTTGGAGGTTACAGCTGAACAGTTACCCAGGTCATTCCGGGAGTAATAACCTTAGTGACCGTGGACACCCCTTAATTATATTATCTTCACTGTACTTTTATTGTTAGCATATTTCGACTATGGTACAATGCAAAAAGAGTAACCAGATCAAAAAAGGCAACTGCAGATACAACTTAATTATTGTAAATGCAAATTGACTCCGGCGCTGCCTCATTACAGGGCATCGGAATTTTTATGCAACCGGCATCCTTCTTTTAAGAGGCACCAAAAGAAACATCAGAACCAGGGTTATTGCCAGGGCAATAGTTATTTCAAGCCAGACAGTACTGATAGATTTTCCCATTACCGACACTTCCCAGATCGGACTGATAATCCAATAAAGTGGAAATATCTTTGCTATCCACTGCGGCCATTCAGGAAATATGTAAAATATAACCGGGATAAAGAGAAAAAAGCCAAGACTTTTAATAAGGGTAAAAAGCATAGTCGCCGTTTTTGAATAAACACCGATTAAAAGCCCAATCATTGAAGTCAGGGCAGAAGCCACTATTATTACTGCAATAATCTCAAGCGGGCGTTGCCCAAAGGCGCTGTTCAGCAGCAAGGTAACTATAGCCAGAAATACGGCAAAGAAAAACCCCATCAGCCACTTGGCAAGTAATACTTCGTTCAAGCGGGCTGCCGTCACCAACATAGCAGTCAGTGTGCCTCTCTCTTTTTCTTCAACCAGGCTGGCACTGGGAACCCACATGCCCGCCATTACCAAGGCATAAAAAACCAGCAGCGGAATCAGCCTGGTTGAAACCGGCAGCCCCGGTTCTCCAAAATAAACGGTTTCCATCTCTACCGGGGCTTCACTACCTTCAAGAGTACGAACCATTCCGATCGCCGCCACCGCAATAATTATCCTGTTTGAAGCCAGGCTTTCTCCACTGATATAAAAAGGCAGAAGAGGCTTTTCTCCTGCTTTAACTGCTTCGTCAAATCCATCAGACAGAACCATTCCCGCGTCAAGGTCATGCTGTTCAACTTTTTCAAGCAGTTCATCCACTCCACTGATCATGGTTACATCAAACCCGGCAAGTTCCCGGGCTTCAGCTGTAAGCTCCGAGTTTCCAAGATCGACAACTCCAAGACGGGGCCTGGGTTCAAAGAGCGATCCAAAGGCAAACTGAAAAAGAAAGGTCATAGCAAAAGGCATGATTAAAGCCCAGATAAAGAAAGATTTACGCGGTCCTACAGAAAAATCTTTCAGCAATATTGACAGAACACGCTTAATACTCATAATGTGGCCACCTTTCTTTTTAACACAAGAAGCGAAGCCAGATATATCACGAGAACAGCAAGAAAAGCATAAGCCAAAGAATTCATAGAATCGTTCCAGCCGGCATGATGGATTGTAACATCATAAAGCAAACTAACAATCGGATAAGTCGGTAGCACTTTTACCCATGATGCAACCGAACCCGGGAAAAGCACGGCAAATGCCGGTATGAGCAACGGGATCAAAAAGAGCAGGCTGAGCATCAGCTGGCCAATAAAGTCTTTTCCCGCAGAGCCAACAAGCATGGCTACAGCGGTAAAGAGCAATGAACCCAGAAATACTGTAAAGAGTAAAAGCGACCAGTTATCCGCAGTGAAAGCCCGCACAAAAATTAAGACAACTACTGCCTGGCTCATGGCAAGAGCAGTACCAAAAATGGTTTTAGACATTAAGAACTGCCGGATACGAAGCGGGGTAACCAACAGGGCAGTTACTGTGCGCTGAAGAATTTCATTGGAAATTAGAGAGGCAAGGGCAAAGGTCTCCATCATTAACATAAAAAAAGCAATAAGGGGGCGCATTCGGGCCTGCATCGATATTTGGTCTCCAAGGCGATCTACACCAATTATCATCGCTTCATCTTCCATAAATTCAACCGGCAGTTCATAACCGGCCAACTGGAAAGTTAATTCCCTGATAAAACCTTCCATGGCTCCGCGTAATTCTTCTGGAACTGCAGCATCGGCATATAGGGTAACTTTTGGCTTATTATTGAGTACTGTATCGCTAATGAAATTTGGCGGAAAAGCAATGCCAACCTGAACGTTTATCCTTGATGCCTCAGCAGGTTTTATAATCTCTCCCCCCGGGTCATGGATAACAATCTCACCTGAATCAGCTTTATAAATATGGATATCTCCGCGAACAGCTTTCTCCAGCTTTTGTACATCATCAAATTCAACCAGAACCAAACCTTCATCCCTGAATAGTTCTTCGAGGTGATCCAATTCAGCCAAAGCCTGCGAAGGCACCCCATGTGCTTCAAGGATTTCACGTCCTTCGCCGGCTATCACTGATAGTGAGGGACTTATGGCAAAAGGAATATCTTCATCAACAGAATCGGGTACCAACCAGAAAATTGCAATGAAAATTATTAACCCCAGCAAAGTTAAAAACAGATATATTTTATTACGGCTATAAACCCTGGCATCTTTCTTCAGCATGGCAAGTAAGAGGCTGCCGCCGGATACGAGATTATTCATCCAGACAACCCCCTCCCGGTCAGGTGAATGAAAATCGCCTCCAGGGTGGCTTCTTCGGTATGAATAGTCATCAAGTCGGGGGAAGCAGCCAGTTCACTGAGCCGCCGGGACGATTTTTCACCATCCAGGGGCAGCTCTTCTTCCCTTACCCCACTGCCATCACGCAGGCGAACTTTAACAGAACGCTTGCCATACTTAAGTTTCAGGTTCTCTGCCGTATCAAGAGCTACAATTTCTCCTTCGTTGATAAATGCAACACGGTCAGAAAGCTCATCTGCTTCAAACATATTGTGCGTAGTGAGCAGAACCGCCGCACCCCTCGCTGCTTCTTCTTTAATTGTTTTCCTGATGGCAACTGCCGTGACCGGATCTAAACCGTCTGTAGGCTCGTCGAGGAAAAGTACTTTTGGTCTGTTAATAAAAGCCCGGGCAATCATCAGGCGCTGGCGCATGCCCTTAGAATAAGAGGAAACACGATCTTTAGCCCTTTCCGCAAGACCAACCCTGCGCAGCGCTTGAAGCGAGTCCGGGCTTCGGATTCCAAAAAGCGATGCGAAGAAATCAAGATTTTCCAGGGCAGACATCTCCAGGTAGAGGTTTTTTTCTTCAAATGTCACTCCTATTTGAGCCTGTATTTCAGGATCATCCCGACCAATCCGGCGGCCCAATATTTGTGCGTCACCACTTTTTAGAGGCAACTGACCGGTAAGCACCTTGATCGTTGTTGACTTGCCTGCACCGTTGGGGCCAAGGAAACCAAGGATTTCACCAGGGCGCACTTCAAAACTAATATCTTTAACAGCCTGAAATTTACCATACCAGTGACTCAAACTTTCAACCTTAATTGCCATTATTTCCTGCTTTGATTTTTCATATAAAGGTTCCCCTGTATCTTTACCTGCTTCTTCAAGCGGCCTGACCAGGCGACCTTCTTCCCAAAGCCCTTTTATAGTTTTTCCGTCGGGGTAAATGTAAATACCATAACCACTTCGTTTACCTTTTATAAAATCGCCTTTGTATAAGGCTCCCGAGCGGTAAGAGACTTCTCCCCGTCCATGAGGACTTCCACCTTTCCATTCACCTTTATAACTGGAACCATCGGAGCGCTGCAATATTCCTCGGCCATCAGGTTTATTATCTTTTAATTCACCTCTATACGTTCCACCCAACCAGGAAAGGGAATGAAATGTTCCCGGTTTTTTCCTGTCTGACAATCGTCTTCACCTGCCTTAACTCGGATTTATAAAATACCTTCCCTGTGATCTTGCTCTGTACAATCAATATTTACTTTTCCCACCATCTTCAGGCATTGAGACGGCGTCCCTAACGTCTCTGATCATAAATTCAAGTTCCCCCAGGTACTGTCTGAGAGCCTCAAGCCCCTGATAAGTCAGGGAAACAGTTGTCAACGGGCGGTTGTTTTTGAAGGATTTGGTAATTGATACGTATTGTGCTTCCTCCATCCTTTTTAGCTGTACAGAAAGGTTTCCGGAACTGAGACCCAGCCTTTCATTAAGTTCCGTAAAAGCAACAGTTTTGCCTTTAGCGGCCAGATAACTAATAATTTGCAGCCTGGCCGGTTCGTGAATGATACGATCAAGGAATACCCCTTTCCCTGCTCTTTCGCCACTATTCATTACCGGCACCTCTTATGTCTCATACCAGTCAGATCTAAATGCAGAAGTAGACCACCCAAAACGAAACCGGCAGAAAAAGTAAGTCCAAGAGCAACCATGGGATGAAAAAGTTCCACCATAAATAGGGTCAGTAAACCGGTAGCAATCAACCATATACTGATGAAATAAAACTCAGCTACATTCAAGATAGGATGCATGGCTATAAATATAAAACCAAACAGTATAGCAAGAGTCGGAGTTAAGTAAATATACAAACCCTGTTGAATAAGGAATATTGCAAGAAATATTGTCACCCCGAAGAAAGGCAGCATCATTGCTATCAACCGGGATGTATATATCTCATCAAACAACCTGGCTAAATTCAGATCTTTTTTAAACGATCTTCCGCTAAGCAAAAAATTTCTTAGTTTAATAAAACCGACAAAAAGCCATGCAATCCCAATACCAGTAAAAATAATTGATCTAACTGACAGGGGAATCGCCTGAAAACTGCCGTAATGATCGATAAGGAAGTAAAAGCCCCCTGCTATAAGTAAAAATATAAAACCTGAGCATAGTAAAACATTTTTCATGGCGCCTCGTGTATCTACAAATCGAAAGAAACTGTCACTTTTACCAACAGCTTCCTTGATTATTTCCAAATCTGCAATTACCTCTTCCAGTTCTTTTTGTTTATCTGGCATGAAATTCAACCCCTTCACTTTATATCATAAACTTATTTATTATATAATATTATTTATTGACATTGTCAAGTTCTTTCATAAAAAAACTCCGGGTAATCCCCGGAGTTTTAACCTGAAAAAGCTGAAACATTTTATTAATCTGCTACGGTCTAGGATATGAACTGAGTGCTTCAAGGTTTTTGTCAATATCTTCCTGAGGCAAAGTGTAATCTGTAAGTTTGCCATTCAGGTAAGCATCATAACCGCTCAAATCGAGCATCCCATGGCCGCTTAGATTAAAGAGGATTGTTTTCTCACGGCCTTCTTCTTTAGCCTTTTTAGCTTCATCTATAGCAGCAGCGATAGCGTGATTTGTTTCAGGGGCACACACGAGCCCTTCAGTACGGGCAAATATTACACCTGCCTCGTAGGTTTCCAGCTGATTGTAAGATCTCGGTTCAACAAGCTTGTCAAGTATCAACTGACTAACCAGCGGAGCGAGACCATGGTATCTTAAGCCTCCGGCATGAAATGGAGCTGGTATAAAATTATGGCCCAGGGTATGCATCGGAACCAGAGGAGTAGTTGCAGCGCCTTCGCCAAAGTCATAGAGAAACGGCGCCCTGGTCATGGTGGGACAGGCTGTGGGTTCAACACCCACCACTGAAATATCCTTGCCATGAATCTTATCCCTTATATAGGGGAAAGAAATACCGGCAAAGTTGCTACCTCCACCAACACAGCCGATTACAACATCGGGGTAATCACCAAACATCTCCATCTGCTTCTGAGCTTCAAGGCCGATAATCGTCTGGTGAAGCATAACATGATTTAAAACACTGCCAAGTGAATATTTAGTATTAACTTTTGCAGTTACAGCATCTTCAACCGCTTCACTGATCGCAATGCCAAGACTGCCGGGTGTGTCCGGCATTTCTGCAAGCAGTTTACGCCCATAATTGGTATCAGGGCTGGGGCTGGCAACACATTCCGCTCCCCAGGCATTCATCAGTAATTTACGGTATGGCTTCTGGTCAAAACTGACCCTGACCATGTAAACCTTGAGAGGCATGTTGAACAGTGAACAGGCAAAACTTAGAGCGCTGCCCCACTGCCCGGCCCCGGTTTCCGTGGTGATGCGTTCAATTCCGGCCACCTTATTGTAATAAACCTGAGCTATAGCAGTGTTCGGTTTATGACTGCCCGCCGGGCTGACCGATTCATTCTTATAATATATCTTTGCCGGTGTTTTTAAATGTTTTTCGAGAGCGTAAGCCCTAACCAGCGGGGTAGCCCTCCAAATTAATAATTTTTCCATTACCTCTTCGGGAATATCAATCCAGCGCTCGGTGCTAAACTCCTGCTCAATCAAATTATCAGGAAACAGTGGCGCCCAATCCTGTGGCTCCGTAGGTTTCCCGGTGCCCGGATGCAGGTAAGGTTTTACCGGGGTTGGCATATCCGCCCTGATATTGTACCACTGTCTGGGCATATCCTCTTGTTTTAAAAAAGCAACCTTTGTTTTCATTTCGCTCTTCCTCCTTTTATTTTATGAAATATAGATATTACCGAAACACATTTTCAGGAACCTTTCTCAGCTAATCATCCCCTAAAAAACGTAATAAAAAAACTCCCGTCCGGGGACGAGAGTTATTCGCGGTACCACCCTGGTTACCTGTTTTCACAGGTCGCTTTGTCAGATGCGGAAAACCGGGGAACGGCTTCCAGACCTGCTTCCTTTTAACGGTGAAAGTTCCGACCGGATCTACTGACGCTTCAACGCTTTCAACCGGTACCTCCAAGAGCCATTCGCCAGGTGCATCGGCGCCGGATTTTCAGCTTAGGAAGATTTACTTCCTTTATCCGGCTCTCTGGGCCGACACGATCCAGGTTACTAGTTCCTGTCATCGGCAAATTATTATTCTTGAATAATGATATTAGCACAGCAAATGATCCCTGTCAACCATATCATTGATTTGTTAAAAAATTTTTTTCCATAGAATCATTCCCAATCTAACCTGGTGGAAATCTGTATACAAACCCTTTTTTGAGTTATTTTGCAAGTACGTCTTAATAATTTTCCTGACCCTGTTAGTTATTTCTGTATATATACTGAAATAGTCAAGGAAATCTATTAAAGCTTCTTCAACTGGTTGTTTTTCCCCCCAAACTTCTGTCCAATTCTGAAACTGCAGCTCATAACCGCTGAAATAAAGATAATTCAGGGGATATATAATATTATAATGGTTTTCAGGCATTGTTTTATTTAATATCTCCTCCCACAGATCCAGTCGGCCCGAACAGGGCTTGCTGCCAGAAGCAATATCGCAGAGTAAACACCATGAACAGGAAACATCCATCATCCTGGCTAAGGCCTCAAAACTGCGCACGCCTGGATTAAGAGAAGCAAAAACTAGATCATAGTGATCTGCTGGTAAATTTTCTCCTGGGTTAAACTCCTCCCATAATCCGTTAATAATTTCTATTTCGTTGTTCAGATTATGTTCATTTATTTTCTTTTCAATCAAGCTGACCATCGCTGAAGATGGTTCAACGGCAGTGACCCTGGCCCCCCGCTGGGCAAAAGCCAGTGAAAAATCACCAGCGCCGGCACCAATGTCAAGGACCTTTAGCCCCTTCAAATCGATACTTTTTTCTTCAAGCAATTTGAGAGTGCGGCATATCCTGCTCTGCATGCGATCAGATGTAGAAAGTCGGCCGATCTGCTTTGCCATTTTATCCCAGCGACTTACTGTATCCATTCTTGCCGGTAAAATGTTGTCATCATTTTTTTTAAGTGCAGAATTCCAGGCATCTACCCAATACCTTACTTTTTCTTCCCGGCTATCATCAAACGGCTTATTTATAGATTTAATGCTGTTCACTTCCTGTTTTAATAAATATTATGGAAAAACGGCTAAAGCTGTGTTATAATTATAGCACGATAACTACACATTGTAACACCGACATTTTTTTTAGGTATTTAGTGCCACGCGTAAGCTATAATGTAACACGAGGTGTTTTTTGTTTAAAAATATTCTTAAAAAAATTGCGTCTCTGCTGATTGTAATGCTGGGGGTAAGCATCATAACCTTCTTTCTGGTTGAATTGGCCCCGAGTGATCCTGCAGAAATAATGCTGATCAAAAGGGATATAGAAATAACGCCGCAAAACCTCGCCGCCACACGCAGTCTTATGGGTCTTGACGGCCCGCTGCACGTTCGCTATTTCAACTGGCTGAGCCGGCTTATGCATGGCGATTTAGGTATTTCATATAATAGCGGTCAGCCGGTACTTAAAGAAATAATGAGCCGTCTGCCAGCAACCTTGACTTTAACCGCAGGTGGAATGATCGCGATGATTTTAATTGCCTTTCCTCTGGGGATAGCTGCTGCATTGTTCAATAAAACCCTGATTGATCACATCAGCCGCCTGGTAGCCCTGGTTGGGGCTTCTCTTCCTTCATTTTACATTGGTTTGCTTTTGATCAGTTATATTGCAGTCCCTTCCAGTTGGCTGCCGGTCATGGGTTCGGGTAGCTGGAAGCACCTCATTCTACCATCCTTAACTCTTGGCTTTGGCCTGGCAGCCACCTACGCCCGTTTATTAAGGGCAGGCCTGCTGGAAGTGCTGCAGCTGGATTATGTAAGAGCAGCGAGGGCACGCGGCCTCAAGGAAACTGTTGTAGTGGGCATTCATGCCCTGCGCAACGCCCTGATTCCTCTTGTTACTGTATTAGGCCTTTCCCTGGGCAGCCTGCTGGGAGGAACAATTGTGGTTGAGCAGGTTTTCGCCTGGCCGGGTGTAGGCCGTTTGGCTGTTCAGGCTATCTTTAATCGCGACATACCTGTTTTACAGGGTTACGCCCTGTTCATGGCTATTATATATGTTTTTGTTAATCTGGCTGTCGATTTATCATATCACTACCTTGATCCCCGGATTCGCCTGGGAGAAAAGGAGGCTGGATGATGTTAACCAGGATAACACGCGATCCGGCCTCACTGGTCGGCTTAATTATTATTATTCTGGTTTTTCTTACAGCCCTGCTGGCACCACTGGCAGCGCCGCACGACCCGGAACCTGTTGTGTTAGGACAACGTCTTTTACCACCTGATCGTGACTATCCTCTAGGCACAGATTCCCTGGGTCGCTGCCTTTTTTCCCGAATTCTATTCGGAGCAAGAATAACCCTCACTTACTCGCTCTCTATTCTGTTAGTAATAATGGCCGTCGGCATCCCCCTTGGCATGCTTGCCGGCTTCAGGGGAGGGTTGGCAGACTCAGTAATTATGCGCCTGGTTGATATGATCCTGGCTTTTCCCAATCTTATCCTGGCCCTTGTCTTGATCGGCATTTTCGGACCCGGCCTGTTTAATGTTATGCTGGCTTTAGCTCTTGTCTCATGGGTTGGCTATGCCCGTGTAGCCCGGGGTATGGTTCTTTCGATTAAAGAAAAAGAGTATATTTCCGCTGCAAAAATATGTGGAACCAGGGGAATTAAGCTACTGTGGAAGCACGTAATGCCAAATCTGCTTCCTCCGCTGGTAGTTCTGGCAACATTGGATCTGGGAAAACTGATCCTGTCAATTGCCACCCTCTCCTTTCTCGGCCTGGGAGCGCAACCACCAACGCCTGAATGGGGAGCTATGATTAACGATGCCCGCCCCTTTATGCAAACAGAACCACGGCTTATGCTCGCTCCGGGACTGGCTATTGGTTTAACGGTATTGGGGTTTAACCTGCTTGGAGATGGTCTCAGGGATATTCTCGACCCCCGTTCGTCAGTTAATAATACCTTAAATAAAAATTATCTGACCTGGACACTTCCTGGTGGAGAAAGGAAATAATATGCTGGATCAGAACAGGACAAAACAGAAAGTTCTTGAGGTTATGGATCTCTCCACTTCATTTTATACCTCATCAGGTATTATCCGGGCAGTAAAAAACGTTAACCTCAGCCTGTATAAAAACCAATGTCTGGCCCTGATCGGCGAAAGTGGCGCCGGCAAAAGTGTTACCTCTCTTTCCATTATGCGCATGGTTCCATCGCCGGGGACAATTTGTGGGGGAGCAATCATGATGAATGGACGCAATCTGCTTGAGATGCCCGGTAAAGAATTCAGAAAGCTTAGAGGTACTCAACTATCAATGATGTTTCAGGATCCACTCGCCTCTTTAAATCCTGTAATTACTGTTGGGGCACAGATCAGGGAAACAATTCTTGCTCACCGGAAAACGAAAAAAAAAGAGGCAGAAATGTTCGCCCTCGAAAAACTTCGGGCATTAAAACTACCGGCGCAAAGAGTTTATAACAGCTACCCCTTCCAGCTGAGTGGTGGTATGCGGCAGAGGGCTTCACTGGCCCTGGCCCTGATTCTTCATCCGCAAATCCTGATTGCCGATGAGCCTACTTCCTCTCTTGATGTAACCCTGCAGGGGCAAATACTGGCTGAGCTTAATCGCCAGTTATCTGAATGCTGTCTTTCACTGCTCTTTATAACGCACGACCTCGCTGCTGCTGCTTCAATTGCCAACCGGGTTGCAGTTATGTATGGAGGAATGATTGTAGAGGAAGGCCCTTTGAGAGAAGTCTTCAATAACCCCTGCCACCCGTATACGCGGGCGCTAATCAAGTCACACCCTTCATTTTGCAGTAGTAACCGACTTGAAGCAATCACAGGAAGCGCTCCCCGAACCTTTGAAAATATTGAAGGATGCCCTTTTCACCCCCGCTGCAACGAAGTTAAACCTTTATGCAGGGAGATAATTCCTTCAACCGAACCGGTTAGCAGCAAGAGAAGCGCTGCCTGCCATTTACTTACATTTGCGGGTAGTCAAGCCGGGCAAGGAGGCTCTTCCTGATTATTTTAAAAACCATCAACCTGAGTAAACATTACAAGGCAAAGCGCAGCAAATCGGTTGAAATCGTCCGGGCTGTAGATCGGGTTTGCATTTCTCTCAGGGATCGCTCAAGTGTTGGCCTGGTTGGAGAAAGCGGTTGCGGTAAAAGCACCTTGCTACGCCTGTTACTGAAACTGGAAAAACCAAGTGAAGGGGACATTTTATTCCATGGTATGAGTTATTCAGAATTCACCGATAAAAAAACAATTGAATTCCGCAGGGAAGTGCAGGCTATTTTTCAGGACGCAGCCGCTTCCCTTAACCCCAGGCTCACGGTTGGCCGGTTAGTTGCCGAACCTCTGACCAATTTCCGGGGTTCCTTTTCAGAGTCTGCCATAAAAGAAAAGGTTGCAGTTGTGTTGGAACAGGTCGGCCTGGATTCTATGAGCATAAATCACTACCCACATGAATTTAGCGGAGGCCAGCAGAGGAGAATCGCCATAGCCAGGGCTATGATCGCGCAACCCAAACTAATTCTCTGCGATGAAGCTACCTCAGGGCTTGATGTCTCCGTTCAGGCTCAGTTGTTAAACCTTCTTCTTGATTTACAACAGAAGCGCGGGCTTCATTATCTGTTTGTATCACATGATCTCGCAATTGTTCGCTATCTATGCCCACAGATCATGGTTATGTACGGAGGCCAAATTATTGAAACCATCCCCACTTCCATGCTTAAGATGGCGGCACATCCTTATACCGTGGCACTGCTGGCTGCTGAACCGGCCTTACAGCCGGATAAAAAAATTAAACTTTTAGAGGGGGAACCTCCTGACCCGGCCGACTATGGACCAGGTTGCCGTTTCTACCCCCGTTGTTCAGAACGGAATAAAGAGTGCCTTTTTGAAAATCCCTCGCTAAAGGAAATTCAAGCCGGGCACCAAGTTGCCTGTCGTTTGTTTAAATAGTTGCATTTTTGCCCGGAATACCCTGCAGACTTAATTATTAAAGAGGAGAGTGCTATCATGAAAAATTGGAAACGAATTACCTTATTTTGGATGTTGATCTTTATCCCGGTCATAATGTTGTCTTCGTGCACAACAGAAAACCAGGTCACAGATTCCAACCCGGAAGTAATTGAGAACCTGGAAGTAATTGAAGAAAGTCCGGCTAGGGATACCCTTCTAATCGGCCTGGGGCGTGATTTTTACTACGGTCCGGAGGATAGAACCTTTTTACACGGCAGTACCAATGTCTGGGAAAGCCTGGTTTATCTTGATGCCAACCTCAATGCACAGCCCTGGCTTGCCAGCGATTTTTATCCATCTGAGGACGGCCGAATCTGGACTTTTGCATTGCAGGAAGGAATCAAGTTCCATGACGGCAGTATTATGAATGCCGAAGTAGTAAAAGATAATCTTCAGCGACTAAGCAAACACCCGGGCACAGCTCAACCATATAGTGAATTGGTCGACATTCGTGTTGTCGATGATTTGACCATAGAAGTTGAACTTGCAGTTCCGATGCCGGCCTTCCCTGAAATGATCAGTTATTTCCCCTGTGCCATTTTCAGTCCCCTGGTTCTCAATGAAGAGAATAACGGGCTAACAGAGCCAATTGGTACCGGCCCTTACAAGTTTGAAGAATACGGAAATGATCAAATTACCCTCGCCGCATTTAACGAATACTGGAACGGAAAACCGGAAATCGATAAGGTTATTTTTAAATATATCCCCGATGCAAACACGCGAGTGGCTGCCCTGCTGGCGGGTGAAGTTGATGTGCTGGCAGACGTGGGTGTTATTCTTCCGGAACAGGTACCCTTGCTGGAAGTAGAGCCCTCTATTGAAATTATGACGGTTGAAGTTTTAACCACAATTTACATGCATTTTCAGACAGAAAGTGAGCCTTTTCACAACTCCGAACTGCGCAGGGCTGTAACCATGCTCCTGGACCGGGAAGAGCTAGTGGCAACAATGCTTGAAGGTATAGGCAGACCAGCTCAGGGAGTTATTACTCCGCTGGCCGAATACTGGATCAATCCTGCCTCAACACCTGCATACGATCCTGATGAAGCAACCGCATTAATCAACCGTCATCTGCAGGGAAACACGAATATCAAATTACTGGTAAATACAGCCTGGACTGCACGCTGGCCCATGCTTTCTATCGCCCAGTACCTTCAGACTGAGCTTAATGCCAGGGGTTTCAATGCTGAAATACTAAGCCTTGAAGCAGGTGCCTACAATGATGCAGTTAAAACAGGAGATTACAACATAACTTTTACTCCCTGGACAGGGAGTGATCCGGACGATTTTTTCAGAACCTGGATATTGTCAACCGGTAGTTTTAACCTTAACAGAGGTATGCTTTTTAGTAATTCAGGAGTTGATATTTTAATTGAGCAGGCAGCAAGCGAGATGGATCAGCGGAATCGCCGCAACCTTTACTTCACACTCCAGGATATCGTGGCTGAGGAAGCGCCGATTTCACCTATTTATCATGATATGACAGTCTATGCAGCCCGAGATTATGTTAAAAACTTTTGTATGGATTTTAATTTCAGACCCAACCTCCATTCTGTACGATTTGAATAAATTTATAAGCGCACAGGCTAAAGCTGTGCAGTTTTTAACCCAAAACTGGTAAAAAAAGAAAAGGGCCTTTAAACCCTTTTCTTTTTTATTTACATGATTTCAACATTGCTGGTAATGTAAGCAGGTATTTGATCACTTTAAACAGAATGCCTGTTTATTAATTATTATTCATAATTGCCGATACAAATATGTAGGAGGTGCTAGTATGCTCAGAAGTGTAAAATATAAACTTGCCTTAATAGGCATATTTCCAATAGTAATCTTTTTAAGCTTACTCTTCTTTCTTTTCGTTCCTTTGACCGGTAACCTTGCCGATAATCTTGTTGAAAACAACCTGCTGATGAAGCTCAATGGTGATATAAGGTCTGCTCACCTCTATATGACTGAGCACTTTGGTGAGTTGGAATACAAAGAAGGAAGAATATATAGTATTATCAATCACACTATATCGGAATATGTGGCACAACCTGCAGAATCTGAAAATGGACTGGAAAACAGGATCGATGAGGTCGTTGAAAGGAAATACCTGCTTGAGTCAGAAAGGCCTCTGGCCGATTTACCCAACCTGCACGATTTCGTAGATCAGCTGGGGCAGGACCTGGGCATAGTCGCAACTATATTCGTCGTGGAAAGTAATGACTTCATACGCCTGACAACAAATATCAGGGGCGATGATGGTAACCGGGCTGTTGGGACATACCTTGGAACAGACAGCGCCGCATTTGAAACTGTCCAAAGGGGAGAGCTGTACATCGGGGAGGCAGACATCCTGGGTGAACCTTACTACACTGCTTATGATCCAATCATACAGGGAGCTGATGTAATAGGAATACTCTTTATCGGTATTCCCCTGGATCAGGCCAATGCTATAATCGGCGAAGGAATGTCGGGACTGACCAAACAGTTGATAATCTGGACCGCTGTTATACTAATATTAACAGCGCTGATTATTCTCTTCATTTCACGGCCGATTATCCGTAATGTTGGAGACTCGACCTCCTTTATTGTTGATCGGCTTGCAACAGGCGATTTCAGCGTTGATGTTCCCGATTATACCCAAAATATAAAAGACGAGTTTGGTGAACTGGCCCGCGGCCTGTCCAGTATGACTAAAAACCTGCGCAGCCTGATAAAACAGTCAGCAGATCTATCATCAGGAGTGAATAGCGGAAGTGAATCTGTCTCCTCTGCCACCGAAGAAATGAGCGCTTCATTGGAAGAGCTCTCCGCCTCAACAAACGAATTTGCCAGCAATGCACAAAATTTAAGTGAAAACTCACAGGCAATGGCGGAATCAAGCACAAAAATTCTTAAGCGGGCCGATGATGGAAATAAAGCAATAGAAGAAGCTGTAAACCAAATGCAAGTTATTAATAAACGCGTCAGTGAGCTTCAGGTAGTTATCCAGGAAGTAGACCAGCGCTCCAGCGACATTGGAAAAATATTAAGCGTAATCACCGACATCGCCGATCAAACAAATCTTCTGGCCCTCAATGCAGCAATTGAGGCTGCCCGTGCAGGCGAGCAGGGACGTGGTTTTGCCGTTGTTGCCGAGGAAGTGAGGAAGCTTGCAGAACAATCGGCCGGCGCTGCCAGTGAAATCGGCGAATTGATTACGGCGACACAGGATGAAAGCAAAAAAGCGCTTGAAAGTATGGCCCTGGGTGTAAAAGATGTTGAGTCGGGAACTGAAGTTGTATCACGTTCCGGAATAACATTTGCAGAAATATTGAACGAGGTAGAAGCAATATCAAAACAGGTTGAAAGCACAGCATCTGCTGCCCAGGAACTCAGTGCAGGATCGGAAGAGATGGCCGCATCAATTGAAGAACAGTCGGCAACCATGGAAGAGATGGCGGCAACTGCCGAAGAATTGAGGGGAGCTTCTGAAAGCCTTTACCAGGAACTGCAGAAGTTTAAGCATGAATAAATAAATACGCAGCCATTCAGGATAGATAATCAGCCGGACAAGAACCTGTAATCTTTAAAACAGTAGACTTTTGGGTTCTTTCCGGATTTTTATATTCTTTAACCCTTTTTGAGTTTAGCCTTATCAATCAGCTTCTCCCCGGTAAGCCTTGCCCGCTTTAGAGTAGCTTTGTTTCTTCCACTAATCAGGCATGTTAACCATTTCTCGTTAGAAAACATAAGTTAAGGCTATCTTAATGTGGCTTCTCCGGGCTAATTTGTTTATAATTAACTGAGTTGGGAGGGTAATGATCATGGCAAACGAAAATCATACTCCAATGAATAAAACAATCCCCTGGCTCGGCGGCAAATACGCAGGAGAACTTTTCAACGGCATTCCTCATGGAACGGGAAGAATAATCCTTAGTAATGGAACCTGCTACAAAGGAGAATGGATTAATGGAAAACCGCACGGAAAGGGTACTATACTCTATCCAGGCGGGGCTATCTACAGTGGGGAGATATCAGAAGGCAAAAAAGATGGTTATGGCAAACAGGTTGAGCCGGATCAGTCAACCAGAGAAGGGTTGTGGAAAAATAATCGCTTTATTGACAACCTTCCCCAAAAAGAGGACGAAACTCTATCTCTGAAAAAAACCAGACCGGATGAAGTAATCAGTCTAAGGTCTCTTACTTTTTATTATAAAAACGGTAAGGGCATTAAGGATGTCTCTTTTTCAGTTAACCGCGGAGAAATATTTGGTTTCCTTGGACCAAACGGCGCCGGTAAAACAACCACTATTCGCAACCTGCTCGGCTTTACCAGACCTTATGCAGGCGAATGCACCGTGTTTGGCCTCGACTGCTGGTATAATGCTGCCGATGTTCAGGAGAAACTTGGCTACCTCCCCGGAGAAATGGCTTTCATTGATGAAATGAGCGGCAATCAGTTTTTAGACTTAATCGGAAACCTGCGCAGGGGCAAGGGCAATTCACGCCGCAAAGCCCTGGTAGAAAAACTTGAACTGGATCCCTCCGGAAAAATTCGTAAAATGTCGAAGGGTATGAAACAAAAACTGGGTATTGTCACGGCTTTCATGCATGATCCGGCAGTATATATACTTGACGAACCAACCAGCGGTCTGGATCCCCTGATGCAAAATGTCTTCGTTGAAATGATTTTAAAAGAAAAAAAACGAGGAAAAACCATCCTGATGTCATCTCATAACTTCGAAGAAATATATAGGACCTGTGATCGAGCCGGTATCATTCGTGATGGCCATCTTGTTGCGGTAGAAAATGTACACAACTTGAAACATTCACAGCGTAAGGCTTTCCTGGTTACCCTGAAAGATATTGATGATTTAAAGAAAATGAGCAGAGCAAACCTTGAGATCGGCCGAATCGACAATAATACTGTTGAAGTTTTCGTGTCAGGAAACTATGACCAGTTCATTGCAGCCCTGGCTGATTGCGAAGTACTGGGACTGGACGTGGCTGTGCAAACTCTTGAGCAGGTTTTTATGAAGTATTACGGGAGGGAGAAATTAAGATGATCAGCTTCCCTTTATTTAAAGCGGGTTTTAAATTGAACTGGTTGCTTTTCCTGATCTTTCTGGCTGTTTTAATTATGTACATGACCGTCATGGTTTCAATGTATGATCCGGAAAATGTTGAAGCTATGAATGTTTACCTTGAAACCCTGCCGGAAGTGATGATCGATGCCATGGGCTTCAGCACAGCGGCTACAGACCTGACAAGTTTTATCGGTCTTTATTATTATGGCTTTATCGTATTACTCTTCCCCATGATTTTCTCTATTATTCTGGCGAACCGCCTTGTAGCAGCTCTTGTCGATCGCGGTTCAATGGCCTACCTGCTGTCAACTCCCAACACCCGGATTAAAATTGTTACTACACAGGCCCTCTTCATGATAGCCTGCATAATTATTATGCTCTTAATAAACACCGTTATCGGGATCTTATTCAGTGAATCCATGTTTCCAAGTGAACTGGATGTTATAACTTTTATGAAACTCAATCTGGCCACAATCATGTTAACCCTTGCTGTCAGTTCGATCTGTTTTTTCTTCTCCTGTTTGTTCAATGAAACCAGGTACTCTCTTGCCTTCGGAGCGGGGATACCTCTCTTATTCTTTGTCATTAACATGCTGCGGAGTATCGGTGAAAATTCAGATTGGTTAAAATACATTACAATCTACACTCTTTTTGATGCAGGTCTTATTATAAATGGAGAACAGTCGGTGATCCTAATCTCCATGGCATTTGGTGCTGTTACCCTGGTTCTCTACAGCAGCGGAATCATTCTTTTTAGCCGGAGAAATTTATTCGTATAATTTTTTTGGCATAATCTTTTAGCTGGAAGTGAAAAAATGAGTCACCCCAGAAACAGGCCACCCGGCCCCCGCGGTTTTTTGACAGAAGAAGAAAAACTAAATACTCCCAGGCTAAACCGTGATCTGCTTGTCCGGATATTTTCCTACCTTAAACCTTACTGGCTACAGTTTATTCTGGTCTTCTTGGCTATATTACTTTCAGCTACCATTGGCCTCTTTCCTTCAATAATATCCGGGCGAATAGTCGATGAAGCATTACTGGGCCGCAACCTGCAGCTGTTAATGATATTGCTGGCCGCTGCCCTGGGAACCCTGTCTGCATCACAGCTGATCAGCATCCTGGAAAGCTATATAAGTGCCTGGATATCTCAGAAAATAATTTTTGATATTAAAAACCAGATGTATAAACATCTTCTTTATATGCCGCACTCTTTTTTTTCAACAGAAAAGCAGGGTGATATTATTACCAGAATGAACAATGATATAAACGGCATTAGTTCGATAATTTCAGGAACCTTAACCAGTATCCTCAGTAATAGTGTCATAGTACTCACTACTATGATCGCTCTCTTTTCAATGAGCTGGCAGCTCGCGCTTGTCGCTTTTATTGTTATCCCCCTGATGATCCTGCCTACCAGGGAAGTGGGACGAACAAGATACAGGCTGCTGACAAAAGGCCAGGCTGTTAGTGATCAAATGAACCAGGCCATAAACGAAACTTTAAGCATCAGTGGATCGCTACTGGTAAAATTATTTACCCGTGAAAAAGATGAGTACAATCGTTTCGTTTCAATAAATGAAGAAATGACAGGGATCGCCATGCAAGAACAGCGGTCCGGAAAATGGTTTTTCCTGATAATGGGTATGTTTTCTCATATTGGCCCCCTGTTGATTTATTTTGCCGGAGGGTACCTGATCATAGCACAGGTCGACACATCCCTTACAGTAGGTGTAATTACAGCTGTTGTAGCCCTGGTAAACCGCCTGTACCGACCGGTACAAACCCTACTTAACCTGAAAGTCGATTTCACACGTTCACTGGCTTTATTTCAAAGGATATTTGATTATTTTGACCGTAAAAACCCTATCATAAACAAACCTGATGCCATCAAACCGGATTTAAACAGGGCCGAGATTATTTTCAACCAGGTTTCATTTTCTTATGCCCCGGGAATACAGGTTCTCAAGAATGTTTCTTTTACAGTACCAAACGGCTGTATGTACGCTATCGTCGGTCCTTCAGGGGCCGGAAAATCATCTATCGTGAACCTGATTCCGCGCCTTTATGATGTGGAGAGTGGCGCTATTCTTATAGCCGGGACAGATGTGCGAGATTTTAACCTGACATATCTGAGACAATGCATAGGTGTGGTCACCCAGGACACCTACCTTTTTAGCAGCACAATCAGGGAAAATCTGCTTTATGCTAACAGTGAGGCCAGGGAAGAAGAACTGAAAAAAGCCTGCCAGGCTGCCAACCTGCACGAATTCATAATCAGCCAACCCGGGGGTTACGATACGCTGGTCGGTAACCGCGGGGTAAAACTATCAGGAGGCGAAAAGCAGCGCCTTTCCATAGCACGGGTTATTTTAAAGAATCCACAGATTATCATCCTCGATGAAGCAACATCTTCTCTGGATTCCATATCAGAAAAAGCAATCCAGGATGCCCTGGAAAATCTGTTGAAAGGGAAAACAAGCATTGTTATTGCACACAGGCTTTCCACAATTCTTGCCGCAGATAGTATCCTTGTTGTACAAGAGGGCAAGGTGACTGAAAAGGGCAGGCATAGTGAACTGCTGAAACTAAACGGCACCTATAAAAAATTATACGAAACCCAGTTCAGTAAAGTCTTAAGGAGTTAATTGCCACACGAGCATTCACCTGAAAAACAACAATGCAGTAAACACTAAAAACCGTACTGCGGGAGAAGATATTTCTTTCTTTCTTCTCTAAAATCATTCAAAGCCGGCGTGTAGTTTGCCTCAATTTGTTGAGGCGTAAGACCATCATCCAGGTATTCGCCCATTTTTGCACTACCCATGATCAGTTCAAACATTACTATCCTGTCAGTGCTCCTGGGTACGTTGAAGTCGGCCAGGTCAAACGCCAGGGTCAGGGCGTATATACCGGTCCTGGCCGGATTTACCTGATGATAATCGGTTATTCTGATCCGCACACCGCCGGCTTCGCCCCGCTGCTCGGGGATAAACTCTACCCCGGGCAGCGCAACACTGTTTAAAGTTGCAGCATACTCGTCGGAATCAAGCCCCCTGCCGCCAATCCATTTAAACTGTTCGGCTTGGAAAATACCCGTATTCTCGCCCATACCAGCAATCATGTAACCGAACACCGAGTCGATATCAGGTATGTTGGGAGAAGTCTGCACCCAGCTAAGCCCCGTATCCTGGAAAACCATATCCCTGTTATAACCTTCCATCGAAACCACAGTCAGGTCAGCACCAATATTGCGATTAAAGTAGCGGGCAACTTCTCCAACGGTCATCCCATGAGCCATTGGTAAGATGTCAATGCCAACAAAGGAGATATAAGGTTCCTCCAGCATCGGACCATCGACAATTCTACCACCTAAAGGGTTGGGACGATCGAGGACGATTACGGGCAAATCATAATCCCGGGCAGCTACCATGCAGTAATTAAGAGTTGAAATGTAGGTATATGACCTGGCACCTATATCCTGAACATCAAAAAGCAGCAAATCAAGCCCGGAAAGCATATCCTCGCGGGGCATTCTGGTTGACCCGTAGAGACTGTAGACAGGAATCTCAAGGTCAGGATGAGTATAGCATTCAACATATTCTCCTGCGGCAGCTTTGCCGTCTATCCCGTGTTCAGGCCCATATAAAGCAACCAGATCAATATCGGGATCAGCGGCAATTTTATCTATTGTGCTGATCCCTCTGCTGTCAACTCCACTCTGGTTGGTAATTAAACCTACTTTTTTACCATCTACCAGGTAACGCCTGCTTTCCATCAAAACCTCATTGCCAAGCTTGAACTTTTCATTAAAAGTGCCAATCAAATCGAGAGAATATTGCATAATCAGGCTCGCGTCTCTCACATTTACTGTCCCATCATTGTTTACATCTGCATACGTAATCAGGTTTTGATCAAGAGGTTGCAAATCAAGAATATGCCTCATTACCTTTGTAACATCCCGGACATCAATTCTTCCATCACCATTCACATCGCCTCGAACCAGTTCCTGTGCCTGAGAACAAGCCGGGGTGAGTAATAATATCATTATTGAAACCAAGAGAACCAAAGTATACTTTATAAATAGTTCTTTCCTATAACAATAACCGAAAATCATTTGATATCCTCCCTGCCGTTTAAAATCAGGATAACAGAATATACTCAATAACAATATAGGGTTTTATTCGCTGCTTCAACAGTTTTTCCTTTTTGCCTCATCTTCAGCAGCCATCCTAAATAACTTATGCTTGTTAATTTGCTACCAGAATCATAATCAGATAGACAAATCGCCGGTGCCGATGTGCCAACGCCTTGTTTATTTGATGCTATTTGTTATATAATTCATTTCAGTTGTATCAAATATCACAACAGAGGAGCTTAAAAATGAATTACTCTAACCTTTACGAAGTAAGACCAATCGAAAACCTGAAAGATATGCTTGAAGGTAGTGTAAAAATATACGGGGACAAGCCGGCATTTTTTAGCAAAATGAACGGAAGTAGTGATTACCAACCGATCAGCTATAATCAGTTTAAAGAAGATGTCGATGCCCTGGGCACAGCGCTACTCGACCTTGATTTGGTTAACAAAAAAGTAGCTGTAATATCAGAAAACCGCTATGAATGGGCGGTTACCTACCTGGCTGTTATTAACGGTGTTGGAACAATAGTTCCCCTGGACAAGGAACTGCCCGAAAACGAAGTGGAAAGCCTGATTAACCGCTCCGGAGCCAGCGCCGTTGTTTACGGCAACACCAACGAAAAACAGATCGATAATATTCGTGCAAATATTCCCTCTGTAGATCATTTCATTCACATGGACAAGAGCAGCGAAAATGGCAATGTTCTCTCCTTTAGCAAACTGCTTGAAAAAGGACGAAAGCTTATTGAAACTGGCAACAGCACTTATCTTAACAGTAACATTGACATTGAGGAAATAAAAATACTTCTCTTTACATCAGGTACAACTGCAGTATCCAAGGCTGTTATGCTTTCCCACAGGAATATCTGCACTAATCTGTCAGCCATGTCATCCATGCTTAATATTCGATCTGACGACACCTTTTTATCCGTACTACCAATTCATCATACCTATGAATGTACCTGCGGGTTTCTCTGCCCTATTTACCGGGGAGCGGCAGTTGCTTACTGCGAAGGGCTGCGCCATATACCCAAGAACCTGAAAGAATCAAAGGCAACAATTATGCTTGGTGTGCCCCTGATTTTTGAGTCAATTCACAGGATCATCTGGAAACAGGCTGCAAAAAACCCGGAACTCCTGAAAAAATTAAAGATGGGTATTAAAATAAGTAACTTCCTGAAAAAAATAAAAATAGATGTTACCAAAAAGCTATTTAAACCAATTCATGAAAACTTCGGAGGGAATATCCGTCTCTTCATCAGCGGCGCTGCGGCAATCGATCCCGAAGTTGCAGTCGGTTTTGAGCAGCTGGGCATCCCGGTTCGCCAGGGATACGGCCTGACTGAGTGTTCTCCAATAGTTGCCCTGAACAGGGATATTGAATACAGGCATGACTCTGCCGGTATCCCCCTGCCAAACCTGGAAGTGAAGATAGACTCTCCAAATGAAGAAGGTATCGGCGAAATTATCGTTAAAGGTCCCAGCATCATGCACGGCTACTATGAAAATGCTGAAGCAACTGCCGATGCTCTGAAAGATGGCTGGTTCTACACAGGAGACCTGGGCAAAATGGATAGTAACGGTTTCCTTTATATAACCGGCCGTAAAAAGAATGTAATTGTGACAAAAAATGGTAAAAACATATACCCCGAAGAGATCGAAGTATTACTTGGCAGAAGTCCTTACATTCTTGAATCAATGGTATATGCCCAGGACAAAGAAAGCGGTGATGATATTACTGTAGCCGCACAGATTGTTGTTGATCAGGAGGCACTTCAGGAAGATTTCTCCAATGAAGATCTGAACAAGGATAAGGTTTATGAAATAATCGAAAAAGAAGTTAAAGAAATAAACAAACAACTTGTATCTTACAAGGGAATCAGAAAAGTAATCCTTCGCGAAGAAGAGTTTGCCAAAACAACCACGCGGAAAATCAAGCGTTATGTAGAAGAAGAACAGGCCGACAGGTAAATTATTAATTGAAGAGTCTGCGTCCGGAAATCATCCGGGCGCAGACTCTTTCTTCATATTAATCTTAATTAATAACACTCAACCAGGTTTTTACCCTTCTGCTTGGCAGAATATAAACTGCTGTCCGCTTTGCGGACAAGGGACATTACATCGTCACCTTTTTCATATACAGCAACCCCGAAACTGCAGCTCAGAGATCTAATATATTGGAAACTGTTTGAAGACACGAGATCCCGGATACGCTCTGCCAGGTCAAGCGCCATATCCTTTTCGGCATAAGGCAGCAGGATAATAAACTCATCGCCTCCCCAGCGGGCGAAGACATCTGAAGATCTGAGCATTCCACCGATAATAGCCGTCAGCTCTTTTATAACATTATCGCCGATCAAATGGCCGTACTCATCATTAATTTCTTTCAGGTTATCGAGGTCGAACATGATCAGGGCAAGACTATGATCGTAACGACAGGCCAGCTCAACCCATCTTTTAAGTTCTTTGTCAAGCTTTCCCCTGTTGTATATTCCTGTTAATGCATCTTTCTCAGACAAACGTTCCAGATTAATCCTGTCTATATACTGTTTTCGTTTATAGGTATGGATCCGGTATGCAGATATACTACTGACTATGATCACAATCAGAAAATAAACTATAACACCAGAAAATGAAGAGGGCAAAACATTTTCAGGCCTGATTATTGTGACAACTATAAAACCACAACATAACAGCAAGGAGATCAAAACGGTGCCGATCCAGTCGTTGACTACATTAAAAAATGCCAGAATGAGAGCAACCACTCCCAGGGATTGCATGAAAAAATTGGGAGTCTCATATAAATAATAGATTAAAAGATAACATCCCGATGCTATAAATGCATAAAGTAATACCCACCTGGTCAGGTTTATATAAAACCGTTGGTACTTTAATAAATAAAAAAGCACGATAATAAGCATCAGAAAGAAGAGCCTCACAAAAAAAATGTTTCTGATTACTTCCTGACTCTGATTTAATAAATAATCGGGTATAAGAAAGATAAAAAATAAAAAACCGAGGGCAAGAACAGCCGGACGGGCGTACTTCAAGACACTTCTGACTTCATCTTCCAAGTAGGCTTTTTCCAAATGTTTGTCTTGAAAAGTAGCGTTACGCCTGTTGATTTTCATAATTTATTATTTCTATTACTTTAGAATATATCCTCTATTACAATCATGTTTTAAAACTGCAGAATGGCAGGAGTTTTAAAAACAGAGTTTAATTATATAGCTATGAAAAAAATATCTGATTCATTTATATCTCAAATTATGCGAGGTTGCCATGATTGAACTTACTTATGGAAACCGCACCGAAAACCTTCTGGAAAAACTTTCCAGAGACCTGAACCAAAAAAACAATCCACTTGATCTGCTTCAACCGGTTGAACTTATTACCCCTAACCGTAACATGGAAACATGGCTCCGACTTGGCCTGGCTCAGAAACATGGTGTTGCTGCCAACCTACGCTTTCGTCGTCTGGAAAGGTTTTTCGGCGACCTGGTCCGGCAAACCTGCCCAACACTTTACAGCCTGACCGACCTTGACATCATTGAAGGAGCAGTTATTGCCGCGCTTGAAAAAGATATACTTCTTGCCAAACCGGAACTGCAACCTGTTCACAGCTATCTTTATGAAAACTGTAATGAATCAGCAGTAATAACTGACCATCAGGGGAGAGTAAAAAAAGACCGACTGGCCAGGCAAAGCGTTGAGCTAAAACGTGTTCAACTAGCTTCACGCCTGGCTTATCTATTTCAGGAATATACTTATTCACGCCCCGAAATGACTACCGCCTGGCGTGGTGATTCACGTTTCGGAGCACAATCAGAAAAACTGATGGGGAAGATAGAAAACGAGCCAAATTTTAGTTATAGCGCAGCCTGGCAGAAAGCGCTCTGGCAGGTGGTTTTTGGCTCTGATGGTATACTGGCTCGGCACCCTCCGACAGAAGGAGGCCGCTGGGCCACCCTGGACGAACTGCTTCTTGATGATCAGCTTTTTGAAAGGTTTGCTTCTGCCGGCTTGCCAACTATTCATATATTTGGGGTTTCCTACGTTGCCCGCATATTTCAGATGCTGTTCGCACGCCTGGGTGAAGCAGGTAATTTAAAACTGTATATTCTGAATCCCTGCGCTGAATTCTGGGAAGACATGGAAACCCATAGAGAACTTTTTAAACGATTAAACCGAAAGAAGTTATCCTCTTTATCCTCCCGGCAGGACAAAAAAACCTACTTTAACAGAGATGCCTGCGAGGATCCCTACGAACTGCTGACAGATGAAAATCCCGCACTCCGCTACTGGGGCAGACCTGGCCGCGAGCATGTTCATCTGCTCGGCGATTTAACCGACTGCGACTTTGAAAGTGCCTTTACTGATCCCCTCAGCTACGGCAGCGGCATACTGCACCTGCTGCAGCAGGATATACTAATGCGCGCCCCGGAACGCAACTTGTCGGAAAACCTTGATTCCGAGCTGCCAGAAACAACACAATTCCTACCTCCGGATCAAAGCGTTAGACTAGTTGCAGCCCCCTCTGTCAAGCGTGAAGTGGAATGGGTCACTGAAGAAATCTGGAGAGCAATTAATGCCCGGGCAGATAAACATCCCGGCGAGCCCCTCCGTTTTTCTGATATAGCAGTAATTGTTAACAGCGCTGAAAAAGATATATACCTTCCACAGATCGAATCAGCCTTTGCGGCATGCCACAATCTTCCCTGCTCAATTACCGACCTGTCGGGAACAACAGGCAGTAGCCTGGTTGAAGCTTTCAACCTGCTGCTGCATCTCCCTTTCGGGCATTTTTCACGGGCAGAGGTATTGGCCTTGCTTACCCATCCCTCAGTCATAGGGAATTTTAATGAACTGGCTCCTGAAGATCTTATAGACCTGGCTGACCGCCTCGGCATTGTTTTTGGAGCTGACTATCGCGATCACCTCGGCACCTACATAGATGAAGATGTATATACCTGGGACCAGGGAGTGCGCAGACTGGCCCTCGGTACTTTCATGACCGGAGCAAGCAATAGCGATTATAAAATCTTTGAAACAAAAAACGGCCGCTGGCTGATTGAGGAAGTTAACGGCTCATCTAAAAAAAATGCCGCAGTTTTCAACATGCTGGTTCGTTCACTGATTGACGATGCACAGTATATTGCTGAAGCTGAACTAACTTTAAGCAACTGGTCTGCTTATTTTATTAAGCTGGTTGGAAAATACCTGGATACAGACAACAGCAATGCAGCAGAAGACAGTTTACGCCTGATTCGCTCCCTGGCAACCCTTGAAAAAATGGATTTTAGTCGTTCCGTAAAAGGAAGAACTGCTGTTGAACTGGCCCAGCGCGCCATCAATTCACTTGGCGGTGGCAGGGGCCAGTACCTGGCAGAAGGTGTAGTAGTATCATCCTTCGTGCCGATGCGGGCTATCCCTTTTAAAATTATTTTTTTGCTCGGGCTTGGCGAAGGTCTTTTTCCTGCCCCGGGGCGAAGGGATGCCCTGGACCTACGTTCTGCCCGGCGTTATGCAGGAGATGTCGACCCGGCAGAACGTGATCGTTACATGTTTTTAGAAACACTGCTTAGCGCCCGCGAACAGATTTATATCTCTTATGTCAACCGTGATGAGCAAACAGGAGATCCTCTCCAACCATCTGCCGTAGTCCAGGAATTGCTTCATATAATAAAAAACAGTTACCTTGGTGAGGAAGGAATAAAAGCAATCCGCATTGAACCACCCCTCCGCCGCCATGCAGAAGTAATTGCCGGAGAAAACATATTTTCCGATCAAGCCAGGACAGAAGCACAGGTCAAACGGATTGCCGACAGTTGGCAGAATACTACCGGGAACAAGCCGGATAAAATATCTGCAAATGAGATTAACCGTGATCGGGGCAGGGAAATTAAAAGTTATGTTTCACAAGAAGACTGGAAACAACTTGCATCCATCCTTCATTTACCTTACATCACGGATTCAGATACTCCCCTGCCGGGAGAATCCTATCACTGCAACAGTATAGCGGTTGCTCCACGGGAAACACACACACTATCGCTCTATTACCTGAGACGCTTTCTCGAATGTCCAATGCAGGGTTGGGCCACGGCATTGCTCGGCCTTGCTGAAGAGGAAGAAGACCGGGCTGCTGTTGAAGAAGAAGATTTTAAAGTCAGCCCGCTTACAGAAACTGAAATGCTCAGTTACATATACCGCAAGGCTTCAACAAGTGACACCTCTACTGCAGGAATATACAACAGAGAAGCCCTTTTCCGGCAGCTACAAGGCAAGCTGCCGGTTGGAACCCTGGGACAGATTATTGAAAAAAAACACCTATCCATTCTTAGCGGATGGGATCAGGCCCTGCGGGCAGCTATTAGCCAGCCGCAAGACAATCGTGGGGGGATAGAAAAAAGCTTTTTGCAGCTGCAGAAAATCCGTTTTGGCAGTTCGCCTGAAGCAGACCGGGATGAAATAACCCTTGAATCGCCTGTAATAGAGCTAAGACCGACCAGTCCACATAATAACGACATCCCAATTAAGGTCAAGTTAACCGGATTAAGCCAGTTAGTGTCTCAGGACAGGACATCCTCCATAACTCTGCGGCCTCGCAAACTGCCGGCAGGTAAAAATGTAGCGGCAGTCGGTCGCGCCTTTCGTTACCTGCTGCGTGGACTGCTTGATCAGGCAATTCTTGCCGCGATTGATCCATCAGGAAACCCTGAAAGGCAAGCAATTGTTGTTTATGCTGAAAATGCCGAACAAGCCGGTTATAGAAAGCTGAATCTCCGCCGCCCCGGGCAGGATGAGGCCCTGGCCTGGCTTTCGGCCGTAATAAATGATCTTTTCTGTAACTGCCACGCCTACCTGTTCCCCTGCGAAGCAGTCTTCTACGAATACTACCGCAATCAGTCGAAAGTACCGGATGGCATACATCTTCAGCAAACGATCAATCATCTGGCCCGGAATGAGTGGGACAATTTTTCCAGCCTCTGGGGGCCTGTTCCGCAACCCCGTTCTTATAATTCTCCTACGCCCGAACAGGCAACGGCCATGGTAACCCGACGTTTTGGGCTGCTTCTTGATCAAATTATCGGCATGGAGGGTTTCTAATGCCCACGTTATATTATAAAAAACCCGCTATTCTTAAAAATATCCACTCTTTTAAGGGGCATGCCGTTATTGAAGCATCGGCAGGCACTGGTAAAACCTATACCCTTGAGCACCTGGTCCTGGAGCTGCTGATCAATCCGCCTGACGAAAGGAAAGTTGATATAGAGGAAATCCTTGTCGTTACCTTTACCGAAGCCGCCACCCGGGAACTGAGGGAAAGAATCAGAGCGCTGATTCGCCGGGTACTGGCAGAGGGAACAGGGCTACCAGAGGGTGATAATCCTGACCATTACTGGACGATCAACACAGATCGAGCAGCTCAGCTTCGTGAAGCCCTGTTTCGTTTTGACGGAGCTGCCATTTCAACTATACACGGCTTCTGCCAGCGGATACTGGCAGAGCAGGCATTTCTCGGCGGCAGACTGTTTGAAGAAAAACATGCCGATGGATCCGAGTTGTTCGGAACTGTTTTTCGTGAAGAAATTAGAATTGCCCTGGCTGAACCAGGTCCGACCGGAGAGATGGTGCGCAGCTGGCTTACAGAAGACATGACTGTTGACGATCTCGAAAAACTACTTTACACCTGCCACCGCGAAGGGAGCCCGGAACGTTGCCCGGTTACACCTGTATGGAACCCTGACAGGTTAATCAAAGCTATTAATCGTTTATTACCAACTAAAGAGCTGCTCGAAGCCGGAGGCAAACTCCTGACCGGCCAGGCTTTTAAATCTATGCAGGGAATCATCAGTGACCTCGACTCAGCTCTGCTGCAAATGAAAAATGATCCCGGCAACCATCATGCTATCGAAATGTTTACAGAATGGGCAAGAAAACCGAGGAGCATTTTAAAAGTAAAGGATTCTCAGCTAAACCACCTGCGTAACCTGGCAGCCATGCCTAAAGCAGATCAATGTATAAAAGAAAGCATTAACTGCCTGGATCAAATCGTATCTGCAGCAGCGGGGCCCGAAAGTTTTTTTGTTTACTGCTTTCTTCCCAGGGTGCAAAAAAGCCTTAATACCCGCAAAAACAACCTGGGGCTGCTTGATTTTGACGATATGCTACTCGGTGTTCTTGATGCCCTGCGCGGACCGGGTTCGGCAGCGCTGTTGACAGCGTTGCGCAGCCGCTGGCGTTATGCCCTGGTTGATGAGTTTCAGGATACAGACCCTGTCCAGTGGGAAATATTCAAAAGAATATTTATTGAAGGAGATGGCAACCAGCATCTTTACGTAATCGGCGATCCGAAACAGGCAATTTATGGTTTTCGCGGTGCGGATATTTATACTTACGATCTGGCCAAGCAGGAAATGCTCGAAAAGCATGGAGCTTCACGGTTGCCCCTGACCCAAAATTTTCGTTCTACTGAAACGATCATTGATGCAGTTAATCAAATTCTTACTGAAAGTGATGACCATGGTAATTCTTTTTTCGACGGTTTGAACCGTTACGATGACCTGGTGCAGTGTGGTAACCCGAACCAAAAAGCTGTTAGCGCGGAAGGGAAACCGGTCACACCCGTCTACGTGCTTCACCTTTTCGCTGAAAATGAAAAGTTGAACAGCGACAATATAAAAGAAGGGCTTTATTCGTATATTGCCAGGGAAATTAACAGCCTTTTGGAAGGCCCAAACGTTCTTTATAAAAGCAGCTCAGGGTCTGAACCGGTTCCAATCAAACCAGGTGACATCTTTGTTTTAACCCGCACCATCGCGGAGGGGCTTAAAGTTGGCGATATCCTTCGCTGTTACGGTATCCCCCACGCTTATTACAAACAGGAAGGTCTTTACCAGACTGACGAAGCGGAAAACATCTATACCCTGCTCCGTGCAATTAGCAAACCCTATGATTCGGGGTTGCGTATGTCAGCCTGGCTGACCCCCTTTTTTGATATGCCGCTTGATCAACTGCAGAAGTGGCAAAACACCGGAGACAACAATCCTCATGCGGCCCTGCTATTTGAATGGCGCAGACTGGCAGAAAAACAGGATTGGAACAGGTTATTCGATCAAATTATTACTGAATCGGGATTAAGCTGCCGCTTGATTTTCAGGGATGATGAAAGAGCGCTAACCAACTATTTACATCTTATTGAACTGCTCCTCGCCGAGATTCATGCCAGACCGCTTTCAGCAGACGAACTGGCCCGCGACCTGAAAGCACGGATAGAGGGTCGTAAAAAACCGGAAGGTCGGGAAGGCGAAGTGCAGCGTCTTGAAAGTGACAAAGAGGCAGTGCAAATTCTTACCATGCATAAAGCCAAGGGATTGGAAGCCGAAGTTGTTTTCATTGCCGGTGGTTTCAGCAAACCTGCAGGCGGACCTGCCATAAAAACAAATATTTACCATTTAAACAAACACAGGCACCTTCACATCGGACCGCCTGCCGGTACAATAGCCGCTGCAGTGCAGAGGGAAAATGAGGAAGAAAATCAACGCCTGTTCTACGTGGCTATAACCAGGGCTAAATCAAGGCTTTACCTGCCTTTTTTTGGAAGCGATGAAGCAAACAATGATACTGGCCGCCAATTCGGTTACAGTCAAAACCATTCTCCCTACTTGTCCCTGCAAAAACAGCTGCAGTTGTTGTATGATCATGGCAGTTTAAGTAATAGCCAGCTTTTCCGGTTAATGGAAATAAGCTGTACCCCCCATCCGGTCAGCAGTAATATTAAAAAAACTGAAGTGATGAACTGGCCTCCTCCTGGTTTACTGGAAATGCCTCATTCCCGGTCTGAAGACGCGGCTCGCCTTAAGAATAACAATAAAGGGGTTATTCTGACCAGCTACTCCCGTATCAAACAGGGTGAGAGCTGGAATCCACCACCACCTGGTGATGATATACTGGAAGAGCTGCGTGGTGATGAAGCGGGGCGTATACCGGCAACCGGACTGCAGGCATCTGATTTAGAGCAACTGCCAGGGGGTAGAGAAACCGGAATATATCTTCATGCCCTGCTGGAGGAAACCCCCCCCTCCGAAGTGCGCGGCTACAACTTTACAGAGTGGAGCAACAGTACACAAGTTCAAAAACGCGCTTCAGAACTGGCCCGCCAGTACGCATACCGGAAAACATATATAACCGGCGCATTAAAGCTAGTTTACAACGCTTTATCTTCACCTTTATATGTTTTTTCTAAAAAAGGAAACGAACAGCTGAAAATGCCCGGCGGAATAGCATCAGCTGAACTGTTCAAACAGGAAATGTCTTTTATTTACCCCATCCCGGAAAAATATCACCCCCTGCTCTGCAATAAAAATGATATTCACATACCGCCCGGTGAAGATCGCTTCCGGGTTGGCCGGGGTTACTTGCAGGGTTTGATTGACCTGGTTTTTAAGTACAATGATCTTTATTACCTGCTGGACTGGAAAAGTGACCGCCTGCCTCTCTTTAACCGGCAGACGATTGCCGACCATGTAGAGAGCAATTACAAGCTGCAGGCCATGATATACAGCCTCGCAGTGATCAGGTTGATGAATGTAAACAGGGAAGCTGATTACGAAAATCGTTTCGGAGGTGTACTCTATCTTTTTTTGCGTGGTTTAAAAGAGGAAGGCCAGCAGGATAGCAGCGGCGCGGTGTGGTTTTCAAGACCTCCTTACAGCAAACTGATCTATTGGGAAAAAGAATTGCTGCAGCGCAATGAATGGGGCACTTAAACTATATGTATAAAACAGTGGAAGGAGTTTTTTATGTCCGAGCCAATCAGGGAAGAAAACATTTTTACAGGTAACCCCATGGACATGCCTGAAAACCTGGTTACCCGGTTGAATGAAACAGGCCTGGGGATTGAAGACCTCTGCCTGGCCAGGGAAATCAGCCGCCTTGCCTGTGCTGAACCGGATCAAAACATAAATGATGCACTGGTACTAATTATACTGGCTGCGCAACTTTCTGCTGCTGAAGGAAATACCCGTCTGGCAATTGACCGGGGAAAGCTACCCGGGGATCTCTGCAATATTTTAAACTGCGATCCTTCTTTACTGGAAACTGTAGCAAAACTACTACACTGGTTTTGTGAAGTAGAAGAGGGACTAATCAGGCCGGAAATAATCGATCTTGTCGGTCAGCCCGGTGATTATAAACCGTTGATTGTTGAACAGGGACGGCTTTATTTTCAAAAGCTGTACGTCCTGGAAAACCGAGTCGCTTCAATGCTACAACAAAAACTATATGGTAAAATACACATGAAATGCAATCCCATTATTAAAACTGCCTTGCAGGAAGTATTAAATCAACAGCCTCTCGGGCCAGATGGTCGTAAAACCTGTCTTGATTCTGAACAGGAGCGGGCCCTGGAAACTGCACTCGAAGGAAAACTCACCATAATCAGTGGCCGGCCGGGTAGCGGGAAAACTTCTATAGTCACCAGCTTGTTGCGGGTGATGTATAGAACGGGCATGAATGCAAACTCAATTGCTTTAGCCGCCCCGACCGGCAAAGCTGCCGATCGGATGAGACAGTCCATTGCCCGGCAACTATCTGCCCTGGATAATTCTAATCAGGCTGACATGGATCTTGCTTTATCGCCACCTCCTGCTTCAACCGTACACCGTCTGCTTGGCTATTCACCGGCCCTGGACCGTTTTCGATACAATGAAAATAACCCGCTTCTAGAAGATTTGGTTATAGTGGATGAAAGTTCCATGCTGGATCTATACTTGGCTGATAGTCTGCTACGTGCCCTGAAAGATGATACGATGCTTGTTCTGCTAGGCGATGCGGATCAATTGCCTTCAATTGAAACGGGATCAGTGCTGCGTGACCTCTGTCGTTCAGAACATGCCGCAGTAAAGAGCAGGGTGGTGGTGCTGGAGAAAAGTTACCGGGTCCGGGAAGACGAACCTTCCGGGCAGGCAATACTTTCCCTGGCAGAAGCTGTTAACCGTGGGCAAACCCTAACCGCAGAAATTTCTGGCAGCCTTTTGACAGAACGCAGTAAGGCTGAGGAGCTATCTTTTTCAGGCTCTGAACTTCTTGTGCCGGGCAGGACAGGAGCAAGGACTGTTTTTTTCAAACAGTGGCTTGATAAAATGCAGCAAAACCTGCCCGGGTTAATTAAGCTGACCGGCAAGGTTTACCGTTATGATCCGGAAGGCTTCGACGATTCAGCCAAAAGCGACCTGGGTGTTCTCTTTGAGCATTATGATAGATTTCGAATGTTGTGTGTAACCAGGCTCCCTGCAGGAGGCACAGGGTCAGAACCGGTAAATGAATGGTTCCATCAGCACTGGCAGGAAATTTTAAAGAAAAATAATCATTCAGTATACAGGGGGCTTTTTTACAACGGTGAACCGGTAATGATTAACCGCAATGATTACCGCCTTCAACTTTACAATGGCGACTCAGGGCTTATTCTAAAAGTAGCAATTGCCGGAGAAGAGCATGATGGCAGTTCGACTCTGATGGCTATTTTCCCGCACAATGATAATTATATTGCCTACCCCCTTGCCCTGCTGCGCAACCGTCTTGAATTAGCCTGGGCAACCACCGTTCACAAAGCCCAGGGCTCGGAGTATGGTCATATTGCCCTGCTTTTGCCCGATCAGCCGGTTCGACCACTGACCAGGGAATTAATTTATACAGCAATAACCAGGGCTAAAACATCTGTTATCATATGCGGTTCAAAAGAGGTATTACAGGAAGGGATTAATCGGGTTTACGATCGGGATTCAGGTTTGACTGACCGTCTGGCCTGAGCAACGTTTCTACTTAAAGGAGTGTCTAAAATGAAAAAAGTTAACGCTTATAACCTCCCCGAAGAATATCTCCGGGAAAAACTTTCCAAGATGAAAGCTGGGCAAATTATCGATAGAATCTGGCAGAAAGATTACACTGTCTGGAGTAAAGAGCCGGAAGAAATTGTCAACCGTCTCGGCTGGTTGACTGCCCATGAAATCGAAAGTGATAAACTGCAGGCTATCCTACAATACGTAAAAGAGATACATTCTGATCGGTTTTCCAACATTCTGCTTCTGGGCATGGGTGGTTCAAGCATGGCTCCGGAGGTTTTTCAAAAAATTTTTTCCGCCAGATCCGGCTATCCGGTGCTCTCTGTTTTAGATACCACCAACCCCGACACAATTTTGAGAATTGAAGAAACCGTGCCCCTGTCGAATACTCATTTTATTGTTTCAACCAAATCGGGAAAAACTGTAGAAACCCTCTCCCTGATGAAACACTATTATAACAAAGTAGTCGATGAAGTTGGTCGGCAGCAGGCAGGCCGGCAGTTTACCGCCATTACCGACCCGGGAAGCTACCTGGAAAAACAGGCGACTGAACTTGACTTTAAATATACATTTTTAAATGATCCTGATATCGGTGGACGCTATTCGGCCCTCTCGTATTTTGGTCTCGTCCCGGCTGCCGTAATCGGCCTTGATCTTAATAAACTGCTTAAAAGCGCCTCTACAATGTTTGGAAACGCTTTAAGCAAAATAATTTCACCGGAGGACAATAGCCCAGCCTGGCTGGGTGCGGTAGCTGGAACATGTGCCGAACAGGGCAAGGATAAGCTTACCTTCATCTTCCCTCCTGAGATAAAAGCTTTTGGTGCCTGGCTGGAACAGCTGATTGCCGAGAGCACGGGCAAAAATGGCAGGGGCATAGTTCCAGTGAATGGTGAACCGGTCAGCCCGCCGGAATACTACGCGAAAGACCGCCTTTTTATAAATTTCAGGCTATGCGAAAACAATAGCAGGCGGGACAATAATGTAGAGGCTCTAATTGAAGCAGGTCACCCTGTTGTCCAGCTTAGACTGGATAACCTTTACGACCTGGGCGGAGAGCTTTATCGCTGGATGTTTGCTACTGCAGTCGCGGGTTGGGCAATCGGCATCAACCCTTATGACCAACCAAACGTGGAGGCCGCCAAAGTTCAAGCCCGCCGATTTATTGACGCTTATGGGAAAACAGGCAGTCTGTCGGAGATTAATGCCAATCTTGACAAAGGGGAAGTTGCAGTTTTCAACAATTTTGAAGCACAGAGTCTGGAGGAGGCCTGGCAATTATTTCTCAATTCGCTTGACACCGGAGGACTTCCACGCAGCTATATCGCCATTCAGGCTTACCTGCCTCCCACACCCGAAACAGATTGTTCCCTGGAGAAGTTGCGCAATAAGTTGCAGCAGCAGTACCGGGTAGCAGTAACTGTCGGTTACGGGCCGCGTTTTCTGCACTCTACCGGCCAACTACACAAGGGAGATGCAGGTAAAGGTCTCTTCATTCAGTTAACCGCAAACCCACAGTCTGACATCACCATCCCTGATGAAGCAGGCGACAACAACAGTTCAATAAGTTTTGCTGTTCTGATCAAGGCCCAGGCCCTTGGTGACAGGCAGGCTCTTATCGATTCCGGACGGAAGATTATCCGCTATCACCTGAAAAAAGATATTGGCAGGGGAATCGACAGATTAATTGAAGCGCTCTGATATTTGTCTCTCTCTTGCAGAGACAAATAAACAATTGCCTGAAGATACTACTTATTAATGCTTAGAGTGCCTAAATGCCTGAGTATGCTCTCAAACTGCGGCTTGTTAACCTGGTAGTCGGCACCAACTGATGTTCCCTTGTGCTTAATGTCTTCAGTAATCAGGGAGCTATAGAGCATAACCATTATGTGGGAAGTTAATTTGTTGTCCTTTACTTTTTTACACAGAGTAAGGCCATCCATTTTTGGCATTTCAATATCAGTGATCAGGACATCAATTTCACCTGGGTTTTCGATGAGGAAATCTAGGGTTTCCTGACCATCGGGAAAGCTTATAATATTTTCATATCCGCCTTTGCTCAGGAAGCTTTTAACCATTTCCAGGATAAAGTTTGAATCATCAGCGATAGCGATCCGGGCATTGGCCAACTTTACAATTTCTTCATAATTAATATCAGCTTCAGTGGGCATAACAAAAGCAACAATATTTTCAAAGTCTAAAATCATAACCAGCCTGTCATTGTATTTTACCACTCCGATTACCGGCACATCCGTGTTTAACCCTTTAATCGTATCGACCTCTGCCCAGGACATGCGATCAATTTTTGATACATCTGAAACCCTGAAGGCAAGTTTCTTCTGATTAAACTCGGTTATAATCAGTTTATCCTTGTCCGTCTCAACCTGGTTAAGATATTTAACCAGGTTTGTTTGGATAATGGCATCACCTCTGATCCTGATCATACCATCGGTAAGTTCATGGCTATCCGGCAGTGCTGTCAGCGGTTGTAGGGTTAATACCTCCCTGACCTTCATTACATTTATACCGAAGCTTTCTTCTCCTATTTTGAACTCTAAAACTTCAAGCTCATTGGTACCGCTTTCCAGTAATATGCCCTTTTTATCGTCCATATCAATCACACCTCGCCGGAATTATATTCCTCATTAAAGCAAATACGTAAAATGTAAATCAACAATACCATTATGTATTGTTAACCGTCAAGGCATCACAAGGACTTGCTTTTAAGCTAAATTAAATCTATCATTTACATGTATAGTTTAGAGAGAAGGAATAAAGTAAATATTGTCGCCCTTGTTGCCTGTTTTATAGCAGCTGGGTGGTAATAATCTGCAAAGATATATAGAGGGAGGGATTTCAGATCATGGCAAATAAACAGTATGATGAACCGGAACTTACAGAACCTGTTAACCTCTGCCTGCCAGATGGAACACTTAACAGGAAAGCAGTCGGCTGGTCGCGTTCACCCTTGCACTACTGTAACCTATCAGGTAGTTTTTTCCGTAAAAAAAGATGGAACTACTGGTGCATTACTACCGATAAATTCCTGTTTTCACTTACCCTTTCCAATATCGATTACATGGGTCTGGCTTTTATCTATTTTCTTGATTTTAACACAAAGGATTTTCATGAATTAACAATAAGCCGCTTATTGGGCAAAGGGTGTAATTTAGGGAATTATACCGATGACGATGCTTTATTCGAAGATCCACGTTTGATGCTCAGTATGAAAACAAAGAACAGCGTCACCCACCTTAAAGTAGAATCACCTGCTTTTGGGGGAGCCCCCCTAAATGCAGACCTGGTTGTCAAAAAACCAGAAGGGCATGAAACCCTTAATGTGGTGATCCCCTGGAGCAAAAAACGATTCCAGTTCACCTCCAAACAAAACACCATGCCTACCTCCGGCTCGGTAGTTGTTGGCAATAAAATCTTTAATGCAGAGCATGGTTTCGCCTGCCTCGACCTGGGACGCGGCAAGTGGCCATTTTCAAGCTTCTGGAACTGGGCTTCCGCATCAGGAATCAGTAAAAACACAACCATTGGTCTCAACCTCGGGGCAGGTTGGACAGATGGAACCGGAATGAACGAAAATGGTTTGTGTATTAATGGCAGGTTGAGTAAAATCAGTGAAGACTTGATTTTTGACTACGACAGGGCTGATTTTATGAAAACCTGGCATATAAGTAGCACGGTATCCGACTCGATCGACCTGCAATTTGAGCCTTTTTTCGAAAGGTTGGCCAAAACAAGCGTCTTATTTCTCGGTTCGGAAGTACACCAGATGATCGGCCGCTTTTCCGGCTCAGTCAGGGACGAGCAGGGAGCAAAATATGAAATCGAAAATCTGATCGGATGGGCAGAAGACCACCATGCCCGCTGGTAAAACTGTTTCGAATTAAAAAGTTGAAGCATTTTAGTCCCATGAAGGAGATTATATGTCTAAAATTGATTTAATCGCCACAGCTACTTTTGGTCTTGAGGCATTGGTCGCTGCTGAATTAAAAGAACTCGGTTATAAAGAGCAAAAAGTTGAAAACGGACGGGTAAATTTTAGCGCCGATGAAAGTGCAATCTGCCGAACCAATCTGTGGCTGCGTACCGCAGACAGGGTTCGCCTGCGCGTTGGAGAGTTTAAGGCAACAAGCTTTGATGAACTATTTGAAAAAACCAGGGCCTTACCGTGGGCCGAACTTATCCCTAAAGATGCTGCTTTTCCAGTTGACGGAAAGTCTGTTCAATCAACCTTGTTCAGCATCTCCGACTGCCAGGCAATCGTTAAGAAAGCAGTTGTTGAAAGCATGAAAAAAACCTACCGTACTGAGTGGTTTAAAGAAACAGGCTCGTTGTTCAAAATAGAAATATCGATGCTGAAGGATATTGCCACCCTGACTATTGATACCAGCGGGCCTGGTTTGCACAAACGCGGTTACCGCACCAGGGCAAGCGAAGCACCTTTAAAGGAAACACTTGCTGCGGCAATGATTATGCTTTCCCGCTGGCAGCCCGGGACAACCCTTGTCGATCCTTTTTGCGGATCGGGGACTATCCCAATTGAA
>Ga0334885_1000642_pt1 | contig 56679 bp, 59 predicted proteins | sample GraSluR1_MG_8_FD_207233 | JGI IMG/M metagenome (GOLD analysis project Ga0334885, IMG submission 207233) | Sludge microbial communities from methane-producing bioreactor in Wageningen University, Netherlands - Granular Sludge_31_05-R1 | ecosystem: Engineered > Bioreactor > Anaerobic >...
TAAAGGTTAAAAGAGTCGTTACCATGCTGCTGAAAGAATTCGTTACCGAAACGTCTAAAAGAGTCATTACCGGAAAGACTCAAGTAGTCATTACCGGACTATATAAAAAAGTCCTTGACACTAGCAACCGGCGTGTCATCTTCTTCAGGCCTTCTACAGGGTCTTGTGCCCCTTGATGCTCATCAGCAAGATCCATATTCAGCTTGGAAGAGCCCTGTTCAAGGAGCTTGCTGACTATCTCATCCTTGTTGGCAAAGTAATGATACATGATCGAGGGGGTATACTCGATTTTTTGGGCAATCTTGCGTATGGAAATGTGGGAAAACCCTTCCTTCTGTGCAATTTCTCTTGCTGCTGCGAGAATTTTGGTTTTCATTATCTCAGCATCACGTTCCCGTCTTGTTTTACTTGACACGGCCGCTCCTTATTGAACAGTGTTTTGTATATGAACACTGTTCGTATACATCCTATCCTCGCTGCTGTCAACTCCAAAGACGAATCGAGAGCACAGTGAGCCAAAAAAGCAGCGAGAGCTGAATGCTCCAAAAGCATGGCAAAATGTGTTGAATTTGTATCTGAGCGCCGATAGCCTCGATTGCCCTTATGTCGTTCTTCACCAAACGCATCGCTTCTGAAGATGCTTTGCTTGAGCATTGTCTTATGGTTTATACCCCTTAGACTTGTGTTGGTCATCATCGATGGCTTTATTTAGACATGTACTATCATAGAAAAACAGAGGGCTTTCATGGCATCGTTTCTGTGTTGTCGAAACCAAGATTATTATTCTTTGATACTATCTTGGCTCTTCTTTTCTTTCTTTTTCTTCTCATACATATCTTTAAAATTACATACAGGTATGTAGACCGGTTTCATGCCAGCACGTTGAGGTCTCTTGCAAAAGTAACTTGTACTTTCGTTCCCAACGAGAGTGCAATTTCACAAAGTGTATCAAGAGTCAGATTTCGATTACCATTCAAAATCTGGGTAACATTAGCAGGCGATGTTTTCAACATTCTTGCCAAATCAGCCTTTTTAATACTTTTTTCTTGCATGACCTTCAAGATTTCTCCAGTCACAAGATTTTTCAAAATTTCTTTTTGAACATCAGGATTACTCTCATACTCTTTAGCTTCAGAGATGAAGCGACTAATTCCATTTCCAGACATCCTAACCCCCTAATATAACTTCTACAAGCTATTTTAAAATAATTCTTTGTATAACTTTAATGAGTTACCTACATAGTTCTTTGTACAATTTAATTGCGTTTTTCTTTTCATCTTTAGGCCACTTATTATCTTTCTTAATACATCCATAAAAACAAATTAAATATTTGCCGTTCCAGAAACAAGCAATTCGTATTTGTCCTGTTTTTATCTCCCAAAAACGTTGGCCTTCAAAAATTTTAAACTTTTTCTCATGACTACAATTCGGAAACGTTTCATCAATGAATCCAAAAACTCCTTGAACGGCAGTCCTGTTCTTTTTTGATTCAAATACATTATCAATGAACTCATAAATCTGTGTTGAGTTTGAAGAATCACCAATAACGGTAAAATGTAATCGGTTTTTATAACCATACATAAGCTCTGTTAAAGGTATTCCATGGTAATCCATTCTTCCTCCTTTGACTCCTATGTTAACATATAAATTAACATAAGTTCGGATTAGTCAAGAGTTTCATACATCAGAAAGCAATTATTTTCGTTTATCTACCAATCATCACTAAGCCAATCAAAAGGATCATAGAGAATCTCAAGAATCCTCGATTCTCCTAAAAAAGTATCTAAAAAAGCAAAAAAGGAGATTGCCCGGTCATCAGGTATCTTACTGAGTGAATCCAGTACAAGGGCATAGCCTCGATTGCAGGGTATGAAATAGCTTGATACGGAAGATTATGAAGCTTTGGTATCGAGGATATCTTGTTGATGCCCCCACGCTGGTTGCGCTTACCCTGCACAAGAAGCTGAGCCGGATTGAGCATGAGCGCTACACAACCAAAGCCTTGAAGTCTTGTTCTTCCAATGGCTTTGAGAAGTAATATCCCTGCACCCGCTCGATTCCTACGCTTCTGACCAATTCCAATTGCTGTTCTGTCTCAACCCCTTCTGCAATAACGCACTTTCCCATCTTGTGCAGCATCTCAGTCAACAGAGTGAGCATGGAAGGGTTTTTCATCGCCGCATGAATAACGCTTTTATCAAACTTTACATAATCATAGGGCAAATCTATCAAAGACTTGAGATTTGAATACCCAGTCCCGAAATCATCCAAAGCAAATGATATTTTCTTCAATGACAACTCAATCATTACCTCAGACACGGTCTCATACGATCGAAGTACTACCGATTCGGTAATCTCAAAGCCGATTCGGCTGGGCTTCACCCCCTCTTGCTCTATGATATCAAGCAGTGTCTTTCCGATAATTTTTGATTCGAAATCTTCTCCCGAGAGATTCATGGCTATGTGATCGATCACACAACTTTGATCAGGGAGCTCCTTGATCAATCTACATACTTTTGCAAGAACAATCTTTGTGAGGTGGACGATCAAACCACTCTGCTCTGCAAGAGGTATAAACTCACCCGGGCGCAGAAAACCCAGATATGAATCTTCTATCCTCATCAACGCCTCGGCAGATACAATTTGTTCGGTTATTGCATCATAAATAGGCTGATAATGTACGATGACCTGCTCAGGGTCCGCTATGGATTCTCGTAACGCAGAGATGATGTTCATCTTCCGTTCATGGTCTGCAATACTTTCGCGTGTGTAGACAATCATGGAAGTATTGCGCACCGTCTTCAGTTGGAGCAGCAATTGGTTTACAGCCCGTTTGAATTCCTCAATGGTAGCTACTTGATCAGGAATATTGATTATTGCCATGTTCACTTGTATGAACACAGACCGTTGCTCTATCTCCCAAGGCTTATTCATCCGCTCTTTGATCTGAGAGGCTATCTTCGCTCCTGTTTCTTCGTTCTTCGAAGGAAGACAGAGCGCAAATTGGTCATTTGCGATTCTGAACACCTCGTTTGAAACCCCGAATGTACTGAGAAACTTTGCAAGATGCACAAGGATTTGATCGCCCAATGAGTGACCATACCGAGTGTTGAAATACCGGAAATTCTCAATATCAAGCAGAATGACAGTATAGGAGGATTTGAATCGGAGTATTCTAATCAACTTTCGTTTGAGCAGCTCGTACGAGGGCAGCTTGGTCAAGGAGTCAACCTTGAGGGAATCGCGTTGCCCAATCAAATAATACAGCACCATCATAAATGAATTCGTCATTATGAACATGACATCCGAATGTGTTATCCAAAAAGAAACGAGAGAAATCGTAAAGGCCGTCGGCATAAGAAAGGAGATGAACAAGAAAGAGCCTTGCAGCTTTGATCGGTGCCCCAGCGTGGGCATAATCATAGCTAAGCAGAAGAAAAAAGAGAGAATCATCATATAGTAGGTTCCCCAGCCAGGGTTCAGATGTTCGTAGGCTTCATTGAATGGATAAAAACGTTGCAGAGGTATGTCGATCAGAGCAATAACGATCAAAACAAAAAGCGGTATTGCATGCAGCAAGGACAATCTTTTTACTAACGTTTCATTGTCGATGACATTGATTGCATTGAAATGCATCCACAGAAACAACAGGACAGGAAAGGAGAGGAAATGAAGTGTCCAGATACTTCTGCTTAGCAGGTATGAATACGAAACGATGCCTTCTTTACCCAAACTCGTGGCTATTGTAATGAGAAGAAATATTGAATAGGCTATCGTCAGCTCGGAAAAAGAACGGCTTCCGCGATCCTTCTTGATCAGGGGAAATCTCAGAACGTCCGCCAAGATGGCTAACATCAGGACCATCGAGAGTATCGTAGCTTCAATATAATGCATAGGTGGCTCCTTGTTCGTTAATCTCAACAGCAAGGCAGAGAAAGGTCATACCTTTGTGCATTATTCACTAATTTTAGTATCCCGTATACTTATTATGCTTTGCTTGGGATCCCTTCCTACAGAGTACAACAGTATGCTTGCACATAAAAAAACAGCGAGAAGCCCTCTCGCTGCAAAAGAAAACAGAATACTTCTACAGGGTTTGTATCTGAGCGACGATGGCGTCGATCGCCCTCAGCTCTTGGTCGTCAAACTGCTCGTTTTCTACAGAAGCGATGCAGTCGATGATCTGTTCCAAACGGCTTGCCCCGATGAGGGCACTGGTCACCGTAGGATTGTGCAGCACCCAAGAGAGTGCCATCTGGGCCAAAGACTGGCCACGGTTGCCGGCAATGTCGTTCAGAGCCCGTAGTTGCTGCTGCAACTCGTTTGTTATTCGCTCGGTCTTGAGGAAGTGATTCCTCGAAGCCCTGGAATCAGAAGGAATATCACTGAGGTATCTATTGGTAAGCAAGCCCTGGGCAAGAGGAGAAAATACAATGCATCCTACTCCTTCTTCATCGAGCACCTGTGTCAGGCCGTCTTCTATCCACCTGTTGAGCATCGAGTAGGAAGGTTGATGAATCAGGCACGGCGTTCCGGCTTTACGCAGCAACTCTATCGCCTTCTTTGTTTGCTCAGGCGGATAGGAAGAGATGCCGACATACAAGGCCTTGCCCTGCTGGACAATGCTGCTCAAAGCTCCCATGGTCTCTTCCAAGGGGGTGTCGGGGTCAAAGCGATGGGAATAGAAAATATCCACATACTCCAAGCCCATGCGCTTCAGGCTCTGGTCTAAGCTGGCGATCAGGTACTTGCGGCTTCCCCACTCACCATAGGGACCGGGCCACATATCATAGCCGGCTTTAGAGGAGATGATCAGCTCATCACGATAGGGTACCAAATCTTGTTTGAAGATCTGGCCGAAGGTGCTCTCAGCCGAGCCTGCCGGTGGTCCATAGTTGTTGGCCAAATCAAAATGGGTGATACCCCGATCGAAGGCTCCCCTGATCATGGTCCTGGCATTCTCAAGTGAGTCGACTCCTCCAAAATTATGCCACAGCCCTAGGCTGATGCGGGGAAGCAAGAGGCCGCTTCTTCCACAGCGCTTATACGGCATCTGTTCATATCGGTTTTCTTGTGCTTGATACATAGTAGGTTCCTTTGTGTTTATGATTTTACCGCCCCCGAGGTAAGACCGGAGACGATATATTTCTGGGCGAAGATGTAGACGAGCAGGACAGGAAGAATGGACATGATATACGAGGCAAATGCAAGATTGTACTCAAAGGTGTACTGGGTCTTGAAGTTGTATTGGAACAAGGGAAGTGTCCAATTCGAGGGGTTTCGATTCAGCAGAATGAGCGGAACCATGAAGTCATTCCAAATCCATAAAAAATCGAGTACCACGATGGTTGCAACCATGGGCATGATCAAGGGATATACAATGGAAAAATAGGCTCTTGCCACACTGCCTCCGTCGATATAGACCGATTCTTCCAATTCAATAGGAACTGTTGTCCTGATATAGTTGGTAAAGAGGAAGACTCCCTTCATGAAGCTTACCCCAATATAGAAGAGAATGACACCGGTTATATTGTTCAATCCCGATCTTCTCATCGAGATCGAGAGCGGAAGCATGATGACCTGAAATGGAATGAAAATACCCATGATGATGAAATAATAGAGGGTCTTGTAGTAGCGCTTGTTGAAATTGCGGGCGATCGCATAGGATGCCATCGGGATCAGGACGGCGATGAAGCAGACACTCACCACCGAGATGACTGTTGAGTTGAAGACAAACCGCCAATAGTTTGCCCGTTGGATGACCGTCCTGAAATTATCGAGATTGAAGGATGAGGGGAGGGCGAAGAAGTTCTGTGTCGATTCCTGGGGAGTCTTGAAGGCGGTGACTACCGTGATGTAAAAAGGAAAGAGCACAAGAACCAAGCCTATGATAAGAAAGGCCAGACGAAGGAGCAGCGTTGCAGCTTTTGGACGGATGATCATGATGCAACTCCTTTCTTGTTCAAGAATGTAATCTGAATCAGGGAAACCACTGCAATGATGACAAACAGGATAACCGCTTCGGCATTTGCATACCCGAATCGGAATGATCCAAAGCCGTGGCTGTAGATGAGCATGCTCACCACCTCGGTTTTTCCCGCAGGTCCTCCGTCGGTAAGGATGAGGATGTAGTCGAAGACAGTGATGCCGGCCTTGAAGGAGAGCACCAGATTCACACTCAGCACAGGAATGATGTAGGGCAGTGTAATGCTGAAGAAGCTTTTGATATTTCCAGCCCCGTCCAGCGCTGCCGATTCGTAGAGTTCGTTCGGAACACTCTGCAAGCCTGCAATGAAGAGGACTGTGGGGATGGCCACAGCTTGCCAGATGTTGACGATCAAGACGCCATAGAGGGCTGTGTCGGGCATTGCCAGAAGATTGTTTGACAGCATATCCAGGTGCAAAAGCTGACCGATCTTAGGAAGTACATAAAAGAAGATCTTGTCAAAGATCAGAGAGGCTGTCACCAAAGAGATCATTGCCGGAAAGAAGAAGACCGAACGGAAGAAGGTGAGAGCCCTGATCTTCTTGTTCAAGGCGAGGGCGAGCAGCAGTGAGATGAGCATGGTGAATGTCACCAGGATCAAGGCATATTGGAAGGTAATTTGCAGAGAGCTGAAGATGCGGTCAGATTTGAAGATCCGGATATAGTTGCTTAATCCCACCATGTTGTAGTTGCTGGTAAGTCCGTTCCAGTCGGTAAGGCTGTAATACAGTCCACTGACAAAGTTGACGCCCCAGATCATTGTATAAAAGAACAGGGCCGGAAGTGTGAACAGGACAAAGGTGATTTTTCCGTATTTTGCTGTACTGGTTTGATTTTTCATGATACCCCTCATCCTAACCATACAAGAGGCAACGAATGCCCACCAGAGGGGGAGCATTCGCTGCCAGACTTCGATCAATACCGAGAATCGGCAAATACTTTTTCGTATTGCTTGAGGAAGGACTGGATATCCCCGTCAAGCAACAACTGCTGTACCACCTTGTTGTGATCGTTGACCACCGACAGCTCAAAGACTCCCTTGATCCATGGTGTTACGTTACCGCGGTTGATCACCTCGATCACTTCTTTGATATTCTCGTTCTTCACCTCAACGCCGATGATGCAAGAGGGGGTCTTGTCAAGATCGGAGAAGAGTTGGGCGTTCTCTTTTCTCGAGAGGAACTCGACGAATTTCAGGGCGGCGTCCCTATGCTCTGTCTTGCTTGAGACACAGACAGCAGCATCGATACCGGCCAAGGCCGAGGTCTTCTCTGCAACGTCGCCGGGGAAGGGGAACATGCCGATCTCAGCATCAGGGTTGGCGCTGTTGAGGGTGGTCAGAGCATAGCTTCCCAACAAGGTCATTGCAGCCTGCTTGTTTGCAAACAATTCAGCAGATTGAGGATAGGCAACACCCAAAGATCCTGGTTTTGCATAGGTCCTCAGCTCAAGAGTCACCTCGGCTATTCTTGTGAACAAGGGGAAATCGGCAAGTTTTTTGCTTCCTGCCTGCACCTGCTCCAGATGACCCAAGAAACCCGGGCTGATCGAACCGGAGGAGATCAGGTAGGAGTGCTCGATCATGTTGCGGTCGGCAAAGATGAACGGGGTGATGCCGTTTTTCTGCAGAGTCTTTGCTACTTCGATCAACTGGGCATAGGTCTTGGGAATCTCAAGCCCAAGATCTCTGAAGATGTCCATGTGGTAGTACACTCCGCCGAAGTTTTGGCTGATCGGAAGGGCGTACTGATTGCCGTCCGCCTGTTTGGCCATCTCAAGCATCCCGGGATTTACCCGGTTCATGAAATCATACTCAGAAAGATTCAGTACCAAGCCTGTTGCAACCTTGTCTCGGAATTGCAGCTGGGTGGGGTAATCGGAGAAGATATCAGGAACATCACCTCCGGCCATGCGGGTCAATAAGACAATGTGCGGCTCGGGAACGGTAACCTGCTCGATGATGATGCCCGGGTTCTCTGCCTGGAATTTCTCGATCAGTGTTGCGTAGGTGTTCACCGCTTCTGTCTTCTGCTGGAAGAACTCCAGTTTTACTACATCGCTTTGTGCTTCTGTCGCCCCTCTAGCAGAGACGATACTCAGCGAGACCGATAAGACCAACAGTACAATGCTCAGTTTTTTTGCCATTTCAAACCTCCTTTTGGTTTTGGTAGCTTATTATTTGGGTAGAAAGGAGTGTGCAGCCTCAACTGCTATCTTCACCCGGTTCTCATCCGCTTTTACGGTACAGTCGGCACCGAGGATGAATCGCTTCGGGGCCTGCTCGAGGGCGGTGCGTGCCTCAAGAAAGACCTCTTCGCTCGTCCCCTTTGTAATTGCTTGGTGACGATTCATTCCTCCCATCACAGGACGAGCGAAGAGGGTTGAGAGTTCTTCTAAGGTAATCGAGCTTCCTTCCAGTTCGAGGCTGGTGTTCACGATGGTCGAGGGGTACTCGACAAATTGCTCGAGATGGTCATATTTGAGGGTGTAGTCACAGATATGCAAGATGGTGCAGAGGCTCTTGTTTGCTGCTTCCATGATCGCCAGGTCATAGGGTTTGACCATGGTTTCAAAGGTCTTTGCGTCTTCGAATCGGCCGGCTTCTCCCCCTTGTGTCGAGACGTAGAAACCGTCCACTCCAAGGGCCAGACACTCCTGGATATAGATCTTCAAGCTCTCTGTGATCCTCTGCATCCCGATCGCTACAGAATCGGGGTCCTGTGCAATATGGGAGAGCAGCAGTTCATCGCCTACTGTGTGCCCTGCACACATGAATGGGGAGTAGACGGTTGCCAAGACAAGAGATTCTTTGTCGATCGCCTGTACCACCCCTTTGATGACTTCTAGGGCTTTTTGGTAAAAGTCCTTGTCGTAGATCGGCATGGTCAGCCAATCTTTCGGCTCCTTGATCGATTGCAAGGGCGGAAATGAGTGTTCGAACTGGACCTTCATGAAGTCCATGTCGGTGGCATGAAAATATGCCAGGTGTCTATGGATGGCGGCCTTGCCTTCTTTGAAGGCTGGTCCAAAATGACAGAAGAAAGCCGAGGGTGTGTAGTCCCAGCTGTTGTGTGTGTGTAAGAGTTCAAGCATGCGGTCTCGTTTACTGATACTCATTGCAAATCCTTTGATATAAATTGTTATCGTGAACATTGTAAAACGCAGATAATATATTTGTCAACGATAATATATTATTTTTAATTTGTTTATTTATTATAAATTACATACGTTTGTTATCAATACTAAAAATGTTACTTGTAACATTGTAAAAGATGGAGTATGCTTATTTTAAAGAAAAATAGCTGGTTTTGTGGTATGGGGGGGAACATGGCGGTAACAATCCGGGATATAGCAAGAATTGCTCAAGTCAGTCACATGACGGTCTCAAGGGCCTTGAACAACAGCCCGTTGGTCAAAGAGGACACAAAAGAGAAGGTGATGCAGATTGCTCAGCAGATGGGCTTTGAGTTCAATGCAAGTGCAAGGGCCTTATGCACAAAAAGCACCGGTTGCATTGGAATCGTCTACTCGCTTCGCTTCATCGACCCGAGAAACAGCCAATACACCATAACCTTCCTGCATGAAATCCAAGGAACCCTGGAGCAGATGGGTTTTGACAGCATCCTTGTCTCGCTGTTCAACGTCAATACCGGTCAGTCCAATGCAAAGCGTCTTGCCATGCAACAGAAGGTGGATGGCTTTATCTTCATCTCCTCGCTCTTGGATGACGAGACGGTCGCCCTTCTTGAGCAGAAACAGATTCCGTTCGTCTATGTCGATCCAACCGAGACGATCCCAACAACACAGAAGGTCAGCGTCTATGCGACCAACAATGTGATGGGTGGCATGCTGGCCACCGATTGTCTGATAGAGAAAGGGTATTGCAAGAATCCCATCTGTATGAGCCTCTCACAGCAGGACTCACAGATCAACATATCAGACAGAATCGTAGGGTTTGAGAAGTCGATGAAGAACCATGGCCTGAGTGTAACCCCCGCTTCAATTGTCAGGGTGGGGCCCGGGGCCATCTTCGACCTCGGCTATCGATACATCCAGCTGCACATCAAGCAGCTGTTGCAAAACAAGGTAGACGGCATCTTTGCCGTAGCCGACCTCTTGGCCTTGGGCATCCTCGCAGCCCTCAAGGAGCGTGCCATAGACGTACCTGGAGACATTCGTATCGTAGGATACGACAACACCACCATAGGAACCTACTTCTCTCCCCGGCTCACCACCATCCACCAGCCACGGGAGCAACTCTCTCTGCTCTCCTGCAAAAAGCTCGTCTCCCTGATCAAGACCTACCGCTTGGACAACACTGTCTATGAGAGCATCCCACCCAAGCTGATCACCAGGGAGACATGTTAGGATGATACATTGACGCATGCCGGCAATAGGGAGTACCGTAAGATATACCACGGAGGGCAAGGAGGTATTGGTAATGGCTACTGCAGATCAGATCAAAAGCTTAGTAAAAGCTCATAACGATAATGACAATGAAAAATTCAAGACAGTAGTATTGCAAATAGCAGCCTATGAGGCAAAGTTGAACCATGCAGGCCTTGCTCGTGACTTGAAAAAACTAGCTGAAAAAACAGGTACTGTGAAAGCAAATATGCTCCATCTGAACCAGATGCAACAAAACCCTATGCTGACTCTTTCAGTGCCAACCGAAAGATTGAAGGATTTGATTGTGTCTGATGAGATACAGCAAAGAATCCAAAGAATCCTGCATGAATTCAGAAACAGAAACAAATTGAGAAGTTATGGGATGACCAACCGTCGGAAAATACTTATCGAAGGAAATCCGGGAACCGGCAAAACCTTTACCGCTGCGGTGATAGCTTCTGAAACAGGATTGCCCCTCTATACGGTTCAGATGGATAAGTTGGTTACAAAATTCATGGGTGAAACCAGTTCAAAGTTGCGACAGATTTTTGATTCTGTTGAGAATACAATCGGTGTGTATCTCTTTGATGAATTTGATGCGATTGGAGCAGACAGAAATCTTGATAATGAGGTTGGAGAAATGAGAAGAATCCTGAACTCGTTTCTTCAATTTATAGAGCAGGATTCCTCTGATAGCATTATTGTTGCAGCAACAAACAACCAAAGGTTATTGGATCAGGCCTTGTTTAGGCGTTTTGATGATGTTTTGCATTATTCAATGCCAACTGAAAGCGAAGTGAAACGTCTGTATCACTATAAGTTGTCATCCTTCCAACGTGATTTCGTACCCTCATCTGTCTTGATTGAAGAGTCTCTTAAGCTCTGTCATTCCGAGATAATCAGGGTATGTGAAGATGCAATCAAGGATTCAATTTTGCAAGATACTCAAATAACACACTCTAAAATTCTGAACCTAGTCAAAGAAAGACTGACGTTATACTCTAAAAAGGAGGCATAACGCGTGTCGGTTGAAAAAAAGAATATATTTTTAGATGGAACAAAAACATCCATTCCATATGTTGGATCGGGTAATGGCCCTAAAAACTTTCCTCCACGAGATGACCATAAGGCGCATGCAAAACGTATCGAGAGGAAATTGAAAGAATGTTATGAGCGCTCTCAAATACAAAAGCAAGCAGCTGCAATACGATATAAAGAAGGTGTATACCTTGAATTTTCTAGTGCTGCTCAGTATGACTTAGCGACTAAGAGTTTGGAGAACATTGCTCAGGGCATTCGTCTTCTGACAGTTAAAGCTGAAGAACAAACAAAAACAGTGAAAGCTACGGTATATATCCCTGCTGGGAAGGAATCATACTTTCTCAAAAAAATTGAAGCATATTCATCAGAGGTAACAGAAAAAGGAATACCAAAAAATAATGATTTAATTCGTAGCATTGAAGGTATTAGAGTTGCAATGCTCGATTCATTCTGGATTGGTAAACCAGAAAGTATTCCAGGTGAGGTTGCTCAATGGTGTGAAGTATGGAGTAGGTATGATCGTACATGCTTTGAAGATTCAGAAAAGAACCTCTTTGAGTGTTGTAAAACATTGGGAATAGATATTGATCAAAATAAGCTGATTTTCCCTGAACGAGTAGTGCATCTAATCAAGGCAAATAGAAGACAATTGTCTGATTTGATAAGCGCTTGTGATTATATAGCTGAATTTCGTAGAGCTCCTGAGCCTGCGAGTTTTTTTAATGAACTCTCTGGTGCAGAGCAACAACAATGGACTACCGATTTATTGAATCGAACAGATTTTTTGAATAGTAATGCTACAATTTGCTTGCTAGACACAGGACTTAATAGTTCACATCCTCTGATAGAGCCGGCAATAAAAGATCCTTCGACGGTTCAAGCCGTTGTTTCACCTTGGGGCGTGCATGATCATATGGGGCACGGGACCGAAATGGCAGGAGTAGCCATATATTATAACTTGAAAGATAGGTTGATGCATTCTGACAGACAAATTATCAATCATAAAATTGAATCGGTAAAAATACTGCCACCGAAAGGCGAAAATACAGTAGAGTTATATGGAGCAATTACCGAACAAGCTGTTGCATTAGCAGAAATATCGAACCCTGAAGCTGATAGATCGTTGTGTATGGCTGTTACTGCTCCATATTACAATACAGAGGACGGTAGTCCTACTTCTTGGTCAGCTGCGGTGGATAGCATCACCTCAGGGGCTAACGAGAACGGTGAAAAGCGCTTGTTTTTTATTAGTGCTGGAAATGTATACCCTGAAGAACTAACAGATAATGATTATCCTGATACGAGTATTCGTCATGGAGTTGAAAATCCAGGCCAATCTTGGAATGGTGTCACAGTCGGAGCGATGGCAAATGATATTAAGATTTCTGACTCTCGTTATAAGCATTTTCGTCCAGTTGCTGATGTAGGGCAATTATCACCATACAGTTCCACATCTGTACTGTGGGATAATAAGTGGCCAATTAAGCCTGAAATTGTTTTAGATGGTGGTAACATGGCTACAAATGGCACTGATTATTCTGAGTGCGAAGATCTATCTCTTTTGACTACATACCATAAACATCTAGTACGCCAATTTTCAACTATTTGGGGAACGAGTTCAGCAGCAGCTCAAGCATCATGGATGGCGGCGCAATTGTATGCAGAGTATCCTGGCATATGGCCTGAGACAGTACGAGCTTTATTAGTGCACTCTGCAAGATGGACTGAAGGTATGTATAGACAGTTTTGCCAAGAGGATTCCAAAACAAAAGGGAGAAGAAAATTATTACGTACTTGTGGGTATGGTGTTCCTAACCTGTCAAAAGCAATTCAGTGCGTTGATAATTCAGTGAATTTGATTATTCAAGGCGAGTTACAACCATTTACCAAAGAGCATATGAATGAAATGCACTTGCATGATATGCCATGGCCAAAAGAAATATTGCAGTCTTTAGGAGAGATAGAGGCAACGATCAGGGTTACTCTTTCATATTTTATTGAGCCAGGACCGGGAGAAGTTGGCTGGAAAGACAAATATCGATATCCTTCCTGCGGACTTAGGTTTGATGTCATCAACAGTAATGAATCATTAGAGGATTTCAAGAAACGCATAAATATTAAAATGCGTGGTGAAGATATAAAAGACAGTGGAGATGGAAGTAGCAGAAATTGGTATCTGGGTGTTCAAAATCGTGATGTTGGTTCAATACATTCAGATTTTTGTAAAGACTTAGCTATTAATTTATGTGAGGCAAAGTATGTTGCAGTGTATCCAATTGTCGGTTGGTGGAAAGAAAGAAGGCATCTTGGTAAATACAATGAGAAAGTAAGATATGCTCTTGTCATTACAATCGAAACACCTGAAGTTGGAGTTGATTTGTATACGCCAATTATAAATGAAATCAAAATTATAAAAACAATTGAGATTACCATCTAACCAAACAGAAGCTCATTCTCAGAGGTCCGATGCATTGACTGTTGAGTATGTCCTTTTTCCCAAATCTTATCGGTCTCGTTCGCCCAGAACTTGCTTGGGCCATCGCTCTAGCGGGTGAGCTCTCCTGCAAAAAGCTCGTCTCCCTGATCAAGACGTACCGCTTGGACAACACTGTCTATGAGAGCATCCCACCCAAGCTGATCACCAGGGAGACGTGTTAAAGAGATACAACTGTAACGCACACTGTATAGAGAGCCTTGAAAAAGGCTTTCTGTACAATGCACGTTACAAAAAAGAGTCTTCAACACTCTACAGATCGTCTTAGGACACCTCTGCTTTCCTGTGGCTCTTCTGCCACAGCCTGTCGGCCTCTTTCGCCCAGAGCTTGCTCGGCCCCTCACACTTGGCGGTAAGTGCTTCAACACTCTCCGGCTCCTGCAAGTCTGTTGAGTGTGCTTCTGTTGCATTGACCATCTTTCTGAGCGCTTGTGGGTTGTCTAGAAGCGGGCAGGGGCGAAGGTGGTTCTCGTTGAACGGTTGGCCCTTGTAGTACTGCATGAACAGGGGGTTCTTGTACGCCTCGAGCAGGCTGTGGGTGTGGATGTTGCTGTCTGAGTAGTGGATGAAGGCACAGGGTTCGATGTCGCCGTTTGCATTGATGTGCAAATAGCACCGTCCTCCTGCAATGCATCCTTGGACAAACTCCCCGTCGTTCCAGAAATCCATCGTAAAGAGACCCTTGGTTTTCCTGAACGCCCTCAGCTGCTCATACATGAACGAGCGCTGAGCTGCACTTGCCATCAGCGACGGAACTGCCTGTCCTCCTATGGGGATGTAGGTGAAGAACCAGGCAAACTTTGCCCCCGCTTCTATCATGTGGTCCATGAACGCCTCGCTGCCTATCTCATCGACGTTCTGAGAGGTATAACAGCAGCTCACGCCATAGAGCAGGCGGTACTTCTTCAAGATCGCCATCGCCTGCATCACCTTTTGGTAGGTGCCTTCTCCTCTTCTGCTGTCGGTGGCCTTTTCAAAGCCCTCCACACTCAAGGCGGGGTAGAAGTTCTTGACCTCAAGCATCTGCTGGGCAAACGCCTCATCGATCAAGGTGCCGTTGGTGAAGGCAAGGAAGGCGCAGTCAGGATTCTCCTTGCATAGGCGGATGATGTCATCCTTTCTGACCAAGGGTTCTCCACCACTGTAGATGTACATGTAGGTGCCAAGCGCCTTGCCTTGTTGGATGATGCTGTCAAGCGTCTTATAATCCATGTTCATCTTGTTTCCATACTCGGCAGCCCAGCACCAGGTGCAGTGCAGATTGCACGCACTGGTAGGATCCATCAAGATGGCCCAAGGCAGGTTGCACTTGTGAACCTTTCGTAGCTCTTTTTGATCGGCGCGGCCGGTAAGTACAGAATTGATGAAGAAGGTGCGGTAAAACGTCTTGAGCACCTCTTCATCGACATCCTTGAAGAATGAGAGGATGTAGGAGTACCAATTGCTCTCTTTGTCCTCGATGATGGAGCGAATGAAGTCCCTCACTTGCTTGTAGGAGTTCTTCGTATCGAAGTCATCAACTATCTTCAAGAGTTTGGGCAGGTTTTCTTCTACATTGCCCCCAAGATACCTCAGGCCAATATCCCCTGCCATGCGTACCATGTGCCGTTTTGCTATGTTCATTGTGTTTCCCTCTTGCCTACAAGTATGCAAACCCTTTTTATGGTAAGAAATACCCATACTGGTACACCTGGGCAAAAAGGTAACACTTCTCCTATTCTGGGGTAGGGTTCAACAGGGTGCTCACCCGTTTGGTCAACACCAGGGCAACGGCTATCAGCTCGTCCAAAAACTGCTCTGCACTGATCGGGGGCATTCGCTTGAGCCACTGACTGAGGGCTGAGATGAGAAAATCACTGACCATGCGCGAAACTCCCTCGATGTTGATCTCGCTCTTGCTGTCCAGTGAGAGCGTCTTGCTCACCAAGGGCTCGAGCTCTCCCACCAAATGATCGCGCAGTGCCCCAGGACAGCCGTCAGAGAGAGCATGCATATAGAAGTCTCGATGCTCCTCAAAATACGTGCAGAGCTTCAAGGCAACAAGGTACGAAGAACCTTGCTCAATGTACTCTCTGAGCAGATAGCCGATCTCCTGATTGAAGATCCACACCACCAGCGCATACTTGTCTTTGAAGTGATAGTAGAAACTCTTCCTGTTCAGCTGACACACCAAGCAGATGTCGGCAATGGATATCTTCTCCAGTGTCTTGGTTTGCATGCACTGCTTCAGCGCATCGGCCAACGCTTGCTTCGTAATGAATGAGCTAGACATGTGTCTAATTATACGCAAGCCTCGACAAAACGGCTAGAGGCTCGGGGAGGGGATACCTGTATAGATTATCCTACATTCTTAATCGAAAATATCTCATTGCAGGTAATCTATGGCCAAACATAGGCTTACTGCAAAGAAATATTTCCTAAAAATCTATTTGACAGGAGAGTATTTCTGTTTAATACTGACTTTGTAGTACAAACTACAAACTAACAAAGGAGAGAGAAAATGAAAAAAATCATTGTTCTTGTAGTACTGCTCTGTCTCAGTGTGGCCCTCTTTGCCACTGGTACAAAAGAAGCAAGTGTAAGCACTGCCCCTTGGCAGGAAAAAGGTACCCCGCTATCTGATGTGCGTGTCCGTCAAGCACTGCTGCTTGCAATCGATATGCAGACCATCGTTGACGAGCTCTTTGAAGGAATGGCCGAGCGGGCAATTGCCATGACGAGCCCAGGCGCATATTTGGCAGAAGGCCTTGAGAGCTATGACTACGATCCTCAAAAAGCCAAGGCTCTGTTGGAAGCAGCTCAATGGCCAAAAGACTACACTCTTGATGTGGTCTATTACTACAGCGACCAGCAGACAGTCGATCTTATGGCGATCATCCAGCAGTATTGGGCGGCAGTCGGGGTCAAATCCTCATTCCGAAAGCTCGAAGGCGACCTCTCTGCACAGCTGTGGACACCCCCTGCCGACCGCAAGGTAGGACCCTCTGAGGTCAAATGGGACCTTGCCTATGCAGCAGTGGCAGCACTCAGTGAGAATGAATTCTATGACCGTTTTGAGAGCACCGCGAGCAACAACTCCACGATTCCTTACCAGGAAGGCTTGGACGAGTTGGTTAAGGCCACCCGGGCCACCGCCGATGTCCAAAAGCAGATAGAGGCATTCAAGGCCTTGCAGCGGAAGATCAACAAGAATATGTACAACATTCCTCTGTATCACCAGCTCTCGTTCATCTACATCAGCGACAAGATCGACCTGAAGCAGAATGCCTTGGGCAACGACCAGTTCAGCTATGAAAAGAATATTCTCGATTGGACCACCACCCGTCCTGACGGCATGATCTACTCCAACGGCGGTCCGATGGAATTCTATGAGGCTCCTGTGGTCAACCCAGGCTTGTACCTCTATCAGGAACTCCTCTTCGACAAGCTGATCAATGCCGACGAGAACCTCACCCCTACAGAAGGCATGCTTGCCAAATCCTACACCGTCTCTGCCGACGGCATGCAGATCACCTTCGACCTACGCACCGACGTGTTGTGGCATGACGGCAGAAGATTCTCCTCTGATGATGTACTCTTCACCTTTGAGTACCTGATCAAGACACCCGGCCTCAATGCAGTTGCCTTGAACACACTCAAGTCCATCTCTGGTGCCGATGCCTATCTTGAAGGGAAAGCATCATCCATCAGCGGAGTACGGGTAGAGGGCAACAAGGTTGTCGTAACCTTCGAAACACTCGATCCCAATGCCTTGCTGACCTTCAGCCAGTGGCCGATCCTTCCCAAGCACCTGCTCGGATCAAGCAACCCAGTGCTCTTCCAGCAGAACGCGTTCTGGCAAAATCCCATTGGCACCGGTCCCTTCAAAGTGGCGCAGACAGTCATGGACAACTACGCAATCCTTGAGCGCAATGCCAATTACTATCGCACCGGCAGTGGGAACATCAAGAAGATATACCTGCATGCCAGCAAGGAAAATGACGGCAACCTGATCAAGAACGCCGAAAGTGGTCGTATTGATTATGCTTGGAGCAAGAGCGTCGCCGATGCCCAGGCCATCGAAAAGATTGCGCATATGACGGTCAATCCTGTGAACATCCGCTATACCCGCCTGTTCTGGGTAAACCAGTATCCGCATCCTGCTAATAAGTAATCTGCTACAATAGGTGATGCAGCGCTCTTAGGCTGCATCACAGATGTTCTTCTTGGAGGTTGTCCGGTGATTTCATTCATCATCCGAAAATTCCTACTTCTGATTCCCCTCTTGTTGGTGATCAGCTTCCTCATTTTCCTGGGCATGGAACTCATGCCCGGTGATGCGGTCGATTTTATGATTCCCCCCGATGCTTTGGCAACGATCAGCCAAGCTGAATTGGACCTGTTGCGCTCAGAATTGGGCTTGGATGCCCCATTCTTGGTTCGGTATGGGACCTGGCTGGTCAATTTGGTGCAGGGCGATTTTGGATACAGCCTCCAAAGCGGGGTTGCCGTGAGCACCCTGCTCGCAAACACCCTCCCGGCCACGCTTGAGCTCTCTCTTGCCGCCTTGGTGCTCTCCACCTTGTTCGGCAGCATATTGGGCGTAGTCTCGGCCTTGTACAAGGGAAGGCTCTCTGACAACGTCCTAACGGTCATGGGAATGATCGGGGTGGCCATCCCCCAGTTTTTGTTCGGCCTTATCATGATTGTGGTCTTCGTTTTCAAATTGGGTTGGTTTCCGGTAGGCGGTCGTCTGACGGTGGGCAACGAGGCCTTCTTGCAACGACTGGACCATCTCATTCTTCCCTCCGTGGTACTGGCGCTCTCCATGACTGCCGGGGTGATGCGCTACTGCCGCTCAAGTATGCTCGATTCCCTGAACAAGGAGTTCATCAAGACTGCCCGCAGCAAGGGGTTGCCCCCGTGGCGGGTAAACTTGGTGCATGGGCTTCGGGTGGCCATGACGCCGGTGGCTGTGCTCATAGGCTTCCGTCTTCCGATGCTCATCGGTGGTTCGGTCGTTATCGAGCAGGTTTTTCAGTGGCCCGGAGTGGGGCAGATGTTTGTCTCTGCAGTACGGAGCCAGAACACCCCCATCGTGATGATGGTTGCCTTCTTCAGTGTCCTTATTGTTTTGATCGCCAGCATCCTGGTCGATATCGCTACCGCCTTGCTCGATCCTCGGGTCAAGCTCTCATAAAGGAGTCCAAAAGTGGCAAGAGACGCTCTGAATCGCAAGATGGACCGCCTGCTTCTTCTTGAGGAACAAGGCAGGCTTTCAGGCAATCCGACCAACCGCACCTTGCGCAAAATCGCGGCAAACCCTTTGGCGATCATCGGCTTGGTGCTCTTTCTCATCCTGTTGCTCGCCTGCATGGCAGCACCCTTGATCAGCACATATGGACCGAATGCCATCGATTTGCGCAACCGCCTTTCCCCTCCCTCAAGAGCCCATCTATTGGGAACAGACCAGATCGGGCGGGACATCTTCTCACGTATCCTCTATGGCGGACGTATCTCGATCTTTGTAGGGCTTGGTTCGGCTCTGGGAGCAGCGCTCATCGGAGTCAGCCTGGGAACCTACGCCGGCTACCGGCGTGGGGCCCTCGACGCCCTGGTGATGAAAGTCAGTGAAATCATGATGAGCTTTCCCCAGATCATCCTCGTTTCCATCCTCGTGACCATCGTAGGTCAGAGCTTGTGGAACCTCTTGTTGATCTTCATCCTCACCGGCTGGCCGAGTATGTATCGCATGGCTCGGTCTCAGATGCTCAGCATCCGTGAAATGGAGTACATCCAGGCCCTGCAGGCCTTCGGGATCGGAAGCTTCACCATCAGCTTCAAGCATATGCTTGTCAATGCAGTAGGACCGATCTTTGTAAACATCACGCTCTCCACGGCAATGTTCATCCTTCAGGAAGCTGCCCTGAGCTTTCTTGGCCTCGGGGTTCCCTTGGAGCAGGCCACCTGGGGAAACATCCTCAACGTCGCCCAGGATCTGAACATCCTGCGGGGTGCTTGGTGGGTTTGGCTTCCTGTAGGTTTGGTCATCACACTCTTTGTCATGGCGATCAATTTCATCGGCGACGGGTTGCGTGATGCCGCAGACCCCACACAGGTAGGCTGATATGCAACACGAACCAATACTTACCGTGGACGACCTCTGTGTCAACTTCTACACCAACCAACGGTGCAACAAAGCCCTGCGCAATGTTTCGTTTTCCCTGAGCAAGGGAAGGACCCTCTGCCTTGTCGGTGAGTCAGGCTGCGGCAAGAGCGTGACGGCCAACGCAATCATGCAGTTGCTGCCATCACTCAGCCGTATAGAACAGGGCACGATCACCTACCATGCACAAGAGGGGGCGGTACATATCGAGCGCCTCTCTCGCAATGCACGAGAGATGCGGCGCCTCAGGGGTGAAGACATTGCCATGATCTTCCAAGACCCCATGACAGCCTTGAACCCCGTCTTCTCGGTAGGGTTCCAGATAGATGAGATGATATTGAATCATACCAATCTTTCCAAGAAGAAGGCTCGAGAGCGCTCTGTAGAGCTGCTCAAGCAGATGGGAGTTCCTCTGCCAGAGCAACGAGCAGGGGAGTATCCCCATCAATACTCAGGAGGCATGCGCCAGCGTGCCATGATCGCCATGGCCATGGCCTGCGATCCCAAGATCCTCATTGCTGATGAGCCTACCACTGCCTTGGATGTCACCATCCAAGCCCAGATATTCGCCCTCATGCATGCTTTGAAAGAGCAGAAAGAGACCTCCATCCTTCTGATAACCCACGACATGGGCGTTGTCTGTGAGATGGCTGACGACGTGGCGGTGATGTATATGGGCAACATCGTCGAGCGTGGCTCGGTCGTGCAGGTGATGGGTTGCCCAGCCCATCCGTACACACGTGCATTACTCGCTTCCATTCCGGTACTGGGAAAGGGGAAAGAGCAGAGTCTTGAGCCGATCAGAGGCACAACACCCGATCCCTTCGACCGGCCTAAGGGGTGTCAGTTCGCCCCTCGATGCGATTTTGCAACACAAGAGTGTCATAAAGCGATGCCCGATGAGCAGATCATCGACCAAGACGGACACATGGTTCGTTGTTTCAACTATAAGGAGCTGATGAATGAGCGACAGGCGTGAAGTGCTGATGAAGATTGAGGGACTGAAAACCTACTTCCCTGTCAAGAAAGGGATTTTCAAACGTACCGTCGGTCACGTCAAGGCCGTCGACGGCGTTGACTTGGAAATCTTCCGTGGTGAGACGCTGGGCATCGTAGGAGAGTCGGGGTGCGGCAAGACCACCTTGGGCAAATCCTTGCTCCGGCTTTCTCAGAGTTCAGGGGGCAAGGTCATCTATGACTTTGCCGACGGCAAGAAGGACGTGTTGAGCCTGAAGGGAGCAGATCTGGATCAAGCGCGCAGGCATCTGCAGATCATCTTTCAAGACCCATACTCTTCACTCAATCCCTCCTTTACCATTTTTGGCTCTTTCGACGATCCTCTTAAGAAGATGGGGGTCCGCAGCAAGAAGGAGCGCCGAAAGCTCGTAGCCAAGCTTCTGGCCGACGTCAACCTTCCCCCTGAATACATGACTCGCTATCCCAACGAGTTCAGCGGCGGTCAGCGTCAGCGCATCGGCATCGCCCGAGCGCTTTCGGTCAACCCTCAGTTGATCGTCTGTGATGAGGCTGTATCGGCCCTTGACGTCTCGATCCAGGCTCAGGTGCTCAAGCTTTTGCGCACCCTGCAATCTGAGCGAAATCTTACCTACTTGTTCATCACCCACGACCTCTCGGTTGTCGAGTACATTGCTGATAGGATTGCCGTAATGTACCTTGGCAAGATTGTCGAGCTTGCAGACACCGATGAGCTTTTCAAACATCCGCTGCACCCCTATACCCGGGCTCTCCTTTCTGCCATTCCCATCGCCGATATTACGAAGAAGCGAACGCGCACCCCTTTGCAGGGGGACGTACCCAGTCCGGTCGACATCCCTATGGGGTGTCCCTTCCATCCTCGCTGTGGCTTTTGCACCGACCTGTGCAAAAAGGAGTTTCCTCACTTGCAGAAGATCGAGGCAGGTTCTCACCTAGTTGGCTGTCACTACGCTCAGAGGTTTGTTTCACAAGCCTTTTCACTATAACCAAGGAGTCTCTACCATGTGTTCAAAACCAAACATTCGCCATATTACCGGCGTCATCCCTGCAATGCTCAGCACCTTCGACGAGCAGGAGCAACTCGACTTGAAGCGATCGGGTCTTCTTGTCGAGCACCTGATCGCCAGCGGCGTACACGGTCTGTACATCACCGGCAGTACCGGTGAGGGGTTCTTGATGACCATCGAGGAACGCAAGCGCTTTGCCCAGGAGGTCGTACAGCGCGTGAACAACCGCATACCGGTCATCGTCCACGTCGGGGCCATCAGCACCAAGCTTGGCATCGAGCTTGCCCAGCATGCCCAAGCCATCGGCGCTGACGCCATCAGCAGCGTTCCTCCCTTCTACTACCAGTACACCCCTGATGAAATCTTTCGGTATTACGAGGACCTTTGCAGCAGCGTCGACCTGCCCATGATCGTCTACAACATCGCCCTCGCCACTTTGATGGGCAACGACCTGGTACTGCGACTTGCTACCATCGACGGCGTCTGCGGCTTGAAGTTCACCGGTACCCAGCATCATGATATGGCGCTGCTCAAAGAGCGCCTCGGTCCTGACTTCATGGTCTACTCAGGCTGTGACGAGATGGCAACCCAGGGCTTGCTCGCCGGCAGCGACGGCTTGATCGGTTCTTTCTACAACATCATCCCCGACGTATTTCTCAAGATCTATGACCTCTGTCAAAAGGGCTGTTATACACAGGCCATGGAAGTACAGCGACACGCAACGCGGTTTATCGTCGAGGCAGTACGATACGGGCACTTCGGCGTGATCAAGCAACTGCTCACCGACAGCGGGGTCGACGTCGGTCCTGTACGTCGGCCTTTCAACCGGCCTTCACAAGAGGTGATGGACAGGATGTGGGCATTCATCGACGGGATGCACGATCAGCTTTTGATGGATTTTGCCAGTCACAAGCGTTGATACACCACGTTCTTTTGGATATGGTAGACAGGACATACGAGGCGGGAAGGAACATGAAGAACTTAAAGAACAAGAAGTTGTATTTGCAGGTCTACGAGGAACTTCGTGGTTACATCGTGCAGAACAACCTCCAGCCGGGGGACAAGCTTCCCACCGAGATGGAGATGTCCAAGGCCTTAGGCGTCTCGCGCAACGTGCTGCGCGAGGCGATCAAAACCTTGGAGATCATCGGGGTCGTCTCCAGCAAACCCGGCGTGGGCATCGTCGTCAACAGCTTCAACGCAAACTTCCTCTCCTCGGTGATCTTCTTGAACCTCATCGGTGAAGACGTCGACCTGGTCAGCCAGTCACAACAGGTGCGCAGGGTCTTGGAGCTCGGCTTCGCCCGGCAAAGCTTCGACACCATGACAGACGAGCAGCTTTCCGAGCTCGAGCAGCTCTTGGACACCATGAAAACAGCAGACAGCCATATCGACTTCTACACCTTGGACGCAAACTTCCACAAGGTGATCTTGCGCAACATCAACAACGACGTCTTGATCGCCTTCATCGACTCAGCCTGGGCCTGCGACCGTTATTACCGGGCTAAGTTCATCGATGACAGCACCCTGCGCTATGAAAAACACAAGCGCATCCTCGACGCCCTCAAAGCGCGCGACTTTGAGGCCTTCGAGAGTGCGCTCAACTACCACTTCTCATACAACTTCAAGGAATCGATCGGCATCAGGCCTTGATCTTGCCTCGTAAAGAAGAACACCCAGGCCATGAACTGTGCAAGTTCTATCTTAAACGCCTCGCAGTATAAACCAAGCGTCGTAACCGTAGGATAGCTCGTATTCCGATATCCTTCACGCAGACTAATCGAACACACAGAAAACGTCGTAAGCTTAGAAAGCTTCCTCTGCGACAACCCTGCCTCAAGCCGCGCAGCCCGCAAAGCTCTCGACACATGAAACGGCATCACCTCCAACAACAGAAGCATCTGCTCTTCCAACGTAAAATCTTCTTTGCTTGGAGCTTGGAGCTTGGAGCTTGGAGCTTGGAGCTTGGAGCTTGGAGCTTGGAGCTAAGCCGCGCGATCCGACCTCTGCCAACTCCAAAAACGAAATTACGTCGTACCTGAGCGCAAGACAAAGCCGTAGAATGGTATCCAGCTTTGGATGCCATTCTGGATTTGTCGTCACCTCAACAATCCACCTTGGGTTTGCGTCGGTTCGCGCGGCTAACATTTCTTGACTTACGTGCCTCTCTTCCATCACCTGACAGAGTGCTTGTTGAAACTGCATAGAGCTTCCTCCTATTATCGTTCTTAGCTCTTAAGAGCACTCTGTTTCGTGTTTGCTTCAGGAATTTCTTAAAAAAGATTTGTTTTATACCCTGAACATCAAAATCATATGACATTAGTAGTGTTTAAACTCTGTTTTGTAGGGGTCTTCCTACAATCAACCGTAACTTCTTCTCTCGTTTTCGTTTATCGATTCCCTAAGTTTTGGTTTTAGGCAATAAGCCCCATCAATCATGCTCTTAGCAGACATCTGATATGAAATAAATATCAAATTTGTAAAGAAAATCCGGTTTTTAGTTGAAGTATCGCGCTTCTGGTGCTAGTATATTCTTCAAGTGCAAAGTGTGTTCTACCCATGACAGAAGATTTCTTCTTTCAACTCGTAACCTCTTAGCACCCTTGCAGGTTTTTCTTTCAGTAGGAAGCCCCGCTTCCTCTTGAAAGATATGCAGCGCGTTTGTTTCGGCATCCGCTGCTCCGACCCTATGGCTTCAACCCTATAATGCACTCCTACAACCAGGTCTGTATCGGCGAAGCTATGGCCTTGAGTCACCTGTAACACCTTGTACTACATCCACTCTTTATAGCCTCTCCTTTTCGGGGAAACCCATCCTTGAAAAGGTTTTACTGTATTAGGAGCGTTCAGTTGGTGAACGGGAAAACCCGAAGCCGCCGCATCACCTTCTTTCCACATCTTCACTACCACATATTCCTGTTTGTACTACTATACACATTATGCAATCAGACTATACACCCAAGGAATTTTCCATCCTTTCCTACATCGACCAAAACTCAGACGCAACCCAGCGCCAACTGTCTGAGCACGTCGGTGTATCCTTGGGCACCATTAATATTCTCATCAAGCGCCTGGTCAAGAAAGGCCTCATCAAGATAGACCGCCTCCAACCCAACTCTGTAAAATACTTCCTCACCCCCGCCGGGATAGCAAGTAAGCTGGAGAGGACGTATGGGTATATCCTCAGAACCTATCGAGAGCTCTCTGTCTTCAGAGCACGGCTCACTGCAATACTCAGGCCGCTGCTTACAGAACAGCAAAAAGCCACCATCTGGTTCTTCGGTCCTGACGATGACTTCGCCCTTCTTTTAAAAGAACTGCTTGACTCAGCGTTCGACTTTCCTTCCAACAGAGTCCTCTCTGAACAAAAAGACCTCACCGCACTGCTCAAACAAGAACCTAAACTTCACCTCCTTACCTGGAACACCGCCTCTGACGAGTTACTGCAATCACTCGGTGTCAAGCATACCAATATCCTTGCATCGATATCGGTAGAGTAGGAAGAAGGGAAGAAAGAAGAGGCTTGGATCCTTCAAGAAACAGGAACACATTTGATGAATAAACGAATCTACCTTTCATCTCCCACCATGCACGACTTGGAGATGAAATACATCCAAGAAGCCTTCGACACCAACTGGGTAGCACCACTGGGGAAGAACGTGGATGAGTTTATTTGTATTGAGAAAGCATCTTAATTGAATTATTACTTATCGTGAGAATTAATTATGCAACCAGTATTTCAAGTTATTATCGAAGCCACTAAACAGAATCCTGTTTTGACAATAATACTTGCAATATTACCAACTGCAACCGGTGGATTTATCACAATTTTTCAAGATTGTAAAAATAGAAAGAATGAAAAACGAATTGCGCGGAGAAATTTATATACAGAGATAAGAGAAAATTTACAGCAATTCCTTTTTCAGGTTAACGCTCAGTTAACCAATTTGAACAATATTAAGGTATATGGTTTAGCTCTTAGTACCGCATATCCACCTTTGAAGGAAGAACCTTTTTTAAATCATGACCTTGATGAGTCAAGTTTTCAATTGACTACTTCCTATCTAAGGAATTTTTGCGAGGTTCTGTTTCAGAACACGGATAAGTTCAAGTCAATTGATATATTAGCCCAGTTCTATATTGAGTTTATCAAGACACATTGTTTTGAGTTATTGAATCCAAATTTTATTATTGATATGACAACTGCTTGCTTGATTAAAATTATAACGCCAGTACGACTGATAGGTGGGACGATTCAGGATAAAGAAGAGGCACTTGAGAATTATATCAATAGTTTAACCCAAGCTCAGATGAAAAATTCGAATCTTTGGGACATTAAAGCCAAGATAGTAGAACTCATCAAATTTACAGAAGATGAAATCAAAAAGCTTTGATATTCAATGTGGAATAAAGTGCTACTTGATAAATTTAATATTTTACGGAATATATCGGCACCATCTCGCCATGAAAGTTTCTTTAATATGCAGAGGCTTCGGAGCTTTGTGAAATTGGGTCGGAGTGCTGAGTCGGAGAAAAAGAAACATAGGAAACATAAGCCACACCTAAATTTAAAATCAAAGTTGAAACAGGTTGTAGGTAACTTATGAACATATGGTGGGGGTGGGGAGTAAGTATTTTGAAAAACACCAAAGATTGGAACTTTACTATCATAATTCTAAACCATGAATAGGGAAGAGAAACGTGGATGTACTATTTATTGATACATGTATTTTGAGAGGCGGAAGGGCTTTCTTTGAATCTACTTCAGCAACTTTAGTTAAACAAGTTTGTGCTCACAAACTAGTTAAGTTGATAATGCCGAGTTTCATTATCGAAGAATATAATCGTGGTGTTCTTGAATGCATTCAAGAACAATATGATCCACTTATTAGCAATATTACTAAAATTGAAAAAAAAATGCCTGAAGGAAGTATAAAGCAATCTCTCAAAAGTGCGTTGACTAGTTTAGAGAAAAGTAAATGTGATCATTTTAGTTTTAATATTGCCATGCTGGATACATTTATAAATGAATCAGGTGCAGAAAAAGTAGATATTTTTAAAAATGATTATGATGATGCTTTTAATAACTATTTTAAGCATAAAGGAATTTTTTCTTCTACCCACAATCGAAAAGATATTCCTGATGCGATAATTGCTGCACAAATTATCAATTATTCTTCTAAAGATGATAGATCGAATACTCATATCGTGACTGCTGATGGTCCATTTTTTGAGTATTTAACTAAAGAAGGATTTTCCTTATATAAAAGCCTTAGATGCTTCACAGATTCAGTAGTGTTTAAGAAATATTTAAAAAAAATGGATGATATCCTTAGGAAAGGAAAAGAAGAGCAGTTGCAGGAGAAAATTGATAGTATCATGACAGGGTTAATTGATTTTAAAAAAGAAGTTAACCAGAAAATTATTAGTATTTTAGAAAGAGATTTGCCTTATTCAGAGATTACAGATTCTCGTATAAATAGTGATAATAATACAGCGAGTATTGATGCAATAAATGGCTTTGATGATATCGAGTACGATATCAAGAGTTATAAGAAAGTTACAGATAGTCTTTATACTATCGAATTCTCTTTAACTTGCGATGCTGGAATAGAATATTTTGTCTATAAACATGATTATTACGATGATCAAAGAAATGAATCCTACATTATAGATGCAGAATGGAATGACCATTATTTTGAAGTAGGTGAAGAGGTCCTTCTTAGTATTAATGGGCTACTTTCTTTTTCTTTTAAGCTAGAAGGTCTAGATGTAGATAATTTCAATGATGTGTATGATGATTATACCATCTCTATTGATGATTTAGAGATTGAGCTTCAGGAAGACGGAATTAATTGTCCTAGTTGTTTCGACAAATAATTAATGCTATAATCTGTATAGATATACACTATAATCCAAAAATCCCATTTAAATACACCCAAGGAATTTTCCATCCTTTCCTACATCGACCAAAACTCAGACGCAACGCAGCGCCAACTGTCTGAGCACGTCAGTGTATCCTTGGGAACCATCAATATTCTCATCAAGCCTCAGGCCGCTGCTTACAGAACAGCAAAAAGCCACCATCTGGTTCTTCGGTCCTGACGATGACTTCGCCCTGCTTTTAAAAGAACTGCTTGATTCTGAGTTCGACTTCCTTTCCAAGAGAGTGCTCTCTGAAGAAAAAGAACTCACAGCACTACTCAAGCAAGAACCGAAGCTTCACATACTCACCTGGAACACAGCTTCTGATGAGCTATTACAATCACTAGGTGTCAAGCATACTAATATCCTTGCATCGATATCGGTGGAGTAGTAGGAAGAGGGGAAGAAAGAAGAGGCGCTGGGAAAGAAAGCTAGCATTAGCTGGCTCTGAGTAGGAGGCTTGTATCCTTCGAGATGGCCTAAATCACATCTTAGTTTTCTCCCCGTTTCCCTTAGTCGTCTTGAAGAATAAGACCAGTACTGGATATACAGAAATAGACCAAATAGGTGCGAAGGCTGCATGAATATGCAGGAATCGAGGGGTTTTGGTATATTGAGTTGAGCAGGGAACTCCAAGTTGGGAAATTGCTTGGAACGCGTTAGCCACACCAGTATTTGGTCACAGGACTGAGGGAAGTGGTGGGGAACTTATGAACATAGGGTGGAAGTGGGGAGTTGCTCATGATGAGCTCTTTCTTCTCTTTACGCTATACTGACTCATTCAACAACACGGGGTTATAAGAGAAAAGGGGAATTGCTTTGAGCAACACGCGGAAGATTACATTTTCTCCTCCTGATATTACACAAGAAGAGATAGATGAGGTGGTTGACACCTTACGATCAGGTTGGATTACCACTGGACCAAAAACAAAGCTATTTGAGAAGCAGCTAGCTGAATATTGCAACACCAGTACAGTCTGTTGCCTTAGTTCTGCTACTGCTGCTCTTGAGCTTTGTCTCATCCTGCTTGGGATAGGTCCTGGGGATGAAGTTATCACTAGTGCATACACATACACAGCATCCTGTAGCCCCATCATTCATGTGGGAGCAACCCCTGTTTTGGTAGATGTTGCACCCGGCTCTTTTCATATAGATTACGAGAAGATCGGCAAGGCGATTACCTCTCGGACAAAAGCAGTTATTCCAGTGGATATTGGCGGAGTGATGTGCGATTACGATACGCTCTACCAAGTGCTCGAAGATTATAAATCTAAGTATTCCCCAAATAATGAGATACAAGCACTATTTGATCGAGTCATAGTTATTTCAGATGCAGCACATTCCATTGGCGCTACCTACAAAGGAAAGATGTCTGGACAGCTAGGAGATTTTACTGCTTTCTCTTTTCACGCTGTAAAAAATTTAACTACGGCTGAAGGCGGCGCACTCACCTGGATAGATCGTGAAGGGTTGGATAATGATAAATTATATCAAGAGGTCCAATTATTATCTCTTCATGGGCAGAATAAAGATGCTTTATCAAAGACACAATTAGGCGCATGGGAATATGACGTTGTAGGTCCATACTACAAATGTAACATGACCGACATCATGGCCTCGTTAGGGCTTGTGCAATTAAAAAGGTATCCAGAGATTCTCAAACGAAGAAGACAGATCATTGAGATGTACAACGAAGGTTTGAAAGATTTGTCTGTTACTTCTCTCATTCACTACACAGATATCTATGAATCGAGTGGACATCTCTACCTGATGAGAATCAATGAATATACAGAGCAACAAAGAAACGAATTCATTTTGAAGATGGCAGAAGCAGGAATCGCTACCAACGTCCACTATAAGCCACTTCCGATGCATACGGCATACAAGAAACTTGGCTTTAAAATAGAAGACTTCCCAAACACTTACAAGCAATTTGAGAATGAAGTGACACTGCCGTTGCATACGTGTCTGAGTGATGAAGATATTAGCTATCTATTACAGACTATTCGAGCTTTGCTTTCCAGGTAATGCTGAATGTTAGCTAAAAGATGGGACAAGCTTCCTGCAGATATGCAGAAGGATGAGGTTAGACCGTATTATGAACTGCTTAGGAAGAAAGTTGGGGCCTTACTAATAAAAAGACTCTTCGACATAGTCATGTCGATTGTGTTGCTAATTATTCTTACTCCCGTCTTCCTGATTGTTTCCATATGTATAAAAGCTGATTCCAAAGGGCCTGTGTTCTATCGACAGGAACGTGTTACCCAGTATGGAAAGTTATTCAAGATCTTCAAATTTCGTACCATGGTACAGAATGCTGATAAAATGGGCTCTTTGGTAACCATTAATAATGACACAAGAGTAACCAAGATAGGTAAGAGCCTGCGTAAGTATCGACTAGATGAGATTCCGCAGTTACTCAACATCCTTACAGGTGATATGACCTTTGTAGGAACGAGACCAGAAGTTCCAAAGTATGTAGCACATTATACTGATGAGATGAAAGCTACGTTATTACTACCTGCAGGAGTAACAAGTAGAACAAGCATTTTACATAAAAATGAGGAATATCTTATTAGTTCCGATACAAATGTTGATAAAGTGTATATTGAGCTCATACTTCCCAGAAAAATGAAATATAATCTTCAAGCGATAAAAAGTTTTAGCTTTTGTGGTGAAATTGCTACATTATTACAAACTATATCTGCAGTATTATGACGGGAATTTGAAACTTTGGAGTTAAGAGTGGACGGTGATTTCGTATCAGTTGTTATTCCGGTATATAATGAGGAGAAATACATAGAAAAGTGTATTGAATCAATTCTATTACAAGACTATCCAAAACATTTATTAGAATTGATTTTAGTAGATGGATGTTCAATAGATAGAACAAGAGCCTTAATAAATAAATTTATTATCCAATATCCCAATTTGATAAAAGTTTATGATAATCCAAATAAAACAGTTCCTTATGCAATGAATATTGGAATTAGTCTCTCAAAAGGGAAGTACATAATTCGACTTGACGCACACGCTGAGTATCCTAAAAACTATTTCAGCAAATGTATATATTATCTGAATAACATTGAAGCTGATAATGTAGGCGGTATTGTAGAAACGAAGAGTAATAATCTTATGGGTAATGTTATCGCAAAAGTCCTGTCATCCAAGTTCGGCGTTGGTAATTCGCAGTTTAGGACAGATGGTAAAAGTGGTTATGTTGATACAGTCCCTTTTGGTGCTTTTAAAAGGGAAGTTTTTGAAGAATGGGGCGGTTATGATGTACGGTTAACTCGGAATCAGGATAATGAAATGAATTATCGTATCAGAAGGAATGGAGGCAGAGTTTATCTAGCTAATGATATACGTATTTCATATTACTGTAGAGACAGTATAAGAGATCTATGTGATATGGCATTAAAAAATGGAATGTGGAATATTATAACGATGAGGCTATGTCCAGGATCGATGAGTTTAAGGCACTTTATCCCTCTTACATTTGTTATTTCATTATTATTTTTACTTGTTACCCAATTATTTTTTTATCCTCTTAGATTATTATTTCTAGCTGAAGTATTATCATATCTCATTTTGAGTGTTTACTTCTCATTTAAATTAGCTAGTAGTAAAAGTGAATTTTTTTTATTGTTAATATTGTTTCCTATTTTTCACATGACATATGGTTTTGGCTCTTTAAAAGGAATGGTTAAATTGCTCTTTACGGACTTCAAATGATATTTAAAAGGAAAACAGTAAATGTTGTTATATGAAAAACTTATTAATAAGGAAGATTGTTTATCTGTAATTGGTCTTGGTTATGTTGGAATGCCCCTTGCTGTCGCTTTTGCGAAAAAGGGAATTTCTGTGATTGGTTTTGACTTAAATACTGCAAAAATTGATTTATATAAAAAAGGTGTTGATCCGACCAAAGAAGTTGGTGATGAAGCAATAAAAACAACTACTGTACAATTTTCGGCAAATGAAAAAGACTTGCAGAAAGCTAAATTCCACATCATAGCTGTTCCAACACCAATTAACTCAGATCATACACCGGACCTTACTCCGATAATCAGTGCTTCTGAAATACTCGGACGTAATCTACAAAAAGATTCCATCATTGCTTATGAATCTACTGTTTATCCTGGATGCACAGAAAATGTATGTATACCAATCTTAGAGAAAGAATCTGGTTTGAAGTGTGGAATAGATTTTAAAATTGGATACTCGCCAGAACGTATCAATCCAGGAGATACGGTTCATCGTCTTGAAAACATTGTGAAAATCGTATCCGGAATGGATAAGGAGTCTCTCGAAGAAATTAAAAATGTTTATGATCTTGTAATAGAAGTAGGTACTTGTCCAGTATCAAATATAAGAACTGCTGAGGCTATTAAAGTAGTAGAGAATAGCCAGCGTGATGTCAATATTGCATTTATGAATGAGTTGGCAATGGTATTTGATCGCATGGGAATAGATACCAATGAAGTCGTGGACGGAATGAATACAAAGTGGAATGCTCTCGGGTTTCGTCCAGGGCTTGTTGGTGGACATTGCATTGGCGTTGATCCATATTATTTTACTTATGAGGCTGAGAAACTAGGATATCACAGTCAAATTATCCTCAACGGTCGAATTGTAAACGATTCAATGGGAAAATTTGTGGCTGACGCTGCTATTAAGAAAATGATTGAAGCTGGATTAGCCCCGAAGAAATCAAAGGTTGTAATCCTTGGTTTAACTTTTAAAGAGAATTGTCCAGATACCAGAAATAGTAAGGTAAGCGATATAATCTCAAGGCTTAAAGAATATGGTATTTCTCCAGTAGTAGTTGATTCATGGGCTTCAGAAAGAGATGCTATGCATGAGTATGGGGTTTCTCTCACAGAGCTTGAGGATGTAAGAGATGCTGATTGTGTCATAGTTGCGGTTGCTCATAATGAGTTTAGAGCAATGAAACTTGATTATCTTAAGAAGCTATACAGAATTAATAGTTCTAATGAAGAAAAGGTTTTAATTGATGTAAAAGGGGTGTATCCAATTGAAGATCTTAATGCTTCTGGTTTGAGCTGGTGGCGATTATGATGAGTAGTTATAATTGCTATAGATGGAAAAAATTACTATTCTAGGATTCATGCCAGACTCATTCCTGCATATAGAAGTTATGAAATTGCTATAGCGATAATTAAAAATTATATGATGCAAGTAGGGAAATTAGAAATGAGTAATAAAACAGCAAAAATTCTGATAATTGATCCATGGTGTGCTGATAAGTCAAATCTATATTATTACACTACTGGTTTGGCTGCCGGTATATCGGAATACGCTGATGTAACTGTTATTTGCCAGAAGAATTGTGCAACACCAGATGTAATTAATTATCATCTAATTAAAATATTTTTTCCAATATCATATAATATGAAACGAGGAACGTTTCGTTTGGTTGTACGTGGATTTGAATATATATGGGCATATTTTAAAATATTTCTCTTATCAAGAAAAAAAAAGTTTGATGTGATTCATATTGAATGGCCTTTGCTGTATTCTATTGATAAAGTGTTTTTTAAACATCTTAGAAAATCGACAAATTTGTTTGTTCTAAAAGCACATAATGTTTTGCCCCATTCAAGTGGATGTCGATATGTTAATGTCTTTCGAAAAATCTACAGTATTCCTGATGTGATTTTATTACATGGAGAAAGCTTAAAAGAAGAATTTGGTACCTATTTCCCTGAGTATAAGAAAAAAGTTGAGATACAACGTCATGGCATATATTTGAATCATTCGTTATCATATGATATTAACTTGATTGAAGAGGACGTAAGGAGGAAAATCCAGTCAAGCGACAAGGTATATTTGTATTTCGGATCTATACATTATAATAAAGGTGTAGATCGACTTATAAAGATTTGGGTTGAAGATTTTAGTAGTTCAAATTCATTACTTATTATTGCTGGTGCAGTAAGTAATCAATATAAAGATTTTGTTGATTCTGAAGCAACAATGGAAAAGTATGAGAATATTTTATATTTAGAAGGTTTTGCAGAAGACAATCTTCTAAACTATTTGGTCTCAAAAAGTGATCTAGTGATTCTTCCTTATAGAGCAGGTTCAATGAGTGGTGTAGTTTTTACTTGTGCAGAGTTTTCTACTCCTATTCTAAGTACAAATTTTGGAACAATACGAGAATATGTCCAAGATAAAGTAACTGGCTTTATTGTTGAGAATGATAACGAATCGCTAAGAGAAGGAATAAGGAGCATAGAGGCAAATTATTCGAAAGAAGCTCTCTCAAGTACTGGAATATCTCTAAATAGAACCTTCATGGAGAATTATGATTGGAAAGTGATTGGGGAGAAATTGGTACGGGAAGTATATTGTGCTCATATTAAGTAATAGTGAATTCATCGCTCATTTTTAATAATCAGCTCTTGCAGCACTCTTTGATGCAGGAGGAACCGATGAGTACCAGACGGTCACAATATTGCTCTTAATCTATCAAAGTGTTCGACCACCGGACTGGTTCTGTAAATTGGCTCGGAATATTCATGAATCAAGGCTGTATAATGTTAAAAAACGAAAATTATTATCAAGAGGAGTGCTATGTCAATAATTATTGCTTTCTATCTGCCACAATATCATCCTATTCCGGAAAATGATGAATGGTATGGAAAAGGATTCACTGAGTGGACGAACGTAGCTAAAGCGAAGCCTCTTTTTTTTGGCCATTATCAACCACATTTACCCGGAGAACTTGGATTCTATGATTTAAGACTTCCTGAATCTCGTAGAGCACAGGCTATTATGGCACAGGATTATAATATATCTGCATTTTGTTATTGGACGTATTGGTTTGGAGAAGGTAAGCAATTACTCGAAATGCCTATCTGGGAAGTGTATAGGGATAAAAATATTTCGTTGCCTTTTTGCTTAGCTTGGGCAAATCACTCTTGGGAGAAAAAAACATGGGAAAAAAGAGAATCAAATGAAATAATTGTAGAACAAAAATATTTAGGAGAAGAAGACTATACAAATTTTTTTTATAAACTATTACCACTATTTAGAGACAATCGATATTTAAGAATAGATGGGAAGTTATTTTTTGCTATTTGGAACCCTCTTGATAATTCTGAGATAAAATTATTTATTAGTGTGTGGAGAGAATTGGCGAAAAAGGAAAATCTTGAAGGGTTTTGGTTCGTGGGTCAGGATAATGATTGTCGAAATAAAGATAAAATTTTTGATTATGGCTTTGATGCAATTTATGACGATAATGTATGCAATATACATCATAGGTTGCCATTATTTAAAAAAATTTTACACCTTGTAGAAAGAAAACTATTTTCTCGGCCAACAGTTTTTAATTATTCTGATGCAATTGAGTTTATGGTAACTGAGAATTCTAAAAATGAAAATATAATTCCTGTAATTGCGCCCAATTGGGATCATTCTCCTAGATCTGGTAGTAATGGATTTATTCTGCATGATTGTAATCCAAAGTATTTCAAACGTGTTGTGATAAAAGCTTTGGATATAATTTCTAGTAAACCAAAAGAGAAACAAATAATTCTAGTTAGAGCTTGGAATGAATGGGGCGAGGGTAATCATTTAGAACCTGATTTAAAATATGGGAGGGGCTATTTGGAAGCTTTAAAAGCTGCAATAGTTGAAAAAAGTAATCATGGAAACGCTTAAAGAATCAATGGTTTCTATAGTTGTACCTAGTTATAATGCAGAGTCATTCGTAGGGCAATTCATTGAGAATATAAAATCGCAATCATATAGCAATTGGGAACTGATCATTGTTGATGATGGATCGTTGGATAATACAATTGAGATTATTAAAGAATATCAGAGTTACGATTCAAGAATAATATTATTATTACGTGACAGAGACCCCAAAGGTTCTGTTACGTGTAGGAATATTGGCCAGCTTCATTCAAAAGGTGATTATATTATTCATTTTGATATTGATGACTACATTGAACCATTTTGTCTTTATCAACGAGTTGTATTTATGGAAAGTCATCCAAGTATTGATTATGCAACGTCTCGAGGAGGATCTGTCAAAAAGGATGAAAACGGATTTTTACAAAAAGTTGAGAGAGAGTGGGGAGTTGACCCGAAAAGAGATCTGATATCGTGCTTTTTAGAAGTAGATTATCCCTTTTCAGTATGGAATAATATTTATAGATCCAATATGTTTAAGAACATTATATGGGATGAAAAAGTAAAAATCTATACTGATTTTAGTTATATAATACCAGTTCTAGTTTCCGGAGAGTCTCATAGTTTTATTATTGATAGCAAACCAGATTATTTTTATGTTATTAATAATGCGAATGCAATGACATCGGTCTTCGTTTCAGAGGAGAAGTTTCTATCCACGCTTTATCTGTTTGATAAAACTATACAGCAGCTTAAAAAAAACGTTAAATATAAATATTATTTAAAAAATTTTAGGCGCTATTATAATCTTCAGTTTGAAAGACTTCTCATAAGTGGAAGTGAAGGTCAAATTAGAAGATTCATCAAATTCTATGGAAATACGTATGGCACAATAAGGATTAGGGTAATTTTTACATGTTTGCTTGGCTGTTTAAGAAAGGGGAAGAAGAAAAATTTTCAGAGAAAAGTAAGAATTTTCATATATTCATGTTTTTATCCAAAGCTAATAGTAAAATTGATTTTTCTTAAGATCGGAAAGAACGTATAATTATCTGTTTCTTGTTAATCTCAGCGGTACCCATGAATCAATCTTCAGTTACATGCATTTTAGATGTTGTGTTTTCTTATATTATTGGGTAAAGAAGTTTAATTATGATACTAACCATTTTTTACATGATGGCGCTAGTTATCTGGCTTTTATTATGTATACGAAGGAAAGCACATTCTGTTGGCATACTTTTACTATGTCTTTATGTAGCTATAGCAATTTCTTCAACATTAGTAATGAATAAAGAGCTTTTAGGAAATGAAAAATTACTGGATCTTCGTTTTTGGCCTTATCTATTACTAATAATGTCCTACCATCTTTATTTCTACCCTTTTTTAGGTAAAAAATCTCATTTAGATTCGTCTAAATTGAAGAGTCCTCAATCTATAATTTTTTCCTATTTTTGTTACTTATATATATTTTTTTCAATACTGACCTTATTAATTAGTGTCCCTTCAGCAATTAATTTAGCGAAAAGTGGCAATTGGGCTGATAGCTATGCACAGGATTCTTTGAGGGTTGATTCAAATATTGTGGAATACATAGCTATCAACTTTTGCAGTTATTTTAGAATTCTAGCTATTATTGTGGGTTTTTCTTTATTAAGAGAAAAGAAGAATCGGAAGAAGGCTGTTTTAGCATATTTTTTAATTTCTTCAGCTGCATTAACTGGAATTACTAGTGCAATATTAAGCACTTCGAGATCGATGATATTTAGTACGATAATGATAATAATTTCCATCTATATTTTCTATAATAAGAATATCGCAAAAAACAGGAAAAGATTTATAGGTACATTTTTTGTTATAGTATTAATTATTACTGCATCATTATTTGTAGATATTAGTGTTTCAAGATTTGCATCAAGAAGTATAGAAGATGAGTTGCTATCATATAGTGGCCAAGCTCCAATAGTGTTTAATGCACAACTGGCTACAAAGATTGACAGATACATGTTTGGTCAATATGCATTTGGGAGAATCTTTGATAATTCTAGTTTTACTCCTAGAATGATTGGCGGTACATGGGATACTCGATTTTATACATTTATAGGTTGGATATTTATTGATTGGGGACCAGTAGGAGTTCTGCTGCTAGGGTTAATAGCAAAGCTTTATTTCTCAAATATTGTGAATAGGCCAAAGTATAACATTAGTGATGTATATTTACTTTTCTCTTATTATTCCTTTTTGCAAAGAGGTGTATTTGTGATAGGACGAAATGAATGGTATATGATTGTTTCCACAATTATGATTTATTTGTTTTTAAAATATATTGCTGAGCGAATAAGTGGATATTCCGGGTGAAAATGAACAGTAAATCCACAATTAATTGAACATGATTCCTGTTTAAGTTGTACACTTTGGAATCATAATGAAGTAGAAGAAAGGTCCTTATGAGCAGAAAACTTCTTTCATCCAGGTAATCCTTATACTTCTATGGGAGCGTGCTGGTATCCCCCTTTTTTAGGATGACATTTAGCTAGTATCCCTCTGTGTCAAGATAGATGTCAGGTAGTGCTAATGTCTATGAGTTTTTATATAGGAGGGGTGAAGACATTTTCTTGGACTCCAGAAGGAGAAGGGAATGTATTCATACGAAGATAGGAAGAAAGCAGTTGAACTATACATTAAGTTTGAAAAGAGTGCTGGTGCAGTCATGAGAGAGCTTGGGGATCCTCCTTATGCTATGAGTTGCTAGTGTCAAGGTCTTTTTTATATAGTGCCTCAAAACCATCATACCGCCAGCAATGAGTACGTTATGGTATATGCCACCCCGATGTAAGTCAAAACTGGCAAGGACTCTGATTTGTTTTTCGAACGAAACAAAATAATTAGACAAGCAAGGGAACGGAATCTCTTACGTTGGAAGGATGAGAAAACAAGGTTTATGTATTGCCGGTAGTCAAGACTACATACCGGTCTTTGAGAAAAGTAGTTTGACTAACAAGAGTAAAAGAAATGTGAAAACTGGCATAACAAATACCGATTTTGTGTAGCGTTCACTAATGTTCAAATTTATATAATTCTTACCCTTGTTGATTCAAAGAAAATGTAGTCTCTTTCTCCAAGGTCTTTTCACAGTAGTATATAGAGATATCAAAGGAATTATGATGAAAGGAATAATCTTAGCAGGTGGTGCTGGCACTCGTCTCTTTCCATTGACTATGGTAACCAGCAAGCAGTTGCTTCCCATCTATGACAAACCGATGATCTACTATCCGCTGTCCACCCTGATGCTGGCGGGCATCAAGGACATCCTGATCATCTCCACCCCTGATGATCTTCCCAGGTTCGAGCATCTGCTTGGTGATGGGAATCAGTTTGGAATCAATCTGTCTTATAAAGTACAGCCTTCCCCGGATGGTCTTGCCCAGGCTTTCCTTCTGGGTGAGGAGTTTGTTGGTAGTGACACTTGCGCCATGGTACTGGGCGATAATATTTTTTATGGAAATGGGTTTACCCCATTGCTTAGGAAGGCTGTCTCTGATGCCGAACAGGGAAAGGCAACAGTATTCGGATATTACGTACAGGATCCTGAGCGCTTCGGGGTTGTGGAGTTTGATGGTTCGGGCAATGTAGTCTCTGTAGAGGAGAAGCCCAAACAGCCGAAGAGCAATTACGCCATCACCGGCCTATACTTCTATGACAACCGTGTTGTGGAGCTTGCCAAGCAAGTGAAACCCTCAACCCGAGGCGAGCTGGAGATCACCGACCTGAACCGGTTGTATCTGGAAGCGGGCGATCTGAAGGTGCAATTGCTTGGACGTGGTTTTGCATGGCTGGATACAGGTACCATGGACAGCCTGGTTGATGCAGCCGACTTTGTTCGTATGATCGAGAAGCGGCAGGGCATAAAAATCTCTGCACCTGAGGAGATTGCATTCAAGAATGGATGGATTTCCCAAGACAAGCTCTTGGAAAGTGCCTCCCGATATGGGAAAAGTCCTTACGGTGAGCATCTTAAACAAGTTGCGGTTGGCAAGATTCAGTATTAGGGTGATATCATGATGATTTTGATTACAGGATTCAAGGGACAACTTGGTAATGAGTTATGCAAGATATTGGGGGAAGGTGTCTCTGAAAAGAGGGAGCTTCCCCCTTCATATGTAGGATGTACTGTTGTCGGCGTTGACATTGACGAATTGGATATCACCTCTTCAGACGCAGTTGATTCTTTCTTTAGGCAGTACAAGCCAGATATCGTCTTTAATTGTGCAGCAATGACCAATGTTGACGGATGCGAGGGTGATGAGGAAACAGCTTACAGGGTCAATGCAATCGGTCCGAAAAATCTTGCCATGGCCTGTGAGAGGCATGGTACACGTCTCTTGCATGTCTCCACCGATTATGTATTTGACGGGCTGGGGACAAGACCATACGTAGAATCAGATAAACCGTCACCCAATACAGCCTACGGGCGCAGCAAGCTGGAGGGAGAACGGTTCGTGCTTGATTTATGCAAAAACAGCTGCATCTGCCGCACCGCCTGGCTGTACGGGCATGTGGGCAGCAACTTCGTCAAGACGATGCTCCGGCTTGCCAGGGAGAAGGGAGAGCTGACAGTGGTGGCCGACCAGGTGGGAAACCCCACCAGCGCCGTGGACCTCGCTTATCAGCTGGTGTTGCTTGCCGCCTCCGATGAGACGGGCATCTTCCACTGCACCTGCAACGGGGAGGCCGTGAGTTGGAATGCCTTTGCCAAGCGAATCATTAGGAAGGCCGGCCTTGCCGTTGAGGTCAAGCCCTGCACTACGGCAGAGTTCCCACGTCCTGCAAGAAGGCCCGCCTACTCGGCCCTGGACAACAAACACCTCAGAGATACGATAGGCGACAGCATGCGTGATTGGGAGGAAGCCTTGGACAGCTTTCTTGTACAGTACCTTGAAGAGGAGAATATGCAATGAGCAAGACCTACCTGGTTACAGGAGGGGCCGGCTTCATCGGCTCGAACTTCATCCATTATCTGCTGAACAAGCATGACGACATATTGGTCGTCAACGTGGACAAGCTCACCTATGCGGGCAACCTTGAGAACCTCAAGGCTGTGGTTGACGACAAGCGTCATGTGTTCGTACAGGCAGACATCTGCGATGCAGAGGTCATGCAAAGACTGTTCGAGCAATACACGATAGACTATGTGGTGAACTTTGCCGCAGAGAGCCATGTGGACCGCTCGATCACCGATCCCGATGTGTTCGTCAGGACGAACGTGATGGGTACGCTGAACCTGCTGAACCTGGCAAAGAGAGCTTGGAAGACGGGTGAAGACACCTACCGGGAGGGTGTGAAGTTCCAGCAGGTATCCACCGATGAGGTGTACGGTTCGCTGGGCCCTGACGGCTTCTTCACCGAGACCACGCCTTTGGATCCGCACAGCCCCTACTCGGCGAGCAAGGCCTCTGCCGACCTGTTGGTGAAGGCATACGGCGATACCTACAAGCTGCCGGTGACCACCACCCGATGCTCGAACAACTATGGCCCGTATCAGTTTCCCGAAAAGCTCATCCCGCTGATGATCAACAACTGCCTGAACAAGAAGAGTCTTCCCGTATACGGGGACGGGATGCAGGTCCGCGATTGGCTGTATGTGGAGGACCACTGCAAGGCGATCGACCTGGTGCTCCAGAAGGGGAGGTCGGGAGAGGTGTACAACGTGGGAGGGCACAACGAGCAACCCAACATCGCGATTGTGAAGAGCATCATCGCCTATGTGTCAGAGAAGGTCGACCCGAGCATAGACGAGAGCCTGATCAAGCACGTGACCGACCGCAAGGGGCACGACCGTCGTTACGGCATCGACCCGAGTAAGATCCGCGAGGAGCTGGGCTGGGAGCCTGAGACTATGTTTGCCGAGGGCATCAAGAAGACCATCGACTGGTATCTTGAGAACAGGCAGTGGATGGAGCATGTGACAAGCGGATCCTACCAGCACTATTATCAAGAGATGTACGCAAACAGATAGCAAAGAGGGATACAGGTGGGACAGTTCACATTCACCGAGACGGAGTTGGAAGGGGTGTTCATCATCGAGCCGAGGGTGTTCGGTGATGAGCGCGGTTACTTCATGGAAACATACAACAAGGCGGACTTTTACAAGGCCGGCATCACGTGCGAGTTCGTACAGGACAACCAGAGCAAATCCAGCAAAGGAGTACTGAGGGGGTTGCACTTCCAGAAGCAATACCCGCAGGCAAAGCTGGTCAGGGTGACCAAGGGTGAGGTCTACGATGTGGCAGTGGATCTCAGGAATGACAGCCCCACCTACGGCAAGCATGTAGGAGTGATATTGTCAGCGGAGAAGAAGAACATGTTCTTCATCCCCAAGGGTTTCGCCCATGGCTTTCTTGTTCTCTCCATGGAAGCGGAGTTCACCTACAAGTGCGACGAGTTCTATCATCCAGAGGATGAGGGAGGCATTAGGTATGATGATCCAAATATTGGGATTGCGTGGCCTAAGATTGGGGTGATGTATCAATTAAGTGAAAAAGACAAAAATTACCTTACCGACAGGATGTAGAGTTTTATGACAGAAAAAGTATATTATTGGAGATGTTGGTTTTCTTGAGAATAACCTGAAAAGAACCTCAATGTTTAGATAGTATGGGAATGAATGAGGGTGATATTATAGTTATGAATGAGTTAATAACGAAGATCATACACAAAGCATATAAAGTAATAAAAAATCCTAGGCTATTCATTTATAAATTGAAATTATCAAGATTTCTTCCGGAGAAGACTGATATCTCTTGGAGATATTTTAATATATTTAATAAAAAGATTGATTTTAAGAATCCAAAGACATTCAATGAAAAATTACAATGGTTGAAACTTTATAATCATAATCCTCAATATACTCAATTAGTTGATAAATTTGAGGTAAGGGAATATATAAAGAAGGAAATTGGGGAAAAATATTTAATACCAATATATGGGGTTTGGGAAAAATTTGAAGATATTGATTTTAACTCACTTCCAAACCAATTTGTTTTAAAATGTACGCATGATAGTGGTAGTGTTGTTATCTGTAAAGATAAAGAAACATTAAATATCAGAGATATAAAATCAGAATTTAATAAGGCGCTCAAGAAAAATTTTTATTATTCAAGTCGAGAATGGCCATATAAAAATATCAAGCCTAGAATCATCTGTGAAGAGTTGTTGGTTGATGAGTTACAAGGCGAATTAATTGATTATAAGATAATGTGTTTCAACGGAGAGCCAAGATGCTTATTTCTTTGTTTGGAAAGACGAAGTGATGATGGACTGAAAGTAGATTTTTATGACCTTGATTGGAACCCCTTGCCTTTTGAACGACATTATCCAAGAAGTAACCAAACTATTCAGAAACCTACCTGTCTTGATGAGATGTTAGAATTATCAAAAACTTTATCAAAGGGTATCCCATTTGTAAGAGTTGATTTTTACATCGTTAATGACCAAATTAAGTTTGGTGAGCTAACTTTTTTTCCCGGTTCCGGGATGGAAGAGTTTACACCAGAATCGTACGATTGCCTCCTCGGTAGTTGGTTGGATTTATCCAAAGTAAAGAGTCCTAAAAGTACTCCCAAGAGCTTGTAGATTGTACACTTGCAAATCAATTGTGACCAAACTAGTAGCTCGTAACACTTAAACCTATTCCTTAATCACCGGGTACAGGCGCTTGAGTTTGACTCTGGCGTCGCTGGTTTTGAACTGCCAGTCAATGCCTTTCTGGTTCGAATTTCTGTCCCTTCCCCATGCAGAGACTTCCCTGCAAACGGTCGCGAGATCAGGCAACCTCCTAGTTTCTATGCATTGTGCCGTCAATGCAGCCAGCTCGCATTCGGCCATGTTCAACCAGCTTCCATGTTTTGGGGTGTAATGGATCTCCAGTTTTGATGCAATACGGAAAGCTTCCTCCGGAGGGAATGTATTGTATAGTGATCCAATCTTATGTGTGTTGAGGTTGTCCATCACCAAACGAATGACCTCGGCATCGGGATAATCCTCATCAACGAGCCTCATGATCTGGTGGGCCCAGTCTGCCTTTGTCCTGTGCTCTTTTGCATCTACATACCGATATTTGCCCAGCGGCTCATTGAACATGAAGATGCTGCAGGTCCCATTGCGGATGTACTCCGAGTCCTCCCGCAATGGTTTCCCGCGTTCCATGGGAATACTCTTTCTTTTGTACGAAAGCAGTTGGAGTGGTTTTTCGTCCATACATAAGACTGGTCTTGAGCTGTCATATGGTTGTGCGTAGAGGTTCAGGACATCTTCCATTGCCGCCACAAAATCACCGTTCTGCTTGGCGGGAATGGTCCAGCAGCGCTTCAGGTGAGGCTTAAACGAGTTTTTTTTAGCGTCCGTGAGACAGACATGGCCGAAATCTCATCAATGTAAGACAGTTCGACCATCTTCTCGGCAAGCAGCCTGACGGTCCATCTGGCATATCCCTCAGGTGCCGGACTGCAGCAAAGCGCGATCAGATGCGCTTCCACGTCACCGGTGATTTTCGTCTCCCTCGGCCCTTTCTCTCTCTGCTTGCGGTTGACCACTGCCTCGACATCCCTGCCAAGATCGTGAAAGCTCTTCTTCACCGACTTCACTGTCGGAACGCTGACATCCACCATTTCCGCAATTGCCAGCTCCTTTGGAGGAATCCTTCCACCGGAAATGTCTGATTCCTGCTAACGGTAAGATAATATTTAGGTAACACGGTAATGACGAAATGAAGTTGCACGGTAACCAGTTGTTTAGGTCACACGGTAACGAGTTTTTTAGATGACACGGTAACGAGTTGTTTGGATGACACGGTAACGAATATTTGAGGTGGGACGGTAACAACTTTTTGAGGTGAAACCACAGGCGACACGGTAGAATCGAATGAACCACATTCATATCTACAGGGAGGTCGCCCATGGTAGGCAGCAAACGTATCATCATGCAGTTGAAGATCCAAGAACTGAAGGAACAGGGGCTGACGAAGACCGAAATCATCAACCATTTCATCGAAAAGAAGGAAATTCCTCCGTCGTGGCCAACCGTGGCCAAATATTACGACATGGAGGCATCCGAGTCCAGTGGCTCGAAATCGCCCTTTGCAAAAGACCGTGCGTTCGATGCCGAACCCTACCGGTCGGTGGTCATCGAGATTCTGAAGAGGAACAACGAGAAGCTCAGGATCAGCAGCATCTTCGACGTGCTGCAGGAGCAATTCGTCGACACGGGCATTGTCGTTGCATTGCCGGGAAACGAACAGACCCTGCGCAACTTCGTCCACTGGCTCCGTACGACGAACCAAGTTCCGCAGCCGCAGGAGAAAAAACGGGAATACGATTTCGTGGAGGGACTGCAACCCGGCGAGCAGCTGATCGTGGACTTCGGCGAACAGAAGATCGCGGACGGGCTGACCATCCATTTCCTGTGCCTGCTGCTTCGCTACAGCAAATTCCTGTTCGTCGTTGTCCAAGACCACAAATTCAATTCCAGCGAAGCATGCAGAGGCATCCACCTGTGCTTCAAGCGCATCGGTGGCAGGGTCGTCACTCTGGTCATCGACCAGGACAGCGTGTTCATCTACGAGGAGAAGTACGGAGAAATCATCGAAACGCAGGTATTCAAGGCATTCCTAAACGAGCAGGACTTGAAGCTGTTCGTCTGCCGGAAAGCCGATCCGGAATCCAAAGGCATGGTCGAAAAATCTGTACAATTCGTTAAGCAGAATTACTTTAGCGCCAGAGATCTCCACACTCTCCACGAAGTCAAGAATGGGATTGCCTCTTGGATGAACCGCAAGAATGCACGCATCAATCCGGTCACGCTCAAGATTCCGGCGGAGGAGTTGCTGGTTGAACAGCCGCGCCTGCGCCCGCTGGTACCTTCCCTGTATTCGATGATCGAGCAGGACTACACCATCTATGAAGTGAATTCCATGGCGTTTGTCCGGTACAAGACCAATAGGTATTCCGTTCCCAAAACCTATCGGTTCCAGAAGGTGAAGTACAAAGTCGTCAACGACGTCCTCCACATCTACGACATCACCTCGGGCGAACGGATCGCCCAACATGAGCTCGACAGCCGCAAGGGAATCATAGCCACCCTTCCCGAGCACAAGAGGCAGGAATCGACGGCATGGCAGGCAACCGCAACCTCGATCAAGGTGAAGTATTGGTGCCGCAGCATGGAGCATTTCATCAATGGCATATGCAAGGAGAATCCACGGTACAAGTCCGAGCAACTGCAGGCGGTGGAACGGTTTTTGGACAACCACAGGCCGGTGGATCCCACGATGCTCGAGCGGGTACTGGGAACGTGCTGCGAACGGTTCGCCTACCATTTCTCCGAGTTCGAGTTCGTGTATCAAGAGATCGCCGAATCGAACCGGATCTCCGATTGCCCGTTGTTTGCATCCGAGACGCTTCCCGAGCAGGCGGTGAAAGTCCAGCAACGTACTCTGGACTCGTACGGGAAGGCGGTCTCCAGAATGGCGACCCAAGGACAGGCAGGGGGGCAATCGTGATGATGAGGAACCCCAAAACCCCCTACGTCCAGCGGCTGTTGACGTCGTTCGGATTGAAGCAGGCTTCGGCAGTATTGCCGGAGCTCATCAACACGGCTGAAAAGGAGAACCTGACCCCCAGGCAATTCCTGTTGACCGTCCTGGAGGCGGAACTCGGTGCACGCAACGAGAAGAAACGCAAACGGAACTACGCGGGAGCCCACTTTCCCCCACATGTGCGCAACATCGACGAATTCGATACTTCTGAGCTCGACGGCGGCATCACCCCCACGCAGATCCTCCAGTTGAAGGAACTGAACTGGATAGATGCGGCAAGCAACATCCTGTTCTTCGGACCGCCGGGGCTTGGCAAGACGATGCTTGCTCTGGGCTTGGGGCTCGAAGCGGTGAATGCCGGATACAGCGTCTGCTACGAGCGCATGGGGGATCTCGTGGACCTGCTGGACAATGCCAGGAGACAACGGCAGGCGGCATTCCGGATCAGACGGCTGAAGAAGGTACAGATGGTGATCATCGATGAAATCGGCTATGTCTCGATCACCCGGGAACAAGCGAACTCGTTCTTTTCTTTTGTCAGCGACCTGTATGAACGGACCTCGTTGGTCATCACCTCGAACAAGGATGTCACGCAATGGGCGGAAGTTTTGGGAGATCCGGTATTGACGGCTGCCCTGCTCGACCGGTTGCTCCATCATTCACGATGTTTTTCGTTGGAAGGCGAATCATACCGGATCAAACATCCGGAATTCAAGGAGGAAAGGAAGCTGGCTGACCAGTAACGAGGCGAACCTAAAAAAGTGCTTACCGAAGCATGTAAAAGAGTCGTTACCAAGGCATATCAAGAATTCATTACCAAGAGATATAAAATAGTCGTTACCGGACCACCTAAACGAGTGCTTACCAACTCATCTAAAAAAGTCCTTGACATTAGCAGATTCCAGTAGAATTCTTGCACGCTTGACCGCCTGCACGGGCCTGACACCCCTGGAGATGAAATCAAGCAGGTATTCTCTTTGTTTTGCGGTCAGGCTGATGGTTCTCTTTGCATATGGCATGGCAGTATCCCCCTTTATTGTTCTCCAATTCAGAGGATACTGCAAGTATCATTAAAAGTATATATTTAAGTGTTACAAACTACTAGGAAAAGAACCATTAGGTGAATCAAATATATGAACAGTAATGCTATTTCTATACTTATCGCAGGTGACGTAGTTCCCACTCCAGCAAATGAGCAGCTTTTTCATACTGGAGATATTGAAGCATTGGTGGGTGCTGAGATTCTTGAACTCTTTGATCGATCCGATATTTCTACCATCAACCTGGAATGCCCCATCACAACACATGGACATCGTATTGAGAAGCAAGGACCGAACTTGAAAGCATCACCCCAATCCATTGAAGGGATCAGGAAGCTGAATCCAACGATCATTGGGCTTGCAAATAACCATATATTGGATTACGGGGAGAAAGGGTTGTTAGATACGGTCTCTCTGATATCACAGAAGGTTATTCCTCTTAATTGTGTTGGCAAAGACTTTAGCGACGTACTAAGATCGAACTATCTTCTCGTGAAAGTTTTTGGAAGTGATCCAATATTAGTTTATAACAGCACTGAGTCGATCAATGACTAGAAAGAATAAATTACTTTTTAATGTTTCAAGTTCCTTGATTCATCAAATTGTAACCGTAATTTGTGGATTAATACTTCCAAGAGTATTTATTTCCTATTTTGGATCCGAAATTAATGGGTTAGTAGCATCAATCACTCAGTTTATTTCAATTATAGCTTTTCTTGAATTAGGTATTGGCGCTGTTGTACAAGCATCACTTTACAAGCCTTTAGCGAAGAAGCGTTATGATGAGATTAGTGCTATAATAAGTTCCTCTAATCGTTTCTTTAGGAATCTTGGAAAACTTTTATTGCTGTATTTAATTGTTTTATTTTTTATTTATCCAATACTCATAAACTCGTCTTACAGTTTCTATTTTACTAGTTCATTGATACTCATATTGGCAATAAGCACTTTTGCTCAATATTTCTTTAGTATTTCTTATCAATTACTCTTTAATGCGGATCAGCTTGCCTTTATCCCATTGATTACAAATACTGGAGTAACGATAGCCAATACTATACTTGTAATAATACTCATTAGATTGAATTTTTCTTTACACGTAGTAAAACTTGTATCTGCAATTATTTTTCTTATTAAACCTATTCTATTCAAAATAATAGTTAAGAAGAAATATAATCTAAATTTAAAAATTAAGTATGAAACTGAACCAATTAAGCAGAAGTGGAATGGTATAGCTCAGCATATTGCTTATGTAGTTTTATCAAGTACTGATATACTAGTATTGTCAGTGTTCAGCTCTTTAAATGTTGTATCTGTTTATTCAATATATAGTATGATTATAAATGGGGTTAAACAGATTGTTTTATCTTCAACCAATGGGATTCTATCTCTCTTTGGGAATATGCTTGCAAATAATGAAAACGAGAAACTCAAACATATTTTTACAAAATACGTATGGTTCAAACATACTTTAGTCGTAATTCTGTTCACAATTACAGGAGTTTTAATAATTCCTTTTATTTCTTTGTATACAGCAAAAATTGAAGACTTTAATTACATTTATCCTACTTTTGGAGTTTTAATCACCCTTTCGCAAGCGCTTTATTGTTTAAGATTGCCATATAACCAAATCGTACTTGCAGCAGGACATTTCAAACAAACACAGAATAGTGCGATTGTTGAAGCTTCAATCAATATAATTATTTCTATTATTCTTGTGAGAAAATTTGGGTTAATAGGAGTGGCTATTGGGACAGCTGTAGCAATGGGGTATCGGACTATATATTTGGCTTGGTATCTATCTTCTAATATCATTCATTTTGCGATAAGTAATTTCTTAAAGCATCTGTTCGTGGACTTTGTTTCAGTGGTTTTGATGGTCTTTTTGACAAGAATATTATCACTTCAAGTATCCTCTTACATCGAATTGATTTCCCTTGCATTTAAGGTAACAGTAATCTGCATTTTTGTTAGTCTAATTATTAATTTTATTTTTTATCCAAAAATATTATTGAGTATGCGTCATGGAATTCGCAGGTAGTGGAGTATCGGTACCAGGTACCGTTTCCACATTTTCCACAAAACGCTGTTTTTCGTGCATTCCAGAGGGGTTTTCACGAAAAAGTGTACCAGGTACCCATTAGCTGTCACAATAGTTTTCGCTAGGAGGAAAGCGAAACACTATGAAGTATTCGAAGGGATTCAAGAGTTCGATTGTGCGTAGAGTGGTTGATAACGGGACGAAAAGTGTGTACGAAGTTTCCAAGGAGACCGGGATTTGTGCAGCGACAATCAACAGCTGGATCGAACAACACAAAAAGGGTAAACTCGCATTGGACTCCACGGACGATCTCACGCCGTCGCAACGGAGCCCCGGAGAAAAGCTTGCCCTGTTGCTGGAAAGCAAGATGCTGGACGACGAGAGCCGTGGAGAATGGCTGAGGAAGCAAGGGTTGCACTCCGAACATCTTCCCTTGTGGGAACAGGAGTTGGCCAGCATGGTACAGGACAAGCAGAGCGCACTGAAAATTGAAAACACCAACCTCAAGAAAGAAAAGAAGCAGTTGGAGAAGGAGTTGCGGGCCAAGGATCAAGAGCTGGCCGTCAAAGAAAAGGCGCTTGCCGATGCAGCCGTGCTGTTGATGCTTAAAAAAAAACATTTGAATCTGTTCCGGGAGGACGAGGAGCGCTGATCCCGGAAACCGAGAAGGCAGAGATTCTGTGCTTTGTTGACGAAGCAAAAAAGTTGGGGGTAGCAGAGAAGACAACTTGTGGGTTCTTGGGGATTACGGCGCGAACCATCCAAAACTGGAAGAGCAAGGGATTGCGGGACAAGCGAAAGGGGTGTATCCGCCCCAGCAGCAGGATAGCACTCACCCCTGAGGAATGGGATGCTCTGTACAAGGTTGCCACCAGCAAGCGTTTTGCAGACAACACTCCGGAGCAGATAGTGGCAACCCTAGCTCAAGAAGGGACTTACATCGCAAGCGTCTCCAGCATGTACCGCATTCTGAGAAAACGTGGTGCATTGGCCCACCGTAGCGGATCGAGAAAACCCGGGGCACAACGGCAAAGTACGGAACTTGTGGTAACAGCTCCGAACCAAGTCTGGAGTTGGGATATAACTTGGCTGCGGACCTCGGTACGAGGCATATTTCTGTACGCCTATACAGTCATCGACCTGTTCGACCGAAGCATCGTGGGTTGGTGCATAGAGGCATATGAGTCTGACGAGTTCTCCATGCTGTTGTTTGCCCGCATTACGCGGGACATGAAGGTGGTTCCCAAGATTGTCCATGCCGACAACGGCCATCCTATGCGGGGAATGACCTTGGCAGTGTTCCTGGACTCGTTGCTGATAAGCAGGAGCTATTCACGTCCGAGGTGCAGCAATGACAATGCATTCATTGAGTCATGGCACAAAACATTGAAATATTCGGTCGGATATCCGAAGCAGTTCGAGAATATCGAGGCAGCCCGCATATGGTATGCAGACTTCATTGCCTGGTACAACAACGAGCACCAGCATTCAGGCTTGGCCTACGCCACTCCGATGCAAGCCAGAACTGGCGAGGTTGTTCAACTGTTTTCCGAACGAAACAACACCATTTTGGAAGCAAGAGAGCGTACTCCTCTGCGTTGGAGCACTGACCGGACAAGAACGTATGAATTGCCAGAAGTAAAAACTACTTATCGGCCATTAAAGAAAGATGTTTGACTAACAAAAGTTGAAAACAAGGCGAAAACTAGCTTGACAAATAGCGTACCGAATCCACATTTTCCACATGTTTCAAACGCAGCGGTGCTTTCTGGCAAATCGTTTCTCTTTGAAGTGAGCCTTTTGTCAAGACAGTTTTTTCAGAATTTTAGGTGATCTTTCAGGCTGCATCTTTTTTGGGTTTCCTTTCTCTAAACACCGAGTAGTACAGCTCGTCAGGAGTTTGGTATCCAAGACTCTGATGTACTCTGGTTGTGTTGTAGAAAGCCATGAACTGCTTGATCCCGTTCCGCAGTTCCTCTACGTTTTTGTATTCATGAAGGTAGAATTCTTCATACTTGACCGTCCTCCAAAACCTTTCAATATAAATGTTCTGTAAACAGCGTCCAATTCCGGTCATGCTGATTTCTATGCTGTGGCTCGTGAGCACGTCAGTAAATTCCTTGCTGGTAAACTGGCATCCGTGATCACTATGGAAAATCGCAGGCTCGCCATATAATGCAATTGCCTCTTGCAGACATTCGACACAAAAAGATGCATCCAGTGTGTTGTTCAGTCTCCACGACAGGACTTTCCTCGTATACAAGTCGATGATCGCCACCAAGTACATGGTTCCCATTGGCAGCTTCAAGTAGGTCACGTCGGTACTCCAAACCTGATTCGGCAACCAGACTCGCTTGTTGCGCAGCAGGTAGGGATACTTGCGGTCCTTCATGTTTCCCCTGCTGGTATTCGGTCCTGGAAACAATGCCTGCAAACCACTGGCATGCATGATCTTGCGGATACGCTTCACCGTTCCCGCGGCAAGCACCTGTTGCACATAGTGCGATATCCTGCGGTATCCGAAAGAAGGGTGTGCGGTCCATACTGCCAAGATGCAAATCAGCAATTCCTGTTCAAGGCTCAAGATGGTTTCAGACTTGTCCATCATCTCCCTGTAGGCATCCAGCGTTCTGCGCACAAGATCCACCAGGTCTGCATTCCTTCGGGCTGCGCTGTCTCCAATGGCCGCCTCAAGCGATTCCAAGGTTCGGCTGGTATCTTTGAAAGAACAACTTTGTCCGCTTTCCTGCACGGCCGGATTCGGTTGTGCGGCTGGATGTCCCGCGCAGGAATGCTTCTCAGCCTGCGCCTGCCACCGGTAATACACTGACCGGCCAATGCCCAACAACCTGCATTGCTCCGAGATGCTCAGCCTGAAACCGTTGAATCCTACAAATCCTTCAGCAACGACAAATCCGGCTCGTTCAAATTCATCTTCCGGAAATTTTTTTTTAGGAATTCATTCTCCACTTCCAGCTTCCCGATCTTCTGGAGCAGCACCTCCTGCAATTCCTCCTGCCTTCGGTCCTCAGCCCCACATTCCTCACCTGTTTTCCGCAGGTATCGTGTAATTTCCACTAAGGCTTTTTATGTAAAGTTTCTTCGGTGGTTTCCTCGTTCAGGAGATGCGAGGCAGCCTGGAATGCCTCCCGGGCAACCTCCTTCATCTGCTCGACAATCGATTCGAGCTGAGCCCGGTTGGCCACCCATTGCTGTACGATCTTGGCATCGGAGCCCGAGATCGCCTTCGATACGGTCTTGCCCTCCACCTTGGTGCTCCAATAGAGATAGGGTCCATGGCGTTGGGCCGGATCCTTGTGGCAGGCGCAGTTGGGTTTTCCGCAGGTAAGGTAGCGCATGGAGACCGATCCGGGCCAGACGAATCCCACCTCCTGCAGCTGCGCGGCAAGCATCCGGTGTTTGTTGAGGCAATCGTCGAGAAGTGTTCGTGCCGCAGCGCTGTCCATCGTATCCGCTCCTTGACCGGAAGGCAATCCTACTGTACTATACAGCAGGATTGCGGGGCTGTCAATGCCCCGATCCGAGGGAGGATCCGCAATGGACGCCGCACACCCGTTCTCCGACGCACGGTTCTTCACCCATGCGCACCTGCCGATAGCCGCCGCCTACTGCCGGGCCCTGGACCTGCAGGGCATTGTCGACAGGATGGTTCCCACCGGCATGGCGCTTTCCGCCGGGCTGGCCGTGCAGGCGATGGTGCTCGACGTACTCAGCGGAAGATCGCCGCTGTACCGCGTCGAGCAGTTCTGGGAGCTCCAGGACCGCGCCCTGCTGCTGGGAAGCAGCGTACCCTCCCACGTGTTCAACGACACCAACCTGGCCAGGGCGCTGGACGCGCTGTTCGAAGCGGGGCCGTCGAAAATCATCACGGAGCTGGGCATCCGTGCGGCACGCACCTTCGGCCTCGACATGGGTGCCGTCAGCTACGACACCACGAGCACCAGCGTCTGGGGGGAATACCGGTGCTCCGATCGGGAACCTGAGGAGAAGGGACCGCGCATCGTCCGCGGACATTCAAAGGACGGGCATCCGGAACTGAAGCAGTTCATGACCGGCCTGTTGTGCGTGGAGCGGGGGGTGCCGATCTTCGGGGCGACCTTGGACGGCAATTCGTCGGACAAACGGTCAAACAATGCGATGCTCACGCGCATCGGGTCGTTGATGGCCCGCCACGGGCTGGGTTCGGGGGCATTCGTCTATGTCGCCGACTCGGCCATGGTGACCCTGGACAACCTGTCGGTCCTTGGAGGGAACCGGTTCGTCAGCAGGCTGCCCGGGACGTTCGAGGCATGTCCGCAGGCGATCGACCGTGCCGTGGCCCAGGGGCAATGGCTTCCCATCGGCAGCCTGGCCGAGCTGGAATCCCCGCGACCTGCGGCCGTGTACAAGGGATGCGAGACCTCCGTCGACCTGGGCGGCACGGCATACCGGGCCGTGGTGGTCCATTCAAACGCACACGACAAACGGCGGCAGAAGGCGATCGACCGGGAACTGGCGAAGTCCCTGAAGGAGATCACCGACGCGGTCGGGCAAACGCAATGCCGGTATTTTTGCGAGCGGGATGCACGGTGTGCCTCCGAAGCGTTGTGTAGGACCGAGACCGCGCTGCACGCCATACGTGCCACGGTGTGCGAAGTGGTGGTGAACAAGCGGGGAAGACCGCCGAAGCAGGGTCCGAGGGCGACGGATGTCCGCTATGACCTGCAGTGGGAGATCGTCGTACGGGACGACAAGCTGCAGCAGCTGCGCGAGCGGGCCGGATGTTTCGTGCTGGTCACCAACGTGCCGTCCGCAGGAGGGGATTCCCTGGATGCAACGGCATTGCTGCGGACATACAACCTGAGCTTCCGCAGATTTTTAACACTCAACCGGACAGGCCTTGTTTCATGACCAGATAAATCCTTGCAAAAAATGAATTTCTTCATACGTTTTACTTGCCAAGGAGCGGAAAGCGTGCCATAATGTAAGTGTTAAATTACCACTTATAAAAAGGCGACCAAAACGCACAAGAAATTCACTGTGGACATACCTAGGACTCCGGGCAAGATCACCCGCAAGAAACTTTCCGCAGGCACGTACATCTACTACGAGTATTCCAGGGAGTACGACAAGCTGAAGAAGTTCAACGTCCCCAAGCGGGTCTGCATCGGAAAGCAGGATCCTTCCGACGATGCCAGGATGTTCCCCAACGGAAAGTACCCTGACTTTTTCCCCTCAGAAACCGAGGTCGAGCATGACTGCAGCCGCAGCAGCTGCCTGAGGGCAGGCACCTTCATTCTGGTCAGGCAGTTCGCAGAAAACCTCGGCCTGGTGCCATGGCTGCAGCGCCGGTTCGGGGACAAGGACGGGGGCCTGATTCTTGACCTCGCCTTGTATCTGCTCATCTCGGCAAGGAATGCGGCCCAGCACTATCCCGACTACGCCTACAACCATCCGCTGTTCACGCCCGGCATGAGGATATTCGGCGACACCAAGGTCGGGACCCTGTTCAGGGACGGCATCGACCGTGATGATGTGATAGCCTTCACCGAATGGTGGAACGAATCGAAGGACCACCGCAGGCGGATCTACATCTCCTACGACTCGACCAACAAGATCTCCCAGGCCGGCGACATCGAACTGGTTGAGGCCGGCCATGCGAAGGACGGTCCCGACGGATCGCCGATCGTGAACATAGCGATAGCCACCGACGTCTGCGATGCCATGCCGCTGTTCTACGAGGACTACTGCGGCTCCATTGTCGACGTCTCCCAATTCGAGCAGATGGTCGGCAAGGCGCAGGCGCTGGGATACCGGAACATCGGCTTCATCCTCGACAGGGGGTACTTCAGCAGGACGAACTTGGAGGACCTCGACAGGAGGAAATACAGTTTCCTGATCATGGCCAAGGGCCGCAGGAGCCTTGTCTCGTCGCTGGTGCTGGCTGTCAAGGGCACCTTCGAGGACACAAGCGGGAACACGATCTGGGAATACGGGGTCAACGGTACGACGGTCGAGGCGAAGCTGTACGCCAATGACCGGAGGGCCCGATCCTTCCACATCTACTACTCGGCACAGAAGCATGCGGCCGAGCGCAGCGTGTTCGAGACCCGCATCAAGAAGATGGCGGGAATGCTGGACAGGCTGCTGGGAAGGAAGTGCAATGACCTCAATCTCGACGCCTACGGAAAGTACTTCGACCTCACGTTCTCCGACGACGATGACCACGTACTGCTGATGCATTCCAAGAACAACGAGGCCATCGACGACTACATCAGGTACTGCGGCTACTTCTGCCTCATCAGCTCCGAGAAAATGACCGCAAGGGATGCCCTGCTTCTTTACAAGTCAAGGGATTACTCCGAGAAGCTGTTCAGCGCAGACAAGACGTTCACGGGAAGCTGGGCAGAGCGGATCCAGAGTGTGGAGGCCCTGAGGTCGAAGATATTCATCGAGTTCCTCGCCCTGATTCTGCGCAGCCGCCTGCACCATGCCATCAACGGGCACATCGTGGCGACGGGAAGAAGGCCCAACTACATGAACGTTGTATCCGTGCTGGGCGAGCTGGAGAAGATAGAGCTGATCCGGATCGGTGACGGCGTCTATCGTCTTGACCATGCCATCACGGCAAGACAGAAGGACATCCTGTCGGTCTTCGGCCTCGGCGCCGACGACATGAAGGACAGGTGCAGGGCCTTGTCCCAGTCACTTGCGGTCATAGACAACAGGAAGGTGAGAACCGAAGCGGATCCCGATATCTACGATGACACGGCTGATGATGAAAGCGGGGAGGAGTGACATGGGCAGGCCAAGGAAGCAGGAGACGTTTGAGCGGAAGATGATGGACGCCGAGGAGCGGGCAACACGGCTGCGCAAGGAATACGACGAAGCGCTTTCCGAGCTGAAGACCCTGCGTGAGCAACAAAGATTGATGCAGGCCCAGCAACTCCTGGATGCTATGGACAAGAAAGGAAAATCCTTCGAGGAAGTCCTGAGATTGGTCAACCTATGATCTGCCTGATCCCTCATATTTGGGGTTGAGTGTTAAAAACTACGGAAGCTCAGGTTCAAAGAGGTTTGCAAGAATGCCTCCAAGATAGCGATTGTTGAACGAGGCGATATCCTGCAGTACCTGCTTCGTAAACGGGTCACGCATAGATCAGCTTCCAGTCAACCGAGATCTTCTGCGGCAGGTTGCCACCAAGCCATCGGGAAATGTTGGTATGGATCCGCTTGGAGCGTTTTTGTTTGATCTTTCCTGAATGCCTGCTGTGGCAATACTGATGCCGGACATGAACGGGCAAATCGCGCTTACCCAGGATGACCAACTTGCCGTCGAAGTAACCGAAAATGGTGTCCTCGAGG
>Ga0334885_1000648_pt1 | contig 56262 bp, 48 predicted proteins | sample GraSluR1_MG_8_FD_207233 | JGI IMG/M metagenome (GOLD analysis project Ga0334885, IMG submission 207233) | Sludge microbial communities from methane-producing bioreactor in Wageningen University, Netherlands - Granular Sludge_31_05-R1 | ecosystem: Engineered > Bioreactor > Anaerobic >...
GATTTTAGGTTAATTTATCTTCTAAATAGGATATTTTAAAGTGCAAATTTATTGTTTTCTTGGAGAAAACAAATTGTAAAAAGTAGGATAAAACAAATTGTTAATCAACAGATAACTGTCCATTTTCAATTGGCTCTTGCCAACCGATGTTTTGTACATGCCCTTCATATTGTACACCTACGGTAGTGTTATCTGATACTTTCACTAATTTAATTTGAATAGCTTCAATACGTAAAGATTTACCTTCTGTACCGACCATTTGTCCATCAGATACCCAATTCATCCAACCAATATTTTGTACATGAGCTCTATACTGTACAGAATATCCAGGTAGATTTTTTAAGGATATTTTTAGGGCTTCCACCCTTAAGGATTTTCCGTGGGTTCCAGCTTCAGCTCCATTTGAAACGGTACTTTGCCAGCCGATATTTTGTACATGAGCTTGATAGTCTATTTCAGCACCACTAGGAGCATTTACTAAGTTAAGCTTTAATGCTTCCACTCTTAAGGATTTACCATGGGTTCCGGCTTCAGCTCCATTTGAAACAGTTTTTTGCCAGCCAATATTTTGCACGTGTACTTGATATTGTACTCCAATCTGCTTAATAGTTTCAGCTTTTACTAATGAAGTTGTTAAAATTGACATAAAACTTACAGCAGCAGTTATTAATAGCAATGTTAGTAATGTCTTTTTTATTGACATAATTTCACCTCCTTTTATGAATTAATTTAAAAAAGAATTACTTATGTGAACATTTTATGTTCACTTTACTATATTTACTTAATTTTATGTCTATGTCAATATAGATGCACATAAAAAACTGAGTTTTTATGTATATTTTAGATATATATTTACATTTTTTCATATATAACATAAAATTATTATTTTTTATGCAACTTTATACTGGAGAATTTAGGCCTTATATTAGTTATTAAATTATGATCAAAGTATAAACAAGCAAATTTAATAACAAATTTTTTTATATAAAATTTAAGATCCCATTGATTACTTCTAATTCACAGTATCCTTTAGTCACAATAGAATTCATAAATAGAATCAAATGGTGAATTTGTGACATTGTAAGATAAAGAGTTATCTTTAATTCAATTAAAAATTTGTATATTGGCGATGATTTTACTACAATTGAGTTGTTAAATATTTATGTTTTTCGCCTTAGTTATGTTTTGTCTGATAACTTAATTATAACAGGGGATTACATAAATGTTTTTCTTTTTTTGTTTATTAGAAATTTATTGAATCATTTTTGATCATTTATAGCATTATTGATTTTGTTAATTTATGAGAGATACTTAACTTTTTGGTTAAATTGGTATATTATTTATATGTAGGACGTTTTATATAAATACTTACAAAAAATATTTTGTGTACATGAAAGGGGAAGTACATTATGTCAAAAATCAAAGTGGCCGCAATTACAGGAGCTGGACAAGGAATTGGTAAAAGTATTGCAAAACGATTAGCTGATGATGGATTTGCTGTTGTTTTAAGCGACTTGAATGAAAAAGTCTTGAATGAAACTGTTACAGAATTTAAAAATTCTGATTATAAAGTTTCTTCATTTGTTGGTGATGTAACTAATCCACAAGATCAAAAATCACTAGTTTCAGAAGCTGTAAATACCTTTGGAAGTTTAGACGTTTTTATCAATAATGCAGGGGTAGAACATGTTGGACCAGTATTAGAAATCACTCCTGAAAAGCTAGAGTTTTTATTTAAAATCAATGTTTTTGGAGTCGTTTACGGCATTCAGGCAGCTGCTGAACAAATGAAAAAGCAAAAAAGTGGAAAAATTATAAATGCATGCAGTATAGCTGGACATGAAAGCTTTCCAATGATGGGCCTATATTCCTCTACAAAATTCAGTGTTAGGGCTTTTACTCAAGCTGCTGCTAAAGAATTAGCAAAAGATAATATTACAGTAAATGCGTATTGCCCTGGAATCGTTGCAACTGATATGTGGACACGTATTGATGAAGCCATAGTTAAGCATCAGGGTGGTAAAAAAGGTGATGCCTTTAAAAAAGCTGTTGAAGGTATTGCATTAGGCCGTAGTGAAGAGCCAGAAGATATTGGAAATTTGGTATCATTTTTAGCTTCACCAAATTCAGATTATATGACAGGACAAGCTATTTGTATGGATGGTGGAATTATTTTTAATTAAAATATATTCTAACAATTCAAGTATATAGCAATAAGAAACACTGTGAAGATCAACATAATCGTATGAAATTCACAGTGTTACAGTTTAAAATATGTCTATTTGCTTTTTTTATTATTACTATCCAATCCACTTTATTAACTGCAGTTTCAGCATAGTCTTTTCCATAGTATGGTCATCATTTAATTCCACAATTCAAAGAGTACCATTCCCTAAAGATGCGTAGCAGAATCAGAACATTCTTATGTCTGATATTTAAGATGAGGATCCTTTGAAACAAATTATCGTTATCCTTAGAAACTTTTCCTGCATTTTTCGAGAGACTATATAAAACTATTATTTTTATATAATATTATTATATATAATTAAGCCTTTACTTTATATATTAAATTATGCTGTAAATAGAAGTCTAAAGTATTTACCTAAATATATGCTATTTTACAATTATTATGTTGAAAAACCTCCTATACTGTAATAACATAAATACTATAGTATGGATATGCTATAAAACTTTTAATAAAAAATACGAATAATAAAGTAAAGGGGGTGAAAAAGTGGATTTAACAAAAAACATAAAATTAAAAGCTGCTATATTTCTTATAATGAGTTTTTTATTTTTAGTATTTGGTTTTCACGATACAGTGAAAGCGGATACTAATAGTGATGTACATATAAGCTATCAAAGTCATGTTCAAAATGTAGGCTGGCAGAATGCTGTCAGCGATAGTAATACATCTGGAACTACTGGAAGAGCTTTGAGACTGGAAGCTTTGAAACTGAATTTGTCAGGTGATGCAAAGGGAATGAGTGTTAGTTATCAGGCCCACGTTCAGAATATAGGCTGGATGAATTGGACAAGTCAGGGTCAAGCAGCAGGAACTACAGGCAGGGCACTAAGACTTGAGGCTATAAAGATTAAATTAAATAATGCACCAAGTAATTATCATGTGCAGTATCAGGTACATGTGCAGAATATAGGATGGACTAGCTGGGTTCAAGATGGACAAATTGCCGGAACTACAGGAAGAGCACTTAGAGTTGAGGCCATAAGAATAAGGATTGTAAAGCCTAATACTTCTCAGCAGCAAAATTCAGTACAAAAACTGAATCCTAGAATGGCTATAGATACTCCACGAAATAATGAAACTGTAAGCGGTAGTTCTATAGTAGTGAGAGGATGGACTTTAAACAGTAATACTTCTGGGGTAAAACAGGTAACTATATCTGTTGATGGAAATCAGAAAGGTAATGCCAGTATAGGTCAACCAAGAGCAGATGTAAAAAATGTATACCCGGGATATGCTGGGGCAGCCAATAGCGGATACAGCTATAATCTTGATGTAAGCAAATTGTCTAATGGAAATCATACTGTAACTATAAAATCTGTAGGAAATGATGGAAGCAGTATCTATGGGTCTGTAATAATAAAAGTAAATAGATCCAGTACTAAAACTATTGCTGTAGCCATAGATATAGGGCATAATGCTCCTTATGATTCTGGAGCTACTGGAATCAGACAGGAAGATGAAATAACTATGGAAGTTGGACAAAAGGTTATAAGTAAACTTCAGGCTAAAGGGTATAATGTAATAGCTACAAAGCCAGCTACTGCTGATAGTACTGTGGATTCTCTTCAGCAAAGAGTAGATGCAGCCAATAATGGCAATGCAGAGCTATTTGTAAGTATCCATGCAAATATAGGCGGCGGACAGGGAACGGAAGTTTGGGCTGGCGGAAGCCAAAAGTCCATAGATCTTGCCCATAATATTCTAAATAATATGGTAGCACTGGGATATAGAAATAGGGGTGTTAAAGTACAGGGAGTAGATGGACAACATCTATATGTACTAAATAACACAGTGATGCCGGCAGTGCTAGTGGAGACTTTCTTCCTTGATTCCCAATCAGATATGAACAGATACAATCCAGAGGCTATTGCCAATGCTGTTGTAAATGGAATTGTAAGTACTTTGTAAGGAGTGGGGTCAAGGAGTGGGGTCAGACCCTCATATTTTAGAGAGAATCGTCATTTAGATGGCGGTTCTTTATTTTTTATATAATTCTAGTAAATTATAATATTATTATGACGATAAATAAGATATAGGAAAGGTATTTGATGTATTTATATGTATGTTATTCATGAATATACCATTACAGGGCATTTATGGCGTTGTGAAATGGTATAATAAAGGAGTTGTAAATATGATAAAATTATTTAGAAATTTGAAAGTAGCTAACAAGTTGATTTTTTGCTTTAGCATACTGGATGCATGCATTATTATAGCTGGTGTCATAAATTATTTGGAAATGAGAGAAGTTTACGGTGATTTACAGCATAAAAATGTAGCTATTATTAGTAGTGGGTTTATGATCATTGCCATATTAGTGAGCTTGATTTCTGCCTATATACTAATAAAAAATATTAACGGTTCATTGATTAAAATTAAGAAGTTTGCTGAGAGAATTTCAAATTTTGATTTTTCACTGCCTATAGAGGTGGACAGAAAAGATGAATTTGGTGAAACGGCAGATAGGTTGAATCAGTCACGTAGCAATATAGTTGCATTACTTAAAAATATAGCCGGCAGCTCAGAAAATATGAGTGCAGATAGTGAAGAACTGGCTGCCATTTCAGAAGAACTCATGACTAAAATGGAGGAGATGAATAATTCCTATAAGAATATAGAGAGAAGTGTAGAGGACAATAGTGCTTCTTCAGAGGAGATAACAGCATCTATAGAGGAAATAAATTCTGGAGTAAATCAACTATCTCAGCAGGCTCTGGATACCAGAAATGTGGCAAACAAAGCCAAGGAAAACGCTGAAGGTGTTAGAGAAAAGGGACAAAAAGCTGTAGATAGTACTGGTGAGCTCTACCAAGAAAAGAGAGAGTCCATATTAAAGGCCATTGAGGATGGAAAGATAGTTGCAAAGATAAAGGATATGGCGGCAATTATTGAAAGTATAGCAGATCAGACCAATTTACTTGCCCTTAATGCAGCTATAGAGGCTGCAAGAGCTGGTGAACAGGGTAAAGGTTTTGCAGTGGTAGCGGATGAGGTTAGAAAACTGGCGGAACAGTCAAAGGATGCGGTAAATGAAATTAATGAAAATATAGTAAAGGTAGATAAGGCCTTTATGAATCTTTCCGACAGCAGCAATGATATTATGACCTTTATGAATGAAAAGATAATACCGGAATTCAATAGCCTTGTAGAAGGTGGAAATGCCTACTACAGTGATGCTGCGGATATGGACAAATTATCTGAAGATATAGCCTCTACTCTTGAACAGTTTTCTGCAACTATAGATCAGATAAGTAAAGCTATTCAGGATGTAGCTTTAAATGAGCAGAGATCCTCTGAAAATGCCGATTCAGTAGTAAATGTGGTGGATGAGAGTACAAATGCAGCTAAACAGGTGGCAGAGACCTCTCAAAATCAGGCGGAAATGGCTCAGACATTAAATGAGCTGTTCCAGAAGTTTAAGATAAGCTAAATTTATACCCTAGGGGTGTAAATCTTGAAAACTGCCAGACTAAGGTTTCGGCAGTTTCTTTTTGTGCTTATAGCAAGTTCGGGCAAGCCATCAGTTAAAAAATGGAAATGAGTTTGATACATAGAACATATCAATAGCTCTGTTTTTTAATGCCTTAGATAAACATTTGACAAAATTCATTTAAATATGTGATGAAAGTTAATTCATAAGGAAGAACTTTGGGATAGATGGAATAAAGCCGTATCAGGAGAATTTATTGAAAAAATTGAACCAAAACAAATATAAGGGGAGGAAGGTTTATGCAAAGCCCGGATATAAAGAGTGTAGAGATTTTAAAAGAATATAGTTTGATATTAACTTTTACAAATGGAGAAATAAAAATATTTAACATGAAACCATATTTAAAATATCCTATTTTTAAACCATTAAATAATGAAAATGAATTTAAGATGCTTTCCATTATTGATGGTACTATAGAATGGAATTGTGGTGCAGAGTTAAGTATTGATACTTTTTATTTAGGTAGTAAGAAATTTAATAAAGAAGAATTAAAGGAAATGTGATGAACAGTATGGTGCGTCCGAGCATATGTCGTATCATCAGATTTTATATTTGGCATTGCACAGTACAAATGTAATTCATTAGAAGAATATTTACAGATGGAAATTTACAATTATTTATCTCGTTTTAAAAGTGCTTATATAGTAGTGAATAATGATAGGGAGTGATTTTAAATCGGACAATATATACAAGTAGGAATATGCTGCAAGGTAAAGATAAGTAAGATAAAAATGGAAAATAGTATAGTTAGTTATGAATAAGTCATTGATGGATTAGGAAAAGAAATACCATGGAGAGAGATACTAAAGAATACCAAAAAGGAAGACAGACGAAAAAAAGATTTTAGACTTCCAGCAATAGTACCTATGGTACTTTATAATGGCAAAAATAGATGGACTGCAATAAAGATTGGATTATAGAAATGGATGCTGAAAAAGTGCCAGCAAAGAAGGAATCAAGACTTGATAAACTTATTCTAATAGAAGCACCCAATGAAAGATATATATTAAACATAGAGCCACAAGGCTACCTTGATTATACAATGCCAGCAAGAATGTTAAGATATAGATCAGACATATGGGAATATACCATTCAAAAACATATGGGAACACCTTCTATAAAACAGGCAGTAATTTATTTCTTTAAAGAACATGACAACAAGCGATATGATTTATCAGATAGATGGGGCTTAGAAGAAACTTTAAAATTTTCATATAGATCTATTAAAGTATGGGAAATGAAGAAATGCCCTGTTATAGAAAAGAAGTTAGTAGGTTTATATCCAATACTTCCGCTTATGGAGAAAAATGAAGATGAAACAGATGAAAATATATTAAAAGATACTATTTCAGTTATTAAAACTGTAGATAATGAGTCATTACAAGCTGACTTACTTGCTGTTACTTCAATACTAGCAAGTGAAAGATTTACTAGTGATTTAGTAAAAAAATATATAAGGAGGGAAATGCTTATGGACTCACCTTTATTTCATGAATGGGTAGAAGAAGAAAGAAAAGAAGCAGCTAAAGAGGCAACGGAAAAAGCACAAAAAGATACAACAAAGAAGAATATACTTGATTTACTTTTAGAAAAATTTGATTTTGTACCAAAAGACATTAGAGAAGATGTTCAATCAATGGATGATATAGAAGCACTTGATGGTCTTGTTAAAAAAATAATTAAAGTAGATACAATAGATGATTTTAAAAATTTACTACGAAAAGTTAAAAATATGTAGAAAGACATCCCAGGGGTGTAAATTTTGGAAACTGCCAGACTAAGGTTTTGGCAGTTTCTTTTTGTGTATATTAAATATAGAATGATGAAGATTAATTTCTGATTCTGGTCATATCTTTGAGATGTTTTAGGAAAATATATAATCCTCTTCAACTCCAAATATCTTAGCCAGACAAATTCTGAAACGCTTTCTTGGGTAATGTCTTCCTTTTTCCCAGTTCCAGTACATTTTATGAGTAATAATGCATTTGTCTGCTACCTGTTGCTGAGTTAATTTGTTATTTAGTCTCAAAAGTCTCAATCTTTCACTCCAAGATGCTTCTTTAAACATTTCATTTAACATAATTTATTATCATCCTTTCTCTATTTGAAAATATAAATATGAGAATTTACATTTATTGTTAAACATATTTAGTAATTATGAAAAAGTCTAAAGATATTTTTAAATTTAAATCTAATAGTAAAGTTAAATGATTTATTTTCTATAAGCAGGGGGCCTTAGCTTGTTTAAAGCCTGCCTCTTTATTTCCACTGCTCTCCTGTAGTTTATATTGCAGGTGGCGGCTACTTCCTTTAAAGTTCTACCTTGAAGGTATACTCCGGTGATTATATGCTTTTCATCTATAGACAGTTTTTCTTTTACATCCTTTAGAAGTCTTTGGGTTTCCTCATGGGCAATAACTTCATCCTCAAGGGTAAAGTCATATACCTGTATTCTTAATATGCCCTCATCCTGAACTTCTCTATAGTGTTTTATATGACCTTTTAAAAGTGCCTTGAAATTATTTATAATGGAGTTATTGCAGTAAGTGATAAAATTATTGCTTCCCAGCCTATAGAGCTGTACTGCCCTTATTGCAGATAAAAAGCCATGCTGGATGAGATCTTCAAAATCATGAGAGGGAATTATGTATTTTTTCCCATGTTTCATTATAAAATATTTGAATTTCTCAAGAATTAGCTCCATGGACTCTGTGTCACCAGCTTTAGCGGATTCTACTAGAGCTTCTATAGTGGCTTTAGAAGTATTGTCTTTATTCATTTTGACACCCCTTTTTAATTTGATGTTGGTGTAGTGGTAAATGGATATTTCCCATCAATAACCACCTTGAAAAAGTTCCTCTAAAAATCTATTGCTCTTTTCCTCACCTTTAAGTCTTCTTATATCCTGCCAGTTATTTTTTAGAAAATTGCACATACCTAGCAGTCTGCTGTAGGTTCTGTCATCATATCGGCTTTGCAGTTCTTCAAGAGATATATTGGTGGTTACAATAAGTGGCAGGTTCATTGAATTTCTCTTTTCTATGATTTGATATATCATAGACCTTGTCCATTTTGTATCTTCTTCTGTACCCAGGTCATCTATTATTAAAAGATCTGCATTTTCAAGGGTGTTCAGTACAGTGAATATGCTATCATTTCCCCAGTTTCTTTTACCCTGGGATATTCTCTCTGTAAGTCCTATGGCTCCAACACATATAACGGGAACTAATTTTTCCATAAGGGCATTGGCTATGCAGGCGGAAAAATAGGTTTTACCATTGCCAGCACTACCGTGGAGAAGAATACCGTTATTGTCTTCCTTCATCTTTGGAAATTTATCTATATAATTCTTTGCAACCTTAAATAGATTTTCGTTGGCTATACTGTGATCCCAATTATCAAGAGTGAATTTTCTAGATTTGTTATTCATGAGGCTGTTGGAGATTACCTGATTGAGCCTTATCTGTTTTTCCAGGTTTTTATCTCTTATTCTCTGTGCCTTCAGAGCTTCTCTTCTGCAGCGACAGGCTCTTGGATAGAGTCTTGTTCCAAACCAGGTGGTTATAATAGTGCCTATAGGTTCCTTGCAAATAGGGCATTTGTGGATTGCAGCAGTTTCATATACTGAATCCAACTTCACATTTTCTGATTTCCCCAGAACTTTCTTTGTAAGCAGCATTTTTATTCTCCCTTCTGCTATTTTCATTTAAATAGCTTTCAAATTTTGTACCAAATAGTGTTTCTGGTCTTAGGTACTGTTCCATATCTGTGTCTAACCATTGTTTAGATTTATTGTCTATGACTTTGTAGAAATCTTTTAGTGTAAAACCCTCACTTTCTCTCTTTTTTATGAGATGTTGTATTTTTTTACTGCTGGCTTTATAGCTTGTACCACATTTTGAGTTCAAGTATTCCACAGCAGCAATTTGGATATCCTTTTTTATATTTTTTAAATCTTTAGTAAAGGGATATTCTAGTAAGGGAGTCTTTTGTTCAGTATGTAAAATCTTAGGGGCTGTGGATACTGAACCGGAAGGATAAGGATTTCCATCCTTAGGCACTGCGGTTTTTTCTACAGAGTCTTCAGATAAATCCTCATAAAAAATTCTTAGATTTTTACCCCTTTTAGCTGCTGCTTTGGAAACTAAATTTTTATATTCAGTACCTAGTTTGTAATAGGAATATATACCTTTATCTTTTACTGTAATGTGCTTCAACAAGTTAAGACTTGTCATATATCTAAGCCTTCTGTAAATAGCATCTTTTTTAAGATTAAGTATAGGCAGATCTTCTACTATGTTTTTATAGTTAAGCCAGTAATAAATTTCACCCTTAAAGTTTTTCTCTACCATGTTGCCGCTGTTTATGAACTTTTCAACATATCTTAAAAGTACAATATCTATGGTGTCGAGGCCCAGTTCAACTAATTTAATTTGATTATAGCCGTATACAGTAAATTGCATTTTATCACTCTCCGTTAATTTGTATTGATGATACTATAATATTTTATGGGATAAATTGACAAGTGCATATTTGTTCTAAAAAGCTTGAAATTAACTGATTATTTTTTATTTTCTCATTATATCCTTAGATGACATTTATTTCTATATCAATTGACATATTTTATGAAGTTTTGTATGTATAAAGTATTATTTTAATATAATATATAGTTAAATTAAAAAAATATGAATAACTTGCAGTAAAAAATACATATAATTACTAAAAAAGTGAATATATTATGAATTGTTTATAATATATAAATAGAAAAAGTATATAAATGTTATAATTACATGATTTAGTATTGTTACTAGGTGTATAATATACTCGGTAATCATTATATATAAACAATTTGATATAAATTTTTTTTGTTTTAAAACGATATAATTATATGAGATATAATTGAATTTTACTGATATTATGTGAGAATATGAATTACTGTTAAATTTTATCTAGTATATGTATTAATTGAGGAGGATCAGATATTTTGAAAAAGATTTTCGCTGCAATTTTTATATTCCTTTTAATTTTTTATAATATAAATGTATCTGCAGAAACTGTGAATGAAACTAAAACTGATGTGAATATTCAGGTAAAGGGAAATATAGAAACTGGACAAGATATACAAATTTTTGTAAATGTACAGAACATAAAAAATTTATATGCTGGTGCGGTAAAGTTTAAATATGACAAAAATATTTTAAAGGTCACAGATATTCGAAAGGGAGACCTTATAGATAAAAAGGATATGAATATATTTGAGGTTGGAAATGAAATAGATAATGATAGGGGAATAGCTAGATTTAAGGGATTTTCCTGCCTTGGACAGGTTAAGGGGTTTTCAGGCAGTGGAACTTTTATAGTAATTGATGCACAGATTTTAAAAAAGGCAGATTTTCATATAAAAAGTATACCATTACAGGAAGAACCTAATGATGAAAATAATTTAAAGATTCAGCTTGTAGATAATGATTTAGAGGATATGGATTATAACTTTAAAGGGTATAATTTTAAAGCTGCTGCGCCTGCTGACCCTAACAGTAAAGCCCCAGCTAGCGACAAAACTGAAAATAAGGATACCAGTGTAAAAAATTCACAAAATAATACAGGGGACAAGAACTCTGTTGTAAAACCTTCTAATGAAGTTTCCAATAAAGTCAGTAAAAATAGCGATAGAAGTGAAACTAAAGCTATAGTTAAAGATAAAAATGAAGCGGCTGATAATAATGACAGCAAAGAAATAAAGGATAATAGCGATAGTATTTTAAAGGATAAAAATAAAAATACCTCAGATAATACAGTGAATAAAGAGAATTTATATGAAGAAAACATTAACAATTCCAATAAAAATAGTAGCTCAAAAAATATAGCTGCCTCAAAAAATAATCCTAATTTAGATAAAATAAAGTATTTAATTATAGTTATTTCTATCATTATATTTATAATTTTAGGTCTAAAAATATATAAATACATGTTAAAAAGCAAGAATTAGCATAAAAATAATTGATAAATGTCTGTATTTGCAAAAATAAAGGTATTGTAAACAGTTTATTAAATTTATATAATAAGTGTATAGGAATTATAATTATGTATTCATAAAAAGTGGTGGAGGAAAAATTATGCTTCATAAGAAGAGTTTGGCTATTTTTTTAAGTTCTTTATTAATTGTTGGAAATATATTTTCGGCAAAAACCTTTGCAAATGCAGAAGTGGTGGATACTACAGCACCAATTCTTAATAATATAAATATTGATAAAAGTAAGGTTACAGAAGGAGACAGCGTCAATGTATCCATAGATGCCAGTGATGATATATCCGGTATAGCTGGTGCCAGTATATATTATGTATCTCCTTCAGGAAAAAATTCAAAGTCCTATTCATTGACTCCTGATGACAGTGGAAAGCTAATATGTACGATACCCATAAATAAATATGATGAAAAGGGTAAATGGAAACTAGATAGTATTTCTTTAAAGGACAAGGCTGGTAATACGGAATATGTAAATGGTTATGGTATATTAAATTCTAATAATACAGTTAAGGATTTAAGTGTTGGTAATTTTGAAGTTATAAATAAATTACTGGATACCATGCCGCCCGTATTAAACAGCATAACTTTGAATAAAACTAAAATTGCTCAGGGTAAAAGTTTAAAAGTAACAGTGGATGCCAGTGATGACTTATCTGGTATATACAGTGCCAGTATACATTATGTATCCCCTTCAGGGAAGAATTCTAAATACTTAGTTCTATGGCCAAATATTGATGGAAACCTTCAATGTACCATACCTACAGATCTAGGAGATGAGGATGGTATATGGAAAGTAGATAGTGTTTTGTTAATTGATAGAGTGGGAAATACTGTTTGCATAAATAATTCGGAAGTTAAGGAATATGGTATATTAAAAAATTTAAGCCCTGGAGATTTTCAAATATATGGTAGACAAGCTGCGGGTAAGCAGTTCGATATCAATGAAGACAATGATATTGATATAAAGGATTTAGCTGCTGTTGCCAGGGACTATAATACAAAGAAATCCGATGATCTATGGAAACCAGAATTTGATTATAATAATGATGGAATAATCGATATATTTGATATTACTGTACTTTTTAAGAAGGTACAGTAGTATTTACTGACATTTATACATAAAATTTATAACAGTATAATAACTAAAAAGGCTATCTTGAGGTGCATATGTATGCATTTCAAGATAGCCTTTTTTACATAAAAAATTACATGAAAATTTTATTTGTTATTGGATATAAAACAAGAAAAATATATAATTCTCTATTTCAAAGGTATTTTTACTATTAATTTCAATTATTTAGGTTAAAAATGCTTAACTATTTGTTAATGATTACATTACACTACAATTGTATAATTCATACTGTTGATATTTTAATTTAAATTTCAATAAAATTTAAGCTTTTATTTAAATTAAATACAAATCTTAGATTATAGCTTGCTTTTTCTCTTTACTGCATTAAATATATTGCGAAATTAACTATACTTATGGCAGTGAAAGGATATATAAATTTAATATAATCAGGGGGTAAATTTATGCATTCTAAAATCAAAAGAATTATTGCGTCAATGGTATTAGTTAGCTTGATTGCACCATCGGCTAGAACACTTGCTGCCGTTGATACTACAGCGCCAACTATTGGCCAGGTAAATGCCAAGACAAGCTATTCTGCCAATGAAAAGGTAGTGATAAGTGCACCGGTTACTGACGATACTGCTGTGAATTCAGTGAAGCTTTATTATAAGCTTGCTCCAGAACTTCCCTATAGAACAGCTGACATGATAAAAGATGGGTCTTCCAATACATATACTGCTGTTCTTGATCATGATGCAGCCTGGTCCAGAGTTATATCCTGGCATATTGAAGCCAGCGATGGAACTAATACAGCTAAAACTGCCGATTTAAATGCGGAGGTTCAGCAGGATGTTGATACGGATAATCAACCGCCGCTGATTATGACTGAAGTAATGGCTTATACTAAATACAAAATGAGCAATGGTGGTGCAGATGGAATGGATTTTGTGGAGCTGTACAACAATTCAAGTAAGCCAGTTAATTTTGGATATTATAAGTTATTTTATCTCTATCCAGGAACAACTACTGCTCCGAAAACTTGGACACCATCAAAACCGGATATTATAGTGCAGCCAGGTAAATCCGTTATATTCTGGATTAATGACGAGGCAAATGGTCTGTCTGTGGAAGATTTTAATAAATACTATGGCACTAATCTTAAGGAAAATGAGGAGATAGTTAAGGTAAATTATTCAGGCTTACATGAAACGGCTTACAGAAAACTTGTTATAGGTCACTCCATTGACAAGCCAATAGCTCAGGTGGATTTTAATACAGATAATAAAGCTGAAACTACTCCAGAGCCTGAAACTACTGTAAATTATCGTTATCCAAAGAATGGACAAACTGATGAATTGAAGGTCAGCACTAAGGAACTTGCACCCACCCCAGGTAAAGTATATGACTGGCAGATTCCCTCTGCTCCTACTTCTCATACCGGCTATGATGATATTGTAGATAGTACTCCGCCTGAAATAAAATCAGTATCTAGCAATGTAAGCAGCATTAATGAGGGTAAAGAACTTAAACTTGCCTTTGATGGCAGTGATGACGTTGGTTTAGTGGATTTCAGCCTTTACTACAAAATATCCGGTGAAACAAGTTTTACAAGAATTCCTCTAAGCGGAAAGGCAAGTGATGGTCACTACTATGCCACTATACCATCAGATAAATTGGTTTCAAAGGATTATGTGGAATATTATGTGGAGGCTTCTGACCTTTATCATGAGGTTAAAACTGAAACCTATAAAGTAAATATAAACCGCCTTGATAGTAATGGAGATTTACGTCTCAATGTAACAGATGGACAAGTACTATCTGGAAATAGTCTTATAACCTCTGGTACAAATTTAATAACTAATGAATCCACAATTTCTATTGATGGTAAAGCAGTGGATACTACAAAAGATCTTGAAAGCGGTGCATATTTTTCCTTAAGCTACAGCGGTGTAGATGGATATTACAAGGATGCTGTTACCATTGAAGATGAAATTTTATCTTTAATAGTAAAAGGTGATGCACCTTCTAGAACAGTATATCTTGATAAGAACAGATTTAAGAGAAATGCAGATGGAACTGCAGGTATTACCGTAACAGTAAGGGCAGGTACTGATGGCAGTCCTTTTGAGGTGGGTACTGCAGCTAACAATGATGATTTTAAAGCTACAGGCTTCAACCTTGTTCTTACTGATGGTACTGTGATTTACCCAGATAACGGAATAGATTCTTCAAAAGAATATAATATTGGTGACGGTAAAGGTATGAAGGAATATCTGGATATACATTTCACCATTCCAAAGGATAAATTAACTGCAAGCAGCTACAATTGGGATACAAAAACCGTTAATGATGGAGAACATACAATAAAGGTTGTATCTGGTGAGATTAGCAAAGAGGCTAAGATTAAGGTGGATAATACAGCACCACTTATCAAATCAAGGGTGGCTGAAGGGGCTAAGCTCTTTGGAAATATTACAATTGATCCATCTGTAACAGATGCTAATGGTGTAGATACTTCAAAGACTCAGGCAGAGGTGGATGGAATAGCAGTGGAGTTACCTTATAAAACAACTTCTTCCGCACTTACTCCAGGTAATCATGAGTTAAAAATAACTGCTTTTGATGCAATAGGAAATAAGGCAGAGAGTGTAACCCGTTTTTCAACTATTGATGAAAACTCAGTAGTGAGTGTTAACAACAGCAATAATGGACAGCTGTCAGCTAAGGTTACAGATCCTAGTGGTGCTAAGACGGATTTAACTTTTAAAGAGGCATATCACTTTAATGCTGCTGATAATGAAATTAAAGCCTATGAGGGGAAGGGAGATTATCCTCTTGCAGAATCTTCAAAGATAACGGGAGCTGCACTTAAAGCTATGAGTGCTGACGATGAAAGAACTCATGATACCCAGTCAAAAGAACTGCCTTATCAGAGATTTGATATAAAGGTTGGAAAGGTAAAGTCCACTGACAGAATTGAGGCAGTGTGGAAGGGAAGGGTTAACGATAACCGACAGGCAAGGATGTATGTATTAAATATAGATACTAACAAATGGGAACTTATAGGGGCTAGTGTAAAAGGCGGACAATCACAGCTAAAAGCTTCCTTTGTAGCGGACAAGCATTTAAAGGATGGAAAAGCTCAAATACTTGTGCAGGATAGATTGGAAGGCCTAGCACCGCAAACTTCAGTGACAGCTCCAAAAGGTGTCTCTTCTGACTCCTGGAATCCTGAAACCTGGGATCCTTCAACACGTCCTGGTCAGTATGATTTCACCTTTGCATGGATATCTGATACTCAGTACTATTCAGAATCCTATCCACAGCATTTTAATAATATGAATAAATGGATTGTAGATCATAAGGATGAGCTGAACACCAAGTATTTGATTCATACCGGTGATATAGTAGATGAATGGGACAAGCCTTATCAGTGGGTAAATGCAGACAATGCTATGAAAATCATTGACAATTCAGGCCTTCCTTATGGAGTGCTTGGAGGTAATCATGATACGGGCCATGGCAGAGCAGATTATGAAAACTATGGCAAAAATTTTGGAGAGAAGAGATTTTTCGGAGGTGATTATTATGGTGGTTCCTATATGAACAACAAAGGCCACTATGATTTAATCAGCCAAGGGGGCAATGATTTCATTGTACTTTATATGAGTTGGGATATCTATACTCCTGAGATTCAATGGATGAATCAGGTGCTGGCTAAATATCCTAATCGTAAGGCAATACTTGCCTTTCACAGATATATTAACGATAAGGGTGCAATTGATTATACAGGGGATTTGGTACAAAGAGAAGTTGTAGCTAAAAATCCTAATGTATTTGCAGTACTGGATGGTCACTATCACGGTGCAGCTATAAAAATTGATCACTTTGATGACAATGGAGATGGTACAGCTGAAAGACCGGTTTATCAAATTTGTACAGACTATCAAAGTGCCCACGAAGGTGGAGATGAGTATATTAAATATCTTTACTTTGATATGAAAAATAATAAAATCTATATGAATTCCTATTCACCATTTTTAAATGACTACAATTATTTTGACGATAGAGGAACTTATGAAAATGGAACTCAGGATCATGATGCCTATGAGCTTAATGTAAATTTGACTCCTGATGAAAAGAAACTTTCCACGGACAGCTTTGATGTTAACGTATATACGGATAAGGTTATTGGAACTGCCAGTGTTGACAGCGGACAGACATGCAGCGTGAACTGGGAAAACCTCAAGGAAGGCAAGGAATATGCATGGTATGTAGAAAGTAATTCAAGCTCCGGTAAAATTACTGGGGGAGTTAATGAATTTACCATGAAGGCAGCACTATCCAGTGTGTCCCTAAAGTCTAATAAAACAAATTTGGACATTGCAAAGACTGCCAAATTAACTGTAAAGGGTAAGCTGAGCAATGATGAAAATGCAAAGCTTTCAAAGGCATCAATAAAGTATGTAAGCAGCAATCCAGCTGTGGCATCTGTGAATGATAAAGCTTTGGTAACAGCTAAAAAAGCAGGAAGTGCAGATATAACAGCAGAGGTTACTTTAGAGGGAGTAACAGTTAAATCAAATAAGATTACAATAACTGTAGATGAAGGTAAAAAATAGTTTACTTGTAAGTAATATTTACTTAATATTCAATAATTACAATTTAATTGAACAAATTATTATGCGAGGAGTGTTATCATGAAAATTAGTAGAAGGGATTTCCTTAAGTGGTCTGCAGCTACAGCTATAGCTCTAAATATTCAATTTGATATGGACAAATTTAATACTGTACTTGCAGCAGAAACAGATCCCCCAATTATCTGGTTAAATGGGTCTGGATGTTCAGGATGTACTATATCAACTTTAAATGTTACTAATCCAGCAACTATTGATGATGTACTTTTAAACAAAATAAGTATCAAGTACAATAGTACTCTTATGACAGCTTCAGGGGATCTTGCAATGCAGACACTGGAACAATGTGCTAATACTTACACTGGACAATTTATACTTGTAGTTGAAGGTTCAATACCAACAGGTGCCAGTGGAAACTACTGCATTATAGGGGAAGAAAATGGAGCCCCACTTACTATGCAACAAGCTGTACTAAAGTATGGTCCAATGGCTAAATATGTGGTAGCAGTGGGAACTTGCGCTTCCTTTGGGGGAGTGTCAGCAGCTGGACCTAATAATACAGCTTGTCAACCAGTAAAAACTATATTATCTGGTAAAACTGTAAATCCTGTAATAAATCTTTCAGGTTGCCCTGCTCATCCTACAGTTATTATACAAACTTTATTAAATTTAATATTAACAGGTATACCATCTTTAGATAGTAATAGCAGACCTAGAGAATATTACAGTAATAGTATTCACAGTAATTGTCCAAGAAGGGGTAAGACCCAAGTAAAGCAGCCAGGTATATTTGGATGTTACAAGCCTATAGGTTGTAAAGGACCAGGTTGCAGTAATGTATGCCCAAGCATGAAGTGGAATAACGGAGTTAACTTCTGCGTTACCTCTAATCATCCTTGCATAGGGTGCGCAAACCCAAGTTTCCCTACAAATCCATTAACAGTGTAAGCTAAAAATAATATAGGATAAAAGGAATGAGGTAGGATAATGAGTACAATAGTATTAGATCCAATTACGAGATTAGAAGGACATTTAAAAATTAATGTGACACTTGATGCAAATAACAATGTAACTGCAGCACAGGCTTCAGGAGGTCTTTACAGAGATTTTGAAAATATGCTTTTAAATAGAGTGCCAAAGGATGCAGCATTTTTAACACAGAGAATATGCGGACTATGTCCAGTTTCTCATGCCATATCTTCATCAAAGGCAATAGAACAGGCAGTGGGATTTACACCTACATTGCAGGGCCTTCTTCTAAGAAATCTTATTCAGTCTTCAAATTTTATATCAAGTAATATATTGCACTTTTATCATTTAGCGTTAATGGACTATGTTCAAGGACCGCAGATGCACCCATGGACACCAGGATACAGTCAGGATTATAGATTTAATTCAACGGACAATCAAAATCTTGTTGACAATTATGTAACTGCATTATCTATAAGAAGACAAGCTCACGAAATGGGAGCAATATTTGGTGGAAAGCTTCCACACGTTGCTAATGTTGTACCAGGTGGTGTAACTGCAATACCATCCTCAACAGATATAAGTAAATTCAAGAACTATTTAACTGCAATAACATCCTTTATTACAAATACATATCAAGGGGATGTTAACAAGTTAGCTTCAACCTATAGTGATTACTATAGTGTAGGTGATGGCTATGGTAATTTAATAGCCTATGGTGTGTTTGATACAAATACTACTGGAAGTAAGTTATTCCCAGCAGGTACAGTAACTAATGGAACAGTGGGAGGCTTTAGTCAGTCTAATGTAAAAGAATATGTAGGACATTCCTGGTATTCTTCACCATCTGGGCAAAACCCTGCCAGCGAAACCACAACGCCAAGTTACGGGAAATCAGGAGCCTATACGTGGCTTAAAGCACCAAGATATAATGGACAACCTTATGAAGCAGGTTCATTGGCAAGAACTTGGGTAAGCGGAGATTATAGACGGGGCGTATCAGTTATGGACAGACATATGGCAAGATATACTGAAACAGCTAAGATAGCAAGTAATATGAATACCTGGATAAATCAAATAGTAACTGGTACAAGCGGGTATACCAATATAGGAACTCCAGCTTCCGGAAGCGGAGTAGGTTTAACAGAAGCACCAAGAGGAGCTCTTGGACATTGGATATCAGTATCAAGTTCTAAAATATCAAAATATCAGATTATTACACCAACTTGCTGGAATGCTTCACCAATGGATGACAGCGGAAATGTTGGTCCAATAGAAAAGGCACTAATAGGGACTCATGTGGCAGATACAGCTCAGCCAGTAGAATTACTGAGAATAGTGCACTCCTTCGATCCCTGTACAGGATGTTCAGTACATGTGATGTCACCAGAGGGATTAGAAATGTCCAAATTTATAGTACAACCAGGAGTTTAATTATGAAAGATACTGTCGTCCTTGGAATAGGTAATATACTTTTAAAAGATGATGGTGTAGGAGTCCATATAATAAGAGCTTTAGAAAATGAAAAACTTCCATCTACTATAGAATTAGTGGATGGAGGTACTTCTACACTGGACACATTAGGTTATTTTCTAGAATATAAAAAAGTGGTAGTGATAGATTGTCTAAAAGCTGGATATGATCCTGGCACCATATATAAGATCAAGCCAGAAGAAATAAAAAGCTATAAAAGTGAAAATCTATCCATACATGATATCCAAATATTGGATGTGGTTAAAATGGCGAATATGTTAGGGAAGTTTCCAGAGGTTATAATCTTTGGAATAGAGCCTGAAAAAATATGTCTAGATACGGAAATGACAGAAACTATGAAGAATAAAATATCTGAAGTCATAAAAATTTTAAAGCTGGAATTGTATATTAAAGAAAAGCAAGAAAATGCAGGCTAGGTGAGAAATATGCATGAAGTTTCAATTATGGAAAGTACAATGAATATTATTTCAGAAAAAGCTAGAGAAAATGATTTAAAGGTCATATCTAAAATTACCATAAAAATTGGAGAACTTTCTGGGGTAATGCCTGATGCACTGACCTTTGCATTTAACAGTTTATCTAGAGGAACTATAGCAGAAGGTGCAGAGTTTTTAATAGAAAGAGTAGATGCCACGGCTATGTGTGATGAATGCGGTATTATATTTGAAATAGATCATTTTAATAAATTATGTCCAAAGTGCAATAAGTTTTCAGCTAACATTTTAAGTGGATATGAACTATATGTTAATACAATTGAAGGAGAATAGATAATGAGTGAAATTAAGGTAGTAACAAATATACTTCAAACTAATGATGAAATAACTTCAGAGAATAAAAAAATATTAGATGAAAAAGGTATATATGTAGTGAATTTAATGAGTTCCCCGGGTTCAGGTAAAACTTCAATACTTGAAAAAGTAATTTCAAAATTTAAAGATGGTATAAAAATTGCAGTTATAGAAGGAGATATCTATACCACAAAGGATGCAGAGAGAATTGAAGTCCAGGGAGTACCGGTGGTACAGATTAATACAGGGGGAGCTTGCCATTTAGATGGAGATATGATTAAAAATTCACTTAATTCATTAAATTTAGATGAGATTAATCTGCTGGTTATAGAAAATGTAGGTAATCTTGTGTGCCCTGCTGAATTTGAAATCGGTGAGGACATAAAGATATGTGTCCTAAGCACTGCTGAAGGAAATGATAAGCCCCTTAAGTATCCTTTAATGTTTGAAAAAAGCAGTGCAGTTATTTTGAATAAAATAGATCTAATGCCCTTTACTAATTTTGATAGAGAAGAATTTTATAGAGATGTAGAATCTTTAAATGCCAATGCTGTCACCTTTGAAACAAGCTGTGTAAAGGATGAAGGATTGGAAGAATTTAGTACTGCCCCAGGCTCTTAGCTTTTTGATATATTATGGAGAAACTTACATGAATCCTCTTTTTTCCGGCAGTACATATTTTAATTTTATAGGTATTTTCTGTTTTTTTACGGGAGTTATATTTTTAATTCCCTATGTAATTGTACTTTTGGGCAAATTGTCATTGATAAATTCAAATACTCTTCGGAAGTGGAGAAAATATATCATTATAGCTGTGATTGCCCTTGAAGGATTATTTATTTCCAATGCAGGTTTAATTACTTGTATACTGGTTGCAGCTCCTGTACTGATATTGTATGAGGCTAGTATATGGATTGTTTATTTTAAAGAAAAAAGGTTAGAGAAGAAAAAGAGAAAAAATTAATGCATTAATATTGGAGGAATTGATATGTGTTTAGCGGTTCCAGGCAGAGTTTTAAAAGTAGATAATTATAAAGGTGTTGTAGAAATAGGAAATATGAAAAGAGAAGTATTTATGCACCTTATTCCAGATATAAAAGTGGGACAATATGTTTTAGTTCATGCAGGCTGTGCAATTGAAACAATTGATGAAGAAGAAGCAGAAAAAACTTTGGAAATAATAAAGGAACTATCAGAGAATGAAATATGTTGATGAGTTCTGAAAGAGATATTGTCCTAAAAATCTGTTGAAATCAATACAAAATATTATAATTACAAAGCTTGAATATATGTAATAACAACTAGTTATTAGTATGAGAGAAGTAATGTGTAAAATCAGAAATATTACAGGGGGATAAAATGGAGGATAAGATATCATTAAGTCATGGAAGTGGCGGTAAACAAACTAATGATTTAATAAGTAATTTATTTATAAAATATTTTGATAATGAAATTATAAGGCAAATGAATGATTCTGCGCAGCTTTATTTGAATAACAATAGAATTGCCTTTACTACAGATTCCTTTGTAGTAACGCCGGCATTTTTTAAAGGTGGAGATATTGGTAAGCTCGCTGTATGCGGAACGGTAAATGATTTGGCAATGAGTGGTGCAAAGCCCCTTTATCTAACCAGTGCATTTATTATAGAAGAGGGCTATCCAATTGAAAATCTTGAGACAATTGTAAAATCCATGGCTGAAATGGCAGAGAGAGCAGGAGTTAAAATTGTAGCGGGTGATACAAAAGTAGTGGAAAAAGGCGGAGTAGACGGGCTGTTTATTAATACTTCTGGAATAGGTACCATTTATGAAGGAATTAATATTGAAGCAAATAAAGCTGAAGCTGGAGATGTAGTTATAGTAAATGGAACTCTTGGAGACCATGGAATGACTATTATGTGTGAAAGAAGCGGAATAGATATACAGGGAGAATTAAAAAGTGATTGTGCTCCTTTAAATTCTCTGGTGGATTCAATATTAGATATATGTAAGGATGTTCATGTACTTAGGGATGCCACTAGAGGTGGGGTTGCAGCGGTTCTAAACGAAATTGCTGAGACTAGCAGAGTATCTATTGAATTGGAGGAGGATTCTATTCCTATAAGTGAAGAAGTAAAGGGTGCCTGTGAACTTCTGGGATTAGATCCTTTATATATTGCCAACGAAGGAAAGCTGTGCTGCTTTGTACCAGAAAAATATGCCCATAAGGTGTTAGAGCAGATGAGAAATCATCCTTTGGGAACTAAGGCTGAAATAATCGGTAAGGTTGTAGCAGAGGTATCACAAAGAGTTTATCTGAAAACTATTATTGGAGGAAGAAGGATAGTAGATATGCCATCAGGGCAGCAGCTTCCTAGAATATGCTAGAGGTGTTAGTGTGAAAAGATTGTTTTTAAAGGTAGAAGGTATAGTACAGGGGGTAGGTTTTAGACCTTTTGTCTATAATCAGGCCCTTTCCCTTAATCTAAAGGGATGGATCAACAATAATTCCCAGGGGGTTACTATTGATGTGGAAGGTGAAGAAGAAAAACTGAATATTCTTATAGATAGAATAAGATATAAGTCTCCTCCTTTAGCTTCAGTGGGAAAAGTAGTTGTAGAGGAAAGAAAGGTCGTAAAGTATGATAGGTTTGAAATAAGAGAAAGTGAGAGAGAAAATAGTAAAGTTACTCTTATTTCTCCAGACAGGGCTGTGTGCAAGGAGTGTATTGAGGAAATTTCAAATCCATCAGATAAAAGATATAGGTATCCTTTTAACAGCTGTACAAATTGCGGCCCCAGATTTTCCATAATAAAGTCTACTCCCTATGATAGAGAAGGTACCACGGTAAAAAAGTTTAATATGTGTGAAGAATGCAATGGAGAATATAATGATCCAGATGACAGAAGATTTCATGCTCAAACTAACTTATGTAAAGAGTGTGGACCACATATTTGGATTGAAGATTCTACTGAAAAGAAGATGGAAGTAGAGGATGTAATCCATTGGACAATACAGAAGCTGAAGCAAGGTAAAATTTTTGCAATTATTAGAAAATGAAAATTTTGTTGTCTATACAAATAAATTAATACCTGCCAATGATGGTGGAGTATCCTTAGGACAAATTGTTATAGCAAATGAAGTTTTAAGTGATATATAATCATATTTTATATGGGAATATACAATTTAAATGATTTATGTTAAAGAAGAACAAAGTTTTGGAATAATAAAGGGGATACAAGAGAATGAAATATGTTGATGAATTTAGAAATGAAGAGTATTCTAAAAGCCTGGTAAAATTAATACAGAATATTACTGATAAAAAGATAAATATAATGGAGGTATGTGGTACTCATACTATGGCTATATTTAGATATGGCATTAGAGATATACTTCCAGAGAATATAAATCTTATTTCCGGACCGGGATGCCCAGTTTGTGTTACTCCGCAGAGTTATATTGATACCGCACTGGAGCTCACACTAAATAATGAGGTTATTATTGCAACTTTTGGAGACATGATAAGAGTACCTGGAAAGAAAACTTCTTTAATGAAGAGGAAAGCAGAGGGTGCTGATATTAAAATTGTATATTCACCAATGGATGCATTGACATTGGCACAGAATAATCCATTAAAAAAAGTAGTTTTCCTTTCTGTGGGATTCGAAACTACAACACCTATGACCGCTATAACGGCTATGGAGGCAAGAGGGAAAGGAGTTAAAAATCTATTTTTTCTCACTGCTCATAAGATTGTACCACCGGCTATGAGAGCTCTTGTAGATGATGAGGAACTTAACATCAGTGGATTTTTACTTCCAGGTCATGTTAGTGCCGTTATAGGTAGAAAACCCTATGAATTTTTAAGCAGTGAATACAGTATACCTGGAGTAATAACAGGCTTTGAACCTTTAGATATACTTAAGGGCTTAAATACACTTATAAATATGATAATTGACAGAGATTATAATATAATAAATGAATATAAAAGAATAGTACGAAATGATGGAAATCCCGAGGCCATAGAGTATTTAGAGAAAGTTTTTGAAATCAGCGATAGTGCCTGGAGGGGAATAGGTAATATTCCAAACAGCGGGTATACATTCAACAGAGAATATGAAGAATTTGATGCGATAAAGCATTTTCATATAGATTATAAGGAATATGATGGCAGTCCAGGCTGCAGGTGTGGTGACATACTTAAAGGAAAAATAACTCCACTTCAGTGTCCATTATTTAAAAAGGCCTGTACACCAGAAAATCCTGTAGGATCCTGCATGGTATCTTCTGAAGGTACTTGTGCAGCTTATTATAGATATAACAGCTTTTAATTGTAAAATCTATTCAGTAGGTAATTGAAGAGTTGGCGTAGTCTGTTACGATCAATGAATATTACTCAGGGAGAGTTTGTATTCCAACTGAGTTTAGATGGTGGAGTATCATAGTGACTAATCATAGGATAAATTAATGCGAGAGGAGGAGTTCAAATGAACTTCCTATTTAAAAAACAACCTAAATGGCTTCCTTTAGCTATTTCAGCAAATGCAGCTAGCCAAGCTATTCCATTCTCCATGATAATAGCTTTACCTATTCTTTTTGATGCTGGAATGAGTTTAATGGATACTGCTGATGGAGTATTTATGACTACTGCATATAATTGGGCATTCTCCACACCTTTAAGGAAAATTTACTATAATTTATCAGTCACTGGATTGTCTATTGCAGCAGCATTATGCATAGGATTTATTGAATTAGCTCAGATATTAACGCCTAAATTGGGACTAAATAGTGGTATTTGGAAATGGATACAAAATATTCAGTTCGGTGTAATTGGATATTTATTAGTAGGATTATTTATTATATCTTGGGCAGTGTCCTATATGATTTGGAAAATGTTTCGTTTTGAAAATGCATAGTTTTTTCTTAGACTATTTTAAAAGATAAATAATGTGAAAAAGGCCCTGGAAAATTTTCTAGGCCTTTTTTATTGCCTTAAAAATCAGATAATATTTGAAAACAAAATTGTAAATAAGGTATAATGAACCTAGAGAAAGAAGGTGAATAAATGAGAATAAAGACAAGCAGGATAATTAAAAGAAAAGAAGCTGAAATAAAAATTCTAAACTACATTTTTAGCTCATATGCTGTTTTTATAATGGCATTTATACCATTGTTTATTACTCCTTGGAGAAAAGATATTTTCAATGATTACAGGATAATTTCAGTGGTGGTGGTCAGTGCAATAGTATTTATTATCACTTTTTATTACAGAAGACAATATGAAATTAAATTTTTGGACAAACTGCTGTTTTTATATGCAGCACTACTGATACTTTCAACTGTATTTTCTGAGGAAATGAAATTGAGTTTATTTGGATTACCCAGATGCAGAGAGGGTATATTTTCTCTTTTAACCTATTTAATAATCTTCACTATATTCTATAAAAACTTTCACTTTTCTAAAAAAAGCCTTAATATAATCTTATTCAGTGCTGCAGTAATTGCCCTATATGGAATTTTGCAATATTTCAAAATTGATCCCATACTTAATATAGCAAATAATGAGTTCAGAGGTTCGGTTACTTCAACCATAGGCCAGCGAAATTTTGTGGGAACCTATTGTACACTTTTTACTCCCCTAGTGCTTGGATTGTTTATACATAGTGGTAAAAAGAGATATTTTATAGTAACTATGCTTATGCTTGGCTTGGTATTGAGTTCTACCACCAGAAGTGCCTGGATTGCATTTATTTTTTATTTTATAATTTTAATTATTTATTGCGCTATCAATATAAAGAGCAATAAAAGCCTTATTATAAGATTATCTCTGCTTATAGCTACGATAATATTGATTTTCAGCTTTATGAACTATAAAACTAAGGGTATGCTTACAAGCAGAGCTAAAACTGTCTATGTGGATGCAAAGGACATTGACAATAACGATTCAGGTTCCAGTAGAATATTTATATGGAAAAAGGCAATACCGGTTTTATTTAAAAATCCTTTGCTTGGTTCTGGACCGGATACTTATAACTTGGTGCTAAATGATGAGGAGTCCAAAAGAAGAGCACTATATTTCAAGGCCCATAATGAATATCTGCAAATGGCCATAACAGAAGGTTATCCAGCTTTAGCAGTATATCTTTCCCTTGTATCTATTATACTTTTCAGACTTTATAAAAACAGAAAAAAGGGAATACATATTTGGATTTTATTTTGCTGCATAGCAGGCTACTTGATACAGGCATTTTTTAATATAAGTTTTATATCTACTGCCGTTATATATTGGGCTGTACTAGGGATTGCAGCCAGGTATGGGGAAGGATGCAACGAAGTGACATGATTAAAGATGACGCTGATGCAGAGGTAATCGGCGGTACAACAATAGTGAAAAGCTCAGATTCTAATTAACTATAGGAATTTGAGCTTTTTATCATTTTGTTATTGATATTTCTCCAAATACCTAAAAAACACATATTCCATTATGGCATTGGCAGTTACTCTGGATTTGAATTTAATATTATTTATCTCATATTCACTCAATGTTTTGATTACCTGGAGCAGCATACTGCCGTTATTTGCGGCCTATACTGCTTCCAAGAATGCTCTCTTACCAGGCCTTTAAGTAAGTATATCCTTCCTTTTGCCTATTAACAAGTTCCAGGGAACCACTAGGTACTACTTGTACAAATTGAACTAGATTTTTTAAATCTATATCGTAATAATCCATGTCCTCTTTACCAGCAGCAAATTCAACATTGTTATTAGCCAGGTATTCCATAAAATCCAGATGGGTATAGGAAATATCCTTGGAATTATAGAATTTAACTGCCTCTGAAGTAGCCAAAACGTAAATATGAAAGTCAATATCTCTATAAAAATTTATTGAAATACTCACATCTTTTAATAGTAAGTCCCATTTATTCAGTTCATCAATATGAAATAAGATCTTTTTTTGCTGCATAATATCTCTCCTCACTTTTGTCTATGCATTAATAAATGTAACAGTTATATCAAGCTATATAAAACACAGTCTTTAAAGTGCATTTATAATTATTCAATTGTACATGAATATCTTCAAGTAAAAATATATAACTTTGTGAAAACAATTACAACGAAAACTGTATAAACCTATTGTAAAATATGTAAGAGATTTTTTCAAGAAGCCAGTGATGATGGGTTTTTGCTCTATTTCACAAAATAATTTTTATAAATATTGTATGGATAAATTTATAGTCAATGTAAAAATATGCAATTAATTGTTATAAAAATGTGAATGATTGTTATAAAAATGTAAATAATGATAAATAATAGGTCTACGTTAATTATATTATTTTAATTTATGTTATAATAATATTAAAAAAATTATTAAAATATAACAATATATCACTTTTTTATTGGTTTTATGGAGGAATTTTATGCTCACGTCTTTAAGAATAGCAATAAGATTTTTAAGAAGCAGTAAGCTACAGACCTTTATTATAGTTTTTGGTATTGCTATAGGAATATCAGTGCAGATTTTTGTAGGTTTATTAAGTCAAGGTATTGAAAAAAGTCTTTTGACTAAGGTTATAGGAAGTTTGGTCCACATCAGTGTAACTTCAAAACAAGAGGGTATAGAGTCCTGGCAGAATATAAAGTCTGAGATTAAAAATACAGATGAAGGAATAGCTACAGTGGCTCCGGGAGTCCAGCACAATGCCTTTATAATGACTAGCAGTAAAAAAGAAAACATACAAATTAGAGGTTTATCACCTGAGGATGCAGAAAAATTATATGATATGAAACATAAAGTTTATGAAGGAAATATGATTAATAGAGATGGTGAAGCTCTTATTGGTAAGGATTTAAGAGATAAACTCAAGGTAAATATAGGAGATACAATAGACATAGTAAATTTTGATGGAAAAAAGACCAAGCTTACAGTAGCAGGTTTCTATGATTTAGGGGCAGTTAAAATAAACAGTGCCTGGATTATAACTAATTTAAAAACTGTACAGGATATATCTGAAATTGGTGATAAGGTGACCTTTATGGAAATTTCCGTTAAAGATCCCTATAGTGCAGATATCATTGAGAATGAAATAATCAATTCTCTTAAGAATGAAGATTTAAATATTAAAAACTGGAAAGAAGAAAATAAACTTATAGCAAGTGCAATAATTGGACAGAGAATATGTTCTATTATAATTCAATTTTTCGTACTTTTAGCTGCAGCTTTGAGTATAATAAGTATACTTAATATAAGTGTGGTACAGAAATATAAGCAAATTGGTATTCTAAAGGCCATGGGAATAAAGGACAGTTCTGCGGCTCTTGTATTCATATTACAGGCTTTTATCTTAGGAATCATAGGAACTATTATGGGAATTTTGCTTACATTTTTATATATAAAAGGTTTTAACAGATATATAGTTGCGGCGGATGGAAGACCTCTTGTGGACATAATAATAAATGTTAGATTTATTGGTATATCTTCTCTAATTGCTGTGGCAGCATCTACTTTAGCAGCAAGTCTGCCTGCCTTAAAGTCCTTTAAATTAAATCCAGTGGAGGTAATTAAAAATGGGTAATATTATAGAGCTGAAAAATATAAGCAAGGTACACGGTAAAAGGGTTAAAACAGAAGTGCTTCATAACGTTAATTTATCCATTGGGGAAGGAGATTTTATTTCAATTGTAGGAGCTTCCGGCAGTGGTAAAAGTACCCTTTTAAATATAATGGGAACATTAGATAAGCCTACTACTGGACAAGTCTATATTGAGAATAAAAGAACTGATAAAATGAGTAGAAGGTCTTTGGCATCACTTAGAAATAAGGAGATAGGATTTATTTTTCAATTTCATTATCTTTTACCGGAGTTTAATACCCTTGAAAATGTACTTATGCCTTATAGAATAAATAGATTTTTTTATGGAAGAAAAAGTCGTGAAAGAGCAGAGATGCTTTTGGATTTAGTGGGACTTTCTGCAGTTAAAAAGAGCAAGGTTTATGATTTATCTGGAGGACAGCAGCAAAGGGTTGCCATTGCAAGAGCCCTTATGAATGATACTAAGATAATTTTGGCAGATGAGCCTACAGGCAATCTGGATTCTAGCTCAGCAGAGAATATCTATAATGTATTCAGAGATATAAACAGAAATTTTAACACTACTTTTGTCATAATAACCCACGATGAGAGAATAGCTGAGAAAACGGACAGAAGAATTAGTATAAAGGACGGGGTAGTTACGTGGTAAATTACGCTGAGATTCACTGTACATTATAAAGCTGATAGGGCTAAATCTAGAGTGTACTTAGTAATTTGAAAGAAATGTTCAATAAATAGAATAGATAGGAAGGCTGCCCAGGATATAATGTGAGGCAGCTGTTTTTTTGTTTAAATTTTTCAGAAATATATGCTTTCAGTGATATATTTGTATTACCTTCCTCAACGGAAACCTTTGGCAATGTAGTTTTGGAAGCTATGGCTTCTGGTGTTCCCGTTATAGGGGCAGATGCAGGAGGAGTTAGGAATATTATAAAACACAGAGTAAATGGACTTAAATTTAAGCCCAAAGATTCACAGCAGTTAATTGAAAACAGAGAAATGAGAGATAGATTAAAGGCTGCAGGAACTCAAAGCGTTGCCAATAGGTCCTGGGATAGAGTATTTAATGGCCTTATAGGTAATTATGAAGAAATACTTATGAAAAAGGGAAATAGTAAATTTATTAGTGCTTAGGAGAATGAATCAGTTGAAAAAGAAGCAGCATATCTATATAATCTATATAAAACATAGAGTGAATATGGTGATTTAATATGGAGATTGATAAGTTAATAAAAGATTCAAACCTAACACAGCTGGAAGAGAATGTACTGAGATACATTGTTTCAAATATTGATAATGTGATGAAAATTGGAGTAAGAGGAGTTGCCAAAGCAAATTATACTTCTACCTCTACTATTATGAGACTTTCTAAAAAGCTTGGATATACAGGATTTATAGATATGCACTATCATCTTATGCCTCTAGTAAAGAAGGACACACACTATGATGAAGCTTCTAGTGATTTCCTATCTAAGGAGCAGCTGGATTCACTGCTGAAATATACATCAGAAAAACAAATTAATGATTTTTTAGATTATCTTAATGAAAAAAGTTATAAGTTTAACTTTATATATGCCACAGGATTTTCAGTTATTGCAGCAGAATATATTAATAAGAAATTGCTGCTGCTTGGAAAGCGTTGCATTTTAGCCAGTGGAACAGACTCTGCCAGTATATTTGAAAATAATCTTGATTCTATAGGAACCATGCTAGTTATATCTAAATCAGGAGAAACCAGACAGGTACTATCAAAGGTTAAAACAGCGAAGGAAAACAAAATTAATATAGTATCCTTTACTGGAGAAACAGACAATACTTTAAGCAGACTGGCAGATGTGAGCTTTAAAATACAGGATAACAATAAATCAGATGATAGAAATGTGATGCCTAGCGTATTTTTTCCAAATTTACTTTTGCTATTTGAATTTCTTATCTATAAGGATTATAGACGATTAAAGGATAAATAGGATATGAGTATAACTTGGTTGAAATGTAAAATAAGGAATGCTTTATAGATAAAGGGTATAAAATGAGAACCTGTTACCTTCGGAGGGTAACAGGTTCCTTTGGAATGTAAACGTATATACATATTAGAAATGAGAAGTTATAATCTAATCATGGGATCTCAAAGGAGATTTATTAAGAAATTAATTGAATATACAAAAACTAAGAATCTGGAAGAGTGAATATAACAAATAGTTTTTGTATAAGAGAATCAAAAAATGGATGGGGGAAATATATATGAAAAAGCATTCTGTTGTAATCGCAGGGGGAGGAAGTACTTTTACACCTGGAATCGTTATGATGTTATTGGATAATATGGATAGATTTCCACTTTGCAAATTAAAATTGTATGACAATGATGGTGAGCGTCAGGGAATCATTGGAGAGGCTCTTGAAATTGTATTGAGGGAAAATGCTCCCGATATAGAATTTTCTTATACTACTGATCCTGAGGAAGCCTTTACAGATGTGGATTTTTGTATGGCACATATTCGTGTAGGAAAATATGAAATGCGCGAAAAGGATGAAAAAATTCCTTTGAAATATAATGTAGTAGGACAGGAAACCTGCGGACCAGGAGGAATTGCCTATGGTATGAGAAGTATTGGACCTATGATAGAACTTATTGATTATATGGAAAAATATTCTTCAAAGTGCTGGATGCTTAATTATTCAAACCCTGCATCTATCGTAGCAGAAGCCTGTCGCGTGTTAAGACCAGAATCTAAAGTGCTGAATATTTGTGATATGCCTGTAGGTACACTAAGACGTATGTCAAGTATTGTGGGTCTGGAGCCAAAGGATTTAGAGGTTCGTTACTTTGGATTGAATCATTTCGGCTGGTGGACTAGTGTAAAGGATACCAAGGGTAATGATTTAATGCCTCAGTTAAAAGAATTTATAGCTAAGAATGGATATATTACTAAAAAGGAAGTAGAAACTCAGCATACTGATGCAAGCTGGCAGGAAACTCATTTAAAGGCAAGAGATGTTTTAGCAGTTGATCCTAGATTTTTACCTAATACTTATTTGAAATATTACTTATTCCCAGACTATGTTGTAGAACATTCCAATGCGGAATATACAAGGGCTAATGAGGTTATGGATGGACGTGAAAAGGATGTGTTTGGTGCAGCAAGAGCTATAGCAGAGGCTGGAACGTCAAAAGGCGGGGAATTTCACATAGATAGCCATGCAACCTTTATTGTGGATCTAGCAAGAGCTATTGCCTACAACACTCATGAGAGAATGCTTTGCATTGTAGAAAATAATGGAGCTATTTCAAACTTTGATCCTACAGCTATGGTAGAAGTACCTTGTATAGTTGGAAGTGATGGTCCAGAGCCGCTGACCATGGGTAATATTCCAATCTTTGAAAAGGGATTGATGGAGCAGCAGGTTGCCGTTGAAAAATTAGCAGTGGAAGCTTGGATTGAGGGCAGTTATCAGAAATTATGGCAGGCACTTACTTTATCAAAAACAGTACCCAGTGCCAGTGTTGCAAAGGAACTTTTAGATGACTTAATTGAAGCAAATGAAGGCTATTGGCCAGTACTTAATTAACGACAATTGTAAAAATCTGATTAAGAAGATTTTAACCAATAGGGTATTGTACACATAATTTGTCAGAACAAAAAATTATCAATAGAATTCTGTAATAGTAAATAAATTATAGAGATTGTAATCTTGCTGATGCATCTATCCTTTATTAATTTGATAGATGTATTAGCAGTATGCAATGAATTACTCCATGATTAGTGTATTGATAATTTATCTAAATTTAGTGGATATAAAACAAACTTCCACTAAGTGAGATTTTATTTATAAGAGGTTAAATCAAATAGAGAGAGCTGTATTAAGTGAGCTCATGTAAATTATTTAGTTTACAAAGACAGCTTCTTATGGATAGTATTCAGCCGTAAAACTATATTATATGAGGAGAGTGAAAATATGGATTTTAAACAATTGGCAGAGGCTGTTGTTGAACAAATTGGAGGAATCAGCAATATCAGCCAGGTAAGAAATTGTTCTACCAGGTTAAGATTTGATTTAAAGGATTATTCACTTGTTAATGAAGATAAATTAAAGAAAATAAAAGGAGTAGCAGGAGTTGTAAATAAAGGTGGCCAGTTTCAGGTTATTATTGGAACAGAAGTTGCCCATGTAAGAGAGGAAATTGAAAAACTTGGCAGTATTGTTCAAGGAGATAAAGAAGCAGGTAAAAATGGTGCTAAGAGTGGAATTGTAAATACTGTTCTAGATGTAATCTGCGGTTCTGTCACTCCAGTTATACCAGCCTTCATTGCCGGAGGACTTTTTAAGGCAGTTTTATCTCTTTTCGTACTATTTAATTTAGTATCCAAAACTGATCAAACTTATGTACTCATGAATACGATTGCAGATGCTACCTTTTATTTTATGCCAATACTGGTTGCTTATGCTGCATCGAAGAAATTTAACTGTAGTACTATTTTATCCATGACTGTAGCAGCAATACTATTGCATCCTAATTTAATTGCACTTAGAACTGCTGCAAAGCCTGTAGAATTTTTCGGTATTCCAGTGGTAATGGCTAATTATGCCTCTTCCATTATTCCATCAATTTTGGCTGTATGGTTTTTATCTCATGTGGAAAGGTTTGCAGAAAGAGTAACTCCAAAAATTGTAAAGGTATTCGTAAAACCTCTTCTTATAATATCTATTGTTGCTCCAGTTACGCTAATAGTACTTGGACCTATAGGTGCAATTGTGGGTAATGGACTTACAAATGTATTTATTTTCCTAGATGGAATAGGAACTTGGATTGTTCCTACATTAATTGGTTTTGTTTATCCACTATTAGTTATGACAGGAATGCACTGGAGCTTAATGCCAATTTTCTTGCAGCAGATAGCTAGGCAGGGATATGAAACCCTATCCGGTCCAGGAGCATTGGCTTCTAATACTGCACAAGCCGCAGCTTCACTGTGTGTTGCCATTAAAACTAAAAATATGGAAAAAAGACAATTGGCAACTTCCGTAGGTCTTACAGCATTAATGGGAATAACAGAACCTGCAATGTTTGGTGTAACTTTAACCAATAAAAAGATATTAGCCTGTGTTATGGCTGGTGGTGGTATTGGAGGATTCTTTGCAGGTGTTACACATCTTGTAAGATATGCACCGGGTGGTGCCAGTGTAGAAACACTGCCACTTTATATAGGTGCTAATCCAATGAATATTATATATGCAATTTTAACTGTTGTTATTTCCTTTGCTTCTACCTTTGTGTTTACCTGGATTTTTGGATACAGAGAAGAAAAAGTTGAAGTTGAAGATAAAGTAGAAGGTAGGGAAGAAATCTATAATAGCTCAGAGACTCAAAATCTAAAGAATTCACCTGTTTATGCTGATGTCATGATGCATTCTCCTGTAAAGGGAAAGATTGTTGATATTTCTGAGGTGCCGGATCCTGTGTTTGCTGAAAAGATGATGGGGGAAGGGGTTGCGATACTTCCGGAATCAGATACTATATGTTCTCCTATAAAGGGTCGTGTACTTCAAGTTTTTGAAACAAAACATGCTGTGGCTTTAAAAAGTGATGAAGATTTAGAAATAATAATTCATATTGGTCTTGAAACAGTTAATCTGAAAGGGGAAGGCTTTGAGGTTTTAGTTAAAGAGGGAGATGAGATAAATATAGGAACAGAACTTGTAAAGATAGATTTGCAATTCCTTAAGAGCAAGGGGATTAATCCAATAACACCAATTATTGTAGTCAATCATGAAAATAAAGTTATTACAAAGTCTTTGGGAGATAAGAATTTAGGAGATTCTATAATGAGAGTTGCTTATTAACATGGAGAATAAATAAATTAAAAAGGCTTTTCCAAAGAAAATAAATATGACTAGAATCATTTATTAAAAATAAACTTTAAAGAATTATTTTCAATAAGTAGAGAAGTTAAGAGTATATCCTACAATGGATAAGAATTCATTGTAGGATATACTCTTTTTATAAAAATAACTTTTGAATAAGATCTAATATCAGAACCAATGTTATTACCATTAAATATATGTTATACTAAAGAAGCAAAATATTTTTTTGCATGACTTGTGTGGACAAAGTATTCGTGTGGACATCTTCTTTTCATATACCACAACAACATGAGTGGTTTATAGATACAAAAGACAAAAAAGAAACTAACCAGTGCTTTGCGAGAGCAACTGGTTATATAAAAATTCCCAAACACATATACAATTAAGCTGATTACAAAAATTCGCAATCCACTCTTTTCTTTATTTTATCATATTTACAGAAAAAAAAATACACATCAAAAGATGAAATTTTAAATTTATCCGATGACTATCAGCCGTAATAATCTCATGGATTTTCGTAAAGTGGGTGGAAAGAGTGGATAAGTTATGGATAAGGATTTACCCTAAAGGACAAAGAGTTCTAAGTATCGAAAAGTACTAAAATGTTTCTAAAAATAAAAAATTTATAATAATAGGGAAAGGTACAAGTTATATGCGCAGTAAAAAAATATTTACATATTTTATAACTACTATATTAATGCTGGTAGTAATAATGCTTATTGCAGTATTTTGTATAAGTCCAGTAAAGCAGATATCCTCTTATAGTAAATCTAGTTCAGCTAATGCAAATAGTGATATTATAAAAAATATAGAAAATGTAGAATATAATAAGGAAAGCGGTAATTTAAATATCAGTTTTGCAGTAACGGAAGAGGAGCTAAACAATATATTATATGAATCCATGAAAAATAGAATAGCAATAGATGGGCTTGAAAGTGATATAAATAGTAATAGTATAAAAATATATATAAATTCCTATCTATTAAAAGTACTTCCAACTCAGTACATGGTGGAATTAATTCCAAGTTTGAAGGATAGTACTTTAATCCTCAATTTAAAGAATGTAAAAATAGGAAGAATAGGAATTCCTAAAAAATATGTTTTAAACAAATTAAAAGAAAATAGCTCTAATTATATATCAGTTAATGATGATAATTCTATTAGCATTAATAATGAGGTGGTAGAGCCTTTTAAAATCAGCAGTTTTAACATAGAAGATAGTAAACTTAGGGTTAATTTAAATTATTCAATTAAATCAATTACAGATATAACAAATTTATTTTCTAACAAAATGCCAAAGGAAGTAACTGATTATATTAAGAATATATTTAGATAAAGCCAATAATTAAAATTAAAAAATAATAAATGGAATGTTAATTATATAACAAGAGAGGACTTAAGAAATTATCACTAAGTAAAGAACTTTCCTTATAAAGGACTCTCTTTTTAGTGATAATAAAAATATTACAAAATCATTTTAGTGAGCTAAAGATAAGCATATATTTGAAATGTAGAATTTACAAAAGTAAATGAACGTAATTAACAAGCTTTATTGATAGTGTTAAATGGGTCCCAAGCTTCCAGACAAATGTAACCATCATTTTGTTTATTTATAAGTTCTAAAGATCCAACGGGAACCGTATCTACAAAATTAAGCAATCTTTTCATATCTAGGTTGTTATTTATCAGGTGATTTTTGCCAACAATAAATTTTACGCCTTTTTTGTTTAAATTTCTCATCAAACTTATATTTGCATTAGTGTTCTCATTAACATCGTAGAATTTAAAAGCTTCTGAATTAGCTAAAACTTCAATATGAAATTTTTTATTACTTAAAGCCTTCAATAATATATCTACATCTTTTAACAGTATATCCCATTTGTCCATCTGATCAATATGAAATATAATTTTGTGTTCTTGCATGAAAAAAACCTCCCTTGTAATAAAATAATAATGTATTAATGTGAATTTTATGAAGTTATAAGTATTATACCATATATATTTATGAATTTCATTATAAATTTATAAATATATTATGAAATTATTTATCATGGCATCTATATATAAAGTAGTATTATATTTTGTTAAAAAATGTCAAAAAGCTGTTGACAAATTAGATTTGTTAACAGCCTGAATAGCACCCAATTTATTATGAATATGTGTGTAAGAACCTTAGAACCTATCCTATTTGTTGGAATAACATACTAGGTAATTATATTTAATATTCCTTTAAATACCTGAAGCAATCTCATAGGCATCCCAAATAGCATACATGATATTTGAAACCTTTCGTGAATCACCAAGTACATATATTTCTGGTATTTGGTTCTTTAAATCATCATATATGGATCTTTCAGAATTATATCCCACTGCTAAGATAACACTATCACATTCAATAAGTTTGGAATTCCTTCCATTTTCATTTATTATTACTCCTTTTTCTGTAGCTTCAGTTACAGTAGAGGATGTTAAAACATGAACACCATTAAAAGGAACAAGTTTCTCAAGCATTTTACTATTAGCGGGGCAAGATGGTGCATTTACTGAAAGAAGCTTATTTAACGTTTCTACAATAGTAACACTGACACCTTTTTTAGCTAGCCAAAGGGAAATTTCACAGCCAACAAGTCCGCCACCTATAACGACAGTTTTCTTTCCTGGGTCAACTTTGCCATTAAGTACATCTACCGCAGTAAGAATATTTTTATTATTACCAAGATCAAATATCTTTGGTGTGGACCCAGTGGCAACTATTACTGCATCAGAATTATACTTTTTAACTTCTTCAGAAGTTAGTTCTTTATTTAAATGTATTTCAACATGAAGTGAATCAAGCTCATGCTCATACCATCTAGCTAATGCATGGTCATCTTCTTTAAAGTCTGGCATTCCACCAGGAATCAAATTTCCACCAAGTCTGCTGCTTTTCTCATAAATAACAGGTTCATATCCTCTAATTGCAAGTACTCTTGCCGCTTCACAGCCTGCAACTCCTCCACCTATAATTAAAATTTTCTTTTTCTTTAGTACAGGTGCAAGTCGGGTTACACTTTCACGACAAGCCTCTGGATTTACTGCACAATTAAGAGCCACATAGGTAAACATACGTCCAAGGCATCCCTCATGGCATGAAAGACAAGGTCGGATAGATTGTAATTGTTCAGCTCTTAATTTATTAACGTAGTGGGCATCTGCTAAAAGGGGACGTCCAAGACTTACAATATCGCAGGCACCATCTTTTACTGCTTTAGCTGCCATGTCAGGATTATCCATTCTTCCAGCACAAAGAATTGGTACATCTACGTTTTCCTTAAGTATTTTAGCATAAGGTATATATAAGCCTTTTTTCTGATACATTGGAGGATGATTCCACCACCATGAGTCATAAGTTCCAACATCCACATCAAGAGCATCATAACCGTAACTTACAAGAAGCTTAGCGGCTTTGATACCTTCTTCAATATCACGACCCCTTTCTTCAAATTCTTCACCTGGTAATGCACCATCTTTCCAATCCTTTATAAAACTTTTTAGTGTATAACGCAAAGTGACAGGAAAATCTGGTCCACAGGTTTTTCTTATTTCTTCAACTACTTCACGGGCGTAGCGTAATCTATTTTCAAGAGATCCGCCATATTCATCAGTTCTATGATTATAAAAGGCAGTGGCAAATTGATCCATTAGATAACCTTCATGTACTGCATGTATTTGTACACCATCAAAGCCTGCGTTTTTTGCATTAAGGGCAGCTTTCCCAAACATTTTAACAATATGTTTAATCTCATCTACCGTTACTTCACGACAAGTTACATCAGTCCAAACATTTTTTATAGGTGATGGTGCTATAGTTTCAATTTTATTAGGAGTATAAAGTACTCTTCCAAATCCGCCGCCTAATTGTATAAATATTTTTGAATCATAGGCATGAATACGCTCTACCATCTCTCTTGAAGTTCTTAAAAATTGTGTGTGATTTTCTGTTGCACAGGGAAAACCTGTACCAAACTAAAACCTCTTCCTGATTCACCAGCTCTTGCAGCTTCAATTGATGCATTTAATCCAAGTAAATTTGTTTGATTGGAAACTTGTTTTACAAAGTCCACTATTTCGTCTGTATTTTCTGTGGTTTTAGTTGCTTTCTTAACTTCTTCCAGTATGACCTGATTTGAGTATAGTAAATCTTCAGATTTTTTTGCTATATCCTGTATTGCCTTAGATATTTCACTTAGTGAATTTGCTAACTCTTGTGAAAATTCGTTTACCTTTAATCTCTTTTCTATGCTTTTTCCAGTTACAATTGCACCAATAACTTTTTCATTTTCATCCTTTATTGGTATAGCATAAGATTTAAAGGCTACTCCATAGGCATCTTTTGGAACATCTTTAATTATAGTTTTACCTGTTTTAATAGCATCATAAATTGCGCCCTTTTTAGAAACTGGATCTCCTACAGATGCATTGATAGGTAGATCCTTATTTACAAGTACATCTATGTACTTTTCAGTATCAGTTATTGAAAAGGCAGCTTCATTGTCAAAAATTATTTTTAGATAGGGCATTACTGTAGAAAAGGCTTCTAGTATTTTATTGTTTTCATCTTGCATAATAGTTCTCCTTATATAGCTGATTTGTTCATTAATCATTTCCACTTTGGTAAATAAATATTATATTTCACCTGACTAACTTGGCGTAAGTCTCCCCCTTCTTCAAGTGGGAGTTCAACGCCAAGTAAGCCATGCATTTGCAGTTCTAAAATTCAAGATGGGGTAAAAGAATCCCCACCTGAATTAAGAACTTGCTTCAACTCAAAAAAGTAAAAAATATTTCTTATTAGTATTTATCGTAGAATAATGTAAAATTTTTATACTATATCAGAAAGTTCTGGCAAGCCTTTACTGTGGAAAAGTTTGTGTGCCAAGCAACAAGATAAAATTTATGTATCAAAAATAAAAAATATACTTGAACATTGTATTAAAATCATAAAAATTTGTATCAAAAATTATCCAAAGTGTATTACTAATATTGACAACATTCTGAAAATCATCTATTTTACTTGGAATAATTTTAATACAGAAGTTTGGCATATAAATTGCTGATTTATATGATTAAAAATAAAAATTGAGGTGATAATTTATTGTATTTGTAAACGTTTGTAAAGGCTTTATAAGCTAGAATGACTGGATAAAATTTGTAGGATGAAATTAAAAAAATAAACTTATAAAATAAGGGGGATTTTTTCATGAAAAAAGGCTTTAAAAGCATATTTAGTTTCTTCATGTGCTCAGCTTTATTTTTAACTACTTTTATTAATGCTTCGCCTGTGATCACCAAGGCGGAGACAATTTCTACCTTTACAAGGGAAGATTTTATAAATGGTGAATTTGGAAATACAGATAATGGACTGGAACTTTTGAAAAAAGATGGAGACAATGCTGCCATTACTAGTACATACTCTGAAAAATTCAGCTATGAAGCAGATGTGAATCTTGAAGATGGACCTTCAGCTGCTTTAATATTCGGAGTGGCAAATAAGGACAACCCTTCTAGTGGAGTTTGGTATGGTGTAAATATAAATAAAACAGAGGGATATTCCTATGCTGAAAATGATAAGGTTACTGGTGTAATAAGGATGTTTAAGGTGGTACCTGGACAAGACCTTGGAATTAATGAAGCAGTACCTCTTACAGAAGCTCAAAAGGCAAAGAATACTTTTCACTACAAAGTAACTGTGGATAGTAATAAGAATATAAAGTTCTATTTGGATGGAAATCTTGTATTTGTGAAGAATGATCCTTCCTGGACTGGAGGAAATGCAGGACTTTTAACCTTTAACACTAAAGCAACTTTCAGTAATATAAAATTTAGTGACAGCCCAGTAGATAATGATGAAAATGGATTTTCAACTAATCTTACAAATATAACTGGACTTAAGGGTACCTGGATTAAGACCAATGAAGGACTTTTTTCTCAGGGAAGAGGGGATAGTTTTGCTATATCTGATACCACTGGATCAGATTTTATCTATCAGACGGATGTAACTTTACCTTCTGTAGGAGCAGCTTCAATAGTATTCAGGTCCAATGATAACGGTTCCGATTCCTATGTGGCAAATGTGGACAGTGGTGCCGGTATGGGAAAACTGTTTAAGTTCCAAAATGGTTCAGCTACGGTTTTTAAGGAATTCAAAATACCTTCAAAAAGTACTTATAATCTAAAGGTTAAAGCTATAGGGTCTCATGTGGATTACTATATTGACAATAACCTTGTGGGAAGTTTTGATGACAGTTCCTTTAGCTCAGGTAAATTTGGACTTTTGAATTACAGTGCCTCTGAGATATATCAAAATCTAAACAAAACTGATATAAATGCAGCCACTTATCCTAAATTGACAGATCTTAAGATTGAAGGGGTAAATTTATCCCCAAGCTTTAGTGAAAATGTATTTAATTATAATGCTAATACAGAATATACTGTGGATAAGATAAAATTAAAGCCTTCTGCAGTTAATGCTTCTTCTGTAAAGGTAAGAGTCTTAGACAGCAAGGGAATTGAAGTTTTTAATAAAGACCTGCAGAACAATACTTTTAATGAAATAGCTATTCCTGTAGGATTAAATAAGGTCTATGTAACGGCTAAGGATAATGAAGACAATGAAAGAACCTATTTAATAAATCTTAAGAGAGCATTAGATCCAACTTCCTATTATTCAGAAGAATTCAGACCACAATTTCACTATTCACCAAAGGAAAACTGGCTGAATGATCCAAATGGCATGGTGTATTATGAGGGAGAATATCATCTATTCTATCAATATTATCCCTATGGTAAAGAATGGGGACCTATGCATTGGGGACATGCTGTAACTAAGGATTTAATTCACTGGACGGAGCTTCCTATTGCCCTATATCCAGATGATATTGGAGCTATGTTCTCCGGTTCCGCAGTGGTAGATGAAAACAATACTACCGGGTTCTTTACCAATACTTCAGAGAAAAAGGGACTAGTGGCAATTTATACTACAGATAACAGCGGTATTCAGCAGCAGAATGTTGCCTACAGTACAGATAAGGGTAGAACCTGGATAAAATATACTGGAAATCCTGTTTTGAAGACCAGTGATGATCCTCTTAATAATGGCGCTTTCAGAGATCCTAAGGTATTCTGGGATGAAGACGCCAAGAAGTGGATTATGGTAGTTGCAGGAGGACCCTTAAGATTTTTCTCCTCTTCAGATCTTAAAAACTGGAAGGCAGAAGCAATGCAGCCGGAAATCGAAACAGAATGTCCTGATTTTTTAAGAATGAAGGTAGGGGGAACCAATGAATATAAATGGGTACTCAGCGGAGGCGGAAGATTCTACATGATTGGAGACTTCAAGGAGGTAAATGGTAAATTAACTTTTGTACCTGAAACAGATAAAATTTCAATGAATTTCGGAAGGGATTCCTATGCAGGACAAACTTATAACAATACTCCTGATGGCAGGGTAATTATGATTAACTGGATGAATACCTGGGACAATTATTGCAAGGCAGTATCAGCTATTACAGAGCCTTTCAACGGTAATTTCAATCTGCAGCTTGAGTTAAAGTTAAAGAAAAATCTTCAAGGACAGATAAAATTGATTCAGGAGCCTATAAAAGAATATGACAGCCTGCGTTTAGCACCTACAGTAATAGAAAATGCTACAGTGGGCAGTACAGGTAATGTACTTCAAGGAATTACAGGAAAACAGACTGAAATTGTTGCTGAATTTACTCCAGGGGCGGCTACTACAGATGTAGGCTTTAAGCTGAGAGTGGGTAACAATCAGGAAACCGTTGTAAACTATAATATAGCAACTAAAAAGGTATCCATAGATAGAAGCAAATCTGGAAAGATACCTACTGAAAATGGCAACAGATACTATGAAAGTGATCTGTTTAAGGCAGTGGAAACAGGAGATATGTCCATGACTTCTGATGGAAAAATCAAGCTTAAAATCTATCTTGATTGGGCTTCTATAGAGGTATTTGGAAATGAGGGAGAAGTGACAGGAGCTTCACTTATATTCCCAGACAGCAGCAGTACAGCTATGGAAACCTATTCAAAGGGAGAAGATTCAAAAGCTGATATTACAGTGTATCCTATGGATAGTATTTGGAAGAGCAGCAGTTCTTCATTATCGGTAAAAGCTGTAGATTCTGGTAATAACAATAAAGTATTAAAAGATGCAGAATTTAAACTTTATGATACTAATGGAAATGCTATAGGAACTGACACTATTAAGACAGATTCAAAGGGAGAAGCTTCTCTGTCAAAGCTTGCACCAGCTGAGTATGTTTTAAAACAGGTAAAGGCTCCAAAGGGATATAATGTGGATGAAACCTTTAGTCAGAAGATAGATTTAACAAAAGGTAACCAAAGCATAAATGTAAATTTTGTTAAAGCAGTAAATCCTGAAAAACAAACTTATAAAGTAGTATTTAAAGATTATGATGGAACTGTATTAAGTGAGCAGGAAGTAAAAAACGGGAAGTCTGCAAAGGCACCAAAGAAGCCTGCTAGAGAAGGCTATGACTTTACGGGATGGGACAAATCCTTTAATAAGGTTATAGAAGATCTTGTAGTAACAGCTGTGTACAAGGTGAAAACCTATACAGTGACTTTTAAAGATTGTAATGGAAAAACTATAGGAAAGCCTCAAATCGTAGAGTATGGAAGTGCAGCAAAAGCACCAGAGGCTCCAGCAAGAGAAGGCTATACCTTTACAGGCTGGAATAAGGATTTTAGTAATGTTAAGAAAAACTTAGAGGTAAAAGCTGAGTATAAGATAAACAGCTATACAGTAGTTTTTAAGGATTATGACGGAAAGACTATAGGAAAAGCACAAACTGTAGAATACGGGAAGGCTGCAAAAGCACCAAAAGCTCCAAAGAGATCAGGATATGTATTTACTGGATGGGATAAGGACTTCCATAAGGTTAAAGGGGATTTGGAAGTAAAGGCAACTTATCATAAAGTTAATGTATGGTCTGGAGTATTCCACAGAAATATTTGGGCATGGATAATAAGTATTTTCTAGGATTTTCATTAATAGCTAAACCTTTCAATCAGGTGGGGTAGATTCCTCACCTGATTTATCCATGTTTCAGAAGTTTTTGTTTTAGAAAGGCTTATGGTAGTATATAATATTAATATAAAGTAGTTAGAATTTACTATGAGTTAATTAGATAATGTAGGTGAGTTTATGGCACATTTAAATAAGGATGAAAAAATAATAGAGTTTGTATCGTTTTGCATAGAGAATTTTAAAATTAAATATAATATGAAAGGTAAAGATGTAGCTAATTTATTTAGTGAAAGTGGAGTTATTGATTTCTTGATGGAAAGTTATGATTTACTTCATACACAGGGAGCAGATTATATTTTATCTGAAATTCAATTATTTTTAGAGAATAGGGGTTATAAACTATGATACTCTATCATGGTAGTAATGTATTAGTAGAAAAACCTATCTTTATAAGAGCCAATAGAACATTAGATTTTGGACATGGATTTTATACCACAACAAGTAAAGAACAGGCATATAAATGGGCAAAAATTAAAAGTAGAAGAGAGAATTCAGATAAAGGTTTTATAAGTATATATCAATTAGAAGACGATTTGTTAAAAAAGATTAGTCTTAATGTCAGAATATTTAGAGGAGCTAGTAAGAGTTGGCTTAAATTTGTATTAGATAATAGAATGAAAGAAGGATATACACATCAATTTGATATAGTAAAGGGGTGTGTAGCAGATGATAGGGTATATGCGTGTTTAAATGCCTTTGAAAACAAATTTATGGATTTCGAAACGGCAATTAAAGAACTTAGAACTTATAAGTTAGATGATCAAGTTTCTTTTCATACAGGGGAAGCTTTAAAATACCTAAAATTTATTAATTATGAGGAAGTGTAGTTAGCTATGAGTTTGCCTAAAGTAACACAAGAAAATGTGCATATATTTATTCCCTTAAAAGCAGCCAAAGTGACAGAAAGGTTTGCTAAAAGTCATGGTATATCTAAAAAACAAGCTCTGTTGGATTTTTATAACTCAAAGGTATATGATATTTTAGAACAAGAAGATACAAAATTGTGGTATGAAGGTGTTAATTATTTATATATGGGATTAGAAATGGAAAAAAATGGGGAGAAATTAGATATTTAGATTCTTGTTTTCTCCACCATTTCCATTTCAGTATTTTGTAGATTTTCATTATTGAAGTAAGTTCTTAATTCAGGTGGGGATTCTTTTACCCCATCTGAATTTTAGAACTACAAATGCATGGCTTACTTGGCGTTGAACTCCTACTTGAATAAGTGGGAGACTTACGCCAAGTTAGTCAGGTTAAAAATTGCTAAGTGGAAAGAATATATATAATTGAATTATGAGAATACTTGATAATGGGAGATGAGAATATGGAACCTATTAGGAATGTGTTTATTACACCAAAACAATTTGAAGAAATTCAAAGTAAATATGATGGTATTTGTGAATATCTAAATGGGGAGATATTATTTAGCTCAAGGACATCTCAAAGACATAATAGAATAGTAAGAAAGATATTATCAAAGTTAGATGCTTATTTTGATGGAAGTGAATGTGAACCTTTTTCAGAGCAAATAGAAGTTATATTTAAAAATGAAAATGAACAATATAATTTTTTACCTGATATTTTTGTTATGTGTAAGGATGCTAAAACCTTAGGTGAAAGCTTTATTTCATCACCCAAAGTGATTTTTGAAGTGGTATCTGAAAAATATTCTGATAATGATTATTTTATTAAGGCACGTATATATCAGAAATTTGGGGTACTAGAATATAATATAGTAGAACCAAGTGGAGCAATAACTCAATACACTTTAGTCAATGGAGCTTATGGAACTCCAAAAGTATTTTCTTCTAAAGATATATATACAAGTACAGTTTATAAAGATTTAAAAATTGAACTTGAAAATATATTTCATAAAGGGATTGGACAATAATAAATACTAAATTCATTTGATTAATAGAATGCTTGATGAGTTTTTAAAATAGTAAACCTACACAAATTTATGGAAATTAAATTTGTGTAGGTTTTTATATAATATGACAATAAGTAATTAGGAATATAATTACTTTAATTCAAATGTAATATATTACATTTTTAATAACAGTTCAATTTGGAATAATTGAAATGGTAATTTAACACTAATAACCTATTCAGATGGAAAAAATTCAAATTATAGCTATGATGGAAATCATAATATGAATAAGGCAGTAAATTATGATGGGTATAAAATGTCCTATGAATACTATGGAATAGCTCCTTATAGGGTAAGCAAAGTCATAGAAGCTAATAACAATGGAACATTGGGTGATGAACTGAGTATATCCTATGGAAATAATAGTACGACCTTTACAGATGTTAAAGGAAGAAAAAACATATATCAGTTTGACAACAATGGAAAGACTATTTCCATAAAGGATAGTGATGACAGTGCAAAATATTATCAATATGGGGATGCCACAAATAATACAAAACTTACATCACAATCTAAGCTTGAAAAAACTGTAATAAATTTATTATCTAATCATGAACTTGAAGGTACAGACTCTTGGTCAGCCAGTAAAGATGGAGGTAATGGCAGCAGCAGCTTTAGTACAGAAGCCAGTTATCTGGGCAGTCAAAGTATAAAAATTACAAAGACAGATAATGTAAGCAGACAGTTTTATGACCAATGGAACAACTTAACTAAGGGAAAAACCTATACCTTTTCAGCTTATGTAAAAACTGTAGGAGTATCCAATACTAACGGAAAAGGTACAACTTTAAGCTTTTATTATAAGGATAAAACTGGTGCATATAAATCCATTGATTCAAAGTATATAAATGGGAATACTGATTGGAAGAGAGTAGAACTTAGTTTTACACTTCCTAATGATGCTTCAGATACAAAGGTATTAACCAGAATAAGTATGCTTCAGGAAACTGGAACAGCCTACTTTGATAGTTTACAGCTTGAAGAAGGCAGTATTGCAAACAGGTATAATCTCATTGATCTAGGAGATATATCTGGAACGGGAACGGCACCAAATAGATGGGGTACTTCTGGAACAAATAGCTCTGCTGGAGATGGAATGATGGTATCTACAGATGCAGATCATCCTAGCAATTTAAATAATGATGTATTTAGGGTTAATGGGGCCAGAGGAGTAGAAAAGCGTATTGGACAATCTATTAAAGTAAAGGGAAAAGCTGGGGATGTATATTCTCTTGGAGCCTTTGCAAAGGGTTATTCTGTACCAGGAGGAAACTTTCAGATACAGGCAGCTTTTATTAATGGAAGTACTGCTCAGTGGGTTACCTTTGAGTTTAATAAGGCTTCAGATGCATGGCAGTATGCTTCAGGAAAGTGTATTGCAAAGTCGGATTACTCAAGAATAGATATATATTACCTCTATGGAAACAATGCAAACACAGCATATTTTGATGGTGCACAATTGTATAAGGAAGAATTTGGACAAAGCTATCAGTATGACTCTAAAGGTAATGTGATTTCTACTTCAAGTCTTGCAAAGCAGAATTCAACTTTTGAGTACAATGGTAACAATAATTTAGTGAAATCTTTAGATCCTAAGGGAAATTCCTTTAAATATGAATATGATGGTAAGCATAATGTAACAAGGGCAATATCAGCGGCTGGAACCAATTACAGCTTTAACTATGATAACTATGGAAATCCTGTAAGTACAAGAATAGGAGATGGTGCAAATTATATTCAGACAAAAGCAGAGTATACTCCCAGCGGAAATTACATTAAATCCTTAACAGATAGTCTTGGAAATAAAGTAAGTTACAATTATGATGAAACAAAGGGATTGTTAACTAGCTCAACAGATGCAAAAGGAAGTACTACAAATAATAGTTACGATGGCATGGATAGACTTACTGGGGTAAGTAAAACAGTGGGAGGACAGCAGATAACAAATAACTACAGTTACGAAAATGATAAAATAAAACAGATTACTCATAATGGCTTTAGCTACAACTTTGCCTATGATTCCTTGGGAAATAATACTAGTGTTTCTGTGGGGAATCAAAATCTTATAACAAATACCTATGAGCCAAGGACAAGCATCCTTATGAAGTCCACTTATGGTAATGGACAATCAGTTAGCAGTGCTTACGATAATCTTGACAGAGTCACAGCTAAGATGGTTAGTGGAGACAGTTCTGTTGGAGTAACCTATGATGCACAGGTGCAAAATATAGGCTGGCAGCCTTGGGTTAGTGATTTTAATACTGCTGGAACTACAGGTCAAGGCTTAAGGCTTGAAGCACTAAAAGTAAAGCTTACTACACCTGTATCTGGAATGAAAATAAAGTATCAGGCTCATGTACAAAATGTAGGCTGGCAGAACTGGGTTTATGATGGCGGTGAAGCAGGAACTATAGGACAAGGACTGAGATTAGAGGCAATAAAAATACAGCTGGAGGGTGCACCTGCAGGCTATAGTGTACGATATCAGGTTCATGTACAGGGAATGGGATGGATGGACCCTGTAAAGGATGGAGATATAGCTGGAACAGTAGGACGAAACCTTAGAATAGAGGCAATAAAAATAGTTGTGGAGAAACCAAGATATACCTATCAGTATGATGCATCAGGAAATCTTGCTTACCATAAGGATCTTGTAAACAACACAGATTATAGATATATTTATGATATATCTGACCGATTGGTAAAGGCATCAGATTCAAAGGGAAATGAACTCAGCTATAACTATGATGCAAACGATAATATAAGTTCTGTAAATGATAAGGTAGACAATGTAAATCATACTACTAATTACAGCTATGACAAGGATGACAGACCTACAGCTGTAAAATATGGCAGCAGTGAATATAATAATAGTTATGACGGACTAGGAAGATTAACAAATAGTATAGTAAAAACAGGTACTGCCCAGTATAATATAAACTATGGATATCTGCCGGGGGCTATGGCTTCAAAAATTGGTGTCAGCTATAAGGGCTATATAGAAAATTCAGGTTGGCAGGCAGCAAAAACTGATGGAGAAATTTCAGGAACTGTAGGTCAGGGAGCAAAATATCAGCAGACGAATATAAGCTTAACCAATGTACCTACAGATACTAATAACCCTCTGTCAAAGATAAAAATACAATATCAGACTCATGTTTCCAATATAGGCTGGCAAAACCCTGTGTATGGAGGAACTACAGCAGGAACAATAGGACCAAGTAATGAAATTCAGGCAATAAAGATAAATTTAGTGGGAGCACCGGCAGGTTATCATGTATGGTATCAGGCACAGATTGAAAATTTAGGCTGGCAGGCACCAGTGCAGGATGGTCAGGTTGCAGGAACCACAGGGCAGGGCTTAAGACTTGAAGCACTGAGAATATTCATAATAAAGCCAGGAGCAGATTCAAAGAACTCAGCAAAGATAGGAACAATAAACAATAATGGAAAACAAATATCCTATACTTATGATGCCAACGGAAACATACAGACAATAACTGAAAATGGAAAGACCATAAAATACACTTATAATGAATTAAGTGAAGTAACTAGAGAAGATAATGCTGTACTGAATAAAACTATAGTATATACCTATGATGCAGGAGGAAATATAAGAAGCAAAGTAGAATATGCATATACTACAGGAACTCTGGGAGCGGCTATAAAGACAGTAAACTACGGCTATGGAGATTCCAACTGGAAGGATAAATTAACCAGCTATAACGGCAAAAACATAAGCTATGATGCCATAGGAAATCCACTTAACGATGGAACCTACAGCTATACCTGGGAAGAAGGAAGACAGCTAAAGACCATATCAGGTAATGGAAAGAGCATAAGCTACAAATACAATGATGCAGGAATAAGAACCCAAAAGGTAGTAAATGGAGTTACCACCAATTATCATCTTGAAGGTGACAAGGTAACCTATGAGAGCAATGGCACAGACAAAATCTACTACACCTATGACAGCGAAGGCGATCTTATAAGTATGAACCTAAATGGAACAGAGTACTACTATATAAGAAATGCCCAAGGAGATATAATAGGACTGTTTGATAAGGCAGGAACTCAGGTAGTAGCCTATACCTACGATACCTGGGGAAAGCTCATATCAACCACAGGAACTCTAGCTTCAACTGTAGGAGTTAAGAATCCATACAGGTATAGGGGCTATAGGTATGATGGTGAGACAGGGTTGTACTACTTAAATGCAAGGTATTATAATGCTGAATGGGGAAGGTTTATAAATGCGGATGCCTATGGTGGAAATGTAGGGAATTTGCTATCTCATAATGTATTTGCTTACTGCATGAATAATCCAGTTAATATGTCTGATCCTAGTGGTAATTGGCCTAGCTTTAGTGGTATAATCAAAGCAGCAAAAAGTGTTGTTAAAAATATTGTTAAGACAGTTGTTACCGTAGTTGTCAAGGCAGCAACTGCTGTTGCTAATACTGTTAAATCCACTGTTTCAAGAATAATGAATAATCCATATTTGAAAGGAACAGTGTCTGGAGGAATAGATAAGTATGTAGAAAAAAAGGCAGAGAAATATATACCTAAAACTACAAGAGGATTTGTGTCTACTGGAAAACTTACTCTCCAGAAGTATGTAACTACGCCAGGTGCTGCCGCCAGGGTTTCAAAAGGTGCAGCAAAACATGTTGGTGCAGCAACAATTGCGTTTACTGCTAAAGATATTCTTACAAGCGTAAGTAATAAGCAGTATAAGGGTGCAGCACTTGATTTAGTTGGTGGAATTGCTGGAGTTGCAGCAGGAATTATAATAGGAGCAGCGGTAACATCAGTTGTTGCAGCTATAGGACTCCCAGTACTACTAGGTTCAGCAATTGCCTTTGGCACAACTGTTATGGTAGGTGCTTATATAGATAATAGAATAAGTAGAAAAAAAGAAGAAATATACGGGAGTTAATAATGAGAAAAATAGAAGAAAAGTTAAAAAAGAATATGATACCCCTTTCCATATCTTTAGTTTTCATCTCAATGATTTTTAATAGATTTATTGTTTCTAGATATGGTAGAGATGCAACAATAATAATTATGTTATCAGCGTTGTCAATTAGTAGTCTCAGTATATTGTGGGCATTATATAAGAAAAAATATTTAATAGCATTAGTATCATTTTTTATTTTGTTTCCATTTATTGTTATTGTAATAGGTGAATATCTGCATAATGATACTGTATCTACAATTGGATTTGTATTAATATTTATCATACTGCCTATAATTACTAAATTGATGAATAACTATAAGAAAAATAAATAATAAATATAAGGCATTAAGGAATTGAACATAATATTGATTAAAGAAAAAAACTGATCAGCATAAGTAAATATTGTAAAATTTAAAATAAGGTTCAGAAGTATTTAAATATTTGTAAGTATGTTATTTATATTAACTGATATTTATTAGTACTTTAATTAAGTATGAAGGGGCTGTCGCATTAAGCAATTTACATACTATATATTGTTTTGTATATAAAAGACAAACACAATATGTTGTAGTATGTATTCTTAGTGCGACAGCCCCTTCTATTTTAAATATTAGACTAAAAGAATTGTATGTTGCTTGTAATATGAAATAGTTAATTTTAAATTTGTTAAAAGATATATAAAACAAATTGAATAGACAGAACAAAAGCTACAAATACAATGATGCAGGCATAAGAACCCAAAAGGTAGTAAATGGAGTTACCACTAATTACCATCTTGAAGGTGACAAGGTAACCTATGAGAGCAATGGTACAGACAAAATCTACTATACCTATGACAGTGAAGGCGATCTTATAAGCATGAACTTAAATGAAACAGAGTACTACTATATAAGAAATGCCCAGGGAGATATCATAGGACTGTTTGATAAGGCAGGAACTCAGGTAGTAGCCTATACCTACGATACCTGGGGAAAGCTCATATCAACCACAGGAACTCTAGCTTCAACTGTAGGAGTTAAGAATCCATACAGGTATAGGGGCTATAGGTATGATGGTGAGACAGGGTTGTACTACTTAAATGCAAGGTATTATAATGCTGAATGGGGAAGGTTTATAAATGCGGATGCCTATGGTGGAAATGTAGGGAATTTGCTATCTCATAATGTATTTGCTTACTGCATGAATAATCCAGTTAATATGTCTGATCCTAGTGGTAATTGGCCTAGCTTTAGTGGTATAATCAAAGCAGCAAAAAGTGTTGTTAAAAATATTGTTAAGACAGTTGTTACCGTAGTTGTCAAAGCAGCAACTGCTGTTAAATCCACTGTTTCAAGAATAATGAATAATCCATATTTGAAGGGAAGTACATCTGGAGGAATAGATAAAGCTGGAGAACATGCAGCAAAAAAATATATATCTAAAACTACTAGGGGATTTGTGTCCACTGGAAAGCTGACTATCCAAAAATATGTAACTACACCAGGTGCTGCCGCCAGAGCGGCAAAATTTACTGCAAAAAAGGTTGGGGTAGGAAGTGTAATATTTACTGGTATTGATATGTATGAAAGTGCAAGTGATAAAAAATATGTTGGTGCTGGTATTAATTTTCTTGCTGGAGCCATTGGAGTTGGTGCAGGAATGGTAATTGGAGGAATACTAGGCTCTATTGCTGCACCAGCACTTGTAGTTGGAGTGATAGGATTTGGAGCTGGAGTAGTAGTAGGTGTATTTATAGATAAGGGAGCAAATGCAATAACGGATTGGTATTACAGGAGGAAAGAAAGAAATGGATCATAAAAAAATTGTACAAAGATTATCTTTTGCAGGAATATTTGTAGGATTTACGCTTAGTGCCTTTTTATATAAATATTTTGGTATTAGTAGGGATCAATCAAGGATTATAGTTATTGCTATAGGTACAGTAATTTTCTTAAGTGGTATAATGTATCTTATATATAAAAAGTATTATTTAGGGGCTTTAAAAATTATTCTTCCTATGTTACCTATTTTTATAGGAATAGTAGGCTCGTATATAGATAATATATACATGATAATAGGTGGATTAATTGGATTTTTTATTATAGGAATTACGATAATAAAAATATCACCTAAGTAGAAAATAATAATAACATAAAGTCATATAAAAACTTAAAATAATAATAAGATCAGCAGGTATTAGAACAATATTTTGCTGATCTTTATTTTAGTAATTTTTTAGCTAATACCTACGATGCAGGAGGAAATATAAGAAGTAAAGTAGAATATGCATATACTACAGGAACTTTGGGAGCAGCTACAAAGACAGTAAACTACGGCTATGGAGATTCCAACTGGAAGGATAAATTAAACAGCTATAACGGCAAAAACATAAGCTATGATGCCATAGGAAATCCACTTAACGATGGAACCTACAGCTATACCTGAGAAGAAGGAAGACAGCTAAAGACCATATCAGGTAGTGGAAAGAGCATAAACTATCAATGAATCTTACTTAGTGGAAATCTTTACTTCCACTAAGTTTTAGATGAATTATCTAGGGACGTGTGAATGTTAGCTCCACCCAGAAAAGGTGGAGGTTACAGACACTAGTCATCAGGAAAATACAATGATGCAGGCATAAGGACTCAAAAAGTAGTAAATGGAGTTACCACTAATTATCATCTTGAAGGTGACAAGGTAACCTATGAGAGCAATGGTACAGACAAAATCTACTATACCTATGACAGTGAAGGCGATCTTATAAGTATGAACCTAAATGGAACAGAGTACTACTATATAAGAAATGCCCAGGGAGATATCATAGGACTGTTTGATAAGGCAGGAACTCAAGTAGTAGCTTATACTTACGATACTTGGGGAAAACTAATATCCACCACAGGAACTCTAGCTTCAACTGTAGGAGCTAAGAATCCATACAGGTATAGGGGCTATAGGTATGATGGTGAGGCAGGGTTGTACTACTTAAATGCAAGGTATTATAATGCTGAGTGGGGTAGGTTTATTAACACAGATTCAGCTGTAGGGAGTATTGGTGAATTAATATCACACAATATGTTTGTATATTGTTTAAATAATCCAGTTAATATGTCTGATCCTAGTGGTAATTGGCCTAGTTTTAGTAATATAATTAAGGCTGCTAAAAAAGTTATAAATACTTTTGTAAATGTAATTACTAGGATTGTAGCAGTGGCAACAGTGGTAGTAGCAGTAGCTACTGTAGTTTCAACTGTAATTGGTGTAAGTAATTCAGTGCAAAAACCTATTGTAAATGCTAAAATGAAGGAGTTAAAGAAAGGATGGAGTTATCGACGTGATAAGGGAGGAGTAGCAACGAGAGAGAAAGAACACGTACATGTAGAAGGTGGTGGGAAAAAGTATCAACAAGATGTTGATGGTGGTAGAAGAAAATTAGAAAATCCTTATGGATTACCTAGTCCACCAAGAAAAATAAGAGATCTTTTAAAAGAAAAAGAAGGTTGGGATTGGGATGCAAACGAATTAAAACGTAATTTAAATAAAGTGGTAGTAGCAGGTGGAGCTACTTATTTAGTGTATAGAGGTATTAGAATGGCACCTTCACTTGCACCTCCATTATGGTGGACAATACCCGCTAATGCGGTAACTCCATAATATAAATAACTATATGAAGAATTATGAGGAGAAAACAGTATGAAATATTTTACGGATGAATTGTGGTGTGGAATAAATAGTGAATCAGAAAAAGAAAGAGAAAGTGCAAGTGATAAGTGGGAAATTAATCTTGAAGAATATTGTAAGATATTTGAAAATGTAAAAAAATTGTTGCCAAAAAAGTTTTTAAAAATATATATGGATCAAGAAGGATTTCATGACTATAATCTTAAAAATTTTGAAATAATTCATGGAGAAAATGGATATAAAGATCCAGTATCTGTTAGTATAGTTATTAGTAATAAGGAACACACATGGAACATTATATACAATAAAATAAAAAAAATTGCTATTAATTATGAGCAAGAGTTTGATATATATGAAAGAAAAAGAAGAAAATATAGAGGATTTGATGATTATGGATATGATGAATTTTTTCAAATAGATGAAAAAATGTTGTCCCATGAGATACTTTTTGCATCAGGGGCTACTATTTTGGTACATTTTGAAAAAATTTCTATAGTTGAAATAAAAAATTAGTTAGTGCATTAAAATTTGTATCTATATCTAAGAATAATGAATACAAATGAAAAACATATAAAAGTCTAGAATAGTAAAATAGAAGTCAACAGGTGCGAACATACTGTTGACTTTTATTTTACTGAAAGCAATTGTAGAGAATAGAAACTGCCAGTTTATGTTATGATCATAGAGGTGCTAGAAGATGACTGGAAGTAGTGACTTGTTATAAGAAACCAAAAGGTAGTAAATGGAGTTACTATAAATTACCATATTGAAGGTGACAATGTAGAAACTAAATATACTAAAGAATACAGATATAGCAACGCAGCTTATAGTATCAAAGGAACTAGATGATAATAAGGCTAGGTATTTAAAATTACTGCAGGTGCAGCATGAAAATAAAAGATTAATAAATGATTGGATAGCTGAATACATAAATAACATCAAAGATCCTTTATATGCAGTAATAATGAACGTACTTACAGAGGCAAACTTTGATGAAGTATTGGAGGTGTATAAGGATATGAGGAAAGTAAATGTAAATGAAAATAACAGAGAGTTTCTACTTGATATGATGAGGAAGCTTGAACTTGATAAAAAGATTAGAGAAGAAGGAATAGAAGAAGGTATAGAAGAAGGCAAGTCCGAAATAATCCTTAAACTCTTGATAAAAAAATTTAAAAAACTGCCTGAGGAATACGTTTAAAAAATAAAAAAACTTTCTAATGAAACTTTAGAAGTTATTGCTATAGATATATTTGATATGGATAAGATAGAGGAATTGGAAAAATATTTTTAATATATTCTTATGTTTATGTAATACTTAGTGTATAATTTTTGTAGGCAAAAGAGTTATTAAATACTGCAAAAAATATAAAAGGAGATGCGAAAGCATCCCCAATACATAAATTATCCATTATAATGTTAATTGAGTAGAAAAACATTA
>Ga0334885_1000649_pt1 | contig 56214 bp, 36 predicted proteins | sample GraSluR1_MG_8_FD_207233 | JGI IMG/M metagenome (GOLD analysis project Ga0334885, IMG submission 207233) | Sludge microbial communities from methane-producing bioreactor in Wageningen University, Netherlands - Granular Sludge_31_05-R1 | ecosystem: Engineered > Bioreactor > Anaerobic >...
CGGCCGAGAAGTCCGGCCGGCCCGGTTCCTGTCATCCTGAGCGTCCATCTCGCGCAGCGAGATAGCGAAGGATCTCACTGGACGCCAGGAGATTCTTCGAGCTGCTCCCTTCGGGAGCGGACGCTCTCAGAATGACATTCCCGGCGAAGCGGGGTTTTCGGCCGCGCCTATAGGCGTCCTACCCGTTGCACCACGCGCAATCACCATGGCTGTGAATCAGAGCAACTGATTTCAGGTTTCTGGCAGGGGACTGGCGAACACTGCCCTTCGTCCTCATCGCATATGGGCGCCAGTTCTCTATCGGTGCCGTACTCTCCAATGGGCCTGTCCTCCCGGAGCGCGTCCTATAGCCCCGGCACAACCCCCCGCGATAAGGGGTGCCTGTTGTCCGTTGGGCGCCAAAGGCTGCAGACCCAGCAGCTCGCAGGTATGGGCACCCCACGCCCTAGCCGAGGCTGATGCAGCAGGAGATGTTCCGCCGGTCATTGCTTGGAAGGGATCAACACGTGATAGCGGAAGAGCAGGTCGAGATCGTCAAGGAACGAGTGTGGTTGCAGGAATACATCCAGGTGCTCAATCGCTGGAAATGGCTCTTTGGAGGCACGTTCGTAGCGGTGCTCCTGTTTGCCGGGCTCTGGGTACTCTTCTGCACCCCTCTATATCGTGCCGAGGCAAAGTTGCTCATTGAGAGCAGCCAGCGAGCCACCCCTTCGCCGCTGATGGCGTTGGAGGCCCTGGGCGGTGGCTTTTTGGATGGCATGTCCGGCCTTTCTGCCAGTGCGAGCATAGAGACACAGCTCGAGCGCCTCAAGTCGCGCACCATCATGGAACCGGCGGAAAAGAGATTAGGGATTCGCGATATCTCGCGAATCCCTAAGGTTTCCTTTGAGAATATCAAAGGAACCAGCATCATCGCAGTCGCCTGTCTGTCGCCAGATAGCAAGTTGGCGCTTAAGTACGTTCAGATCATCACTGACGAGTACATCAAGCAGAGCCTGAAGGACAAGCGCAAGTCCCTGGATGATGCACTCGCACTCGCCAATAAAGAGCTTGCGGACGCCACCGCAACACTCAAACAGGCCGAAGACGCCTTGGCACAGTTACACGAACGCCAGGGCATTGCCAGTGTCGACGGCGGGACATCCGCAGCTTTGGTTCAACGCCAATTGGCTCAGACCGAGGCGGTCAATGAGCTCAAAGGCTCTGTTGCGGCCACGCGTGCGCAGGTGAACCGCCTGCGTCGCGAACTGGCCTCCAAGCACGATTTTGTGGTTAGCACGCAGACAATACGGCGCAATCCCATTGTGGATGGCTTGCGCGTTCAACTCAGCGACTTGCGGGCAGAACGTAGCAAGATGCTGGAGAAGTACCAATCCGACAGCCGGAAAGTGCAAGACATCGATGCCAAGATCAGCGGTATCGAGAGCCAACTGGAGCAGGAAGTCGAGCGGGTCGTGGGTGAGGAGACCATGGTGGAGCCTCTGGAGGCCGATCTGCGGCTACAACTGGTCCGGGCAGAGGTGCAACTGATCAGCCAAACGGAAGCCGCGGCGGTCGCCGAGGCGGCTCTCGCGCAATTGCAGGAGCAAGTCGACAAACTACCCGTACAGCTACGGCGCGCGGTAAGTGCGCAGCGTGAGGTCAAGATCGCCGATGACAAGTACCTGGCCTTGGTGGCCCATAAACAGGATCTGGACGTCCGGCTGGCCGGCATACTGCCGGGTGCGGTCATCTTCGAGAGCGCGGCCATTGATCCAAAGCCCGTCAAACCGAAGAAGCGAGATGCACTGATATTGGCCATCATCATGGGGGGTATGCTGTCTGTATTGGTGGTCTGTGTTGCGAATGCGCTGGGGGACCGCTTCAACTCCGTGAAGGAAATCGAGCGACTGCTTCGGCTGCCCGTGCTCTCCATCGTCCCCCGGGTGGCACCTGGTGCCCCCATTCCCATGGCCGGCAAAGTGACGGAGCCCTCGTTTCGCGAGAGCTTTCGAACTCTTTGTTCTGTGCTGAGCTTGAAGGCAGCACAACGCCCCATAACCTCGGCGATGGTGGTGGCAGGCCACGTTGGTGCCGGCAAGACGACGGCGGCACTGAACTTGGCCATTGCCTTCGCCGAGACAGGCCGCCGTACTATCCTGGTTGATGCCAATCTGCGCAGCCCCGCCATCCACACCGCCCTGGGCCTCAATAACGAGGTTGGTCTGGCACAGTGCATCGCAGGAACCGTTGCGCCCTCCGAGGCTCTCCAACGTATCGACGTCGATCGGCATCCCTTGACCGTCCTGACTGCGGGTCTGGCGCCAGACAATCCGGAGGCACTACTGACCTCGCAAGGGGCCCCCGGGGTACTGGCGGACTTGACGCAACGGGCCGATATGGTCGTCATCGACATGCCCGGTAGCCTGTTGGCCGCAGTGAGCTGGATCGTCTCAGAGAGTTGCGACGCAGTGGTCCCCGTCGTAGATCTGGAAACAACGAGACGGAGTGTAGCCATGCAGTTGGTCGATACCATTAGGAATAACGGCGGTCATATCCCCGGTATCGTGACCAATCGCGTTCGCCGACCCTCTGCGGCGCTCCAGGACTTCGACTACTCTGAATTCCATACACACTAAACGGGTAGTTTCAGCGATGAAGATGGATCGCATCATCAAGAAGGTAGGGGCCAGGGTAAGTCTACTCGGTAACCCTTCGGATGCGTTCTTCGGGAAAACCTTATCGTGTCTCATAGGCAATTTCGACGCAGAAGTCTGGATAGAAGATAGTCGTCAAGTCCGGATCGTCCCCAACCATCGGCTGGAACCTCTTTCGTTCGCTTCTCTCGGCGAGCTAAGACATGTCATACGCACCGATGGGTACTATGGTGGTACGCGTCTCATCCTGGCAACCTGCAAGGTCTTCAGCGACTACTGCGATGCGTCCGGACTGCAGTTGCCGGGACGGAACTTCGCCATAGGCTATGACACGGCCATTCCTCGCCAGGTTGGCCTGGCGGGCTCCAGCGCGATCGTTACCTGTGCCTTGCGTGGCTTGATGGAGTTTTTTGGCCTCTCAGCGCGCGACATCTCCAAGGCAATGCAGGCGACGTTAGCGTTGAGCGTTGAGGCCGACGAGCTGGACATCCCTGCGGGCCTGCAGGATCGTGTTGTACAGATCTACGGTGGGCTGCTTTACATGGACTTCGGGGCCGACCAGATGCGCCGCGAGGGGCATGGGACGTATGAGAAGCTGGACCTGGCTGTCTTGCCATCCCTGTACCTGGCCTACGCTTCCAAAGGCAGCGAATCCGGGCGCGCCCATCGTCCCATTCGGGCGCGCTGGGAGCAAGGGGACACAGAGATCTGTCAGGCGATGGAGCATATCGCCGGATGTGCCGAACGGGGCAGGGCGGCGCTGCTTGCCGGCGACCACACAGCCTTTGGGCGGCTAATGGATGAAAATCTCCAGGCGCGGCTGCGCATCTACGGTCACGATGTCCTCGATGAACGATACGCCAGGACTGTGGAGATGATTCAGATCGCTCACCGGCAGGGCCTGGTGGCTCAGTTCGCCGGATCTGGAGGTGCTGTCGTCGGCATCTGTGCTCGCGACAAGTTTGAGCCGTTGCGTCGAGAGATGGCGGCCGCCGGATTCGGGTGTTGTCTGGTTGCTCCCATGGAGATACGGGAAGACGGATAGCCAAGAGGAGAGGCGGCCGAGTCTCCCGTCGATCCGGGATGTGCCGGCCAAGCGCGTGTTTCACGCCAGGGAGAGGCGGTGCCCTGACCCCAAGTCCGGCTCCTGCAAAACGTGGGTCTCCCACCGCCGCCGGCAGGGAACGGTGGTTTGTGTGGACGGCCCCGGGGCCCTCTGGGGCCGCCGCCCCGGCCCCTTGCTCGGGGCGGATGGGGGATGTAGAATGCTGTCGTTGGGTTGCAAGGGCGTTTTGCTGTAACTGTCACAGTGCTCTCGCGTTCAGGCCTCCACGGTGGTTCGCGTGAAGAGAGATCGAGGTCCGAAAATGAGTGGCAACCAGTGACATCGGCCTCTCCCTCAGAAGGAGACGCGTGCGCTGCCCCGATGCATTCCCTGTCATTCCGGCAGAACTTCTCCTGGGTTCTCGTGGCGAACGTCATATATGCGGGTTGCCAGTGGGGTGTCGTGGTTGTTTTCACCAAACTCGGCAATGCGGTAATGCTTGGCCAGTATGCTCTGGGTTTGGCCTTGACGGCACCGGTTATCGCGTTTGCCAATCTGCAACTCCGGGCCGTCTTTGTCACCGACGTCGAGGGCAAAGTCCGCTTCTGCGATTACCTTGGCCTCCGTATCATCTGCTCAACGCTGGCGCTCTTGCTGATCGCCGGCCTTGCGATTGCCCTCGGATATCGGCTGGAGACGGCGCTCATCATTGTCGTCGTGGGCATTTCCAAGGCCTTTGAGACCCTGAGCGACATTCTCTATGGGCTCCTGCAGCGTCGCGAGCGCATGGACCTGATGGCCAAGTCGCTCATTACCAAGGGTCTCATGTCTCTTGGCGCCCTGGGGCTCGGTGTCTACCTGACCGGCAGCGCACTATGGGGCACGATGGCGTTGGCGGTTGTCATGGGGTTGCGTCTGCTGTTTTATGATGTCAGAAACGCCTCGCTGATGCTGCCGGATGAGCCTCGCCTCCGCACGAAATGGATGGCCGACTTGCTCGGTGGGGGGCAAGCCTTCGTCCCCCGGTTTGACGTACCCACCATGCGCGGGCTGTTTCTGAAGGCCCTGCCTATTGGGGTGGCCATGTTCTTGGTCTCTCTCAATAGCAGTATCCCGCGGTATTTCGTGGAACGCTGCTGTGGCGAAGCTGCGCTGGGCGTCTTTGCGGCGCTGGCCTACATACAAATCGCAGCGGGAACGGTGGTCTCTGCTTTGGGGGAAGCGGCAACTCCGCGTCTGGCCAAGTACTACGTAGGCCAGACAAGGGGTGGATATCTGAAGCTCCTTGGCAAGTTACTGGGTATCGTTGCCCTGCTGGGCCTCGCAGGTATCGCCGTGGCCTGGCTGGGGGGGAGGCAGTTGCTAACGCTCATTTACCAGGCCGAGTACGGCGAGCGAGCGGATGTATTCCTATGGTTGATGATAGCCGCCGGCATCACCTACCTAGGAAGTATTCTCGGTCGCGGAGCCACGGCAACGGGGGCTTTCCAGCGTTTCACCATTCCCTACCTGCTGCTGACCATCACCACCGGGGTACTATCCCTTGTGCTGGTGCCTCGCTATGGCCTGATCGGCGCCGCATGGGCAGTCTGCGGCAGTGCGCTGGCCAGTTGCCTGACCCCCCTGTTCATCATCGTTCGGACAATGGGAGATCGTAATGAGCCGTCTACGAAGGATGGCGTTGGAGAACTATGACGAGCATTATGCTCGTGTCAATGCCGGAGGTATCCCTAACGGCCCCGGACGCCCCAGGGCACTTGAACTCATGTACGGAGACCTGATGAAGGGTCTGCCCGCAGGCAGCCGTGTCCTGGATTTGGGTTGTGGCAGTGGCGCGTTCTTGCAGTGGTTGGCAAGCCATGCGGGCATTCGGGCCGTGGGCGTAGATGTCTGCGAAAATCAAGTGGCCTATGCCCGGCGGCAGGTCCCCGAGGCCGAGGTCTTGTGTGTCGAAGGCCTGGAGTACCTGAGACAAGCCCCCGGGCCCTTTGGGGGCATCTTCTGCATCGACATGCTGGAGCATCTTCCAGACCTCGATGACTGCCTGGAATGTGTTGAAGAGGCCTGGAAGGCGCTAGAGCCGGGGGGCTTCTTCTGTTGCCGGACCCCCAATGCCGCCAGTCTGCTGGGCAGTTACGGACGCTATATGGACTTAACACACGAGCGGGTATTCACCAGCACATCCCTATTGCAGCTCATGCACCTCGGTGGTTTCACGGAGGCCAAAGTACTCTCCTTCCGTGCGCCGCACTTGAGTGGCAAGGTACGGCTGGCACTAGAACGCGCTCTTCACCGTGCCGTTTTCGCGCTCTGCGGCCGCGGCTTGGAGCGCGTCTTCACAGGCAATGTCTATGTCATAGGATTCAAGCAGTTAGGACCAGATTCATGAGCCCACAGCGACCCGTCCGCATTCTGCATGTATTCGGGGGCATGGCTAGAGGTGGCGCGGAGACCTATGTGATGAACGTCCTGCGTGGCATCGACAGGACACGCTTCCGGATGGACTTCCTGGTGCATACCACCCGGGAGTGCGACTATGATGCCGAGGTTCAAAGCCTGGGCTCGTCCATCATCCACTGCCCCTTTAACTCGCAGCCCTGGCGCTACGATCGCGAGTTCAGGCGCATCCTCGCCCAGCAGGGGCCGTACGACGTCGTCCATAGCCATGTCTACACATTCAGCGGCTATGTATTGCGCGCCGCATCCCGTGCGGGGGTGCCCATCCGCATCGCCCACAGCCACACCGACACCTCCCGCAATGATGACAGCGCCGGGCTCATAAGGCGCGGGTACATCGCACTCATGAAGAGCCTGGTCCAACGCTATGCCACACGAGGCTTTGGATGTAGCCGTAACGCCGTCGCCGCGCTCTTCGGACACGATTGGGAAAGAGACCCTCGCTGGCAGGTGCTGCCCTACACGATGGATATGTCGCCCTTCAGCGTGCCGGCAAAGCGCTCTGAGGTACGCGAGGAGCTGGGGATTCCCAATGAGGCCTACGTGTTGGGGCATGTGGGGAGTTTCCGCGAGGTCAAAAACCACCGCTTCCTGGTAGATGTGTTTGCCCAAACGGCCGCCCGCGCTCCGGATACCTGGCTGCTACTCGTCGGTGATGGCCCCCTGAGGCCCGATGTACACCAACAAGTGGAAGCCCTGGGGCTACAAGATCGGGTGGTCTTTGCAGGATCACGCCCGGATGTGCCGCGCCTGATGTTGGGCGGGATGGACCTTTTTGTCTTGCCATCCCTGTATGAGGGGTTCGGCATTGTGCTCATCGAGGCGCAGGCGGCGGGGCTGCCGTGTGTGTGCTCAGATGTGATCCCTCCAGAAGTGGATGTTTTGCCGGCTCTTCTGAGGCGTCGGCAACTGTCCGCACCCGCCGCCGCATGGGCCGAGGCGATCATGGAATTGCGCGAGCAAGGTCCCAGCATTGCTCAGTCCGCTGCCTTGTCGCAGGTGATGGAAAGCCCCTTCAGCATATGCAAGGGCCTCGGTTCCCTGGAGCAAGCATATAGTGGCGCGGGATGATCCGGTGCCCGACAGAATGACAGGAGCCGGGCCGGCCGAGCTCCCTGGCCGCGCTTCTAGGGGCAGTGGCAAGACGATACTCTGATCGCACGACGGCATTAGTACGCGGGAAGCGCCTATGGCAAAGCACCTAGAATCTGCAGCCGTTCTGACTGAGGATCGTCTTCCACTGCAGACAAAGATAGGCCGGGCGCTCATCCGCAGCGGCCCCTACTTCAAAGGCCGTCGGCGTCTGGAGAAACTCCTGTCCAGGTTGGTTGCCCCTGGAGGCCACCGGGATGTGTTGTTCCGCTCCCTGGATGGCTTTCTGATTCAGGGCGGCTCTCCGCGCGAAGGGCATATCACCGACGGGGTCTTTTGGCGTGGCAACTACGAACCGGGTACCGCGCTCTTCCTGTCCCGCTGGTTGCAGCCGGAGGATGTCCTGTTTGACATAGGTGCCCATTTTGGCTACTTCACTCTCCTTGCAGGAGTTAAGCACCCACAGATCAAGGTGGTCGCCTTTGAGCCCCATCCTCGCGTGCGAGCCGAGTTGCTACGCAACATCGAGCTCAATGACCTGCACAATGTGACGGTCCGTTCGGAGGCACTGAGTTCCGAGAATGGGGAGGCGGTGCTGTCGCAGCCAGCGAAGCATGCGGCGGCCGCCAGCACATTGGCTGCATTAGACGATCTCAGCGTGCATGAGCGCCTTGTGGTCGCGACGCGACGCCTGGATGATGTGCTCGCTGAAATCGGCCTATTCCCCGCGGTGATGAAGATCGATGTGGAGGGATGGGAAGGTCACGTCCTGCAGGGCGCCCAGGCCGTACTACAGTCGGCGGAAGCTCCGCTACTCATTCTTGAAGTCAATGAAGAGGGCGCGAGGCACACAGGCTCCAGTTGCGCGGCGTGGGTCGAGCGTCTCGCGGCGCTGGGGTATCAGTTCCTGCGGATCGACGATGCCCACAACCGGCGCGATGTCATCTTGCAGCACTGGACATGCCCCAAGATACCCGGGGGCCTGCTGCATAGCACCTTCAACATCATTGCCTATCAGCCCGCCAGACACCGGGCGCGCATCGAGACAGAGGCGACAATCCGTTAGGCCGGCCATGGGGACATCAGCAGTCCGAGGCGCATCGCGCAACCCGCCTTGCAGCCTGATCCCGGGCTCTCCGCGAGAGTTTCTCACAGTCGATGCAAAATGATGGGCTACAGGTCTCCCAGGGGGTACCGGGCCGGGAGGCTGAGCCAGGCTCGTCTGCCCATCGCACGGCCCCGGGCGCCGGTTTTCAGCAAGAGACGCTATTACCTGGCATCTAGAAGCGCGGCCGAAAAGTCCACATCCGCATGAGAGTGTCATTCCGAGAGCGTCCGCTCCCGGTAAGAGCAGCTCGAGGAATCCCCTGGTATGCAATGAGATTCCTCGCTGTCTCGCTGCGTGAGATGGACGCTCAGAATGACATGCGTCGGGCTGGCCGGGCTTTCCGGCCGGGACCCCAGGCTCTCTCCAGCGGCGCCCCTCCCCCCATTGGCGCATGTAGACGGATGCAAAGCACTGAACTACCGGTGCCTCTGGGTGGGCCGAGAGCAGCTCTTGGAAAGCTCGAGAGGACCGCTTCCTACCAACGCCTTGCATGCACGACAATTGGAGCGGATCGTGCCGGTATCCAACAGCACTAACGACAGTTAATCCGGGCCAGCTATACGGCATCCACCAAGAGATAGGGAAGAGGTTATCTGATGGACTACAAGAGGGTACTCATCACCGGCGGTGCCGGATTCATCGGCTCCCACCTTTCCGAAGCCCTACTGAGCAGGGGCTGCCAGGTCACCGTGCTAGACAATCTGTCCACCGGCCACTGGAGCAACATCGCTCACCTGAAGTCGGCCCCTGGGTTCCGGGCGATCATCGCTTCCGCCGATGAGTGTGAGTTGCTGGAGCGTGAAATACCCCAGCATGACTTGGTCTATCACCTGGCCAGCGCAGTCGGTGTCAAGCTGATCATCGATCAACCGGTGAAGACGGTCGAGACCATCTTCCGTTGTACCGATGTCATCATGAACTTGTGCTCGAAGTACCGGGTCCCCGTATTGTTGACCTCAACCAGTGAGGTCTACGGGAAGTCTGGTGAGGTCCCATTCCGAGAAGACAGCGACATCGTCATGGGGCCGACGGAGAAGCGCAGATGGGCCTATGCGTGCGCCAAGGCATTGGACGAGTTCCTGGCGCTGGCCCATTACTATGAGACCAGCATGGCCATCTACATCGTGCGCCTGTTTAACACGGTGGGGCCTCGACAGTCTGCGCAGTACGGTATGGTGCTTCCCAACTTCGTCCAGCAAGCCCTCCTGGGGCAACCCATCACCGTCTATGGCGATGGCCAGCAGCAGCGCTGCTTTTGCTCGGTGCTCGACGTCATCGAGGGCTTGATAGCACTCCCCCAGGTTCCAGAGGCCCAGGGTTGTGTGGTGAACATCGGGAGCCAGGAAGAGATCTCCATCAACGAGCTGGCCCTGCGCGTGAAAGAGCTCTGCGAGTCTACCTCGGAGATTGTGTTCATCCCCTACGAAAGCGCCTATGGGCCGGGTTTTGACGACATGCGACGGCGGATTCCCGACCTGAGCCGCGCCCGGGAGTTCATCAACTGGTCGCCGCGGCACAACATCGACGACATCATCCGTCAAGTTGCGGATGAACGCCGGCAGCGCCTGAGCTCCACACAGGGCTAAGGCCTGACGAGGCACTCCGGACGGCAGGCAGGACTTTGCCAGGTCAGCACGATCATGAATGCATCGTCGCCAACAATCGCCTCTTTGCGGCCGTTACGGTCTTCCTCCGGGACAGCCACCAGCCTGACGCTGTCGCTGATGAGTTGCTCGGTGATAGTGCTTGGCTTCGTGCTCGCCTCGGAGAACTGCCGCCACTGGTTCGTTCTGCCTGTTTTGCTGTGTGGGATTGTCATCGGCCAGGATGCGATCGATTGGATCCGAGGCAAAGTGGACGTTTTCTCCCCAGAAGGGCTCTTAGGGCTCCTGGGGATCCTGTTCTTTTTCCTGGCGCCGCTTCTGCATGTCTACTGGGATGAGTGGATGCGCTACGTCACCGGCCCCCCGGAATGGCGCCCGTGGCTTGGGGGCATGGCCCTGGCCAATTTCCTGGGGCTGCTCGTCTACCGGGTTTCTCGACGATCGCTTATCGCACGCAGCACGGCGAGTCTGAAAAAGCACGTTTGGGTACTGGATTACCGCCGTGTCATCTGGATATTGCCCTGCGCGCTTGCCATTTGCGCTGTTTTGCAGTTCATGGTGTACCGCCGCTTCGGGGGCATCTTGGGATATGTGCTGACCTATCAGTCCGGGCTGGCACGCGACGCTTTTCACGGGATGGGCTGGCTGTTTCTGATTAGTGAGAGTTTCCCGTTGCTTTTCGTGATGACATATGCCGTGCTTGCCAGGCACCGTGAGTGGATGCGTTCCTGGCCGGCAGTGATGACCTTGCTTGTGTTGTCATTTCCCATTCAGATGCTCTTCGGGGGCCTGCGGGGCAGTCGGAGCAACACCGTCACGGGGTTGTTCATTGCTGTAGGGATCATCCACCTGTGCGTGCGTCCCCTGTCTCGCAAATCCCTGTTCATCATGTCCCTGCCTTTCTTCCTGTTCATGTACTTGTACGGCTTCTACAAGGGACTAGGGATGGAGGCGCTGTCGGCTTTCCAGGGTAGATCGGCCATTGTTTCCATGCAGGAGGAGACCGGCAAGAGCGTCAGAAGTCTTGTGCTGTGGGATTTCGGACGCAGCGACGTGCAGGCGTTCTTGCTGTACCGGGTGATGCGGGACTTCGCCGACTACGAATATGCCTGGGGTCGGACGTACTACGCCGCCGCGGTTCTGTGGATTCCCAGGTCCCTGTGGCCGGGGCGACCTGTCCTGAAGGTCAAGGAAGGCACCGAAGCTCTTGCCGGGATGGGCTCGTATGTTCCCAGGCGCCGGGAGGCCTCGCGAGTCTACGGTCTGGCCGGGGAAGCGATCCTGAACTTCGGCCCCCTCATGATTCCCTTCGCCTTTGGGGTGTGGGGCATAGTGGTGGGTTTCGTCAGCTCATGCAAGAGCGCTTTGCACCACTTCGACAGTCGGCTATTACTCGTACCGCTTGCCGTGATTACCTGTTTCTCCGTGTTACAGGGAGATTCTGACAATATAGCCGTGATGTTGATGCGCAAAGGGGTCTTCCCATTCCTCTGCGTGCTGGCCAGCTCGCGTATCGGCATTTTGACAGCGGAACTCAAAACGTCTCGAGGGCAACGGGGTGAGGGTGAAGATGCCCGCCAGGAACCCGGCGAAAATGGCGTATCGTGAGCCATACGCCCCGGCCGGCGGCGCGAATGCGGGGCTTTCCCGGCCCCGTCAGCAGAACACCAAGGACTGATGGCCGGGCTTGGGGATGGGGCCCAAACGTCTCGTCCGCCATGAAAGCTGTCGGCAGTGGCTTTGATGCCTTAAGGAGGGCTGTGGGTTATTGGTAAAGGTACTGCACCTGATCACCTGGCTGAACCGCGGCGGCATCGAGCGCTGGCTGCTCACGATGCTGGGCGAGATGTCTCGCGATGAGTGTCAAATGGATGTGTGTTGCCGAGGTTCGGAGGCCGGGGAACTGGCCGCGGAGGCAAGAGCGCTGGGGAGCAATGTCTCCGTTTGTCCCCTGCAATTGGATCATGTACGCTTTGGACGCCAACTGGCGCAGCTCCTGCGTGACGGGCAATACGATGTCTTGCATAACCATTTGGGCGTGTACAGCGGCTACCCCACCTGGATCGGGCATCAGGTAGGCGTTCCCGTCATAACGCAGTTCCACAATGCCCATTGCGCCCCCCAGGCATGGACAAAACGCCCGGTTTTACGGGAATTGCGCGGTGTATACGCGCGCTATAGTGTGCGCTACGCCTTGCGCCATTCGGACTTGATTGTCGGCATCTCCCAGGGGCTTTTCGGCGAGTTGGAGCAAGTATGGGGGGAAACAGGCCACAACAGTCGTGTTGTCTACTATGGCGTCGACATCCCGGATCTGCCCGCGGAGCAAGACAGGGCGGCCTTTCGGCGTTCGCTGAACTGGGACGACGATGTGCCGGTGGCCATCCACGTCGGCAGTTTCCGCCAGGAGAAGAACCACCGTGGCCTGCTGCAGTTGTTCCGGCAAGTCGTGGAGCGGATGCCGCAGGCGAAACTCCTGCTTGTTGGCGATGGCCCCTTACGTCCGGAGATTGAGGCCATGGTCTCCGCGCACGGCATCGGTCAGAGTGTAAGACTCTTGGGCCTGCGTGACGATGTTCCTGCCCTGCTGGGGTATTCCGACGTGATGATAATGCCCTCCTTGACGGAGGGCTTTGGCCTGGCGGCCCTGGAGGCAAATGCCGCGGGGCTTGCCGTTGTGGGGTCGCGGATTCCGGGCTTGAGCGAGGCGGTCGCCGATGGGGAGACGGCCCTGCTCCACGATGTCGAAGACCTGTGTGGGATGTGCGATTCCGTTGTCGCGCTGCTGTCGGATCCAGCGCGTGCAGGGTTGATGGGAAGAGCCGGCCGGCGCCGAGCAGACGCGGAGTTTTCGAAACGGGCTGCTGCAGGTCGCTTGCTGGAGGTGTACCATGAATGTCTTCGTCGTTAACTACATCCGGCACGCGATCACGAGTGACGGGACCTTATGGACAGCACACGCGCCTTTGCGGTATCCCTTTTGGCAACGGTACCTGGATGTCTTCGATGAGGTGCGCCTGCTGGCACGGGCCAGGCCCTGCCAGGAGCCTCCCGATGGATGGCAACAGGCCTCGGGTCCGGGGGTCGTGGCGGTTCCCATCCCGTACTATGAAGGGCCGGTGCAATATGCCAAAGCTGTGGGCCGGATCAATGCGGTGATCGATGACGCCATCGCCGACGCCCAGGCATTGGCACTGCGTGTACCGGCCCCGATCAGCGCCCACACGATGCGCGCACTGCGTTCGGGACGGCCTTACAGTGTGGAGGTGTGTGGGGATCCCTACGAGAGCTTCGGCCCCGCAACCGGCAGCCGCCATCCCTTGCAGCCCTTCTTCCGCTGGTGGTACACCAAACAGTTGCGGCAGCAGTGCTTCGGCGCCTGTGCGGCGGCATACGTGACGGAGACCTCGCTCCAGCGCCGCTATCCTCCAGGGCCGGGGGCGTTCGCCACACACTTTTCCAGCATTGAACTGACCTCGGAAGCGATCGCCGAGGCGCCCCGGAGGTACCGGGATACCAACGGGCCGGTGCGCGCGGTTGCGGTAGGAAGCCTGGCCCAGCTCTACAAGGGCCCCGACGTTTTGATCGATGCTATCGATGCCTGCCGCAAAGCGGGCATGGACCTCTTGGTTACCTGGGTCGGCGACGGGAAATACCGGCAAGACATGGTAGCGCGCGTTGCGAACCTTGGCCTGCAGGACAGGATAGATTTCATCGGGCAACTCTCGACGCCGGCGGCCGTTCGTGAACGGTTGGATGAAGCGGACCTGTTTGTCTTGCCGTCGCGTACAGAGGGGCTTCCCAAGGCTATCATTGAGGCGATGGCACGCGGCCTCCCCTGCATCGGCACCTGTGTGGGGGGGATCCCCGAGCTGTTGCCACCCGAGGATATGGTTCCGCCCGGGGATGCTCCCGCCCTGGCGAGTAAGCTGCGCGAGGTGCTTTCTGACGGGCCACGGCTGGACAGGATGGCCCTCCGTAACCTGGAGAAGGCCAAGGAGTACCGTAACGACATACTTCGGCAGCGACGTATTGCCTTCTATAGGCACCTACACGATCGTACGGAAGAGTGGTTATGGCAACACCGCCCATAACCGTCGTTCAAATCACAACAGCCCCGGAGGCCCTGAAATTCGTTCAGGGTCCGGTGGGCCACCTGCAGCGCCTGGGATTTGTGGTTCACGCGATCTCCTCGCCGGGCGCTTTGCTGGAAGACTTTGCCCGCCAAACCGGCGTTCCCGTGGTGCCGGTGACAATGCTGCGCCGGGTGTCTCCCCTCCGGGATCTGAAGTCCCTGTGGCAGCTCCTGGTTGCGCTACGCCGCATCGCCCCCGATGTCGTGCATGCCCATACTCCCAAGGGAGGGCTGTTGGGCATGATCGCCGCGTGGCTCTTGAGAGTGCCGGTGCGCATCTATCATATGCGTGGTCTGCCTGTCTTGACCGCAACGGGCCCCAAGCGCGTCCTGTTGACGCTGAGTGAGAAGGTGTCCTGTGCACTGGCCGACAAGGTGCTCTGTGTCAGTCACTCAGTGCGCACGTGCGCCATCGAGCTAGGGCTTAGCAACGCCGCGAAGCTCGAGGTGCTCCATCGCGGCAGCGGACAGGGCGTGGATGCCCAGGGGCGGTTCAACCCGACGGGTCTTTTGCCCTCCACGGGCCGCGATGTGCGCAGCAAACTGGGCATTGCGCACGATGCCCTTGTGCTGGGGTTCGTGGGGCGCATCGTGCGCGACAAGGGCATGCAGGAGCTCACCGAGGCCTGGCAGTCGCTAAGAGACGAGTTTCCGAACCTGCATCTGCTCGTGGTGGGCCCCTTTGAGCCTCAGGACCCCGTGCCTGCCGCCACCGAAAACATCCTGCGCACCGATCCACGGATTCACCTGGCCGGCGAGGATTGGAACAGCCCGCCGTTTTACGCCGCGATGGACCTGGTCGTGCTTCCGACCTACCGCGAAGGCTTTCCCAATGTGCCGTTGGAAGCGGCGGCCATGGAGTTACCCGTCGTCGCCACGCGGATTCCGGGTTGTGTGGACGCCGTGGAGGATAACGTGACCGGACTACTGGTCCCGGATCATGATGCCCAGGCACTCGCCGAGGCGATTCGCAGGTATGTGTCGGACCCGTCTCTTCGCCGACAGCACGGGGAGGCGGGGCGCGTTCGTGCCCTGCGCGATTTCCGGCCGGAAGCGATATGGGAAGCGATGTCTCTGGTGTACAATGACTTACTGAGCCAGAGGGGAATCACAGGAGTCTAGCACGTCCGTTTATCGCTCTTGACTGACATGGTTACCCCTTTTTCCATATTCAGATCCCTGCGCCGGCGGCTCAAAAGGGTCCTTCTCTCCGGGGCAATAGGGCCCTTGCCGCGGCTCGTCCGGATGAACAGCATGCTTGCCTGCGGCCGCTGGCTCCGCGGCCAATGTATCCAGGCGCCGTCTTGGTTCATCACACGTCGTGAGATGTTTGAGTATGTGGCCCGCGAGGTAATCGCCGCCGGCACCCCTATAGACTACCTGGAATTCGGCGTCTTTGAGGGTTACTCGGTGCGTGAGTGGCTGCAGTTGAACTCTCACGCCGACTCGCGCTTCTACGGATTTGACCTCTTCACGGGACTGCCGGAAGAGTGGCACACTTTGACAGGATACCGTCCCAGTGGCACCTTCGATACCGGGGGAGTCGTGCCGCAGATTGACGATGCTCGGGTGCAGTTTATCAAGGGCAAGTTCCAAGATACACTCCGGCAATTCCTGACTTCCTATACACCACAGAACCGGCTCGTCATCCATATGGACGCGGACCTTTATGCCTCGACTTTGTACGCGCTGGCGACGCTCGATCCGTACCTCACTCCCGGTACAATCGTGATGTTCCACGATTTCTATCACGAGAGCATCTTCCGAGCGTTCCAAGACTACCATGCCGCCTTCGTCCGGCAATCGAGGGTGCTCGCGCTGAACGATTTCACACGGGAGTCGGGCCTCTGCATTGAGATGACGAATTAGCACTGAAGTACGGTGATCCACGGAGCGTTCCCCGGTGGGCTCTTTTCCCGGCTGCTTCGCCGCGACATCTCGTCGATTCCGGAGTGTCCCATGGTTCGGAAGGGTTCGACCGCTCCTGCGTTTCTGATTACCATCGACACGGAAGGCGATGGACTATGGGACCGGCCCACGCAGGTCACGACTCGCAATGTGCGTGAGTTGCCCAGATTCCAGGAGTTGTGTGAGCGCTACAGGCTGAAGCCGACTTACGTCGCAACCTACGAGGCCGCTGCCGACCCCATATATCAGGATTTCGCCCGGGATGCACTCCGACGCGACGTGGCAGAGGTCGGGATGCACCTGCACGCCTGGAACTCACCTCCCCTGTATGATCTGACAGGCGATGATCGTGCCCATCTCCCGTATTTGGTTGAATATCCCGAAGACATCATTCGCCTGAAGGCAACCTTCCTCACCGAGCTTCTAGAGGATACCCTGCAGACCAAGATGCTGAGCCACCGCGCAGGGCGCTGGACCTTCGACGCGCACTACATGAACGTGCTCGTTGAGCTTGGCTACGAGGTGGATTGCTCCGTTACCCCTCATGTATCATGGAGAAGCTGTGCCGGTGATCCGAACGGCCAAGGCGGGTCGGACTATACCCACTATCCGACATGCGCCTACTTTCCCGACCCAAACGACCTGTCCATCCCCGGCGACAGCCCGCTTCTCGAGGTCCCCATGACGGTGGTGGCACGCACACCGCTGCTAAGACTCTCGCGTTTGGGGATTGTGCCGGCGGGGTCGTTACTGGGACGTGCCCTGCCCTGCTTTGCGACGCCTTGGTTCCGTCCCAATCGCTGGAACCATCGCCGGTTGTGCGCCTTGTTGCGCAGAGCCATTGCGGAGCAGTGGGACTATGTGATGCTCATGCTTCATTCCTCGGAGCTACTGGCGGGGGCAAACCCGACATTCCGCACGGAGACGCACATCCAGGCGCTGTATGATCTTTTGGAGCAGCTATTCGACCTGGCGGGAAGCCGTTGCGAGGGCCTGACGCTTTCAGAGTATCGCCGGCGTGTGGTGGATAGAAGGCTCAGTTCCGGTGGGTAACGCACCTCAATTGGGCAAGCGCGTCCTGGTGCTGGGGGAGGACGATCGGAGTTCCTTGACGATCATCCGGTCGCTTGGGCGCAAAGGCATCGCCGTCCATGCGGGGTTCTGCTCCTCTGATAGCCTGACTTTGAGTTCACGCTACTTGGCAAAGGCCCATCGCCTGCCCGCCCTGGCGGAACCGGAGGATGAGGAGCCCTGGAAATGCGCGGTGCAAGACCTGATGGCGCAGGAGCGTTTTGACCTCGTCATCCCCAACCATGACGTGTTTGCGCTGGCGATGCAAAACGACCGCGAGAGATTCGAGGCCCTGGGTAGAGTCTACCTCCTCAATGACCGGGCCTTTGATGTCACGATCAACAAGCTGCGTACCCAGGAGTTGGCGCAGGAGGTAGGGGTGCGCACGCCTCGTTCCATGTCCGTGCAGAGCCAGGATGCCGTGGCCGCGATCCTCGATAGCTTCCGTCTGCCGGTGGTTCTCAAGCCCCTGAGCTCGTTTTGCATGCAGTCCCCCGCAAGCAAGCGCCTCGTGCAGTGCGCCGGCACGGAGTCCGCGTTACGTCAGAGCCTGGCGTCCATGGTGCAGGACGGGCCGGTGCAGATCCAGGAGTACTTTGAAGGGGTCGGGGCCGGAGTAGAGTTGCTGGCCCAAAACGGCGAGGTTCTCACAGCACTGCAGCACGTCCGGGTCCACGAACGCTTCGCGGCGGGGAGCTCCTACCGCAAGACGGTGCCGCTGCGTGAGGACCTGCTTGAGGCCTCGACACGGCTGCTCAGGGCGCTTTACTACACCGGCGTTGCCATGGTAGAGTTCCGCTTGAACCCCACCAGCGGCGACTGGGTGCTCATTGAGATCAACGGCCGTTTCTGGGGCTCGCTGCCTTTGGCGGTGGCCGCCGGTGTTGATTTCCCGTACTACCTCTACCAGATGCTCCTGGGGCAGGCGCCCTGCTGCCCGACGAGCTATCGCACGGGCCTGTATGGGCGACATCTGCGCAGTGATCTGGTGTGGTTGACCCGGGATTGGCATGTGCAACGGGCTCAGGGCCGCATTTGCGCCCCATCGATTCCGGGGGTAGTGGCAGAGATCCTCAACCCGTTGCTGGGGCGAGAGAAGATCGACACTCTCGTTGCGGATGATCCCCTTCCGGCGTTCCGGGATGCAGCCGACATGTGGCGGCGGCTGGCCACTCGCATCGAGGGTTTTGTCAATTCGCGCCTGGCCAGTTGCCCCGTTATCCGCCGGCTGCGCTTCCGCCGTGGATGGCGTCTGCTGCGGCAGGCCGAGCACATCGTCTTTGCCTGTAAGGGCAATATCTGCCGGAGTCCCTTCGCCGCCCACTATGCCCTCAAGGTATTGAAGGGCGTCCAGGTGAGTTCCTGTGGCCATTACCCACAAAGCGACCGCCGGTCTCCTGTGGAAGCCGTTACGGCGGCTCAGCGGCTGGGAATAGACCTCTCGTCCCACCGTTCCCGTGTGGCCGATGAGGCCCTGCTGGCGTCGGCCGACATCGTGATTGTGTTCGATGCAAGCAACCGGAGCCATCTGGCGGAGCTTTCACCTGGGTGCAGGGGCAAGCTCCGGCTGCTGGGCGAACTGGTGCCCGTCGGGCCGGTTGTTATCCCAGATCCTAACGGCAGTGATGTCGCGTGCTTCGAGGCGACCTATCGCGCCATCGCTCAAGCCATTGAGTGGATAGCGGAGCAGCGGCGAACAGACGGATAAAGAGCCGTTCCGGTGCAGCTTTCCGCTCCCCACAGACAGCAGGCCAGGAGATCTTCTATGCCCCCTTGGGAGGACCAGCAGATCGTCTCGATCATTCTCGCCGGCGGGCGCGGCATACGTATGCGCTGCGATACCAAGCACAAGGTGTGCTTCGAGGTCGGCGGCGTCCCGGTGATTTTGCGAGCCTTGCAGACATACAAGCAGTGTGGGATCGATCACAACATCATTGTGGTGGGCGCACTGGGCGAACAGGTGCTACATACTGTCGGGGGCCGGGTGCCAGACGTCACCTTTGCCTATCAGCCGGAGCCCCGGGGCACCGGGAACGCCACCCGTTGCGGTGCCCAGGTCCTGCAGGACGTGGGGTACGACGGCCTGATCCTGGTAGTTGTGGGAGACCGGCTTATCGCCCCGCATGTGGTGCATCGCCTGCTTGCGGCACATCGCGATACGAATAGTGATGTGGTGTTTCTTGTGGCCCGCAAGGCCGATTACCCCAATGCGGGCCGCGTGGTATTCGATGGCGACGGCAATGCCGTCGCCGTAGTCGAGACCAGCGAGATCGCGCTGTCGAACCTGATCGGCGACATCGACGGACTGTTGGCCCAGCACGGGGACAGCGTGCCCGCCGGCGAAGTGCTGGCCTCCATCCGGAAACGCTTTCCGATTGAGGCGAAGGCCCGCAAGGCCTGCGGCGAACTGTACACGTGGGCATCCAGCGATGAGAGCTTGGACAGCCAATGTGTGGCGCGTTTCCTGGAGCCTCTACGGGAGAGAGCCTCCATCACTGTGTGGATAGATGGGTCTCCCCGGACGGTCCGCGCAGCGGAGGTCGAGCAGACATCCGATCTCGTCAATATTTCCACTTATCTATTCCGTGCTCCCGCCCTTTACAAAGCATTATCCCTTCTTCGCGCTGATAATGCACAAGAAGAGGAGTTCATGACGGACTGCATTGCGTCTCTCGGGTCGATCCGGGATGAAGGCAATAGGCCCGCCTATAAGATCACCGACGTCTGCCTGGAGCACCCCGATGATTCCATGGCATTCAATACCCCGGAGGAGCTTGCGGAGATCGAGCGCAAGATGCGCCTGGAGCGTCCCGGGGAGGATGACCTCGGCAGCGAAGCCGCGACCAATGGCATGTTGAGGCCCGCCCAGCAGTGGCGGCATCTGTTCGCGAGCAATAGCCCGGAGATCGCTGCGTTCATGGATGAGACGTACGGTGCGGTGCCGGATCTGCAAGCTGAGAAACGCCGGGCGTTTCTCACGGCCCTAGACGCGTTCATCCGCGAGTATGGCCCGGACCGCAGCGTGCTGATCGTGCGTTCTCCCGGGCGTGTCAACCTCATGGGGCGTCATGTTGACCATCGCGGTGGGAACACCAACGTGATCGCCATCAGTGATGAGATCATCATGGTGGCTTCACCACGTGAGGATGACTACATCACATTGGTCAACACCCAGGAGGAGCTGTTCGAGCGCCGCCAGTTCTCGATCTCTCAGGACATTGCCGACCTTGATTGGTCTGACTGGCTCACGTGCATCAATAGCCCCAAGACATTGGCGTTGGTGAGCGGAGGAGATTGGGCGAACTACGTGCGGGCCGCCGCTCTCCGCCTGCAAGAGCGTTTCCGCCGGCATCCCCTTCGCGGCGCCGATGTCATCACCCACGGCACGATACCGATTGGGTCGGGGCTCAGCTCATCATCGGCCTCGGTCGTTGGGGCCGCCGAGATACTCGTTGCCGTCAATGGTCTCCCTGTCAAGCCCAGCATTCTGGTTGACTTGTGCGGTGAGGGCGAGTGGTTTGTGGGAACTCGCGGCGGGGCGACCGACCATGCCGCCATCAAGTTTGGGAAGCGTGGCTCCGTAGGGCATGTAGGCTTCTTTCCCTTTGAGATCCACGAGTTCTTGCCGTTCTTCCGTGATTACTCCGTCGTGGTCTGCAATTCAGGGGTTCAGGCCAGGAAGAGCGAGCATGCCAGAACCACCTTCAATGAGAAGGTCCTCGGGTATGTGACGGCCGAGATCATCTTCAAGCAGTTGATGACGGCCTTCACATCGTCCGTCCACCATTTGCGGGACATCACCTGCGAGAATCTGGGAATTGACCTGATGGAGCTGTACCAGGTCCTCAAACAGATCCCTCTCTCGCTGACCCGCGAACGGCTCTTTTCTGAGTATGGCCCCTTCAGCCCGGATGATTCCCGCAAGCTGCGCAACTTGCTTGCGACGCTGGAAGAAGATGACGGGTCCTTCGACGTGCGAGGGGTGATGCTATACGGTCTGGCGGAGATCGACCGGGCCAAGCGCTGCATCGAGTTCCTGCGCGCCGGCGACCCTAAGGGTTTCGGCGAGCTATGCTACACTTCTCATGATGGCGACCGCGTGGTGTGCCACGATGATAGCTTCGCCCAGGTGCCCTGGAACTACGAGGTCGATGATGAGTACCTCGATGGCTTGATCGCCGACCTGCGAAGTGGCGACAGGGCCCGTATTGCCCGCGCCCAGCTCCATCTGCAGCCTGGGAAGTACAGTTGTAGCACTCCGGAGATCGACCTGATTGTCGACGTTGCCAGACGCCAGGAGGGCGTCGTGGGGGCCCAGCTCGCGGGGGCCGGGCTGGGTGGATGCGCGATCATCCTGGTCCGCGACGAGGGCTGCAGGAGCATCATCGAGGCCCTCGCGGAGCACGGCTTCGAGGCGAAACAGTATTTCCCGGTAGAGGGTGCCGGAATCATCAAGGTCTGAGACCAAAGGCTTGGCGGGCCATGCACACATCCCAGGCGGATGGTACCAGGGCCAGATGCCGGCAGGCTTTTACTGCTGCAAGTACCCCAGATGCAGTTCCCGGGGAAAAGGATTCCTGCATCGAGACCCGTAGGCGATGCAAACGAGCGGGTAGCTCGTGCAGACTCAGGAGGCCGAATGTCCACTTATCTCGTGACTGGAGGAGCCGGCTTCATCGGCTCGAACATCGTGCGTGAACTGCTTTCTCGCGGCGACGAGGTACGCGCCATAGATAACTTCGCCACGGGACGGCGCGAGAATGTCCGGGACATCGTCGATCAAGTCCACTTCCTGGAAGAAGACATCCGCGATCTGGACCGCATTCAGCCATTCTTTGAGGGGGTCGACTATGTCCTCCACCAGGCCGCTATCCCCTCGGTGCCGCGCTCGGTTGCCGATCCGGTCACAACGACAGATGTGAACGTCAATGGGACGCTGAACGTTCTGATCGCCGCACGGGATGCGGGAGTGAAGCGGGTGGTGATGGCCTCCTCGTCCTCCATCTATGGTGCCAATCCCCAGTTGCCCAAGATCGAGAGTATGCGTCCCTTGCCGATGTCGCCCTATGCGGCCTCGAAGCTTGCCAATGAGGCCTATGCTTCCGCGTTTACCAACGTATACGGCCTCCAGACCGTCTGTCTGCGCTATTTCAACGTGTTTGGTCCCCGCCAGGACCCCCAGTCCCAGTACGCGGCCGTGATCCCTCTGTTCGCCACGACGATGCTTCAGGGGCAACGCCCCACCATCTACGGGGATGGGGAGCAATCACGGGACTTCACCCACGTCTCGAACGTGATCCAGGCCAATCTCAAGGCCGCGGAGGCCGCCGGGGGAGCCGGGCAAGCCTTCAACGTTGCCTGCGGGGACAGCGTGAGCCTCAATCAGCTTGTGCGGCTGATCAATGAGATCATCGGCAGTGACATAGAGCCGGTCTATGCCGAGGCCCGTATAGGGGATGTGAAGCATTCGCTCGCGGACATCTCGGCGGTGCGCACCACATTCGGCTATGAACCACAGGTAGATTTCAGGGATGGGCTGAAAACGGTGCTGGAGTGGTACAAGCAGGCACTGGACAGCAAGCCATGACGCTATGTAGCGCCTACACGGCGGTTGGCGGAGGTTTTGGCTCAGGAAACGGACCCGCGATCTTGCGATAGCCCTCCCGGGGCTGCTTGTCACCCTGCCTTTGCTGATGCTGACCGGGCCACCTGTGCACCGCGAGAGCAACCGCGGCGATCGGTACCCACCCTCAAGAGGGCTCGTGCGACGGCTCACCGAACGGTTCCGGCAACGTTAGGGCAAGGCCTGCCTCCCCGGATGCCGCATGGCGCCGGCCCGACGAGACCGGGGCGGTCTTCATTTTGCCCCGGGGCAGCACCCGGCACCCACGCCGCCATACGTTTCGACGGGCCGTAGAGCCGAGTGGTGCTGCGAAGAAGCCAATGGGCATTTGGACAGGGCTAAGTACCCGGGTCGCTCCCGGCGGGACGCACTATCCCATGGATCCAGTCATGCGGGCCTACCGTCCAGCGATGCACACGATGCTCGGCCCCCAAAAGGCACACCGCCTCGCCCTACCCCTGGCACGCCCGATCCTGCAGCAGCCCCGCGCCCTGCCAGATACTGCCCCACAACTGTGGCATTCAGCCCGCGGCCTACGCCCACCACAACCGGGCCCAAGCATCGCACCATACAGGGGCCCCCAATGGGCCGGCGCAGCTCCGCTCCAAACCGACGAGCACGCCATGGAGATTCGCCCCGGAGCGGTGCCCCGGCCAGGCGGGTATCCCGCAGGGCGGGGCGCTCACGAACGGCGGGATTGCGGCCCCGGAACCGGCCGCAAACGTGCCCCATTGCTACGTTCTCAAGGTGTATCCCTTGGAATGAGGATGATACCAGGATGCATATCTTGCTCATTGCCGTTTCATTAGCCGCAGCGATGCCGGCCGCGTTGGCGCAGGGGGACGCGCCGGACGCTTACCTGTTGCGTCCCATGGACCATATCGCCATCATGGTCTGGGATGAGCCGGCGTTCTCGATGCCGGAGGTACAGATTCGCCCTGACGGCAAGATCACCCACTCGTTCTTGGGCGACGTATCCGCCGCCGGCAAGACTCCCGAGCAGCTTTCCAGAGAGATCGCGCGGCTGCTCCGGAAGGAACTGCGCAATCCCCTGGTGACGGTCTCTGTCATCGATTTCATGACGAACCAGGTGTTCGTCACCGGTGCTGTCAAGGAGCCTGGGGCGTTCAGCGTTGCCAACCCTCTGACAGTTAGCCAGGCGGTGGCCAAAGCGGGCGGGGTCTTGCCCAGTGCGGACCTCAGCAAGGCGGTAGTCATCTATCGGGACGGCAAGCGAGAGGAGCTAGACCTCGAGGCCGAGCTGACAGGTGCCCGGGGATCTGGTCGGCCGTATCTACGCGGAGGGGCAACGCTCTTCGTCTACGAACGCAGGGCCGAGGTCGTCGCGGTCCTTGGGGCCGTCCACAAACCCGGCATGTTCGACATTGCACCTGAGGGCCTCCGCCTGTCAGATGCCATTGCTCTGGCCGATGGACTTGTCCAGACCGCCGAGGCGCAGGAATCGCGGCTCACCAGGCGCGATGGGACTGTGGTCACTGTCGATATCGCGCAGGTCTGCGCCAACCCCGGTGATCCGGCCAATGTCGCGATGAAGCATGGGGATGCGCTGTACATCCCCACCGCAATTCCGCGGACATTCTCGATCCTGGGCCAAGTGGCCGCACCCAGCGTGCAGCCGATGGTTAGGGGAAAGGTCTACCGCCTTTCAGACGGCATCGCCCTGGCGGGCGGTATGACACCGGCTGCCGATCAGGCCGCCGCGCGACTATTGCGAGCAGACGGCTCCGTCACCGAGGTGGATCTCACGCCGGTCTTGAAGGGTGTCGGCCCCGCCCAGGACATAGAATTGCAGCCTGGGGACACTGTGTTTATCCCTCAGCTTCCGACATATGTCGTGCTGGGCTCCGTGAACAGGCCGGGGGGCTATCCCTTGGTTCCAAACACTCGCATCTCGGACGCCATCGCAGCGGCAGGGGGGCTTTCCCTGGATCCGCCAAGCACCGAGGCCTCCGTCATTCACGCCGACGGCACCTCCGCGGATGTAGACATCAACCAGGTACTGGGCACTCGAGACCCCGGTGCCAACCGCCTCATGGCGCCCAACGACACGCTTGTTGTCAGAGCGCGGAAGGAACCTCGAGTGGCGATTCTTGGAGCCGTGGCGAACCCCGGCTCCTATCCCTTGCAGGCGATGCCCCGTGTGGCCGATGCTCTCGCTACAGCGGCCTGCATGGACACCGCGGGAAGTACGGCGGCCCTATGGCGCGCCGACGGCTCCACCATCACCCTCACACTGTCAAAACGCAGTGACCTGGACATCGAGCTTGCGGACGGAGACATCATTGCCGTGGAGCAAGCTCGGTACGTCACCGTTCTGGGTTCGGTGACCACTCCGCAGCGCCTCCTATGGACTGAGGGGCAACGCATCGCCGACGTGCTCGCGCAGGCCGGCGGGCTCAAGGAACGCCTCAACCTGCTGAAAGCGACGTTGCTGCGATCCAATAGCACGGTGGTTGAGGTTGACTTGGAAAGTATCCTGGAACGCAAGGACCCGGCGGCCAACATACTTGTAGAAGGCGGCGACACTTTCATCGTCAGTGCTATGCCGCAACGGTTTGTTGCCGTCCTGGGGTCCGTTAACGCTCCCGGCTATTACCCCATCCAAGGCAAGGAAAGCATCGCCGTCCTCCTGGCACGAGCCGGGGGTGTCTTCCCCGAATCGAGTGCCTCTTGGCTGACCTTGATGCGCCCTGATGGGAGTTCCACCCGCTTCAACCTAGGCGAGCTTCTTGACGGCTCAGCGGCGATGAGCAGCCCAGAGGTTGAGGATGGCTCGATCCTGGTAGTTGAGGCGGCCTCGGATATTGCCGTCATCGGTGCCGTTACCAAACCCGGCATCTACCCCTCCGGCCCCGACACACGCATTGCAACGCTGATTGCTCAAGCCGGCCCCCTCATGCCGACGGCTGATACTCATGCGGCCGTTGTGGTCCATCCTGATGGGACCCGGACGATGGTTGATCTGACGCAGATACTGTCGGGGAATACCGCGGCTACGTCTGCCCTTCTGACTGCAGGCGATGTGCTGGTCATTCCTGAACTAGTACCGATCATGGTCGTCGGCGCGGTCACCGCGCCGGGGCCATTCAGTCTTCCACAGGGAGCCGGAGTATCGGAGCTTCTTTTGCGCGCCGGTGGTACGCGGGCCAGCGCGGATCTGCGCCGCGTTACGGTCATTCACCAGGACGGTAGCCGGACAACTGTAGACACCCACCTGGTCACCGCAGAATCGGCCAACGAGGCCGCTGTCCACGTGCAGCCCGGTGACGTCGTGTTTGTGCCCGAGAAGGACTGCACCATCGCGGTTATCGGTGATGTGAAGGCTCCAGGCGTACAGCGGGTCTTTCCCGGAGCCACCATCACCGATGCCTTGGCCGCAGCCAACGGAACGCTGCCCAACGTCACTATCGCGGCGTGTAGTATCTTACGGGGGACCGACTTCATCAGCGTGGACGTGCGCGCCCTCCTGCAAGACAAGCAGGCGAGCGCCAATGTGCCCGTGATGGACGGGGATACCATTATCTTCGAGGCCGAAGCCCAACTCAACGTAGCCGTACTAGGTGCCGTGAGATCACCCCGGCTGTGCCGCCTGCCGGCGGGCAGTCGCCTCTCCATGGCACTGGCAGAGACACAGGGGTTCACCGACGATGCGGACCAACAGAAGGTCCAGCTCATCCGCGGGGGTACACAGGAGCTGTTCGACTTCTCAGCCTTTGCTCGGAACGCGGACCTGCCCGACGACCCTCTCCTGGAGACCGGGGACCTCGTGGTTGTGCCCGAATCCCAGCGCTATGTCACTGTGCTCGGGGTCGTCAAGAATCAGGGGGTCTACCGTTTCGACCCCGGAGATACCGTTATGGACGCCGTGGCGCGCCTTGCAGGCGGATGGCTCGAGAAGCAGTCGGCGGCCAATCGCACCGTTCTTTCTCGTCGCCTGGGCGACGAGATCGGAGTGACACAGGTAGACCTGCTGGCCATCGCCAAGGGCGCGAGTAAGGAGCGTAATCCGCAGGTTCAAAACGGTGATATCATCTACGTTCCCACAGTCTCTCAGCATACCTTGAAAGGCATCCTGGACGTCTTGTTCCCGGTAGCCAGCGTGACTCGCCTATTCGGGCTGGACTAGCGGCGGCGCCGCACGGATGGAAAAGGTGACTGCTGCAGGGCGCCGACGCCCTTAGCCCTTGGCGACAACAAGCCATACTCCAAAGGCTATGAGCACCATACCGGCGATCTGTGCCGGTCCAATACGTTCATCCAGCGTGGACAGTGCAGCCGCCGCCACCGTGACCAACACCAGTCCGCCCGCAACCATGACCGGGTAAGCCACAGAAACGTTGAGGTCTTGCAGGGCCCGGCGGTAGACCAACACGTTGGCAGCGAAACAGAAAATGGCCAGCAGGGTGGGCCAGTTGAGGAAATCGGCCAGCTTCGCCGTCAGGCTGGATTCCGCAGCAAGCTGCCCTCCGCGGTTGGCACCGATCTTCATCAGGACGTTGGCCATGGCATTGAGGATCAGTGCGATGGTGAGAGCCCACCAGCTATGCATAGGGCAGTGCCTTTCCAAGCGTCAGTATGCCCACGAGAACTCAGGGCCATTGGGATGTTTTGGCGACAAGCCCGCTAGAGGTCCGGCCGGAAACCCCACCTTCGCCGGGAATGTCATTGCCAAAGCGTCCGCTCCCGGCAAGAGCAACTCGAGGAATCTCCTGGCACTAAGCGAGATTCTTCGCTATCTCGCTGCGCGAGATGGTCGCTCAGAATGACATCTTGACGGCAGAACCGGCTTCTCGGCCGGACTTCTCGGAGCGTGGCCGGAACCCATTGCGACGCGCCTTCACGTGGGTTTCCGGCCGTGCCTGCAGAATCCTTGTGGGCCACACGGGTCTTCTCGGGACTGCGCACGCCAGGCGCAAACACGGCCCAGACAGGCGCCGATGTTTCCGGCATCCTGTGGGCACGCGTGCCGCCAGACCGGCCGGGTAGGCCTAGATGGGCCCGCCATGGGTGGAGGCGCCGCCTACCCGCGGCAAGGACAACACCGCACGCCACCCGATGAGCTCAGTACACGTTGCCCGCATCCACGGCCACATGGTGGGGAAGTGCGCCCGGCACTTTCCCATCGCAACCTCGGCCAACCCGGTGCATTCCTTCAGCCAGGAAACACGCCAAAGCGAAAGGTGGGCGGAGCGTGATCTTCTCAGCACACGCACCAGTTCGCATTGACTTCGCGGGGGCCTGGACAGACGTGTCGTATTTCGCCGATGCGTTTGGAGGCGCCACACTGAACGCAGCGATCAAGCTCTATGTGAAGGGCGAACTGAGCACCAGCACGGATGATGCGGAGAAACTCGGCGGCCGGCCTGGCGAATCGGCAAACGCCGGCGAAAACAGCCTGATGGACACGCGCAGTGCTCTGCAAGTGAGCTATGGCAGCTCCATCCCCGCCGGTAGCGGCCTTGGGACATCGGCGACTCTGAACGTGGTGTGGCTCGCCCTCGTACGGCAGCAGGAGGTTAGCTGCATCAATGATAAGATGCGGATTGCCGAACTGGCCTACGACATCGAGAGGACCCTGGGGATTATTGGTGGGAAGCAGGACCAGTACGCCTCGGCCGTGGGCGGTATTAACCTCTTCACGTTTGGAAGTGATGGTGTACAGCGGCGCGCGATTGCGCTCTCGCCGGAGCGGAAAGCGGAACTGGAGGCATTGCTGGTACTTTGCTATACCGGCAAGGCAAGGCTATCATCCAACATCCACAGAAACGTCTGGGATAACTTCCGCAGTGGGAATGAACATACGATAAGGGCGCTGTTCGATCTACGGGATTCCGCCTATATGGCCGAAACCGCATTGGAAAACTGGGACTTAGACAAGTTTGCTTCTATTATCAACTCCCAGCGATCATACATGAAGCTGCTGGATACATCCACCACCAACAAAGAGCTCGAGGAGATCTTTGAACTGACGGCCCCCGACATCATGGGCGGAAAGCCCTGTGGGGCCGGAGGCGGTGGGTGTCTCTTCCTCATTGCCAGGAACGACAAGGCGAAGCAGCGCATCAAGGACCGCCTGCAAGCTAAGGGACTTGAGGGCCTAGATGTCGCTTTTGACTTCGAGGGACTGGTTCTGAACAGGCAGTAGGGCTCCCCCGATGGCAATGGGACGGGACTTGTGAAGTACGTCTGATGCCCTCGGGTTGTGGGGGTGGATCACTGTCTTGCCTATGGGGACGTACCGGACTCGGATGCGGCGCCGGCCAGGGCTTCATCCACACCGCGTTTGACCGCTATCAACCACTCCACCGCCAACTGCTTGGCAGGCTCGATACCGGCTGCTTTCGCATCGGCTTTTGTAACGGCGATGAGGGGTTCCCCTTTGGCGGCGATCGAGATCACCCCATCGAGATCCACGACACTCAACTGACTGGTATGGATGGGCTGCCTGGCCCAGTCGTCGATAGCTTCTTGGGTCGCCTTGGCACGATCCATGGGTGTCTTCTCGTCGGCGCCGGCCGTGATCTTCAACACCGGTGTATCGTTGATCTCCACGATGGCAGCATCGCCTTCTCTGCGCACCGCGGTGCGCAGGTCAATCTGTCTGGGAGCCAACGCAGCCCGGGCTTGCTCTTCGGTCAGCACTTCCGCAGTGCCCTGAGCAATCGCGGCGAAGGCATCCTGAAGGTCATCGTGGGTCCAACTGAATCCGGCCGGCATTGAGAACACCACGACGCGGGATTGGCCCTCAGCGCCGGGGTATCTGAGCACTGGGCTCCCGTCAAACAGCAGGGTCATGCACTCCAACCCGTCTTCACGCCAGCGATCGGCCCCCTGGGTCGACCCGAAATCGATGAGCTCCAATTCCACCTTGGCGGCATGGTCCGTGACCAGCTTTTCCAGTAGAGCAACCGTCTCCGCCTGACACCCCGAAGTCACGTTGATGTACGCAGTGATCTTCATCTTCTCCGGCTGCGCCTGCGAGGGCGCTAGGTTCGCCGCCGCTTCGCTCGGAGGGACAGCCGGGGCCTCAACGGATGTGGGGCGAGGGCAACCGGCAATGAGCGGTAGCACAACGAGTATTGCCGCCGTTTTGGCTGGATTCATGCGGTGCTCCCTTCGGTTCGTGGCCGTCGATAGTGAGCGGATCCCTGCTCCAACACTCAAAGCAGGGGGTGCATCGCTGTCTCGGCTAGGTGGTCTTACTCCGATGCCACGCCCATCAGGGTGCCATCCGAGAGCCTGATGACCCGTTCGGTGACATCAATGGTGCCGGGGTCGTGGCTGGCCACGATCACTGTGCGCCCTTCGTTGTGTAGGCGGAGGAGAATCTCCATAATGCGGCTTGAATTGTCGGCATCCAGTTCGCCGGTGGGCTCGTCGGCAAGGATCAACTGAGGGTCATTGACGATGGCGCGGGCTACTGCCGCCCGCTGTTGCTCTCCGCCCGATAACTCGCCGGGAAGGTGAGAGGCCCGGTGAGCGATATTGGCCTCATCCAGCGCCTTCTCAACACGCACGGTCTTTTGCTCCTCTGCAAGAGCGACCGGTACCAAGGGCAGCATCACATTCTCGAAGACCGTAAGGGCCGGCGTGAGCCTTGATGCCTGGAAAACAAAGCCCACCGTCTCTCGGCGATACAAGGCCAGTTTCTCGCTGTCCAGCAGCCCCAGGTCCGTTCCCCCGATCACCACCCGCCCCGAGGTTGGCCTGTCCAGCCCGCCCATGATGTTGAGAAGTGTCGACTTCCCTGCACCGGAATGGCCGACGAGACCGACGAGTTGTCCCTGCGGTATGGAGAAAGAGACCTCCGCCAACGCCTTAACGTTGCCATGGGCGCGGGCGTAGCTGCGAGTAACCTGACTTACGGTGATGTAGTCTACTGTCATGTCTGGGATCCCAATCTGCAGACTAATGGAGGCACCGGCTGTGTGCCCCGCAAGGGCCGCAATGCTTATGTCTGGTCACAGTCTTGGGCCGACGGGCACGACGGCCCGGGGCCTCAAAGCCTGCGGAGAGCCTCTACCGGATCCAGACGAGCCGCTCGAGCCGACGCCGCCAGGCCTGCGATCATCCCAATCGCCAGGGCCGAACCGAGGCCCAGCAGGATGATGGCGGCGGAGGGGTTCGTCGTCAGGGGCAGGTTCAAAGGCGCTTCAGTGGTGGAGCATGGCGGGAAGTAGTTCAAAGCCGGAGGGAGCTGCAGATTGGCTATCTTGCCGTAGATAGCACCGGCAAGGCTGCCCAGGGTACTCCCCAGGATCCCGCCGATGAATCCTGCATAGGCGGCTTCGGTCACGAAGAGCTTTGCCACATCGTAGTTGCGCCAGCCGATGGCTTTCATCAATCCCACTTCATCAACGCGCTGAGCGACGTTATCGAGGGCATTGCGCACAAGTAGGAGGAGCGCGAACAACAGGACAAAGCCGGAAACCGCCAACAACGAATTGCGGGTTACCGAGGCCAACGCGGCCGTACCGGCATCGACGTTGCCCTCGGTGGTGATGCTGACGTTCTCGCCGATCAACTTCTTGGCATACTCGGCCACCGCATTGCTATCACGGCCATGACGCAAGGAGACAAAGATCGTGTCCACCACGGGGTCGCGCCTGCTGTCCACTTCGTCTTCCGAGGCACTCCCCAGCCCTGCGACGGTCTTGCCGCTCAGCAGTGTTTGGGCCGCGTTCAGTGTGATGAAGGCCTCTGCCCCTGCGATACGTGCCGCCCCGCTAATGTCCAGCAGAGCGATCACTTCAAACGCCTCTTTGGGCCCCAGAGGTATCTTGTCCCCCAAGGCCAGCCCCTTTGCCTCGGCGTACTGCTCGGTGACCATGACGTGAAGGTCGTCGTTGGGCACCAGGTACCGACCTTCTGTGATGGCACAACAGCTTTGCTCCTCGGGGTCCTCGCGTTCCGCAAGCCGCACCGGCCCAATGGTCTTCTTGGAGGGGTCAATGCCGGCGACCACGGTAGGCGCGAGTGTCTTGGGCTGGCCATCTGACCCCATGAGCACCGGAAGCCCCTGACCATCGCTGGCCATGCCGCCAAGGCTCTCTTCCCGATTCTCCACGGGCTTTGGGAATCCCAGGTCCCCCTGAGTAGGATCACTATCCTCGAAGTGGAAGGCCCACAGTTCCAGGACTCCCGAGACCGTCTCCACTCCAGGATGCTGGGCGAGTTTGGCCACGACGTCTTCCTCGATCGGAGCCAGGTCTTTGGGCAGCTTCACCACACTGAAGGGGCATGCTTTGACCCGCTTTTGGATCACCATATCCGCGCCGGCCGCGTCGAGTGCTGAGCTCACTGCCTGCCCGACCGATTGCGTGATCGTCACGACCGCCACCAACAAAGCAATGCTCAACGCAATCCCCATCACCGCCAGCAGGCTGCGAGTGCGTCGTCGCCAGAAACCCTTCCACGCGTACTGTAACAGCACTGTGTATGCGCCTTTCCCTGGCCCAGCAGCCCAATACAGGGCTTCATTGCGCCAGTTACGATGACGACAGTGTTTTCAACGCGACGGTTTGGAGGCGTAGTTCCCCCTCGGCCGTGGCACCCGGCAAGAATGTAGTAAGGTCATGCGCGCCCCACTGGACGCCAAGCCACCGGCGCGTCGGCCGTCGCGACCTTGCCCGGTCGGCGTTGGCAAGGATCGGCGATCGTCTGCCCGCGCGCAGACTGTCCGCGTCGACTTGCACCCTCACCTGAAAACGATTAGCATACCCTCGTGGACTGTACCGCTCTATGACCTCAGAGCCCGGGGAGAGTGCCCTCAGTGATTCGGATGCAAGCATTGCGCATTATGCTCCTGGCGATAGTAGGCACAGCGACCTGCAGTTCGGCCGCCAACTGGGACGACTATGGGGATTTGCGGTATAGCATTGGCTTGCCCGGAAACGGCTTCGGTGTCACCAACGATGGCACTACAGGCTTCGGAGGAGCACTGCATCTGGGGATCCCCTGCGCGTATACACCCGCCGCCGGAAACTACTCCGGCTCATATGTCGTGTCCAGTCGCGACCACGCCCTGCGGTTTGGTTTCCGCGGGCTTGACATCAATGGCACAAGCCATCTCGGCATCGGCATGGGGAACCCGGGGAACGGCCTATACATCTCCCACACCTTCGTTGAAGAGCGTCTATCGGTGAATTGCTGGAACGTGCAGTACCAGCTCCTTTCCGAGAACGCGCACTGCCCGGCCGTAGCCATTGGTGTTCTTGACCTACTTAATGAACGTATCGGGCGGGGGCGCGCTGCCCATGGCGGTCGGAGCTTCTATGCCGTTGCCAGCAAGGAGATCGTTCCCGGACACAAACCGCTCTTTGGATCCGCCGGCATAGGCACCGATCGCTTCCACGGGGGCTTCGCAGGGCTCTCCTGGTACCCCTGGGAAAGAGTCAACCTCGGCATGGAGTACGACGGCTTTTTCATCCAACCCCAACTGGCATACGAGATCCTCGCGGCGGATGCTTGGAGTGTCATCGGTACCTGCGGGTGGTCCAACTTTGAGTACCCACTACTGGGACTCACCGTCACCTTTGGCCGCTAGACCCCTGTATCGCCGGGCTCTTTGACCTCTGACGCAAGTTCTGCGGCTCATTTCTGCGATTCGCAGGCGTCTCGCCGAGGCTGGAGATGACGAGGAGATGCGCCATGTCGACCAAGCATCAGATGGGCAACTCCCCCGCTCTAACCCGGCACACATCCAGGGCATGGCCTGTTCATGTCCTGATTGCCTGTCTGCTTGTCACGCCTGCCCGGGCCGAATTGCCCGCCTCCTTGCCCGATAGCGGTGCCTTGCTGTCTGCAGTTCCGTTGATCCCCGGTGTGGAAATGGGAGTGTATGGGCCCCGATTTGTGAGCGCCAACGAGCCCGCTTTGCTTGCCGTGCTCATATCAGGGGATCTGCATAGCACTATCGAGCGCGGGTTCATCATCATTGCCGCGCCCGATGAGAGCGTGGACTTCACCCAAGCGCCCCCGCCTTCGGGTGCGTATCTGACATCCGAAGAGAGTGCCGGGGACAATCCACAATGGCTGCCGCTGCTCAATGCGGCGACGACAACCCTCTGGACCCTACGCGTCCTTCCCATGGCACATTCCCGCTCTCGGCTTAGCGCAGGCGCCATCTTGGATGCGACGATCCTCTCTCCGCACCTCCCTCAGCCCGAACGAGGCTCGGTTTTCCGCACGGTAAGTGACCGTAGTCGCAGCGACTATGACTCTCTTTGCCTGGCGTTTGTGACCCACCCGGGTGTGGGTGACAAAGCCTCTGAATCCGCCGAAACCCCAACCAACCCCGAGATTTCGTCCGGTGCCCGGGGCATTCGCATCAGTCTCCCACTGGAATTCCGCCATCCTACTGCCCTCGTGAGCTTTTGGCTCGCTCTTACGGTCAACGGCCAGGCTATAGCAAAAGGCCTGAGCGTACCCATTGGTGGAGACCGACCTCAAGTCACAACCGAAAGACCACTGAGCGACATTCCCTCAGTGACGAGCCCTACCCCTGAGGCCATCATCGGCAAGACCGTTGACGTAGTGGGCCGAACACGACCGGGCACCCTGGCTGTGGCCTGGCTCCAATGGCCCGGAGTGGACCCCCTCCCGCCTGAGAACGACTCCTTCGTGGCACGGCGCATCACCGATGAACAAGGACGGTTCAGTCTGCGTCTGCCCACGCCTCCTGTGCGCACGCCCACAGCGACAACCATCGAGCTCCACGTGCGGACCGAAGCGCCCGGCTACCAATCACAACCCCTGATTGTGCCGCTACGCATTGACACCGCACAATAACGCCATTTGACCTCAGTTATCTTTGCCCGCGTGATGCGATCCGCGGTGGCGCCTCGTGGTGCACCCTGTTCCTTGGTCCCGGCAATACCTGTCATCTCCCGCATCGGCCCAAAGAATACCGACCTTTGACCTTAGTTTCGCACCCCAGAATACCGACCTTTGACTTTAGGAATACCGACCTTTGACTTTAGCTCCGGAGCCTTAATACCGACCTTTGACTTTAGGAATACCGACCTTTGACTTAAATCAGTGCCCAAGAAACCCCTGGGGCTCAGGGGTTTCTTGGGGGGTAGAACTAGGTGTAGAACTGATGTTATAGAACTAACAACAGAACTGTCCAGTCACGCGCCGAAGTTATCCACAAAGTTATCCACAATCCATCGCCCGGAATCGACACAGGGGGAAGTGTTGTTGCTCTTCTTATACAACCACGTCAACGGCAAAAAACCCACCTCCCATCGGCGGTATACTCTCTGATCCTTAGGCACTACAGGGCACTGTAAGACGGCAAGAGGCGTTGAGTCCGCTATTGGCCATTGGCCACCGCTCCACACATTCAAGCTGTGCAGACCGCATGGGGAGTGTGCACGACGTCGTGAAACGATCCGGCACTGTCTATCTCATTATCGTTGCCCTGGTGCTAGTACTGGCGCTAACGAACTGGTGGATGGGGACTTCATCCAGCAACACCAGCGACGCGAAGAAGCAAGCCGCACCGGCAGACCTGGACGATGAAGCCCAGCAGCACGTACAGCTTCCAGACCCCAAGGGCTCCCCGGATGCGCGGGTGAAGGTCCACGTCTACGTGACCTCGGATAACACCTGCGACACCACCACGCTGAGCACGATGGAAGACCTGTACAGCAAATTCGGGGAGCAAATATACATCATCTACAGCGATCTGCTGGATGCCGACGTTTTGAAGGATGCTCAGGACCACAAGATAAGCTGCAAGACCGGGATCACGATCAACGGCAAGAGCCAGTTCATCCTGCCGGAACGTGGGCTTAAGGGAACGGTCATGCTGGACGGGCCAACGGGACAGAAGAACTACGACAATACCGACATCGAAGCGATTGTCCAGCACATTTTGGATACCCCCGAACTGGACGAGCCGAAGGACGGGACGCCTTCAGATCACACAGAGAAGGGCCGGCAGGAATAGCACGGTACCGCCCCCAAGAGAGGCAGAGGAAGGCTGTGTCAGAGCAAGACGGCACCAACAATCTGACCTTCTGTCTGGAACCTGTGGAGGCGACGGATACGAGGGTGATGCCCCGTCTCGGTCGCGACGAGATGAATCTGGCCGAGTTTCCCTTTGCCCTGTTGGCGAATCGTGTTCCGGACGACGTGAATACCTTGAGGTTCGAAGACACCGTCGAAGGCAAGGACGGGAAGCTGGTTCGCCGCACCTGGACCGTCACGGGAGGAGATCACTTCGGGTTGCCTGTGGCCGGAGACGAACAGGTGTATGTGGCTTTGATGGAGGTCTCTCGCGAGCAGGGCTTCGATCAGCGGACCATCAGCATCACGCGGTACGATATGATCAAGCGTCTTGGCTGGCCCGACAAGGGCGAAAGCTACAAGCGCCTGCGTGCCGCTCTCGACCGCCTGCTGAGCGTAACGATCAAATCGGAGAAGGCCTTCTGGGACAAGGCCAAGCAGCGCTATGTGGACGTGGGTTTCCACATCATCGATGACTATGCGCTGTATGACGAGGCTCCGGGCCGTAAAGGTCGCAAGTCACAGGATCCCTTGCCACTGAGTTTCGTGAGCTGGAACCAGGTGATCTTTCGTTCATTCCAGGCGGGTAATATCAAGCAACTGGATACCGCCTTCTACTTCTCACTACAAAGCAATCTCTCCAGGCGCCTCTACCGCTATCTGGATAAGAAGCGCTATGACGGTAAGGGTGCGTACCGCATTGGGCTGAAGAAGCTGGCGTTCGAGAAGCTGGGAATGAGTCGCAGTTACTATCCGAGCCACATCAAGCAGGAATTGGCCCGAGCCAACGCGGAATTGCTGGAGGCGGGCTTCCTCGAAGACGTCGGGTATGAGAGATCATCGCGCGGCGAGGAGCAGGTTGTATTTCATTTCACGCGGCGAAAGCATCTGCTGCGCCTTGACGCGCCCTCCACGCACATGGCTGCCGAACTGGCGGAAGAGATCTCCCAACTGGGAGTAACACCCGCCACTGCCCGTCGATTGGTGGAGGAGTTCGGCGACGAAACCCGTGTCCAACTGCAGTATCTTCCCTTCCGCCGTGCCCAGGATCCGGCCGCCGTGCTGGTGGAGGCGATCAAGAGCAAGTGGGAGCCTCCGGCATCCTATCTGAAGGCACGCGCCGAGGAAGAGCGACGTCTCCAGCAAGCCGAGCGGCAGACGGCTCGCGAACAGGCACAAGCGCGGCAGGCAGCACGCGACGCACGAGAGCAAATGGCGATGCAGATCGTCCTGGGCGATCTCCCCTTGCCAGTACGCACCGAGCTTCTGCAACTGGCCAAGGATGCCGTGGCTCAGCAGAGCCCCCCGGTTGCCAGGCGCCCGGCCAGCAAAGCCTATGAGGCCATGCTCAACCAGCAACTGACGGTCCTCATTGCCCAGCGATACCCGGAGGCCCTGACCCACACGTGCGACAGATTGGCGGCGGAGACCCACATCGACCTCAATGACGATCTGTGAGCCTCCGGCGGGGCCCGGCGTCGGCGTCCGCGGAGTTGTAACGTTGTAAGCTTACAACGAACGTGCGTTACTTCGTTGCTTGTAAGAAGCGGTCGCCTGGCTGCGCCGATGCAGGGAAGTGCCCAGCACCCCTCCTCCCCTCCCCGCAGGCCCTGTCCCCAACTGAAGCGAGGGACTACGAGCCCGGGCCAATGCCGGGCACGACCGTTGCCCGACGGTACGGCCTCATCACTTTGTAAGTTTGTAACGTTGTAAGCTTACCACGAACGTGCGTTACTGCGTTGCTTGCAAGCAACTATGGGTTAGCTGCCGGGCTGCGGGCGGCTAACCTACAGCCCTCCGCTTCCTCTCGTCTTGCCCTGCCCGTGCCTTCGCCCTCTCCCCCGCCGGCGCCGGCCTCAAGCCCCACGGCCATCTTCCCGACACCGGGGCAGTCAAAGCGCATCCGTGTCCGGCGCGGGGAGGGCTACCGACGTCAGTCGACCCGCGGCGCCACGAGCTTGGGCCACTGCCGGGCACGACCGTTGCTCGACGGGACGACCTCATCACATTGTCAGTTTGTAACGTTGTAAGCTTACAACGAACGTGCGTTACTTCGTTGCTTGCAAGAAACGCCCGTTGGCTGCCACGTCCCGGGGAAGTAACCCCACCGCTCCGCTCACCCCGCCGGCGCCGGCCTCAAGCCCCACAGCCATCTTCCCGACACCGGGGCAGTCAAAGCGCATCCGTGTCCGGCGCGGGGGGCAGGGGGTGGTCCGCATAGAAGGCCGCGAACGCCTGGGCGATGGCGTCCTGTTTGCGGTACCTGGTCCGGGGGTCCGCCAGGTTGCGCCTGGCGACGTACTCGTCCATATACCGATTGAGGCACAGGGGCACCCGGACGGTTACCACCGTCAGTTGATCCTCGGCACCACGGGCCTGGGCCAGGGCGAGGCGTTGCGCCCTTTCCGTGGTTTCCGGCTCCGGAGCATGGGGGGGCGTCTGGATCGTGGTGCTATCGGATTGTAGGTCACCGTCCGTCGCCGGCAATTGGGAAGAGGCGTGGGTTTCTTGTAAGGTTGTAACGTTCGTTTCTTCGTTATCTCGGGCGGGGGCAACCGCCCCCGAATCATCGCCGCCCGTCGCATGGGCCGCCTGTAGCTCCGCAAGCATCGCCGCACTCTTGCCCTTCGCCGGCATCTGTAATTTGCTCATTTCCTCTTCTCCTGCCAGCCCTTGAAGGTCAAGTCCTCCAGGGCATCCTCGAAGATCGCCGCATCCGTCGCTCTCTGCCCGAGTGCGTAGGCGTTCAAGAGCATGCTGTCGCATAGCATGCACAGTCGCCGCGGCACCCCCTTGGTCGTGTTGTAGATCGCCTGGTGCAACTCGGTGGGGAAGAGGGCGGTTAGGTCGCCGCCGGCCACCTCCAGCCGATAGTGAAGCATCGCGATGGCATCCTCATAGGTCAATGGGTTCAGCGTGGAACCCAGCGCGATGCGATCCCGCAAAGCCGGCTTATAGCTGAGCTTGCGCACGATGTTAGGCTGGGCCAGCAACACGATCTGCACCAGCTTCACCTTCTGCGTCTGCTCATTGGAAAGATGCGTTAGGGTCTCCATGTTCTCGGCCGACACCGTCTGTGCCTCATCCAGTAGGATGGTGGTATTGCGTCCCTCCTTGTAGTTCATCACCAGTAGACTGCGCAGGCCGTCCCAGTTGTCTTGTAGGCGGTAGGCGGGCTCTACTCCGAAATGCGACAGGATCAGGCGCAAAAACTGCGCCGGCGTCCGCACCGACGGATTGGTGATGTACGCCACGGCCATGCTCGGGTCGTCCCGCCAGGCGTTCAGCATGAATTGGCAGACCGTGGTCTTGCCGCAGCCGATCTCCCCTTGCAGCAGGAAGATCCCCTGCCGCTCCTCCACGGAATACTGAATCTTGGCCACCGCAAGCTGGTGCTCGCGGGTCGCGTACGCGAAGCTGGGGTCCGGTGTCGTACTGAACGGAGCCGCCCTCAGACCAAAGTGTTCCAGGTAGCCGGCCAAGATGTCCCCTCCCAGTGTTGAGAGCGACTTTGCAACTAACTTCCAACATCTATTGCCAGGATTATAAGTCGGGAACTGGCCCCCGTCAAATCCCGGCCACATCGCTCCCGACGGGCCGGGGAGACGCATTGCGGCGCTCCGACTTCACCTTCGCAAAGGGCCTCGTCGGCGCCTGCCATGACGGGTAACGGTCGGATCATCGGGAGCAAATATCATAGTGAAAAAGTAGAAAACACCCGCAGGCTTCGGAGGAGAGCATATATAATACGGAAACTGAGCCAGTATCGCTATCATGAGCAGGGATACTGCGATGCCGCGCGCCACCGCCCAGGATGCCCTCACCGAAGAGGAGCTGGACCGGCTCCTCGCGCAACCCAATCCCCACTGCCCGACGGGGAAGCGGAACCTCGCATTACTGCTCATCATGGCCGACTGCGGCCTTCGGGTCAGCGAGGCCATTGCTTTGTCCACCACCGACCTGGTGGTTGAAGGCGGCCAGATCACCCACGTCCGCATCCGACGCGGTAAGGGTTCCAGGTCGGCCAGGCAGCCCCTCACCTTGCGCACCGCCGCCAAGCTCGGCGTCTGGCTCCAGGAGCGCACGGCGCTGGGCCTACTGGGAGACGCGATCTTCTGCACCGTCAGCCAGGGCCATTCAGCCGGCCACTTCTCGCAGTCAGGGCAGCCCCTGCGGCCCGGGAAGCCGGTGAGTGCCACCTACTTGCGAGAACTGGTAAAACGGCTGGGCAAAGCCGCCCAGATCCAGCGCCCCATCAGCCCACACACACTGCGACACACGGCCATTACCCGCTATCTGCGAGCCACCGGCAACCTCGAACTCACCCGCAAGTTCGCGCGTCACGCGCACATCAGCACCACCGCGCAGATCTACTCTCATCTGGTGCAGCAGGACGTGGACAATGGCGTCAAGCTTCTCCCCGGCAACGAGGCCTTCGAGGCCCGGCCCTCGGGAGATCCACCGCACCTGGAGGCGCGGATCGCCGAGCTGGAGTGGCAGCTCGCCGAGCTTAGGCGGATGCTGACCGGTCACACCACAGGACAGGGGAGGCCGCAAAGGCGTGGGAAGTAAGCGCATCCAAGACGGAGAAGACGGCGCGCCGCCGGCCCCGGTGGTGAGGGGCATCAATTGAACGTAGATTGAATGCAGGTTGCAGCCGTATGGAAAGCCGCCCCCTATACTGGTAGCATACAAAAGCAAGCACTAACCAATCTCACTCCCTTTCTCCCGCACTCTCCCGGTGCGGGCTTTTTTTTGCCGGTACCAAAGGCCCACACTGCCGGAGCGACGACCCGTGGACGTAGACTTGGTTTGCTGGTTTGGAGAGTGATTGGGCGGGCTATAATACTCGTGCAGACAGAAGTCGGCAGGAGCTATCAGGGGCTCCCTCCCCCACCCCCAGCACCCTGAGATGCAAATGCCCGAAAAGGGTCGGAGTTTCTCCGGCTCTTTTTCGTTCTCCCCCCCTTTGCCCATCCGTTCCTGTGTTGCGTTCTGTCGTGGACGACGAACGGCTCATCTGCATTGAGCAACGCCCGATGGGTCGGCTCCCGCCCTGTCTTCAGGCGTGTGAGTGTTATCTGCCGGCCCGGCTGGACTGCGCCGGGTCACTTGTTCCCCGGATTCCCGGCACCCGCTGCGCATGCTCGCCAGGGCAGGAGAGCTCCGACATTCCGGCGAACCGTGTCGCAAAGTCCTGCTATCTTGTACTCTGGGCCTTGCTCCATCCCTGCCCTCCTGGTCTTCCATTCATCTTCAGACTCTCGTGCATGGCCCGCCAACAGCTAGGATGGTATTCCGCGATGTCTGCATTGCGCGTCGTTCACGCCCGGTCACCGCTACGCATCGACTTCGTGGGCATGACCGACTACGTCCCTGCTTGTGAGGCTTACGGTGGAGCCATCGTCAACGCCACCATCAACAAGTACATCTACGCCACCGTGCGCGAGCGTCAAGACACACGGTTCATCTTCCATGCCCCGGATCATGACGAGCAATGGGTGACCGTAGAAGGGGCGGATGCTCTGGATCCGAACGGAGAGCTGGGCCTGGCCCAGGAGATAGTACGCCGCTTCGGCCTGACCCGGGGGATAGAGCTCACCACCTACTCAGAGATGCCTGCCGGAGCAGGTCTTGGCTCCTCATCCACCATCGCCACCTGCATCATCGTCGCCCTTGACGCGCTGACAGGGTACCACCTGAGCGCCTACCAGATGGCGGAGCTGGCCCGCGAGTGCGAGACGGTGGCGCTTCGCACCACCTATGGCTGGCAGGATCAGTACTCTCCGGTCACCGGTGGGGGAGTGAAGTACATGAAGTACTGGCCCAACGAAGTGGGTTGGCATATCGAGGTCGACCTTCTTCCGCTGCACGCCCCAACCATTGCCGAACTGGAGAAATCGCTGGTTGTGTGTTATTCGGGCATCTCACGGCCCGCCAAGCAGATCCTTGACGCCGTCGCTTCCGGGGTGGCGCTCGGCACACGTGGCGTCGTCGACGCCCTGCGACAGATGAGCGACTGCGCCGAGCAGATACGCCTGATGCTCCTGAGGGGCAATCTGGATGCAATGGGAGAGATGCTCTCCACTGTCTGGGAGTTCCACAAGTGCCTGCACCCGGATGTGACCAATGAGCGCATCGAGCAGTTACTGGCGGTGGCTCAGTCTGCCGGGGCCACAGGGGGGCGGGTCTGTGGAGCCGGGGGAGGGGGAGCCATGCTGCTCCACTGTGCGCCGGATCGGGCCCATGCGGTGCGGCAGGCACTCATGGAGGCAGACGCCCGCGTCTTTGACTGGTCCGTTGATCGCAACGGCGCTTTGATCTGGTGAGGCCCCGGCCCCTCGGCGCTCGAGGCGGTTACTCGCCCGCCAAGCCGTCATCGCCGGCGTCACTCACAAGCCGGCAATCAAGTGCCCACACGCTTGTCCAAGTCCGGCCGTCGAGGCACTGAAGCTCGTTGATTGTCTCTGTTCTTATGGGACTATCGATACGAGTCGAGCGCCCTGAGCCGCCGTTGGCCATGGCAATATCGCTCATCGCTGCTCCCGGCACGTACTACCGTTCCCTTTACACGCACCCGTGCATTAGATACCATTCATCATGGTCTGCCTGAGGGTAGCCCCCCTCCGCAGAGGTTTGGGCCATGGAACAAGCCGCGCCAAATCATCTAGGGAGTCCCGTTGGCATGTCTATGTTAGCTATCGATGGCGGCAGACCGGTGCGCAGTCATCCAGTCGCCCCGTGGCCGTCTTTCGACCAGCCACTCATCGACCGGGTGGCCGCCGTCCTGCGATCCGGCAAGGTCAACTACTGGACCGGGGATGAGGGGCACCGTTTCGAGGAAGAGTACGCCGCTTCCGTCGGACGCAAGCATGGAATCGCTCTTGCCAACGGCACTTTGGCGCTCGAGTTGGCGCTCCGCGCGCTGGGAATTGGCCCCGGGGACGATGTCGTGGTCACCTGCCGGACCTTCGTCGCCAGCGCATCGTGTGCCGCCATGCTGGGCGCCCGGCCGGTTTTTGCCGATGTGGACGCCGATAGCCAGAACACCACCGCACAGACCATTGAAGCCGCCCTCACGCCCAAGACCAAGGCTATCATCGCCGTCCATCTCGCCGGCTGGCCCTGCGAGATGGATCCCATCATGCAATTGGCCCATGACCGCGGGCTCAAGGTCATTGAAGACTGCGCCCAGGCCCACGGAGCCCGCTATAAGGACAAACCCGTCGGTAGCATCGGTGATATCGGCGCCTTTTCGTACTGCCAGGACAAGATCATGACCACCGGAGGGGAGGGCGGTTTGATCGTCCTGGATGATACTGAGTTGTACGAATGGGCGTGGAGCTTCAAAGACCACGGCAAGAGCTACGACGCCGTCCATCGGAGGCAACACCCCCCCGGCTTCCGTTGGCTCCATGAGAGCGTCGGCACTAACTGGCGTATGACCGAGATGCAGGCCGCCATCGGCCGTGTCCTGCTGGGGCGGCTCCCGGACTGGGTACACCGTCGTCGCGAGCATGCTCAGAGGCTCAAAGAACATCTCGCTGAGATAGAGGGGATCAGGCTCGCAATCCCCCCCGCGCACATCTATCACTCCTATTACAAGTTCTACTGCTTTGTCCGTCCCGAGCGTCTCAAGCAGGGCTGGGACCGCGATCGCATCATGAACGCCATAGCCACCGAGGGGGTGCCGTGCTATAGCGGTGGTTGCCCCGAAGTGTATCGCGAAGGCGTCTTTGCAGGGGCGGCGGCCCCGGGGTTCTGCCTGCCTACGGCCCAAGAGTTGGGCCGGACCAGCCTAATGCTACTCGTTCACCCGACCTTGTCGGAACAAGACATAAGGGACACGGCCCATGCGGTGGCAAAGGTCATGCAGGCGGCAACGGCCTGAGGCGCAGCCCGATTCCCGAGCCTAGAGGTCCAGCCGAAAGTCCGGCCGGTCCGTTTCATGTCATTCTGAGCGTCCATCTCGCGCAGCGAGATAGCGAAGAATCCCGTTGAATGCCAGGGGATTCTGCGAGTTGCTCCCTCCGGGAGCGGACGCTCTCAGAATGACACTCTTGGCGAAGGTGGGGTTTCCGGCCGGACTTCTAGGGCCCTCGCGGCGGCGACAGAGACGTGGGGGGCGGGCCCGAGGCGCCTTCGGGCTCCGCGTCTGGAACATGGACCGCAGCGCCGGGCCGGCAGGCCCATGCATGCCACCTACCCCGAGTGATTTCGTAGAGAGCGGGAGCCGTCCGCGGGGTGTCTGTGAGGCCCCCGACTTCTGGATGCGTCCGTCCCTACAACCGGGAGATGACTCGCATGAGTGGCTCCACTTTTTGGCGACCCACCGTCGTCCGTTTGCGCAGGACGATAGCTGTCGAGACCATTGCCCGTGTCATCGCGGATACTCTACTGGTGAGCGCGGGGCTCTTCGTTGCGTTCTTCCTGCAGTATATCGGTGAGCTGTGGACCGCCGATGCCGGCTCCGCAACCGCCAGGAGCCTGCTGGATCAGTACGTGGCTCTCTACGCTGCAGGCCTGTGGCCTCTTGTACTCATCAGCATTCTCACCTTCTGGATCAGCGGCTTTTACTCTCGCGGGCGCGCGTACCAAAGCCGCTTCAAGGCTCTGATTATCGTCCAGGCCGTGGGGATCTCCCACCTGGCATTTGCCTCGCTCCAGTGGTTCTTGGCCAACGTCACCGTTACCCCACGGGCCGTGGTCATCGCCTCGTGGGGTATCACTACCCTGCTGCTGCTTGGCGCACGCCTGTGGTCTGCCATATGGAAGTACCTGGCTTCTATCGAGGAGAGCCTGGGCTACCGGCCTGCCCCGAATAAGATGCGCTCCATCCTGGTCATCGGCGGCGCCGGGTACATCGGGTCGGCACTGCTCCCCTTGCTCTTGGAGAAAGGCTACAGGGTGCGCCTGCTGGACTTGTTTGTCTACGGCGACGAAGCCATCGGTGAGCTCTTGGATCATCCGAACCTCGAGATCATGCGCGCCGACTTCCGCCAGGTCAACAAGGTTGTCGAGGCCGTGCGGGGGATGGACGCCATCGTGCATCTTGGGGCCATCGTCGGTGATCCGGCTTGCGAGCTCAATGCCGATCTGACCATTGAAATCAACCTCATGGCCACGCGCATGATCGCCGAGGTGGCCAAGGGCAGCGGAGTCCGCCGGTTGGTATTCGCCAGCACCTGCTCGGTCTATGGAGCCAGCGATCTCACCCTGGATGAGCGGTCAGAACTCAATCCGGTCTCCTTGTATGCCCGCAGCAAGATCGCCTCTGAGTTGGTCTTGCTCAACATGGTCGAGGAAAACTTCGCCCCGGTCATTCTTCGCTTCGCCACGATCTATGGCCTGTCGGGGCGCAGCCGCTTCGATCTGGTGGTCAACTTGCTGTCTGCCAAGGCCGTTACGGACGGCAAGATCACCCTGTTTGGGGGAGACCAATGGCGTCCGTTTATCCACGTCGAGGATGCAGCCCGCGGGGTACTGGCGGCTCTGGAGGCCTCCGAAGCCGATGTCCGTGGGCAAATCTTCAACATCGGCTCCAATGCCCAGAACTTCACGCTTAAGGACGTGGCCGACCTCATCCAAGCACAGGTACCCTCTGCCGAGGTACTTGAACTCGGCTCCGATGGTGACAAGCGCAACTATCGGGTCAACTGCGACAAGGCGGCGCGCAGTTTGAAGTTCTCGCCCCAGTGGGAAATCGAGCAGGGCATCAACCAGGTGATCAGCGCCGTTCAATCCGGGGTGGTGAGGGACTATCGCGACAGCAAGCACAGCAATGTCAAATTCCTCAGCGAGACAGCCAACGACGTCCTCCAAATCCGGGAAGACTGGGTGGATAAGCTGCTGGTGGATGAGTGCGCGCAGATTGCCCAGGACGCGTTGAGCCGCGCGAACCGTGCGTAAGTCGTCCAGTCCGCTGTTTGTTGGGACCCATCACCGCAAGTAGGTCTGATTTCAAAACTCCAGCACCATCAGGACGCGTCCGGTGTTGTTGTGCTACCATCATGCCGGTGCATGGTAGAGGCGCGCTAATGTCACACGCGCCGGAATCTGCACTTCGCAACGAACGTGAGGCACCAACACATGCGTCGGGCTGGTTCGGGATGTGCCACCGGCTGCGCCAGGTGGTGTGACGGACCGGGCCGGCGCTTGCCTTCCTCCGCAATGCACCGCTGGGAGATTGGCCTCTTGCTCGGTCTTGCTCGGCCCTCTCGCGCGTCACGAGCCGCCTGGTCCAAAAGGCTCGCGGAGGTTCTTGGGCGTCCGAGCCCGATTGAGCCGAAGAGGTCCCTGGCTTTGGGCGGTGACGACCCTATAGAAGCGCGGCCGAGAAGTCCGGCCGGCCCGGTTCCTGTCATCCTGAGCGTCCATCTCGCGCAGCGAGATAGCGAAGGATCTCACTGGACGCCAGGAGATTCTTCGAGCTGCTCCCTTCGGGAGCGGACGCTCTCAGAATGACATTCCCGGCGAAGCGGGGTTTTCGGCCGCGCCTATAGGCGTCCTACCCGTTGCACCACGCGCAATCACCATGGCTGTGAATCAGAGCAACTGATTTCAGGTTTCTGGCAGGGGACTGGCGAACACTGCCCTTCGTCCTCATCGCATATGGGCGCCAGTTCTCTATCGGTGCCGTACTCTCCAATGGGCCTGTCCTCCCGGAGCGCGTCCTATAGCCCCGGCACAACCCCCCGCGATAAGGGGTGCCTGTTGTCCGTTGGGCGCCAAAGGCTGCAGACCCAGCAGCTCGCAGGTATGGGCACCCCACGCCCTAGCCGAGGCTGATGCAGCAGGAGATGTTCCGCCGGTCATTGCTTGGAAGGGATCAACACGTGATAGCGGAAGAGCAGGTCGAGATCGTCAAGGAACGAGTGTGGTTGCAGGAATACATCCAGGTGCTCAATCGCTGGAAATGGCTCTTTGGAGGCACGTTCGTAGCGGTGCTCCTGTTTGCCGGGCTCTGGGTACTCTTCTGCACCCCTCTATATCGTGCCGAGGCAAAGTTGCTCATTGAGAGCAGCCAGCGAGCCACCCCTTCGCCGCTGATGGCGTTGGAGGCCCTGGGCGGTGGCTTTTTGGATGGCATGTCCGGCCTTTCTGCCAGTGCGAGCATAGAGACACAGCTCGAGCGCCTCAAGTCGCGCACCATCATGGAACCGGCGGAAAAGAGATTAGGGATTCGCGATATCTCGCGAATCCCTAAGGTTTCCTTTGAGAATATCAAAGGAACCAGCATCATCGCAGTCGCCTGTCTGTCGCCAGATAGCAAGTTGGCGCTTAAGTACGTTCAGATCATCACTGACGAGTACATCAAGCAGAGCCTGAAGGACAAGCGCAAGTCCCTGGATGATGCACTCGCACTCGCCAATAAAGAGCTTGCGGACGCCACCGCAACACTCAAACAGGCCGAAGACGCCTTGGCACAGTTACACGAACGCCAGGGCATTGCCAGTGTCGACGGCGGGACATCCGCAGCTTTGGTTCAACGCCAATTGGCTCAGACCGAGGCGGTCAATGAGCTCAAAGGCTCTGTTGCGGCCACGCGTGCGCAGGTGAACCGCCTGCGTCGCGAACTGGCCTCCAAGCACGATTTTGTGGTTAGCACGCAGACAATACGGCGCAATCCCATTGTGGATGGCTTGCGCGTTCAACTCAGCGACTTGCGGGCAGAACGTAGCAAGATGCTGGAGAAGTACCAATCCGACAGCCGGAAAGTGCAAGACATCGATGCCAAGATCAGCGGTATCGAGAGCCAACTGGAGCAGGAAGTCGAGCGGGTCGTGGGTGAGGAGACCATGGTGGAGCCTCTGGAGGCCGATCTGCGGCTACAACTGGTCCGGGCAGAGGTGCAACTGATCAGCCAAACGGAAGCCGCGGCGGTCGCCGAGGCGGCTCTCGCGCAATTGCAGGAGCAAGTCGACAAACTACCCGTACAGCTACGGCGCGCGGTAAGTGCGCAGCGTGAGGTCAAGATCGCCGATGACAAGTACCTGGCCTTGGTGGCCCATAAACAGGATCTGGACGTCCGGCTGGCCGGCATACTGCCGGGTGCGGTCATCTTCGAGAGCGCGGCCATTGATCCAAAGCCCGTCAAACCGAAGAAGCGAGATGCACTGATATTGGCCATCATCATGGGGGGTATGCTGTCTGTATTGGTGGTCTGTGTTGCGAATGCGCTGGGGGACCGCTTCAACTCCGTGAAGGAAATCGAGCGACTGCTTCGGCTGCCCGTGCTCTCCATCGTCCCCCGGGTGGCACCTGGTGCCCCCATTCCCATGGCCGGCAAAGTGACGGAGCCCTCGTTTCGCGAGAGCTTTCGAACTCTTTGTTCTGTGCTGAGCTTGAAGGCAGCACAACGCCCCATAACCTCGGCGATGGTGGTGGCAGGCCACGTTGGTGCCGGCAAGACGACGGCGGCACTGAACTTGGCCATTGCCTTCGCCGAGACAGGCCGCCGTACTATCCTGGTTGATGCCAATCTGCGCAGCCCCGCCATCCACACCGCCCTGGGCCTCAATAACGAGGTTGGTCTGGCACAGTGCATCGCAGGAACCGTTGCGCCCTCCGAGGCTCTCCAACGTATCGACGTCGATCGGCATCCCTTGACCGTCCTGACTGCGGGTCTGGCGCCAGACAATCCGGAGGCACTACTGACCTCGCAAGGGGCCCCCGGGGTACTGGCGGACTTGACGCAACGGGCCGATATGGTCGTCATCGACATGCCCGGTAGCCTGTTGGCCGCAGTGAGCTGGATCGTCTCAGAGAGTTGCGACGCAGTGGTCCCCGTCGTAGATCTGGAAACAACGAGACGGAGTGTAGCCATGCAGTTGGTCGATACCATTAGGAATAACGGCGGTCATATCCCCGGTATCGTGACCAATCGCGTTCGCCGACCCTCTGCGGCGCTCCAGGACTTCGACTACTCTGAATTCCATACACACTAAACGGGTAGTTTCAGCGATGAAGATGGATCGCATCATCAAGAAGGTAGGGGCCAGGGTAAGTCTACTCGGTAACCCTTCGGATGCGTTCTTCGGGAAAACCTTATCGTGTCTCATAGGCAATTTCGACGCAGAAGTCTGGATAGAAGATAGTCGTCAAGTCCGGATCGTCCCCAACCATCGGCTGGAACCTCTTTCGTTCGCTTCTCTCGGCGAGCTAAGACATGTCATACGCACCGATGGGTACTATGGTGGTACGCGTCTCATCCTGGCAACCTGCAAGGTCTTCAGCGACTACTGCGATGCGTCCGGACTGCAGTTGCCGGGACGGAACTTCGCCATAGGCTATGACACGGCCATTCCTCGCCAGGTTGGCCTGGCGGGCTCCAGCGCGATCGTTACCTGTGCCTTGCGTGGCTTGATGGAGTTTTTTGGCCTCTCAGCGCGCGACATCTCCAAGGCAATGCAGGCGACGTTAGCGTTGAGCGTTGAGGCCGACGAGCTGGACATCCCTGCGGGCCTGCAGGATCGTGTTGTACAGATCTACGGTGGGCTGCTTTACATGGACTTCGGGGCCGACCAGATGCGCCGCGAGGGGCATGGGACGTATGAGAAGCTGGACCTGGCTGTCTTGCCATCCCTGTACCTGGCCTACGCTTCCAAAGGCAGCGAATCCGGGCGCGCCCATCGTCCCATTCGGGCGCGCTGGGAGCAAGGGGACACAGAGATCTGTCAGGCGATGGAGCATATCGCCGGATGTGCCGAACGGGGCAGGGCGGCGCTGCTTGCCGGCGACCACACAGCCTTTGGGCGGCTAATGGATGAAAATCTCCAGGCGCGGCTGCGCATCTACGGTCACGATGTCCTCGATGAACGATACGCCAGGACTGTGGAGATGATTCAGATCGCTCACCGGCAGGGCCTGGTGGCTCAGTTCGCCGGATCTGGAGGTGCTGTCGTCGGCATCTGTGCTCGCGACAAGTTTGAGCCGTTGCGTCGAGAGATGGCGGCCGCCGGATTCGGGTGTTGTCTGGTTGCTCCCATGGAGATACGGGAAGACGGATAGCCAAGAGGAGAGGCGGCCGAGTCTCCCGTCGATCCGGGATGTGCCGGCCAAGCGCGTGTTTCACGCCAGGGAGAGGCGGTGCCCTGACCCCAAGTCCGGCTCCTGCAAAACGTGGGTCTCCCACCGCCGCCGGCAGGGAACGGTGGTTTGTGTGGACGGCCCCGGGGCCCTCTGGGGCCGCCGCCCCGGCCCCTTGCTCGGGGCGGATGGGGGATGTAGAATGCTGTCGTTGGGTTGCAAGGGCGTTTTGCTGTAACTGTCACAGTGCTCTCGCGTTCAGGCCTCCACGGTGGTTCGCGTGAAGAGAGATCGAGGTCCGAAAATGAGTGGCAACCAGTGACATCGGCCTCTCCCTCAGAAGGAGACGCGTGCGCTGCCCCGATGCATTCCCTGTCATTCCGGCAGAACTTCTCCTGGGTTCTCGTGGCGAACGTCATATATGCGGGTTGCCAGTGGGGTGTCGTGGTTGTTTTCACCAAACTCGGCAATGCGGTAATGCTTGGCCAGTATGCTCTGGGTTTGGCCTTGACGGCACCGGTTATCGCGTTTGCCAATCTGCAACTCCGGGCCGTCTTTGTCACCGACGTCGAGGGCAAAGTCCGCTTCTGCGATTACCTTGGCCTCCGTATCATCTGCTCAACGCTGGCGCTCTTGCTGATCGCCGGCCTTGCGATTGCCCTCGGATATCGGCTGGAGACGGCGCTCATCATTGTCGTCGTGGGCATTTCCAAGGCCTTTGAGACCCTGAGCGACATTCTCTATGGGCTCCTGCAGCGTCGCGAGCGCATGGACCTGATGGCCAAGTCGCTCATTACCAAGGGTCTCATGTCTCTTGGCGCCCTGGGGCTCGGTGTCTACCTGACCGGCAGCGCACTATGGGGCACGATGGCGTTGGCGGTTGTCATGGGGTTGCGTCTGCTGTTTTATGATGTCAGAAACGCCTCGCTGATGCTGCCGGATGAGCCTCGCCTCCGCACGAAATGGATGGCCGACTTGCTCGGTGGGGGGCAAGCCTTCGTCCCCCGGTTTGACGTACCCACCATGCGCGGGCTGTTTCTGAAGGCCCTGCCTATTGGGGTGGCCATGTTCTTGGTCTCTCTCAATAGCAGTATCCCGCGGTATTTCGTGGAACGCTGCTGTGGCGAAGCTGCGCTGGGCGTCTTTGCGGCGCTGGCCTACATACAAATCGCAGCGGGAACGGTGGTCTCTGCTTTGGGGGAAGCGGCAACTCCGCGTCTGGCCAAGTACTACGTAGGCCAGACAAGGGGTGGATATCTGAAGCTCCTTGGCAAGTTACTGGGTATCGTTGCCCTGCTGGGCCTCGCAGGTATCGCCGTGGCCTGGCTGGGGGGGAGGCAGTTGCTAACGCTCATTTACCAGGCCGAGTACGGCGAGCGAGCGGATGTATTCCTATGGTTGATGATAGCCGCCGGCATCACCTACCTAGGAAGTATTCTCGGTCGCGGAGCCACGGCAACGGGGGCTTTCCAGCGTTTCACCATTCCCTACCTGCTGCTGACCATCACCACCGGGGTACTATCCCTTGTGCTGGTGCCTCGCTATGGCCTGATCGGCGCCGCATGGGCAGTCTGCGGCAGTGCGCTGGCCAGTTGCCTGACCCCCCTGTTCATCATCGTTCGGACAATGGGAGATCGTAATGAGCCGTCTACGAAGGATGGCGTTGGAGAACTATGACGAGCATTATGCTCGTGTCAATGCCGGAGGTATCCCTAACGGCCCCGGACGCCCCAGGGCACTTGAACTCATGTACGGAGACCTGATGAAGGGTCTGCCCGCAGGCAGCCGTGTCCTGGATTTGGGTTGTGGCAGTGGCGCGTTCTTGCAGTGGTTGGCAAGCCATGCGGGCATTCGGGCCGTGGGCGTAGATGTCTGCGAAAATCAAGTGGCCTATGCCCGGCGGCAGGTCCCCGAGGCCGAGGTCTTGTGTGTCGAAGGCCTGGAGTACCTGAGACAAGCCCCCGGGCCCTTTGGGGGCATCTTCTGCATCGACATGCTGGAGCATCTTCCAGACCTCGATGACTGCCTGGAATGTGTTGAAGAGGCCTGGAAGGCGCTAGAGCCGGGGGGCTTCTTCTGTTGCCGGACCCCCAATGCCGCCAGTCTGCTGGGCAGTTACGGACGCTATATGGACTTAACACACGAGCGGGTATTCACCAGCACATCCCTATTGCAGCTCATGCACCTCGGTGGTTTCACGGAGGCCAAAGTACTCTCCTTCCGTGCGCCGCACTTGAGTGGCAAGGTACGGCTGGCACTAGAACGCGCTCTTCACCGTGCCGTTTTCGCGCTCTGCGGCCGCGGCTTGGAGCGCGTCTTCACAGGCAATGTCTATGTCATAGGATTCAAGCAGTTAGGACCAGATTCATGAGCCCACAGCGACCCGTCCGCATTCTGCATGTATTCGGGGGCATGGCTAGAGGTGGCGCGGAGACCTATGTGATGAACGTCCTGCGTGGCATCGACAGGACACGCTTCCGGATGGACTTCCTGGTGCATACCACCCGGGAGTGCGACTATGATGCCGAGGTTCAAAGCCTGGGCTCGTCCATCATCCACTGCCCCTTTAACTCGCAGCCCTGGCGCTACGATCGCGAGTTCAGGCGCATCCTCGCCCAGCAGGGGCCGTACGACGTCGTCCATAGCCATGTCTACACATTCAGCGGCTATGTATTGCGCGCCGCATCCCGTGCGGGGGTGCCCATCCGCATCGCCCACAGCCACACCGACACCTCCCGCAATGATGACAGCGCCGGGCTCATAAGGCGCGGGTACATCGCACTCATGAAGAGCCTGGTCCAACGCTATGCCACACGAGGCTTTGGATGTAGCCGTAACGCCGTCGCCGCGCTCTTCGGACACGATTGGGAAAGAGACCCTCGCTGGCAGGTGCTGCCCTACACGATGGATATGTCGCCCTTCAGCGTGCCGGCAAAGCGCTCTGAGGTACGCGAGGAGCTGGGGATTCCCAATGAGGCCTACGTGTTGGGGCATGTGGGGAGTTTCCGCGAGGTCAAAAACCACCGCTTCCTGGTAGATGTGTTTGCCCAAACGGCCGCCCGCGCTCCGGATACCTGGCTGCTACTCGTCGGTGATGGCCCCCTGAGGCCCGATGTACACCAACAAGTGGAAGCCCTGGGGCTACAAGATCGGGTGGTCTTTGCAGGATCACGCCCGGATGTGCCGCGCCTGATGTTGGGCGGGATGGACCTTTTTGTCTTGCCATCCCTGTATGAGGGGTTCGGCATTGTGCTCATCGAGGCGCAGGCGGCGGGGCTGCCGTGTGTGTGCTCAGATGTGATCCCTCCAGAAGTGGATGTTTTGCCGGCTCTTCTGAGGCGTCGGCAACTGTCCGCACCCGCCGCCGCATGGGCCGAGGCGATCATGGAATTGCGCGAGCAAGGTCCCAGCATTGCTCAGTCCGCTGCCTTGTCGCAGGTGATGGAAAGCCCCTTCAGCATATGCAAGGGCCTCGGTTCCCTGGAGCAAGCATATAGTGGCGCGGGATGATCCGGTGCCCGACAGAATGACAGGAGCCGGGCCGGCCGAGCTCCCTGGCCGCGCTTCTAGGGGCAGTGGCAAGACGATACTCTGATCGCACGACGGCATTAGTACGCGGGAAGCGCCTATGGCAAAGCACCTAGAATCTGCAGCCGTTCTGACTGAGGATCGTCTTCCACTGCAGACAAAGATAGGCCGGGCGCTCATCCGCAGCGGCCCCTACTTCAAAGGCCGTCGGCGTCTGGAGAAACTCCTGTCCAGGTTGGTTGCCCCTGGAGGCCACCGGGATGTGTTGTTCCGCTCCCTGGATGGCTTTCTGATTCAGGGCGGCTCTCCGCGCGAAGGGCATATCACCGACGGGGTCTTTTGGCGTGGCAACTACGAACCGGGTACCGCGCTCTTCCTGTCCCGCTGGTTGCAGCCGGAGGATGTCCTGTTTGACATAGGTGCCCATTTTGGCTACTTCACTCTCCTTGCAGGAGTTAAGCACCCACAGATCAAGGTGGTCGCCTTTGAGCCCCATCCTCGCGTGCGAGCCGAGTTGCTACGCAACATCGAGCTCAATGACCTGCACAATGTGACGGTCCGTTCGGAGGCACTGAGTTCCGAGAATGGGGAGGCGGTGCTGTCGCAGCCAGCGAAGCATGCGGCGGCCGCCAGCACATTGGCTGCATTAGACGATCTCAGCGTGCATGAGCGCCTTGTGGTCGCGACGCGACGCCTGGATGATGTGCTCGCTGAAATCGGCCTATTCCCCGCGGTGATGAAGATCGATGTGGAGGGATGGGAAGGTCACGTCCTGCAGGGCGCCCAGGCCGTACTACAGTCGGCGGAAGCTCCGCTACTCATTCTTGAAGTCAATGAAGAGGGCGCGAGGCACACAGGCTCCAGTTGCGCGGCGTGGGTCGAGCGTCTCGCGGCGCTGGGGTATCAGTTCCTGCGGATCGACGATGCCCACAACCGGCGCGATGTCATCTTGCAGCACTGGACATGCCCCAAGATACCCGGGGGCCTGCTGCATAGCACCTTCAACATCATTGCCTATCAGCCCGCCAGACACCGGGCGCGCATCGAGACAGAGGCGACAATCCGTTAGGCCGGCCATGGGGACATCAGCAGTCCGAGGCGCATCGCGCAACCCGCCTTGCAGCCTGATCCCGGGCTCTCCGCGAGAGTTTCTCACAGTCGATGCAAAATGATGGGCTACAGGTCTCCCAGGGGGTACCGGGCCGGGAGGCTGAGCCAGGCTCGTCTGCCCATCGCACGGCCCCGGGCGCCGGTTTTCAGCAAGAGACGCTATTACCTGGCATCTAGAAGCGCGGCCGAAAAGTCCACATCCGCATGAGAGTGTCATTCCGAGAGCGTCCGCTCCCGGTAAGAGCAGCTCGAGGAATCCCCTGGTATGCAATGAGATTCCTCGCTGTCTCGCTGCGTGAGATGGACGCTCAGAATGACATGCGTCGGGCTGGCCGGGCTTTCCGGCCGGGACCCCAGGCTCTCTCCAGCGGCGCCCCTCCCCCCATTGGCGCATGTAGACGGATGCAAAGCACTGAACTACCGGTGCCTCTGGGTGGGCCGAGAGCAGCTCTTGGAAAGCTCGAGAGGACCGCTTCCTACCAACGCCTTGCATGCACGACAATTGGAGCGGATCGTGCCGGTATCCAACAGCACTAACGACAGTTAATCCGGGCCAGCTATACGGCATCCACCAAGAGATAGGGAAGAGGTTATCTGATGGACTACAAGAGGGTACTCATCACCGGCGGTGCCGGATTCATCGGCTCCCACCTTTCCGAAGCCCTACTGAGCAGGGGCTGCCAGGTCACCGTGCTAGACAATCTGTCCACCGGCCACTGGAGCAACATCGCTCACCTGAAGTCGGCCCCTGGGTTCCGGGCGATCATCGCTTCCGCCGATGAGTGTGAGTTGCTGGAGCGTGAAATACCCCAGCATGACTTGGTCTATCACCTGGCCAGCGCAGTCGGTGTCAAGCTGATCATCGATCAACCGGTGAAGACGGTCGAGACCATCTTCCGTTGTACCGATGTCATCATGAACTTGTGCTCGAAGTACCGGGTCCCCGTATTGTTGACCTCAACCAGTGAGGTCTACGGGAAGTCTGGTGAGGTCCCATTCCGAGAAGACAGCGACATCGTCATGGGGCCGACGGAGAAGCGCAGATGGGCCTATGCGTGCGCCAAGGCATTGGACGAGTTCCTGGCGCTGGCCCATTACTATGAGACCAGCATGGCCATCTACATCGTGCGCCTGTTTAACACGGTGGGGCCTCGACAGTCTGCGCAGTACGGTATGGTGCTTCCCAACTTCGTCCAGCAAGCCCTCCTGGGGCAACCCATCACCGTCTATGGCGATGGCCAGCAGCAGCGCTGCTTTTGCTCGGTGCTCGACGTCATCGAGGGCTTGATAGCACTCCCCCAGGTTCCAGAGGCCCAGGGTTGTGTGGTGAACATCGGGAGCCAGGAAGAGATCTCCATCAACGAGCTGGCCCTGCGCGTGAAAGAGCTCTGCGAGTCTACCTCGGAGATTGTGTTCATCCCCTACGAAAGCGCCTATGGGCCGGGTTTTGACGACATGCGACGGCGGATTCCCGACCTGAGCCGCGCCCGGGAGTTCATCAACTGGTCGCCGCGGCACAACATCGACGACATCATCCGTCAAGTTGCGGATGAACGCCGGCAGCGCCTGAGCTCCACACAGGGCTAAGGCCTGACGAGGCACTCCGGACGGCAGGCAGGACTTTGCCAGGTCAGCACGATCATGAATGCATCGTCGCCAACAATCGCCTCTTTGCGGCCGGTACGGTCTTCCTCCGGGACAGCCACCAGCCTGACGCTGTCGCTGATGAGTTGCTCGGTGATAGTGCTTGGTTTCGTGCTCGCCTCGGAGAACTGCCGCCACTGGTTCGTTCTGCCTGTTTTGCTGTGTGGGATTGTCATCGGCCAGGATGCGA